>Ga0157306_10000168_pt1 | contig 12573 bp, 14 predicted proteins | sample NitcycUS163409C2_FD_108391 | JGI IMG/M metagenome (GOLD analysis project Ga0157306, IMG submission 108391) | Soil microbial communities from Arlington Agricultural Research Station in Wisconsin, USA - Nitrogen cycling UWRJ-S163-409C-2 | ecosystem: Environmental > Terrestrial > Soil >...
CGACTCCACCCACTCCGCCGACTCCGCCGACTCCACCGACTCCGCCGGCTCCTCCGCCCACCCCGCCGGCCCCTCCGACGCCCCCAGCGGGACCCGACGGCAGTTGGGAGGCGGACGGCGGACGGGCAACAGGGCCTGCCGGGAGCTGTGAGGGTGTGCTGGGACGCTGTGAGGGTGTGCTGGGACGCTGTGAGGGTGTGCTGGGACGTTGTGAGGGTGCACTGGGACGCCTGGAAAACCCTCCGCTGGCGGCCGGACCGCCGCGCGAGAAGCCGCCGCCCCCGCGGCCTCCCCTGGCTTCGGCGTAGCTGCCAAAGAACACCACCAGTGCAAGCGCGAACACGGCAGCGAGAATTCCGGGGCGCGGCAGGATCGTGGGTTTCATGGCTTCACCTCGCCGGCGGCTGCCGCCTGCGGTGCGGCGTCGGGTGCTAGAAGTTGCACAGCAAACGGAATCTTGCGGGCACCCTGGGGCAGCGAGAACTGGAACGTATTGCCTGAAAATTTCGGGCTGATATTCCAGTCCGAAAAGTCGGCGGCGAATCTGGGCTGGCCCGTTGCCAGTTTGTAGGTGATCACGATGCGAAGCGGCAGCGGACTGGTGCCCTCGGCGATCCAGATCTGGAAGTCGACGGAATCCCCCCGGCCTGCGAGGTGGTGCGCAGTCTGGCCCCTGATCTGCGTGCTCTCGACATAGTCGATTTCCTTGGCCAGGTTGGGAAGCTCGGTGCGCACATGGGTCGATACCAGCAGCGCCAGCGGCATCCGCATGCGAAGGTCGCGGACGAAGTAGACCAGTGCATCTTCGATGGAGGGCGGCTGCGGGGCCTGCGCGTAGACGTTGTCATCTGCGCTGAGTACGGTGATCTGCTTGCCGTCGAAGAGCGCCAGGTCATTGGTACCGTCACTCGCCACCTCATCGATGCGCAGGCGATCGGGCCGCGCCAAGGATATTTGGCGCGTTTCGCCAAACTCGATCCGCTGGCCGTCGGCCTGAACCGCTTCGAATCTGTTGGTAGATGTGCAACTGAAAGCCGTGAGAACGGCCAGGTACTCCGCCATGGACTTAAGCACGGCAGCGGCCTGGAGCTGGGATTCTGTTTTGGCTGGGGCGTCCGCAGCCTGTGCGGGGCAGGCCACAAGCATCGCGATGAGCAACCAGGAACAGCGGAACCCTCCAATGCCCGACACCTTCCAACCCGACTTCATTTTCCTGACCTCTTCTGCCCTACCCTTCGCCGCATGGTACACGCCCCGTGGCCTTGTAATCTCCTCCTTCCGTGTCTCCATGACCGCGGTCGGGTTTCACGGCGATCGGCCTCAGTAGCGGAACGTATAGCTCAGCTTGAGCGTGACGTCCGAGGTATGCGACCGGAAGCGGCCGTCGCGGTCGAAGTCTTCCTGCTGAGTGTTGACAACAAACACCGTCTCCTGCCCCGCGCGCGGGATCCAGCGCAGGATACTGTTGAGCCCGACCGTGTCCGAGACGTTATCGTACTGGACGAAATTCTCCCACGACCACGCGGTGTTGAACGCGATATCGAAGGCCAGCGTCGCGAGGCGGGTGATGAAGTCCCCCTGTGGCAGGTCGACGTCGTTGTACTCGCCGCCAAGAGTGACCTTGAGGTGCGCACTCGGCCGCCAGGTTGTCTTCGTCTCGAGGATGAAAATCTGCCCGTCGTAGAAGCCCCCGTCGCAAATGCTCGACTCGGTGGCGAGCACGCGCTGCTCGCCGGTATATAGCGATACGCAGGCGTGATCGTAGGTGTAGTTGCCCGCGGGAATCACGACACCTTCGGAGATCTCGAATGGCTCCGCGAACTCGTCCTCGACGAAGATATGCGTGAGCGTCAGGTAGTCCGCGGCCTGGTTCTCGACTTCGACGAGCTGAAGCTCGATTTCACGGCTGCGATCGCTGCCGTTTATCGCGTCGACAAACTCCGCGCCGATCTCACTCTCCACGCGCCGGATCCAGTGATTCTCCGGGCGCCACGTGTAGCCGAGCTCGGCGAAGGTCGTCTCGAAATCCGTGCGGCTCGCGAAGCCCAGCGCAGGGAAATAGTTCTCCTCGATCACCTTGTGGATGAGCTCGCCGTTCCAGCCATCGCTGTTCGGCACGGCAAAACTGAACCCGTACGCCGAGTCGTCGCCCGACAGGCCTTCGGTGTGGGTCTGCTGGTACCAGGCCGTCGCCTCGATGCTGCGGTTGTCACCCAGGCGCGTGTTGAGGTAGCGGAAGTCGACGCCCGCGAGTGAGTTGTCGACACGCGGGTCAGGATTGCCGCTCGTCACGATGACGCCGACGCTCGATTCCTCGAGCACGTTTCGTGCGACGCGCCCGACGAAGAGATCCACGGACTCCTGGCCGACGGCCGCATCCTGGCGCACGCCGAGGACGCCGACGCTGACCGGGCCCGCACGGCCAGCGAGCTTCAGGCCGGCATCCAGCGTGAGCGGCTCGCCGTCGTCGTCGAGGCCGATACGGCGTGAAAAGAAGGGGATGCCGCTCTCCTCCTCCAACCGCCCGAACTCGAAGATGTCCGAATCCTGGAGGAAGAAGGCCCGCTGCTCCGGGAAAAACAGATCGAAGCGCGTCAGGTTGATCTGTCGCGTGTCCGCCGTAGTGCCCGAGAAATCGGGATTGAGCGTGAGCGCGGCAGTCAACGACGGCGTGATCTTCCAGAACGCGTCGAGTGAGGGCTCGAGGAACTCGTCCTCTTCGTCTGCCGCGTAGTCCCGCGTCGCGCCGGCGCGCAGGCCCGGAACCACGTCGAGCCCGTAGCCCTGATTCAGGTCGGCGAGCCCCGTCACCGATCCCGTGCGCGAGAGATTCTGGCCGCGGTTGTACGACACCCAGCCGAACTGCTCGTTGTCGGCACCGTGCCAGCGCGTGAAATTGACTCCCCAGGCGTCGTGCGCGGGATCGAAGGACAGCGTCTTCAACGGGATTGCGGCTTCGGCGGTCCAGCCCTCCCCGTCGATCTGCGCTGCGGCGTTCCAGATGCCCTCCCAATCCCAGTTCTGGCGATCCGTGTCCGTGTAGATTGCTTCGCTGCGCATTCCGTTCGGGTTGACGTCGAACATGTAGCCGGCGCGAGCCTGGTCGTAGGGATCGAGCGTGATGGAAAAGCCGTCTTCGCCGAAGGAAGCGTCGCGCTTGCTCAGCACCTTGGCGACGATCGTATCGGGCTTCGAGTCCCAGAAGCGCGCGGCGAAGTAGAGGTTGTCGGCATCGAAGGCGACATAGACGCGCGAACGCTCGGCCGGCGTGCCGAATTCGTTCGACACCACGATGTGAAAGTCCTCGACTAAGGCCGCTTCTTGCCAAGCGGAGTCGTCGAGTACCCCGTCCAGGACCGGCGGCGTCTCCACGCGAACGGCACGGACGGACTTACGCGGCGGCTCGGCGACCTCGGCAGCGGCCGCGGCGGCCGCGAGGCACAGGGAGGCTGTCACAAGAGATCGCGCTGGCATAGCGGGCGAATGTAAGCGCGGCTACTCCGCCTTCAGGCGCCCCTTCATATCATTGTATGCAGTTCCGATTAGCTTGATTAGAGCCGTGGCATCGACTGCACGGTCGGGTCCGAGTTTCACATGGCGCATGAACTTTCCAGTGCCTTCCAAGAGACCCTCGGGATCGGCAATCTCGGCCCCACGAAAGAACCCGACGTTGACGTGACCTTTGAACGCATTGACGTAGCCGAACGCCGCATCACCTACACACGCGGTTGGATGGCCATCATGCAATAGCTCTTGCACGTCGTCTCCGCAGCCGCGCATGACCTCAAACCAGCGCTGCGCAATCGCCCCCAGTACCCCCGAATGCTCATGCATCCAGGCCTCGATAGCCTGATCTCGTTTGACCGAACTGGGAAACCGCATGAGTTTGCTCATGGCAACCTACTGTCTCTGCCCATCGCGGTGTGCATATAGTTTACTTATTTCGCAACTATTATTATACTGCGCAAGTATCAGTGATCATCATCAGGTAGGAGGAACCGCCATGACCGACCCCTATCGGCCCAAAGGGCTTTCGAGCGCCGTCAGCTACCAGGATCCGAAGGCCGCCTTTCGCTGGCTCGAAGAGGCATTTGGCTTCGACCCGCTGTTCGTCATTCTCGATGCCGACGGCAATCTTGCCCATTCTGAGATGGTTCACGGGAACTCTGTAGTTATGGTCGGTAGTGAGTGGAGCGCCGAACATAAGAGCCCGAAATCGATCGACGGCAGGAACACCCAGAGCGTTCACGTCCAGCTCGCCGAAGGCGAGGACATCGACGCCCACTGCGCCCGCGCACGCAAAGCCGGCGCCGATATCGCGCAGGAACCGGAAACGCAGTTCTACGGCGACCGCACCTATCGCGCGAAGGATCCTGAAGGCCATATCTGGACCTTCGGCGTCACCGTTCGGAAAATGACGTCCGACGAATGGGACAAGGCGAGTGGCTTAGTCACAAAGAAGCGGCTCGATTGAGCGCGCGGGTCGACAAGACGTTTGCGGCACTCGCCGATCCCCATCGTCGTCGGGCTGTGGAGCTTCTCGGCGAGCGTCCGCGGCGGGCGGGAGAACTCGCCGACGCGCTCGGGCTGCCTGCGCCCGCGATGAGCCGTCATTTGCGTCTCATGAAGCAAAGCGGCCTCGTCCAGGAGACACATCCCGAATTCGACGCCCGCGTTCGCGTTTATGCGCTGAAAGACGGCGCCATGGCGGACCTGAAGAGCTGGGTCGCCGAAACCGAAGCGATGTGGACGGCGCAGCTTTCCGCCTTCAAAATTCACGTAGAGAAGAAACGCAGGTGACCGCCGCGGTCATCGTTTCGCTCCGCGTCGGCGCCCCGCCAGCGCGTGCGTTTGAAGCGTTCACTGAGGAAATCGGCGAATGGTGGCGCTCGCATCCACTCTTTCAACTGACGCCGGACGGGGATGGATATCTGCGTTTCGAGCCGGGCGAAGGCGGACGGCTGATCGCGACGCTGGGGAACGGAAAGCAATTCGAGGTCGGCCGGATTACCGTCTGGAAGCCCGGCGAACGGCTTGCGCTCACGTGGCGGCAGGCAACATTTGCGCCCGACCAGTCGACGGAACTCGACGTGCGCTTCGAAGCGATTGGCGACGAGACGCGCGTGACAGTCGAGCATCGTGGCTGGAACCTGATCCCGCAGGATCACGCTGCGCGCCACGGTTTCGATCTGTTGCTGTTCCAACGCCGTCAGGTCGATCACTGGCGCATCCTGCTTGCGTCTTTGAACACGGTCACTGCGCGTAGGCGTTCAGGAACTCGTCCCAGCTCGTCGTGAGCGCCAGGTCGATGGTCGAACGGTAGTACGTGTAATTCGAATCCTTCTGGGCGGCCTTGCTGATGTGGTAGATCGTCATGCCATGAACGTCCGAGTAGGCGTTCGTGTGCCCTTCGTAGAGCCTGACTGAAGAGATCGCATTCATCACGCCCTGCGCCCTCGCCTTGATGTTGGCGTCGCTGACCGCGATATCTATCTCGTTCGCGAGGTCATAGAAATCCTTGTCCATCGGCGCCTGCCACATCGAGCGCGTGGCACCGAACGCGCGGTCGTACTTCTTGCGATTGGCGGCGAGTCCGTTTGTAAGCGCGACCGCAAACTGTTCGGTCGCCGTCAACAGGTTGGCGAGCCGTCCGTCCACGGCCACCGCCGAAAAGGTGCGCTCTCCACCCAGGACGACCGCCGACTGGGCGCTCGCGACCGCGACCTGATCGGCGCTCATGAATGGGTTCGCACGCAGCTGCGCGATCACGGAGTCGTACTCGATGCCGTTCCAGCCCACGTACTCCTCCGAGGCCGCGATCGCCGTGGCTTTGTTTTCCCACAGCTTGTAGATCTCCATCGTTGCCATGTTGCAGCCGTCGTAACCGACGAGGTCGATGAACCCGAGCAGCGGAATCGCGGCCTTCATCTCGTGGTAGTCGAGCGTGTCGACGTCTGTGTCGTCCTCCATGACCCAGCCCGGGTGCCAGTTCCAGCCGTGCCCCCAGAAATAGAGCGCGTAGCGGTCGGCCGGGTAGTTGGTTTTTGTCCAGGTGACGAAATCGATCAGCGTCTGGGGATTGCCGAAGTTTCGCTCGCCCCAGTCGGCCACGGCGCTCGTCGCATCGGCAACGATGCCCTGCGTCACGTGATAGAGCTTGGTCGTCTGCCAGTTGCCGCGACTCGTGTCGTAACCGGGTCCACGATCGGCCAGTGCGACGATTTGTATGTCGGCGTTGGACCCGGCAAGGCCGAGTTCCAGCTCGATGTCCTTGACGATGAAGTCTTCGAGATTGTTGTCCCCCGACATGTAGACCATGATCGTCCAGCGGGCCTGCGGGGCGGGCGGCGCGGCATGCACGACGCCGATGAGGAAGCCTGAGAACGCAATGCCGGTCGCCAACCACGATAATGTCTTCATGGACGCTCCCTGGTTTCTTGTTCCTTGGATCGGGCAGTGTCAAAACTACCGCAGTGCTGGCTATTCGCCAACTCGTTATACACCCCGCACGTATGACGTGAACGTGTCGTTCCAACTGTGAAGTTGCGACGTCGCTTTAGTGGCTCATGCTGCCGTTCTGAGGACTCAAGGTCACCGAATTGGATCCGGCACGCAGATCGACGGGCATGTGCCAGACCAGGGCGTGGCCCTGATAGGGAGTGAAGCCGACGAGATAGTACCGCCCCGGCTTGAGGGCGCCTGTCTGGGCGTGGCCAGAGGCATCGGAGCTCGCTGCGCCAACTGTGCCGGCAGTCATGGCGGCCATTCCCAGATTGCAGCGTTCCTGACTGCCACCTTGGTCGATCTTGCAGGCGGCGAACAGATTTTCGATGGGCGCCACGCCGGGGTTCGAAGTGAACCCCGCCTTGGCCAGGTTGGCGTCCGGATCCTGGGTCGTCACGTACACCTGGATGCCGGCGGGGGCCGGCGAAAAATTACCCGACACCATCTCGCCGATACTCAGATCAAGGATCGCCGATGCGGTGGGCGCCGCCGCCGACGGCGGCTGAGCTTTCGCCGCGGTCGGCTGTGCACTGTCGGTGACCCGCGCCATGGCGCAGCCGAAGAAGGCGGCGACCGCGTGATCGCGGTTGGGAAATCCGAAGATGAAGGGAATTGGATCGGGGTCGCTCGGGATGACGATTACATTGGGTCCGTCGCTGCGGTATTCCACGTGGTTGAGGATTTCCTCGTGTCCGTCGGGCGCCACCCAGTTGAGCGCCGTGGGCGTAAATGCGACCACGCCTGTGCCGAACACAGACTTGCAGGCGCCGCCAAACGCGCCGTTGACAACCTCATTGCCACCGGGGAACGCGCCCAAGACCCCTAAGTCGACCGGTTTGCCCGCCATCTGCTGCCAGCGTCCGAGCAAGGGGTTCTTCGCCGGGGGTAGCAGGGGTTTGTCCTTCAGGCGCGCCGCGACGCCGCCACCATCACCGCCCCCGCCCTGTGGCGCATAGGCGGCGTAGTTCTGGTCGAGCCGCTGCTGCATCTGCTCGTTCTGCTGCTGGACCTGCGCCGCGCTTTCCTGTTCGCGGCGCTGCAGCTCCATACTGCCCTGGTACGAGCCGGGATCGGGAATGTCCCCCGGAGTATTTTGCGCCACCGCGTTCCACGTGAGCGTCGATGCAGCGAGGATCGGGATGGCTAACAGATACATACGCGGCATGGTGGCTCTCATGGTTTGGTGTCGGAGCTTCTAGTCACCGCAACGAGGCATTAGCATACTGCGAAAAGCGCCCAACGAACCGTCGTGAGATCCGCTCGTTCGAGAAGCTGATTGCTTCGTACTCCAAAACAGGAGCAACGATGACTGAACCTGAAGTCTCCGTTCCGGCTGTCATGCGGAACTACCACGAGGTCCTGCGCAACGACCTTGCGAGGGTGCTGGCACCCCTCGCTGCAGCAGGTGACCTCGCGGGCTTTGCTGCTGCGTGGGACGGTTACTGCGCGGCGATTGCCGTTCACGCTGCCATGGAAGATGGTGTCGAGGGTTCTGGTGGTGGCAGCGCCGCGATGCTCGATCACTACTTCGATGGTGCGGCGGGTGCCTCAGTCTTCAAAGAAGAGCATGTTCATGAGCACGCCAACCAGCGCGCAGTCACGGCTGCGATGGCCGAGGGACCCGTTGCGTTGCACGCCGCTTTTGGGGCATACCGCGTCGCGGCCGAGGCGCATCTACTGCACGAGGAGGACGTCATGATGCCTCTCGTCGTGCGTCTACCGACCCCCAAGGCTCCTAAGTTCGCGCAGTGGTGTGTCTCGGCCGGTATCGCGCACGGTGGGTTTGAGCATTTTGTTGCGCACGGCGTCGCGTCCCTCGCCACTTATGGCAGCGCCAAGAATTCACCGGCGGTGGCCACGCGAGTATGGGTACATTCGCTCAAGGCGGTCTGTTCACCAGAACAGTGGGCAGCTTACTTACCCATCGTTCGCGCTGCGGCACCCGCGTCCATTTGGGCGACCATCGTCGCCGAGGTACCTAGCCTCGAGGCTGTGTCCTAGTCTGGCCGTGCGTGCCGCCCTGCCGCTCTCGTATCCCTTCACCGGACTCGCATCGAAATGAATCAATCGACGTCGACGGTACCGCCGGAGGTCTCCGCCGGCCAACTCGTGTTCCGGGTCGCCTCGGGTTACATGGCCTCTGCTGCACTGCAAGTGGCGATGCGGCTCGATATCGCCGCGCGTCTGTCGAACGGCCCGCGCCCGGTCGCTGATCTGGCGCGCGAGACCGGTGTGCAGACCGATGGCCTCTATCGCGTACTGAGAGCGCTCGCCGGTCTGGGTATATTTGCGGAGTCCTCGCCCCGCACGTTTGCGCTGACCCCGGCAGCCGAGCTGCTGCGTAGGGGGCCAGGGTCGCTCGGTGACGGCGTCGAGTTCATCACCGACCCGCTGCATTTCGAGACCTACGCGGAGGCCCTGCACTCCGTGCAGACCGGACAGCCGGCTGCCGAAAAGGTGGTCGGCATGCCGCTCTTCGAGTATCTGGCGACGACGCCGCAGTGGTCGACCAGCTTCAACAACGCGATGACCGCCTTCAGCGCCAACGTGATGCCGGCCGTCCTCCAGGCGTATGACTTCAGCGGCATCGGCACTCTCGTTGACGTGGCCGGCGGTCACGGACACGTGCTGACGTCGGTCCTGCGAGACTATCGGCAGATGCGCGGGGTTCTCTTCGACCTCGAACACGTGATCGCCGGGAGCGGCCCACTGCTCGCCGCCTCGGGCGTGCAGAACCGCGTTCGAACGGATTCCGGCGACTTCTTCCAGGCGGTGCCAGCCGGGGGGGACGCCTACATCATGAAGCACATCATCCACGACTGGGACGATGAGCGTGCAGCGGCTATCCTCTCGAACATCCGCAAGGCACTCGACGGCAAGCCTCAGGGCCGCGTGATCCTGCTCGAAGCCGTGCTCGCCGCCGGCAACGTGCCCGATTTCGCCAAGCTCCTCGATCTGGAAATGATGCTGTTTCCGGGCGGCCGCGAACGCACCGCGGAGGAGTTCGGCGCACTCTTCAATCGCGCCGGCTTCACGCTGACGATGGTTGTGCCGACAGAATCGATGCTGTCGGTCGTGGAAGCGCGAGCGCGCTAGCAGAAGGACGAGCATTCGTTCCGCCTGGTTTACGGTGACCGCCACGATTGCATCCGACGCCATAGGCCAGTTGCAGCTTCTTTCAACTCGTGAATCTTCTTGAGCGCTACCTTTAGCTCACCTGACTAGCGGAGGGTGGACCTGACGCACTCCGGCCGGTAAAACATGGATCCATGGCCTGAATGGCCAATCGACGGGACTGACGGATGGCCAAGCGACAAATCGTTCCCGCAGCTGGCGGCGCCGGACTGCGCCTGGCGCGTGGTGAGCACCTGCGGATCATCGATCTCGAGGGCGGTCAGACCGGCGATCTCATGGCCTTCTCCCAAGACGGACGTGAGCGCCTGTCGAATGGACGCACGTTCGACTACGGCGGGAAAATCTATCTATCGACCGGCGATGTTCTGTGGTCCGACCGCAGCAACCCGATGCTGACGATTGTCGAGGATCAAGTGGGCCGGCACGACTTTCTGTATTCGCCGTGCAGTCTCGAAATGTACCGTATCCAGTACCGAGTAACCGGCTACCACGCGAACTGCCACGACAATCTGCTCGTGGCGCTGCGGGAGCTCGGCATAGAGCCGGATTCTCTGCCGACGGCGTTCAATTTCTTCATGAACGTCGATGTTCTCCCCGATGGGCGCCTCAAGTTCGCGCCACCGAAGTGTCGCGCTGGCGACTCGATGGTCCTGCGCGCGGAAATGGATCTCGCGATCGCGCTGTCGGCGTGTCCTGCCTCGACTTGCAACGGCGGTGCACCGCCGAGGCCACTCTCGTTTGAAGCTATAGCGGCAAATGTAGAAACTGATTGAACGCACTTCGCTGGTACTGCGCGAACGGTTTCCCATCGACGAAACCACGCCGGCGGTATAGTGCAAGCGCCGGTTCAAACGCAGGGCCGCTGCCAGTTTCGAGGCTGAGTCTTGTCATTCCGCGCGACCGCGCGACGTTGATGATGTGCTCGAGCAGCCTGGATGCAACGCCCCGGCGCAAGAAGGCCGTGTGTGTGCGCATTGATTTGATCTCTCCAGTGTGATCGCCAAGATCCTTCAGTGCGCCGATTCCAACAACCGTATCGCCGTCCCACGCGCTCCAGACTGTCACCTCAGCGGTCTTCAGGCCGGAGAGCTCGAGCGCGAATACGCTGCCTGGAGGTGAGTTCGAATGCATACCTTCCAGGTGCACTCGAAGCAGCGCCCGTGTCTGGTCACTGGAAAGATTGTCTTCACGAATCTCCAATGGATTCACCGGCATGCGTTACTCTCGGGTTACGCTGCGCCGCCAGCAGGAGCCAAGATGACAAAGGGACTTGCTGCACACTGGTTCTTCGATGTGGTGTCGCCGTTCAGTTACCTGCACCTGAGACAGTTCGGGGAGTTGCACCCTTCCCTCGAACTCAAGCTCGTTCCCGTGCTGTTTGCCGGTCTGTTGCGGCGCTGGGGCACTAAGGGCCCGGCGGAGCTGCCGAGCAAGCGCATCCATACCTATCGATACTGCGCGTGGGCCGCGTCTAGACATGGAATCCCCTTTCGTATGCCCCCGCGCCATCCGTTCAACCCACTGTCCACTCTGCGCCTTCTGGTAGCCCTTGGCGCAGCCCGGTCGCAGGTGGAGCAGGCCTTCGACTTCATCTACGGTCAGGGCCGCGATCCGGAACGGGACTGGCGTGGCTTGTGCGACGCATTGCACGTGACCGATGCCGATGCGCTCGTCGCCGACCCCGCGGTCAAGCAGCAGTTGATTGCCAATACGGAACAGGCCGCCGACGCGGGCGTGTTTGGGGTACCTACGTTCGTCGTGCGTGGCCAGCTCTTCTGGGGCGCTGACACGATCGAGTGGATGAACGCCTTCGTCGACGACCCTGGGATGTTCGAGCGTGGAGAAATGAGTCGCGCCGCGCAGATCGAATTCGGTGTGCATCGAAAGCCATAGTGACGGAGAGCGGGGCTCGGCGCGAGCACCGCACTCGGGCGTGGGCCACTAACATGCAAACCGGGTGGCGTACCTAGAGGTGCGGTCCCGGGGCCAAACGATGAGCGGTGAAAACCTCACGCTGCGCGCGGCTGACTCGATCTGCGCGGCGAGCGACAGCCGCGAGCGCAACCGCCAAGGCGCTGGCGTACCTCGCGTTCATGAGTTGGGGCGCGCCAGCGCGATCGCGTCGGCGCCCGCTGGAAAGTGGAGTTGACCTGACAAATCGTTCGCGGCACGCCACACCGCATGGGCTACGTCGGACTCCTTCGTCACTGCAGCCGACTGGGCAAACGCCGTGAAGATGCGCTGCGCGAATGGCGCATAAGCCTCGGGAATCAGCCCTTCGATCCGCTTGCCACTGTTCTGCGTGAATCGAGTGTTCGGTCCGTAGCCCGGCTCGACCAACTTGACGCGAACGTTGAACGCCTCCAGCTCGTGCGCGAGCGACCCGGTGAAGCCCTGGATGGCCGTCTTGCTCGCGGTGTACACCGCCACCAGCGGCATCGGTGCCAGCGTCACGCTGGAGGTTACATTCACCAGCACGCCCGACCGGCGAGCGCGGAACTGGGGCAGCACCGCCTGCGTCATGGCCATCACGCCGAAGGTGTTGGTCTCAAACACTTCGCGCGCCATGGCCATCGGCGTGGCCTCGAAAGCGCCGAGGAGGCCGATGCCGGCGTTGTTGACCAGTACGTCGATGGGGCCGCTCGCCTCGAGCGCGGCCGCGATGTTGTCCGGCTGCGTCACGTCGAGTGCCACGACACGCAGCCTCTCCGAACGAGGCAGAACGTCTTCGCTGGGCGTTCGCATCGTGGCGACCACGTTCCAACCCTGGGAATGAAAGTAGCGGGCGGTCTCGAGGCCATAACCCGACGAGCAACCGGTGATGAGTACGGTCTTCATGGCGTCTCCTGGGTGGTTTCCATGAAAGGCACGATAACTGCCTGCACTCGTATGATCTATAATGAGAAGTCCACTTTTCATTATCAGGAGTCCGGC
>Ga0157306_10000172_pt1 | contig 12495 bp, 13 predicted proteins | sample NitcycUS163409C2_FD_108391 | JGI IMG/M metagenome (GOLD analysis project Ga0157306, IMG submission 108391) | Soil microbial communities from Arlington Agricultural Research Station in Wisconsin, USA - Nitrogen cycling UWRJ-S163-409C-2 | ecosystem: Environmental > Terrestrial > Soil >...
CGAGCTGGAGACGGGGACGTTCCCGGCGATCGACCCCGAGACCGGCGAGTTCGAGGCGATCGGCCCAGGTGGCGAAAAGAGTTAGTAACAGGTTGTAACAAGCCTCACGAACTGGCTCTACAAAGCGGATCGACGGCCCTTTCGGATATAGTCGACGGTCCGCCCGCCCCCCGTGACGGGCGCATTTTATGTCTCCTCCCAAGTACGTCGACCTTTTGGTCCTTGTCGCCTCGCTCGCCGTTTTCCTGCTCGGCGGGCTGCCCCTGCTCGGTTTCGCCGTCGGTGCCGCGGCCTGGCTCGTGCAGCGCGGAATCCAGGCTCTCGCCAGCCGCCGCGCCAGTGCCGAGCTGGCCGCCGGTAACCGCCAGCGGGCGATGGCGACGATCGCGACGACGACGCTCGGCCGCGTCTGGCTGATGGCGACCGCGGTGCTGCTCGTCGGCCTGGCCGAAAGGGAGGCAGGGCTCGCCGCCGCTGTCCTCGTGGCTGCCCTCTTCACCGTTTCCTTCGCCGCCCAGGGCATCGCCCACCTCTTCGACGAACCGGAGGCGGGCAAGGCATGAAGACCCGCACCAAGGTGCTGATCGGGCTCGGCGTCTACTTCTCGATCGCGATCCTGATGCTGCTGATCTTCGGCAGCGAGGGCAAAAACGAAGCCTTCGAACCGCAGAACGAGTTCAAACTCGAGACCTGGATCCCGATTCACATCGGTGGCGTCGACCTGAGCATCAACAAGGCGGTCCTCTACCTGGTCCTGGCCAGCGTCCTGACCGTCCTCACGATGGTTTGGATCTCGAGGCGGATGGCTGAGCGGCCGAACCGCGTGCAGACCGCGATCGAGGTCGCCTATGACATGACCAAGAACAACATCACCGGCGGCAACCTCGACCCCAAGACGGCAGCCCGCTGGTTCCCCTTCCTCGCCGCGCTCTTCTTCTGGATCTGGTTCTCGAACATCATCGGCTTCCTGCCGCTGCCGACGAATACCGAGCACGCGGTCAACGTCTTTGGCCTCGAAGTCCCCGCCTTCGCGATCTACGCGGCGACCGCCAACATCTCGATTCCGCTGGTGCTGACCCTGGTCGTCTGGGTCTCCTACCACGTCGAAGGCGTGCGGACCAAGGGCTTCGTCCCCTACCTGGCGAGCTGGCTGCCGCCCGGACTCGAGGAGATGAACCCGGTCGGCAAGGCAGCGATCTTCCTGATCGAGGTGATCTCGCACTTCGTGCGGCTGATCTCGCTCTCGGTGCGGCTCTTCGCCAACATCCTCGCCGGCCACCTGCTGCTGCTCTTCATGGGCGGCGGGCTGGCTGTTCTGCTCGGCATCGCAGCCCTCGGGGCACTGACGTTCCCGATGGCCTTCGCGTTTTTCGTCTTCGAGGTGGGCCTGGTCGCGACGCTTCAGGCGTTTATCTTCTCGACCCTCACCGCGATCTACATCGGCGGAGCGACCTCCGCAAGTCACTAGAAAAGGAGCGCTGTTTCAATGGACCTGTCCCCAGTTGTCGCCGCGATCTCCGACGAAGGGATCGAATCCGCCGGCAAGGCGATCGCTCTCGGCGTCGGGGCCGGGCTTGGCTCGATCGGCGCCGGCATCGGCATCGGCATCATCTTCGGCAAGGAGATCGAGTCGGTCGCCCGCCAGCCCGAGCTCAAAGACGAGCTGCAGAGCATCCGCTGGCTCGGCTTCGCGCTGACCGAGGCGGTCGCCTTCTACACCTTCATCTTCGGCCTGATCGCCTTCTTCCTCTAGGTCGATCGAGTGGAGCTCATCGCCGACATAGCGGTCTGGATCCCGCTCGCCGCGGAGGCCGCCCACGAGGAAGAAGGCGGCAGCTTCCTGGTCACGCCGGGCCTCGGTCTGATGATCTGGACGCTGGTGCTCTTCCTCTTCACCATGTGGGTGCTGAGCAAGGTCGCCTTCCCGCGCATCCAGGAGGCACTTGACAAGCGCGCCCGGGCGATCGCCGAGTCGATCGAGGCGGCCGAAAGACAACGCAAGGAGTCCGACGAGCTGCTCGAGGAGTACCGCAAGCGTCTCAGCGAGGCTCGCGAGCAGGCAGACGACATCATGGCCCGCGCCCGCAGGGCGGCTGAGACGGCCGAAGCTGAGGCGACCACGGCCGGCAAGGAGAAGCGCGAGGAGCTGGTCTCGGCGGCGAAGCGCGACATCGAGGCCGAGACGCGGCGCTCGCTCGAGCAGATCCGCAAGGAGGTCGCCGACCTCACCGTGTTGGCCACCGAGAAGGTGACCCGCAAGTCGCTCACCGAGGACGATCAGCGCCGCCTGGTCGAGGAGGCGCTCAGCGAGGTCGACTTCACCGCGCTATCCGGGGTGGAGGGGTCGAAGAGCTGATGCAGGACGCAGCTCGGGTATACGGGGAGGCGCTGTTCGACGTCGCCAAGGAGAAGGGCAAGCTCGACGCCGTGCGCGACGAGCTGGCGCAGTTCGCCGATGCGCTCGACTCCAACCGCGTGCTGCAGGTCTTCTTCTTCAGCCCCTACTTCTCCTCGGCGGAGAAGGCGGAGGGCTTGAGGCGTGCCATCAGCGGCGCCGACGCCGAGCTGCTCAACTTCCTCGAGCTCTTGATCGAGAAGCGGCGGATGACGGAGGTCTTCCGCATCCGCCGCCATCTCGATGAGCTCTGGAAGGAGGAGAACCGCCGCCTCGACGTGACCGTTACCAGCGCGGTCGAGCTCGACCGCTCGGTGGTCGAGAAGGTGGGCGAGGAGATCGAGCGCCAGACCGGCCAGAAGGTGGAGCTGGCCAGCCGCGTCGACGGCGAGATCCTCGGTGGCATCGTCCTGCAGGTCGGCAACATGGTGCTCGACGCGAGCATCCGCAGTCGCTTGGAGAAACTTCGAAAGAGCGTCGCCCAGGCGGCGTAAGGAGGCAGAGAGCATCCCAATGGAAATCAAGCCCGACGAGATCGCATCGATCCTGCGCGAGCGGATCGAGGGACTGGACACCGGCAGCGCCGACCTCTCCGAGGTGGGGACGGTGCTCTCGGTCGCCGACGGGATCGCCCGCATCCACGGCCTCGACAGCTGCATGGCGCTCGAGATGCTCGAGCTTCCGCACGGGGTGACGGGCCTCGCCCTCAACCTCGAGGCCGACAACGTCGGCGCCGTGCTCTTCGGCGAGTGGGACAAGATCGTCGAGGGCGACACGGTGAAGCGCACCGGCCACCTGCTGCGGATCCCGGTCGGCGACGAGCTGCTCGGCCGCATGGTCGACCCGCTCGGCCGCCCGCTCGACGACAAGGGCGAGGTCGCCACGTCGCAGACCCGCCCGGCCGAGTTCAAGGCGCCTGGCGTCGTCCAGCGCCAGCCGGTGACCGAACCGGTCCAGACCGGCCTGATGTCGATCGACGGGATGATCCCGATCGGCCGTGGCCAGCGAGAGCTGATCATCGGCGACCGCCAGACCGGCAAGACGGCGATCGCGATCGACACGATCATCAACAATCGCGACAAGGACATGGTCTGCATCTACGTGGCGATCGGCCAGAAGATGTCGACCGTCGTGCAGCTCAAGCAGGTGCTCGAGGAGAACGGCGCGATGGAGAACACGATCATCGTCGCCGCGCCGGCCGACGAGGCGGCGCCGATCAAGTTCATCGCCCCCTACGCCGGTTGCGCGATGGGCGAGCACTTCCTCTACAACGGCAAAGCCGCGCTCTGCGTCTACGACGACCTCACGAAGCACGCCTACGCCTACCGACAGATGTCGCTGCTGCTGCGGCGCCCGCCGGGACGCGAGGCCTACCCCGGCGACGTCTTCTATCTGCACTCGCGCCTCCTGGAGCGCGCGGTGAAGCTCAACGACGACCTCGGCGGCGGCTCGCTGACCGCGCTGCCGATCATCGAGACCCAGGCCTCCGACGTCTCCGCCTACATCCCGACCAACGTGATCTCGATCACCGACGGTCAGATCTTCCTCGAGTCCGACCTCTTCTACTCGGGGGTCCGCCCGGCGATCAACGTCGGCATCTCGGTCTCACGGGTGGGCGGCAACGCGCAAACCAAGGCGATGAAGAAGGTCGCCGGCAAGCTGCGCCTCGACCTCTCCCAGTACCGCGACCTCGAGGCTTTCGCCCAGTTCGGCTCCGAGCTCGATCCCCAGACTCAGAAAACGCTGAATCGTGGCGAAAGGCTGGTCGAGCTGCTCAAGCAGAAAGAGCGCGAACCGCTCGACGTCGCCGATCAGGTGGCGGCGATCTACTCGGGAACCGGTGGCTACCTGGACCGGATCAAGACCGAGCGGGTCGGTGAGTTCCTGGGCGATCTGCGCATCCGCTTGCACGCCGAGAAGGCCGAGCTGCTGAAGCGGATCGGCGATACCGGCAAGCTCGAGGAGGCTGACGAGGAGGAGCTCGGCAAGGCGATCGCCGAGTTCGTCGACGACTTCGGCCCCGACTTCGACGAGCACGGCGATCCGCTGGAGGCCGGCGAGTCCGACCGCATCCGCTCCGAGGAGGAGCGCGCCAAGCGCTCTCGCGCTGCCGAAGCCGAGTCCGAGGAGACCGAGAAGGAGGCGACCCCGGCGTAGCTCAGCTGACGTCGGTTCCCGCCCATGGCCACTCAGAAGGACGTCAAGAATCGCATCGCGTCGATCAAGAACATCAACAAGATCACGCGCGCGATGGAGATGGTCGCCGCGGCGCGGCTGCGCCGTGCCGAACAGCGGATCGAGCAGCTGCGGCCCTACGCTCAATCGATGCGCAAGCTCACGCGCCGCGCCGCCGAACACACGGGTGGCGTTCCGCGGGTGCCGGTCATGGTTGAGCGCGAGGAGGAGAAGCGGGTCGGCGTCGTCCTGATCACCGGCGACCGCGGTCTGGCCGGCGCCTTCAACACCAACATCATTCGTGACGGCCTGCGCCTGCGGGGCGAGCTGCGTGAGCAGGGCAAGGAGGCGGTCTTCTCGGCCGTCGGTCGCAAGGGCGTCTCGGCGCTGACCTTCCGCAAAGAGGACCCCCGCACGTCATACGTGGGCTTCACCGACCGGCCGGGCTTCGCCAATGCCCGTGAGATCGGCGAGGAGCTGACGGCCCGCTACGTCGATGAGGAGCTCGACCGGGTCGAGCTGGTCTACAACCGCTACGTCTCGCCGCTCACCCAGCACGTCTGGCGGCAGACGCTTCTCCCTCTGCAGCACGCCGACGTGATCGGCGAGGGCGTCTCCGAGGAGGAAGAGAAGGGTGAGGAAACCGAGATCGAGAAGGCGCACAGCCACTCGGCCTGGGAGTACGAGCCCGAAGCGGAGGAGCTGCTGGGACAGCTGATCCCGGAGTACGTGAACATCTCGGTGTACCGAGCGCTGCTCGAGTCTGCCGCCTCCGAGCTGGGGGCGCGGATGACCGCGATGCGCAGCGCCGCGGAGAACGCGGAGGAAATGATGGGCGACCTGACCCTGGAGATGAATCGGGTCAGGCAGGCCGAGATCACCCAGGAGATCCTCGAGGTCGTCGCCGGCGCCGAGGCGCTTGGATAGCAAGCTTCGATTCACAAGAAAAGGAACCAATGGCTGAGAGCAACGGAACGAACGTAGGGCGAGTCGAGCAGGTCACCGGCGTCGTCGTCGACGCTGTCTTCCCGGACAAGCTTCCGGAGATCTATTCGGCGGTGAAGATCGAGATGGCCGGCGACTCCGACAACGAGGCGACCGAGCTGGTCTGCGAGGTGCAGCAGCACCTCGGCGACGACCGCGTGCGCACGGTGGCAATGGACGCCACCGACGGCCTGCAGCGCGGCGACAAGGTGGTCGACACCGGCGGCCCGATCTCGGTCCCGGTCGGCGAGGCGACCCTCGGGCGCATCTTCAACCTGCTCGGCGAGCCGATCGACCTCGGCGAGCCGGTTCAGACCGAGGAGCGCTGGCCGATCCACCGCCCGGCGCCCGAGGCCTCGGACCTCGCTCCCACCCAGGAGATCCTCGAGACCGGGATCAAGGTGATCGATCTACTGGCGCCCTACGCCAAGGGCGGCAAGGTCGGGCTCTTCGGTGGCGCCGGCGTCGGCAAGACGGTGCTGATCCAGGAGCTGATCCGCTCGATCGGCGAAGAGCACGAAGGCCTCTCTGCCTTCTGCGGCGTCGGCGAGCGCTCACGCGAGGGCAACGACCTCTGGCTCGAGATGAAGGAGTCGGGCGTCATCGACAAGACGATGCTGGTCTTCGGCCAGATGAACGAGCCGCCGGGCGCCCGCCTGCGCGTCGCGCTCTCCGGCCTGACGATGGCCGAATACTTCCGCGAGCAGGGCGGTCAGGACGTGCTGCTCTTCATCGACAACATCTTCCGCTTCGTGCAGGCGGGCTCCGAGGTCTCGGCTCTGCTCGGGCGGATGCCCTCGGCGGTCGGCTACCAGCCGACGCTGGAGACCGAGATGGGCGAACTGCAGGAGCGGATCACCTCGACCGAGCGTGGCTCGGTCACCTCGGTGCAGGCGATCTACGTGCCCGCCGACGACCTCACCGACCCGGCTCCGGCCTCGGTCTTCGCCCACCTCAACGCGACGACGACGCTCTCGCGGGCGATCTCCGAGAAGGGGATCTACCCCGCCGTCGACCCACTCGACTCGACCTCGACGATCCTCAAGCCCGACGTCGTCGGCGAGGAGCACTACCGCACGGCGACCGAAGTGCAGCAGGTCCTGCAGCGCTACAAGGAGCTGCAGGACATCATCGCCATCCTCGGCATCGACGAGCTCTCCGACGAGGACAAGCAGACGGTCTCGCGCGCCCGCAAGATCGAGCGCTTCCTCTCGCAACCGTTCTTCGTCGCCGAGCAGTTCACCGGCCGCAGCGGCGAGTACGTGCCGGTGGCCGAGACCGTGCGCGGCTTCCGCGAGATCCTCGACGGCGAGCACGACGAGCGTCCCGAGGGCGCCTTCTACATGAAGGGCGGCATCGACCAGGTCACCGCCGACGCCGAGGCGGCCGCGGCGGCCTAGGGGAGACGCGTGGCGGCCGAGCACACGTTCGAGGTCGAGGTCCTCACCCCGGAGGGGGAGGTCTTCAGCGGCGAGGTGCGCCAGGTCTCGACCCGCACCGCGGTCGGCGAGGTCGGCATCCTCGCCAACCACGCGCCGCTGCTGGCGGCGCTGCGCCCGGCCGAGTTGCGGCTCCATGTCAGCGAGTCCGAGACCAAGCGCTACGCGCAGGCGCACGGTTGGCTGCAGGTCTTCGGCAACCGGGCGAAGCTGCTGGTCGAGGAGGTGCTTGCTCCCGACGAGCTCGATTCGGCGACGCTGAAAGAGCAGCTCGCCGATGCCGAACAGCGGTTTGCCGGGTCCGAGGAGGGCAGCGGCGCCCGCTCGCGGGCGCAGAAGGACCGCGACCGGGCGGAAGCTTTTCTCTCGATCGCCGGGGGATGAGCGGGCGAGCCGATGTCCGTCCGCGGGAGTCGATGTCGCACGCGCTCCGCGATTAGCGACGAATCTCCAGCGCGGCTAGCGCCGCGCAAAGGCGAAGGGTGACATCGACTTCATCGAGGAGGTGATCAGAGCTATCCATCGCGTTGTTAGCTGAGCCTCACAGCTGACAGACAAAACGCTTCCGATACTCCTGGCATTCTGTTCTGGGTGACTGAATCAGCCGGGAAGACGATGCCGCTGGAGCTGATTGCGGCTCCTGCGATTGAGAAGAGGATCTTGGCCGTTCGTGGACAGCAGGTGATGCTCGACGAGGATCTCGCGGATCTCTATGGAGTCGAGACTCGTCGTCTGGTTGAGCAGGTGAAGCGGAACCTAGACCGCTTTCCTGGGGATTTCATGTTTCAACTGAGCAAAGCGGAGACTGCGGCTTTGAGATCGCAGATTGCGACCTCAAACGCCGGGCGGGGCGGACGTCGCTATGCGCCTTATGTCTTCACCGAGCAGGGTGTCGCGATGCTCTCTGGAGTGCTGCGGAGTAAGCGGGCCATCGCTGTGAATGTCGAGATCATGCGGACATTTGTCGAGCTACGCCGAGTGGCGGCCTCGTATTCCGCAATTGAGAGGCGCCTCGAACAGCTCGAACGGGAGACAACGACAAGGTTTGGTCAGCACGACCAGCAGTTGAGCCAGATCTTTAAGACCTTGCGTCACTTGATTTCGCCACCGGTTCGACCAAAGAGGCCCGTCGGATTCAGATTGCCCGAGGACGACGAGTAGTTGCTTGTTTCTGTATGGCGCGCTGCTTCCCGCGGCGATCTCGTGGTTCAAATACCGTCCGCCTCGCATGGATGCTCAAAGCTCACGACGCTTGGCGGTAGGAGGGATCCGGTCGGCCTGCGCGGGAATGTGGCAGGCCGCGACATGCAATCTGTCTATTGCGCGGCGTAGCCGCGCTCATCCTCCGGCGCCAAGACCCCGCAGGGGCCGTGCGACATCGATTCCCGCGCAGGCCGACCGGATCCCTCTCTGGAGGAGTCCCCGATGAGCGATGAGCTGGTGGCTCTCGTTACGCGGCTGATCGGCTACGACACGTCTGAGCCGGAGGCGGTGTTGGAAGCTGCTGGCTTCGTCAAAGGCTGGCTCGAGGCGCGGGGGATCGAGGCGGCGCACGATGAGGTGCGGGGGCTGCCTGTCCTGCGTGCGGAAGTGGGGCCAGAGGGGGCGCCGACAGTGGTTTTGCACGGTCATCTCGATGTCGTGCCGGGCCGGCCGGGGCAGTTCGAGCCGCGGGTCGAGGGCGACCGGCTCTACGGGCGCGGCGCCTACGACATGAAGGGCGGGCTGGCGGCGATGCTCTTGACCACGGCCGCGATGCGCGACCAGGACCAGGTGCGGGTGCGGCTCGGGATCGTCGGCGACGAGGAGTCCGAGGAGGAAGTCGACCGCGGCAGCGACCGGCTGGTCGACAGCGGCTTCACCGGCGACTTCGCGATCACCGGCGAGCCCACCGACCTGCACATCGGCGTCGAGGCCAAGGGTGTCTTGGCGCTGCGCGTCGGGGTGAGCGGGGTCGCCGCACACGGCGCCACGCCCTGGCTTGGCGACAACGCCGTGCTGCGCGCGATTGACGTTTTCCGCAGTATCGAGTCGCTACCGTTCGCACGGCACAGCTCGGAGCTCTTCGACCGCCCCTCGATCAACCTCGGCCGGATCGTGGGCGGCGACGCGCTCAACAAGGTGCCCGACCGATGCGCCATCGACGTCGACATCCGCTACCTGCCGGATCAGGATCCGGCCAATCTGCTCGAGCAGGTGCGCGGTATCCCGGCGGCCGAGGTCGAACAGCTCTTCACGCGTCCGCCGGCCGTGGTCGACCGCGAGCTGCCCTACGTTCAGGCGCTGCGCGACGCGGCCAACGCCCACCACGACGGCGAGCCGATGAGCGTCGGCCGCGACGGCGCCTCAGATGCGGTCTCCTTCCTGCGGGTCGGCGTGCCGGCGGTCGAGTTCGGGCCGGTCGGGGAGGGGCATCACGGCCCCGAGGAGTGGGTCTCGATCTCCTCGCTGCACACCTATCAGCAGACGCTCGAGACCTTCCTGCGCTCGCTGCCCGAGCGACTCGGGGGTTGAGCCATGGCTGAGACGGGACTGAGCAAGCCGCCGCCCTCCGGCGATCGCGAGCCGCCGCCCACGCCGAAGCGCTACTGGTGGCGCTTCACCGCCGGTTCGCTGGTGATCGTCACCGCGGTCGCCGCGGCCACTGCGGCCAGCATCCTTCTCTATATCGGCAGCATCGCCGACGCCCTCTCGCACAACAACGTGCTGAAGAACAAAGTCGAGCGGGTGCTCGCCCAGACGACCGGCGGTGAGCCACAGAACATCCTGATCATCGGCTCCGACAAGCGGGCCTCAGAACCGGAAGACCCCGGTCGCTCCGACACGACGATCCTCCTGCGCCTCGATCCCGACAACGAAGCGATCGCCTTGATGTCGATCCCTCGCGACCTCGAGGTCGAAATACCGGGCGTAGGAACCGACAAGTTCGCCTCCGCCTTCGCCTATGGAGGGCCCAAGCTGACCCTGCGGGTGGTCAAGGAACTGACCGGGCTGCCGATCAACCATGTTGTCAATGTCGATTACCTCGGCTTCGTCCGCGCTGTCTACGCGATCGGCTGCGTCTACGTCGACATCGACCGCCGCTACTACCACTCCAACGAGGAATCCTCCGAACAGTACGCCGAGATCAACGTGCAGCCCGGCTATCAGCTGATGTGCGGCAAACGGGCGCTGGAGTACGTGCGCTTCCGGCACACCGACACCGACCTGGTCCGTGCGGCGCGCCAACAGGACTTCCTCAGCGCCGCCCGTCAGCGGGTGCCGATCAAGGATCTCGTCCTCGGCAGCAACGAACTGATCGACGTCTTCACCGAATACACGACCTCCGACATCAGCGACACCAAGGCGATGCTGGAGGTGCTGGAGCTGTTCATCGCCTCACGCAACGCGACGATCAACGAGGTCGACTTCCCGGCAGAACTGGGACCGAGCTTTGTCTATTCCTCGCCGGAAGCGATCGCCGGTGCCATCGACAAGTTCCTCGGCATCGAAGCCAGCGGCGGGCCGCGGGGTTCCCTCGAGAACGGCGACGCTCGCCCGGACTCGAAGAAGAAGGGCAAAGGTAAGCGAGGAATGGCGAAGAAAAAGCCGAAACCCAAGCTGAAGGCGAAGCCCCCAGGCGATGATGGCCTGGCGGCGGCGGGCGAAGCCGGCAAGCTGGAGGCAAAGGTCGTGGCGCGCAAGGTCAGCCACGGCTTCCCCGTCTTCTACCCGAGTCGCCTGCCTCCCGGAGCGGCCTATGAGGAAAGCAACCCCGAACTGCACATCCAGGACCCGCGCGTCTACCACTTCAAGGACACCGATGGCGATCGCCACGGCGCCTACCGGATGGTGATCACCCTTGACCTGCCCGACGGCACCCACTACTTCGGCGTGCAGGGAATCCAGGGCTGGGAGGATCCGCCGATCCTCAGCGGGCCGAGCATCGAGCAGGAGATCCGCGACCGCGAGTATGAGATCTTCCTCGACGGCGACAGAATCAAGCTGATTGCCTGGCACCGGGGGGACAACACCTACTGGGTGGCGAACAGCCTGCTGCGGGTGCTGACCAACGACCAGATGGTGGGGATGGCGCGCTCGGCGCAGGTCCTCATTCCCAACGAGAAGCCGAAGAAGAAGAGGAGGACGCAGCGATGACAGGGGACAGAGAGCCGATCGGCGTAATCGGGGTCGGCTGGGTTGGCTTGGTCACCGCCGCCTGCTTCGCCGAGCTCGGCCACCGGGTGGTCGCCCGCGACATCCTCCAGCAGAAGGTCGACTCGCTCTCACGGGGTGAGGTGACGATCCACGAGCCGGGGCTGGGGGAGCTGGTGGCGCGCAACGCAGGGCGGCTCACCTTCACCACGGACATGGGCGAGCTGCTCGACGCGGCGCGCCTGCTCTTCGTTTGCGTCGATACGCCGCCGACCCGTTCGGGCGATGCCGACCTCTCGCGAGTGCGGGCCGTGATCGAGGAGCTGCCGGAGGGCAGCGAGCACGTGCTGGTGATGAAGAGCACCGTGCCGGCCGGCACCGGCCAATCGATCCGCCGCGATCGGCCCCGCCTGCCCTACGTCTCCTGCCCGGAGTTTCTCAAGGAGGGCTCTGCGGTCGAGGACTTCCTCCACCCGGACCGGGTCGTGATCGGCGCCGACTCGGACCACGAAGCTGCCGGCGACGCGGTGGCCCGACTCTACGAGCCGCTCGGTGGTGAGATCGTGCGCACCGACGTGGCCAGCGCCGAGATGATCAAGCTCGCCTCCAATGCTTTTCTGGCCACGAAGATCTCCTTCGTCAACGAGATCGCCAATGTCTGCGAGGAGGTTGGCGCCGACGTCGCCGAGGTCGCCCGTGGCATGGGCCTGGACCGACGCATCGGCCCGGCCTTCCTGCGCGCCGGGATCGGCTACGGGGGGAGTTGTTTTCCCAAGGACGTCAGCGCGCTGAAGATGCTGGCCGGCAACAGCGGCTACCACTTCCAGCTGCTCAACGCCGTGATCGAGGTGAACGAGCTGCAAAAGCGGCGGGTCGTCGGCAAGCTGCAGAAGCATCTTGGCTCGCTGCTCGGCAAGCGAGTGGCGCTGCTGGGCCTTGCCTTCAAGCCCCAGACCGACGACATGCGCGAGGCATCAAGCTTGGTCCTGGCGGCGCGTCTCGAGGGGGAGGGGGCGGAGGTGGTCGCCTATGACCCGGTGGCAGGCGATCCCGCCCGTCAGCTGCTCGACACGGTTGAGTTCCGCGACTCGCCGCTCGAGGCGCTCGAGGGAGCCGATGCCGCGGTGCTGGTCACCGAGTGGCCCGAGTTCGCCGAGCTCGACTGGAGCGCCGCCGCCGAGCGCATGGCGCGCCCGCTGCTCGTCGACGGCCGCAACTTCCTCGACGCGGCGATGCTGCGCAACGCAGGCTTCGAGTACGAGGGAATCGGCAGGGCGATTGAGGGTTCGGTCCCGGCGGGTACCCCGGAATAGTGCAGGCGATAGTCCTCGTAGGAGGCAAGGGAACGCGGCTGCGGCCGCACACCCA
>Ga0157306_10000174_pt1 | contig 12468 bp, 12 predicted proteins | sample NitcycUS163409C2_FD_108391 | JGI IMG/M metagenome (GOLD analysis project Ga0157306, IMG submission 108391) | Soil microbial communities from Arlington Agricultural Research Station in Wisconsin, USA - Nitrogen cycling UWRJ-S163-409C-2 | ecosystem: Environmental > Terrestrial > Soil >...
CGACGATCGACCACGACAGGGGGGTTGCCGTCTCCGCGGTCAACCTGCCGCTGGAGGACGTGCCGATCCGCGACCTGGTCGCCGAGCGCACCGGACTGCCGGTCTTCGTCGACAACGACGCGACCGTGGCCGCCCTTGCCGAGCATCTCTACGGGGCTGCGCGAGGAGCCGAAAACGCGGTGATGCTGACGATCGGGACTGGGATCGGCGGCGGCCTGATCCTCGGCGGTGAGGTCTACCGGGGCTCGACGGGAGCGGGGGCGGAGCTGGGCCACACGGTCATCGACCTCGACGGTCCTCCCTGCCAGGGCAACTGTCCGGGTCGTGGCTGCGTCGAGACCCTCGCCTCGGGTACCGCTGTCGGGCGCGAAGGGCGCGAGGCGGCTGAGCACGCACCGGACTCGGCCCTGGGGAAGATGCAGGCCGGAGGCCGAACGATCGACGGCGTGGCGGTCACCGAGGCGGCGCTCGCCGGCGATGCCGCCGCGCGAGGAGTCTTCGACCTCGTCGGCATGCGGCTCGGGGCTGCCCTGGCCAGCTTCGCCAACATCTTCGAGCCCGAGGTATTCGTGATCGGTGGCGGCGTGATCGCCGCCGGCGACCTGCTGCTCGATCCGGCCCGGCGCGAGCTGGAGGCGCGGGCGCTGCCGCCGATGAAGAAGATCCCTGTCTTTGCCGCAGAGCTTGGCTCGGATGCCGGCATGATCGGCGCCGCGGCGATGGCGCGGATCGAGCTGGAGCGGGGCTAATGCCGGGCGAGCTGATCGTTTGCCCGACGCCGATCGGCAACCTCGATGACGTCACCCCGCGGGTCCGCGAGGCGCTCGTCTCCGCTGACTGGATCGCCTGCGAGGACACGCGCCGTACCGGCGGGCTGCTCGACAAGCTGCGCATCCGGCCGGCGCCGCCGCTGGTCTCCAACCACGAGGGCAACGAAGCGGCGCGGGCGACCGAGCTGGCCCAACGGATCGAGCGGGGCGATCGCGTTGCGCTGGTCTCCGACGCCGGCATGCCGACGATCTCCGATCCCGGCTACCGCCTGATCCGCCGCTGTATCGAACGCAATCTCGACGTGACGGTGCTCCCCGGGCCCTCGGTCGTGCCGGTGGCGCTGGTCGCCTCCGGCCTGCCCACCGACCGCTGGCGCTTCGAGGGCTTCCTGCCCAAGCGCTCCGGCGAGATGGAGCGCGTGCTGCGCTCGGCCGAGACCGTCGTCGCCTTCGAGTCGCCCCGGCGGGTCGGCGACTCGCTCGCCGCCCTCGCGGCGATTGCCCCCGATCGACCGGCCGCCGTCTGCCGCGAGCTGACCAAGATGCACGAGGAAATCGCCCGTGGCTCGCTGGCCGAACTGGCGCGGCGCTTCCGCAGCGACGTAAAAGGCGAGATCGTCCTGGTGATCGGCCCTGCCGCATCCGAGGATCACGACCGCGACGTCGGCTTCGCCGTCGACGCTCTGCGTCACCTGGTCCAGTCCGGCGCCCGGCCGCGAGCCGCAGCCAGCGTCGTCGCCGCTCTCACCGGAACCAGGGCCAACGACCTCTACCGGGCGCTGACCGGCCGCGAGCCGCGCAAGTAGGAGAGCTACTCCGGCTCCTTGCACGAGCTAGTAACCCGCATAGAATGGCGCCGCGATGGAAATCCAGGAGTTCGCGCCACGGCATCTGATCGCTCAGTTTGGCTTCCAAAAGAAGCAGGCATCGGTGGTGGATCGCCGAGGGGCACTGGCAGGGGAGCTTCAAGAGCTGCTTGGTGCTTCGTCGGCATCCCTCGACCCAACCGCCGCCGAAGTCACGACGCGCGATGGCATGAATAAGTTCCGCATCGGCATGGTCCAATTGGTCGCCGTCCTCAACATCGACGATTTCGATGACGACATGCGAAAAGTCGAGGATTTCTTTCAGCGCGGAATGGACCTTCTAGACGCGCCACCGTTGGCCCAGGTCGTAGCTCACACCTCCGATGTGGCTGCAGTGCCGTCTTTTGACGATCTACGAGACGGTCTCTTGGAGGCGCTGTCATCGACCTCCTCGCGGCTGCGCGATGCCGTGGGCATTCCCCTCTCCGATCTCGGCTGGTCCTATGACTTCGATGACGATCGCTGGATCGTCCAAGTCCGAATCGGTCCGATGCGCGATGACGAGCTGCGCCAGCTCTTCGAGGCACCGGACGCGACCGATTTTCCCGCTGCCTCGCTCTTCGTCGATGTGAAGGCAAAGCTGCGAGTGGGGGATTCCAAGAAGGACTCCCTAGACTTGTGGGCATCTGCGCTTGAGCGGAATCGGCAGATCACCGCTAATTTGACCGCTTGGCTAACGGAGGCTTTGGCATGAGTCCCGAGACCCTGCTGCTCGACAAGATCGAAGAAAGAACCCTCCCGGCTTCTCGAAAGTCCTTTGAGGCAAGACCAGAGGACGCCGTGAGCTTGCAGGAAGACCTCACCCCGATGCCCCGCGTTGGCTCACGGCCTTGGGGGGCTGTCCGCCAGATAAACGCTTTTGCCGAAGGCGAGGCAAGTGAGGAGGCGGGCAGTGGCGTGCAGATCCTCTTTGAGGAGAGACCTGTCAGCAGGAGCCAAACCCCCCTGCGGGCGTCATTGGAGGCACTGAGTCAGCTCCGCTCTAGTGCGGCAACGGTTGATTGGCTTGAGGCTGCCGCGGTCTTGAAGCGCGACGTCGTGCGCCTACGGGATACCAACTACTCGCGCCATGCCGCGGTCCTGTTGGCTCTTGCCGATGCCCTCACGTTCACCGAGTCGGCCGAAGTCGCAGCGGCCGGGGAGGGGAACACGCTCTTCGGTCATGCGCTTGGCCTGCTGAGCGAGCCCTACATCAGCGAACCCGACGAGGAAGAGTTTCTCAGTGAGTTGCTGGTGGCCGGCTGGAACCTGGCACCCTCGGAAGAGCAACCTTAGAGCCGGTCGGACTGAGTCGCTACTACCTGGACACCAGTGCACAGTTCGAGCGGGTCGGTGGCTCGAGCGCCAACCGCCGGAGACTCAAGGATCTGCTGCGCGGCGGGGGCCACGCGACGTCGACGCAGGTCGAACGGGAGTGGAACCGGATCGTCTACTCGGTTTGCGTCGCCATGCGCAATGCGCTCGCTACGTCCGCCGATTGGACCGATGTCGTGCGCAAGCTGTCGCTGGGTTATGGCCGGACCGCCGCCCGAGCGATGCTGGTGACCCACTGGATCACCGCATCCGACACGACCGACTTCCGCATCGCCGCCGCCCGACTGGACCACTTCCAGCGAATCCGTGCCCGCGTTCTGTTCAAGGCAGGTATTGGCGTAGTCCGGGATGGCACGAACTGCGACGTCGCTCGACGCCGACCACGTTTCCGCGCCGGCAAGTGGCACTACAAGCCGCAATGCAAAAAGACCGATGACATCTGCGATCAACCCGCTTTTCTTGCCTCCCGTCGTGAGCGCGCAGAAAAAGCTGCGCTGGCCTTGCGTGCCTCCAAGCGCAAAGCGGATCGCAAAATGGGCGAGGACGCAGTCATCGCGCTAAAGGACGGGAGGCCGCAAGCAACGAAGGGAAAGGCCTGTCATGCCGATAAGGGCATAGGAGGAGACATCGCGATCGCCTTGGAGTGCGAAGAGGACGAGATTTTGCTGACAACCGACCATTCCTTTGACTTGATCTGTCCAGCGATCGGGCTCAAACACATTCGCCTCTAACGCCACGATATCCCGTCTGAAGAGCCAGAAATGTCCACAAAGAACACGTTCTTTGTAACCACCCCGATCTACTACGTCAACGCCGAGCCGCACCTCGGCCACGCCTACTCGACGCTGGCTGCCGACGTGCTCGCCCGGCACATGCGCCAGCGCGGCGAGGACGTCTTCTTCCTCACCGGCACCGACGAGCACGGCGAGCCGATCGAGACGGCGGCGGAGCGCGAGGGCATCTCGCCGCAGGAGCTGGCCGACCGCAACGCGGAGAAGTTCCGCCAGCTGATGCCGATCATCGACGCGACCAATGACTTCTTCATCCGCACCTCCGATCCGCGCCACAAGGAGAAGGTGGCGGAGATCATGCAGCGCGTCTACGACAACGGCTGGGTCAGCAAGGGCACCTACGAAGGCTGGTACTGCCCGCGCTGCGCCGATTTCAAGACCGAGCGCGAGCTCGGCCCGGGGCAGACCTGCGCGATCCACGAGATCCCACTCGAGCGGGTCAAAGAGGAGAACTGGTTCTTCCGCCTCTCTGCCTTCCAGGCACAGCTCGAAGGGCTCTACGAGGAACGGCCCGACTTCGTCGTGCCCGACTTCCGCCGCAACGAGGCGGTCTCCTTCATCAAGGGGGGCCTCGAGGACGTCTCGCTCTCGCGGCCGAAGCTGAAGTGGGGGATGGAGCTCCCCTGGGACCCCGAGCAGCGCATGTACGTCTGGTTCGACGCGCTGCTCAACTACGTCACGGCGCTCGGCTTCGCCCGCGATGGCGAGGACCTGACCGACCGCTACTGGCCCGCCTCGCTGCACGTGCTCGGCAAGGACATCCTCAAGTTCCACGCGGTGATCTGGCCGGCGCTCCTCTGGGCCGCCGACCTCGAGCCGCCCCGGCGGATGACGATCCACGGCTATCTGCTGATGGGCGAGAAGAAGATGTCGAAGTCGCTCGGCAACGTGCTCGATCCCTTCGAGGTGATCGAGCGCTTCGGCGCCGACGCGCTGCGCTTCTACTGCTTTCGCGAGGTCAGCTTCGGCCAGGACGGGGCGATCTCGACCGCCGGCTTCGAGGCGCGCTACGAGACCGAGCTGGCCAACGACTTCGGCAACCTGGCCAGCCGCATCCTGGCCATGGTCGAGCGCTACCGTGCCGGCGTCGTGCCACGGGCGGCCGTCGACGCGGTGCTTGCCGAGGACTTCGAAGGGGCGCTGCCGCGCTTCTGCGAGCTGCTCGACCGGGCCGAGCTGACCCAGGCGCTGGAGGTGGTCTGGGCGCTTGTGCGGCGGCTCAACCGGTATGTGGAGGAGACCCGTCCCTGGGAGCTGGCCAAGGACGAGGCCGACCCCGAGCGCCTCGACGAGGTGCTCTACAACCTCGCCGAGGGACTGCGGGTGACGACCCTGCTGCTCGTCCCCTATCTGCCGCAGACCACTGAGCAGCTGCTCAGCGCGCTCGGCGAGTCGTCGCGCGAGCTGGCCGAGCTCGGCTCCGGCCCCGGTGGCCAGCAGGTCGAGCGCGTGCCGCCACTTTTCCCCAAGATCGAGTCGGCGGAGTAGCCGAACAATCGCCCGAGCATCGGGTTGGACGACACGGCGAGCACCGCGCCTCGCTAGAAATTACTCAAATTTCCTTGATTATCTGTATCGTGTCAGCGTGAGGTTGCTCAAGAAGCTCGGCTTGGCAGCGGTCATCGCGGCTGCCGCAGCGGCGTATGCTGCCCCCACTGCCTCGGCTGTGGAATCCACAACGCTCTGCTGGATCGGCACCGAAACGACATGCCCAGAATCGAAAAGGGTCACGGCGATGGCCATCGAAGCGGAAGACCCGGTCTTCTTATCGACGCTCGGCAATGTCTTATGCGAGTTGGCCTTCTTCGCGCTTGCGCCTGAACCGGGGACCGCGCCAGAGGTGATCCACGTCGTCGGAAGCCAGTGGCACGAATGCACACTCGCCGGCGGTCCCTGCGCGGTCAAAGACCTCGCTTTCGAACATCTCGACCTGCAGAGGACGCAATACAACTTAGGCACCGTGACCTGGTTAGGGCACGAAGCGGAAATCGCCTGCACTGGGTTCACATGCAAATACGGTGGCAAATTCACGCTCCAGGCCGAAGGGGCAAATCACACCGCAGGGGCCAACTTCGGGATGGTCACCGCCAATGGCACGCCAATTGCCAAAATCGGCGGCGCTTTTTTCTGTCCAAAAGAAGTGAAACTCCACGCATTATTCGAATTTGAACTAGGGGCATTCATCACCTACTAACCGGGCCCCCGGAGCCTTACTTTGAAGAGGCGCGTCCGCAGGGAGCGGCGCCAATGCCGTGCAGGAGGCGGCCGGCAATGCCCCGCAGGGTTTCGGCGCCGTAGCTGGTCGAGGGGTTGTGCTCGGTGAGGATCGCGAGGGCGATGCGACAGCGTCCCCGCTCGAGGAAGGCGACCTGGTGGTTGACGGTGCCGACGCCGTCGTCGTTGATTCCCCAGCCGCCCTTGAAGAAGAGCTGCCAGCCCGCCGGCCTCTCGCTGCCGATTCCCCAGCGCTGCCAGGAGACGATCGAGCCGAGCAGGCGACGGGCGAAGCGCCGGTGGCGCGGTGGGACGTAGCGGTCGTAGCGGTGGAGGAATCGGGCCTGGTCGCGGGCGCTGATCTGCGATTGGCCGCCGAGCCAGCCGACTTCGCCCACCCAGTGGAAGTCGCGCATCCGTGCGGCGCGGGCGAGTCGTTCCACCCGATCGCCGCCGACCAGCGCCGCGACTTGGATCGCCGCAGCGTTGTCCGAGACGCGGATCATCGGCTCGAGCAGGGCCCGCTCGTCCTCGCGCAGCGGGCGGTCGCGTACCGAGCGTTGCCGCAAGTAGGTGGCGAGCAGCATCGCCTTGATCGTGCTGGCGGCCGGCGCGGTGCGAGAGCCTTCGAACGAGCGCAGTCGCGAGCGCAGATCGACGACCGCGAAGCTGACGTCGCCGAGGCGCCCGCGGGCGTAGCGCCGTCCGGCGGCGACCGCCGGGTCCCAGAGGCCAGTCGCCACCGCCCGCCGGGTCTGCAGCCTGACCAGTTGCCGCTCCGCCGTCCCGATGCTCGCCGTGGCACGCAGGCGGCAGGCGGCGAGGCGCCGGCAGGTGCGCTGCGCGCCGCTGGCCTGGAGCCTCAGCTCGTGACGTCCATCGGCGGCCAGCGTCCGCGCCAGCCGCCAGCGGCGAATCGCTCGCCAGCGCGCGCCGGGATAGGGGCGCTGCCCGAAGAGGCTCAGCTTCAGTCGCGCTTCCGTCTCCGGTCCGGTGCGCAGCCGGAGGACGGCGAAGAGCCGCGACCCTCGCCGGCGGATCGTCAGCTGGGCCGCGCCCGACCTGGTTCGCGATGCTGCGTTTCGCCCGGGCGACTCGCCGGGGATCGGCGGCACCAGCAGCAGCAGGGCGAGAAGCGCAGCCAGCCCCAAGCTCGCCATCCCCGCCGGGAATGGCCGCCGGGTCAACTCGGGCCGCTCTCCGCGAGAGTCTCGGGACCGAGCTGCTCAGGACTCGTGCAGCCGCAGAGGGCCATGGTCAGGTCGAGCTCGGCGAGGACCATCTTGAGCACGGTTTCGACGCCGGCCTGTCCCTCGAGGGCAAGACCCCAGACGTAGGGGCGGCCAAGGCAGACGGCGTCAGCGCCGAGGGCCAGGGCCTTGAGCACGTCGGCGCCCCCGCGCACACCGCTGTCGAAGAGGATCGTCAGGTCATCGCCAGCCGCCTCTACGATCGGTGGCAGGGCGTCGAGCGAGGCGACGGCTCCGTCGACCTGGCGACCGCCGTGGTTGGAGACGACGATGCCGTCGATCCCCTGGCGGGCGGCTGCGAGGGCGTCGTCGGGGTGCTGGATTCCCTTGACGAGGATCGGCAGCTCGGTCTGCCCCCGCAGCCACTCGAGGTCCTTCCAGTTGAGCGAGGGGTTGGCTTGAACGCCGAGAAAATGGCCGGTGGCGGCGCCGACGTCCTCCTCGGGGGTCTGCTCGAGCGCCGCCCGGAAGACCGGGTCCTCGAAGTAGTTGGCCACTCCCATGCCGTTGAGGAACGGCAACCAGGCCTGCTGCAGGTCGCGTGGCTTCCAGCCGGGGATGAAGGTGTCGACGGTGAGCACGATGGCGCCGTACCCGGCGGCCTCGGCGCGGGCGACGAGGCTCTCGGTCAGGCGACGGTCGTTGGGCCAGTAGAGCTGGAACCAGCGCGGTCCCTCGCCGCCCGCCGCGGCAATCTCCTCCAGGCTGAAGTGGGAGGCGGTGCTGGCAACCATCGGCAGGCCGAGGCTGGCTGCGGCGCGGGCAGTCGCCAGCTCACCCTCCTCGTGGACGACCTTCTGCACGCCGATCGGCGCCAGCATCAAAGGCGCCGGCATCGACGTTCCCAGCACCGTCGTCGAGAGGTCGCGCTCGGCGACGTCGCGCAGCATGCGCGGCACGATCCGCCGCCGGCGGAAGGCCTCGCGGTTGGCGTCCATCGTCTGCTCGCTGCCGGCGCCGGCGAAGACGTAGTTGGCGGCGCGCTCGTCCATGGCCTCGGCGGCAAGGCGCTCGAGGTCGGCGACCGCGACCGGGATCGAGGGGACCTCCCCGCCCAGCCCACGGGCGTAGATCTCGCGGTAGTAGTCGGCGAAGTCGGCCATCGCCGCAAGGCTAAACCGCGAGCAGGCCAAAGCGACTCGAGGTCCCGACCCTGCCCACGCGCTCGGAGCCGTTCAGCTGCCGATCATCTGAGCGCGAGCTCTGGATAGTGTGGGAGCTGCTTGATCGACTCCCACACTCATCTTTTCCTCTGTGAGCGGCCCGAGGCCGAGGTGGTTGCCGCGGCGCGCGAGGCGGGCGTCGAGCGGATGCTCGACGTCGGCCTCGAGGCGGAGTCCAACCTGCTCGTCCTCGCGGCGGCGAAACGCCACGAGACGGTCTTCGCCTCGGTTGGCTGCCACCCAACCGAGGCCGCCGGCTTCGACGACGCACGCGCGGAGGAGATCGCTCGGCTTGCCGCCGAGAACGAGAAGGTGCGGGCGATCGGTGAGACCGGCATCGACTACTACCGGAAAACCGCCAGCCGCGCCGAGCAGCGACGCGCCTTCGAGGCGCAGATCGAGATTGCCCGCGAGCGCAAGCTGCCGATCGTGATCCATGCCCGCGATCCCGAAGGCGAGACGGGCGCCGTCGACGAGGTCTTCTCGATCCTCGATGAGCGCGGCGAGGGGGTCGAGGTGATCCTGCACTGCTTTCTCGCTACCTGGCGGGTGCAGGACGCGATCGAGCGCGGCTGGTACTGCTCCTTCTCGGGCGTCCTCACCTTTCCCAGCGCCGAAGAGCTTCGCGGGGCGGCGGCCGAGCTACCCGACGAGCTGCTCCTGGTCGAGACCGACGCTCCCTACCTCGCCCCGCAATCGATGCGCGGCAAGGCCAACGAGCCCGCTTATGTGGTCTCGACCGCCGAGGTCGTGGCGGAGACGCGTGGGGTCTCCTACGACGAGCTGGAGCAGGCGGTCGAGGCCAACGCCCGCACGCTCTTCGACTGGTAGCGAATGAGCCCTCGCCTCGGGCAGAACTTCCTGTCCGACCCGAACCTGCTCGATGCGATCGTGCGCGACGCGGCGCTGCGCGAGAACGACGTCGTGCTCGAGGTGGGCGCCGGCGAAGGGGTCCTCACCGAGCGGCTCCTGGCCGCCGCACGGCATGTGCACAGCATCGAGATCGACCGAGGCTTGGAGCCGGCGCTGGCGCCCTTGGCGGCGCGGCCCGGGCTGAGCCTGCACTGGGGCGATGCGATGGAAATCGAGCTGAGCGGGCTCGAGCCGCCGCCGACGGCGGTTGTCGCCAATCTGCCCTATGCCGTGGCCACGCCCTTGATCCTGCGCACCATCGTGGAGCTGCCGTCGGTCGGGCGCTGGACCGTGATGGTGCAGCGCGAGATCGCCGACCGGTTGCGCGCAGCCCCCGGCAGTCGCACCTACGGCTCACCGAGCGTGCTGGTGCAGCTCGCCTGCGAGGTGAGGCTGGTGCGCAGCGTCGATCCGGCCGTCTTCCGTCCCCGGCCGCGAGTCGAGTCGGCGATCCTCGGCCTGCGGCGGACCGGGCCGGCGGCCGACGAGCCGACGCGCGAGCTCGTTCGCGCCGCCTTCGCCCACCGCCGCAAGGCGCTCGCCCGCTCGCTCGAGCACGTCAAGCCGGGATCGCTGGCGGCGACCCGTGCCGCGCTCGAGTCGCTGGGGCTGCCGAGCGACGCGCGGGCCGAGGCGCTGGCGCCCGACCAGTTCGCCGCGCTCTCGGCAAAGCTGCGGGCCTGAAGCGGGCCGATGCGAGTCCACGCCCCCGCCAAGCTCAACCTGTGCCTCTACCTCGGCCCGCGGCGCGAGGACGGGCTGCACGAGCTCTGCTCGCTCTTCGAGCCGCTGGCGCTGGGCGATCCGATCGAGGTGACCGAGGCGGAGCGCGACGAGGTCCTCTGTGCCGGGGTGGAGGGGGAGAACCTGGCGGCGAGAGCGCTGGCGGCCCTGCGCCAGCGCGGTTGGCAGAGCCCACCGCTGCGGATCGAGATCGAGAAGCGGATCCCGGTCGCGGCCGGTCTCGGCGGTGGCAGCGCCGACGCAGCCGCGGTGCTGCGCTTGGCGCGGGGGGAGGTGGAGGACCCCGAGGAGATCGCCGCCGGCCTCGGTGCCGACGTGCCATCCCAGCTGGTGCCGTGCCTGGCCCTCGTGCAGGGGGCCGGTGAGCGGGTGGAGCGGCTACCGGAGCCCGCCCCGCACGCCGTCGTCCTGCTGCCCGGCGGCGCCGGTCTGAGCACGGCCGAGGTCTTCGCCGAGGCCGACCGGCTCGGGCTCGGGCGTGGTGCGGCCGATCTGGACCGACTCGCGGAGGAGCTGCGCGCCGCCGCCGGGGCCGGATCCTCGCCGCTCGACTACGGCGAGCTGCTCGTCAACGACCTCGAGCCCGCTGCCAGCTCGCTGCGACCCGAGATCGGCGAGGCGCTCGATGCGCTGCGTGCGGCGGGCGCCCCACGCGTCCTGCTGACCGGCTCCGGGCCGACCGCCTTCGGGCTGTTTGAGAGTCTTGCCGAAGCCCGGGCTGCGGCAGCAGGCCTCGAGCGCGACGACGCGATCGTCTGCGAGGCTGGGGCGCCGTGAAGCTGCCGGGTGAGCAGAGCGGCAACCGCAAACGGGTGCTGATCGCGATCGTCGCCGCGGCGATCGCAACCGGCTACTACTTCATCGGCCGCGAGCTCGGGCACATCGACCTGCAGGGTCTGCTCGAAGACGTCTCCAATACTTTGGGCGCCTGGACCTACCTGCTGGTCGGCGTCTTCGCCTTCGCCGAGACGGGCGCCTTCGTCGGCCTCGTCGTGCCCGGCGAGACCGTGATGCTGCTCGGCGGCGCCGTCGCCGGCCAGGGAGCGATCGACATCTACCTGCTGATCGCGATCGCCTGGTTCGCCGCCTGGGCGGGAGACACGACCAGCTTCTTCGTCGGTCGCCGGCTCGGTCGCGAGTTCGTCCTGCGTCACGGACCACGGGTCGGGATCGGCCACGAGCGCTTCGAGCGGGTCGAGGACTACTTCGGGCGCCACGGCGGCAAGACGATCTTCATCGGTCGCTGGATCAGCCTGGTGCGTGCCCTGGCGCCCTTCGTCGCCGGCAGCTCCGACATGCGCTACCGCGCCTTCGTCCCCTACAGCATCCTCGGCACCGGGCTCTGGGCCAGCGCCCACATCCTGATCGGTTACTTCTTCTCGCGCAGCATCGAGAGCGCCGCCGAGTACGCCGGCCGCGGCGCCTTTCTGCTCGGCACGACGATCGCTGTCGTCGCCGGCTTGATCTTCCTCTACCGTCACTTCCGGGTCGAGCAGAACCGGCGCGCCGCGGTTGCCTGGATGGAGCGCCAGACGATCGCCCGCTGGATCGTCGTCCTCGCGCGCCGCTTCCAGCCGCAGCTGCGCTTCCTCTGGGACCGGGTGACCCCCGGCGGCACCTTCGGCCTCGAGTTCACCTCGCTGATGGCGATCCTCGCCGTCGCCGGCTTCGTGCTCGTCGCCTACACGGTGATCGTCAGCGGCGATGCCGGTCCGACGCCGGGGGACACGACCGCGATCGAAATCGCCGAACGCCTGCAGACTGCCTGGCTGGTCGACCTCGCCAAGCTGGTCACCGACCTGGGCAGCTTCGCGGTCACCGGCTCGCTTGCCCTGCTTTGCGCCGTTCTGCTTGCCTGGCGCCGGCGCTGGGCGGAGCTTGGCGTGCTGCTCACCGGCGCGCTGCTGGTCTTCGTGGGCGTCCACGAGCTGAAGGACACGGTTGACCGGGCGCGGCCCGAAGAGGGGCTCGTCGACGTCGCTGGCTCCTCCTTCCCCAGCGCCCACGCCGCCTACTCGACCTTCTACGTCTGGCTGGCGGTGACGATCGTGATGAGGTTGCGAGTGGGTATGGCGCGTGGCGCCGCGGTGGTCGCCGGCGGGATCGCGCTGACGGCCACGGTCGGGCTCTCGCGCGTCTACCTGAACGTTCACTACCTGAGCGACGTCAGCGCCGGTGCGGCGCTGGGCGCCGCGGCCTTCTCCCTCTGCGCCGCCGTTGCCCTGATCGTCACGACTCTAGGCTCCGTCAGAAGACCACCGCGCACGCCTGGCGGCGGCGGACACGGCGCGGTGCAGCGTCCTCAGTCGGCCAAATAGCGCTGCACATGAGTATCCGGTTCCGTCAGGTGACGTGCCTACAGTCGTCTTGTGGGCAGGCCAGACTTCCCTCGCACGATCATGGAGTTCCAGGAGCGCTTCCCCGACGATGTCGCCTGCCTCGAG
>Ga0157306_10000181_pt1 | contig 12283 bp, 11 predicted proteins | sample NitcycUS163409C2_FD_108391 | JGI IMG/M metagenome (GOLD analysis project Ga0157306, IMG submission 108391) | Soil microbial communities from Arlington Agricultural Research Station in Wisconsin, USA - Nitrogen cycling UWRJ-S163-409C-2 | ecosystem: Environmental > Terrestrial > Soil >...
CCGTTGTTGCCCATCACCGCGACGATCGGCAGGTGGTGGCGGACCATCGTGTCGAACTCCATCCCGGAGAAGCCGAAGGCGCCGTCGCCGAGCAGCAGGCAGACCTGGCGCTCGGGATGGGCGAGCTTGGCGGCAATCGCCTGCCCCGGGCCGGCGCCGAGGCAGCCGAAGGGACCTGGATCCATCCAACAGCCGGGCTGGTAGGTCTCGACAAAGCGCCCCGCGTAGGAGACGAAGTCGCCTCCGTCGCCGATCACGATCGCGTCGCGCTCCAGCACCTCGCCCAGCTCCTTGTAGACGCGGACCGGGTGCAACGGGCTGCGGGAGTCGTTCAGCTCATCTTGCTCGGCCGCCCGCTTCTCGGCCTCGATCTGACGCAGGTGCTCCAGCCAAGGCGCGGTGCGGCCACCGCCATCTCCCACCGCCTCGCGAATCGCGCCGAGGGTCGCGGCTACGTCACCGACCATGTCGACGTCCGGTTTCCGGTTGGCGCTGAGCTCGTTCGGCGCTGCGTCGAGGCGCAGCAACTTTGCCCCCTCGGCAATGCTGCCGCCAAAGCCGAGTCGGAAGTCGAGCGGCACGCCGATAACCAGGACGACGTCGGCGCCGCCGAGACCCGCCCCGCGAGCGCGGCTAAAGGCAAGCTCATGGTCGGCGGGCAGGCAGCCGCGGCCGAGGCCGTTGAGGAAGACCGGGATTCCAAGCGCCTCGGCGAGCGTCTGCAGCTCGTCCTCGCCACGTCCCCAGTAGAGCCCGCTGCCGGCCATGATCGCTGGGCGCTCGGCTCCGGCAAGCAACGCCGCGGCCTGCTCGATTCCCTCGGCGACGCGCACCTCGGGCTCAATCCGCTCCGGGACCCCCAGCTCTGCCTCGGTGAAGACGACGTCGAGCGGATAGTCGACGAAGGTCGGTCCGTAGGGCAGAGCGAGCGCGTTGTCGAGCGCTGCTGCCGTGCGGGCCGCGATCTTCCCCGGCTCCTTGATCGTCTCGGCCGACTTGACCAGAGGCGAGACGAATGGCAGATGGTCGATCTCCTGCAGCGAGCCCGACCCCCAGCGCAGCTCCGGCGCTCGCCCGCCAAGCACGCAGACCGGCGAGCAGTTGGCTTGCGCTCCCGCGATCGCGCTGATTCCGTTGGTCACGCCGGGCCCGGCGGTCAGTGCCGCGACACCGACGCCGCGAGTCGCCTTGGCGAAGCCCTCGGCCGCGAAGGCCGCCGTCTGCTCGTGGCGCACGTCGACGATCTCGATCCCCTCGGCCTTACAGCCGTCGTAAATGGAGAACAGGTGTCCCCCGGAGAGCGTGAAGAGGTGGCTGACGCCTCGCGACTTCAGTGCCCTGGCGACAATCCGTCCCCCATGCGCATCCACCGATCGAGCCTATAACGACTTCCCGGCTACCATCGCCTTGCCCGGGTGGCGAAATTGGCAAAAGCGGCGCCCTTAAAAGGCGTTGCCCCACTGGGGGGCTTGCGGGTTCGAGTCCCGCCCCGGGCATTCGTCACTTTGGTTTTCTAAAACCGCACTAAAAACCGCCGAGGTACCGCAACTACCCCGCTGCTACGGTGTCTGTGAGCTAGAAGACAAACGCCTTCCCTGGCTGCCCTTGGAGGAATCGCTTGGAGGCTTCAGCTCTCACACATGCCAGTCGTCGCGGTTTCCTCGCCCGTCGCTCGCCCCTGCTCAAGCTGCAGGGCGACGCTCATCTGATCGCGATGGCCCGCGCTGGCAACCCGGGCGCCTTCGAGACGATCGTCGACCGCTACCAGGGACGCCTGCTGGGTTTCTGCCGCCAGATGCTCGGCTCCACCGAGGACGCCGAGGACGTCCTGCAGGAGGTCTTCGTCAATGCCTACCGCGCGATGCTCGCCGATGAGCGCGAGATCAACCTGCGCCCCTGGCTCTACCGGATCGCCCGCAACCGCTGCCTCAACCATCTGCGCAAGCCAACCGCCGACGCCCAGGAGTCGATGGACCTGGTCCCGGCGGTCGAGGCCGCCTCGACCGCTGAGAAGGTCCACAACCGCGAGGAGTTCCGCCAGCTGCTTGCCGACGTCGGCAAGCTGCCAGAGACGCAGCGCTCCGCCCTTCTGCTGCGCGAGATGGACGCGATGTCCTACGAGGAGATCGCCCAGGCGATGGAGACCAGCGTGCCCTCGGTCAAGTCGCTGCTGGTACGCGCGCGAATCTCACTGGCCGAGGCGAGCCAGGCGCGCCAGCTGACCTGCGGCGAGGTGCGAATCGACCTCGCCGAGGCCGCCGAGGGGCTGCGCAAGCTCTCGGGCCCAGTGCGCCGCCACGTACGCGACTGCGAGGAATGCGCCGATTTCCGCTCGCAGCTTCGCTCCAACGAGAAGGTCCTGGCGGCTCTGGTCCCGGTCGGGCCGCTCGTCGCCTTCAAGGGATTCATCCTTTCCAAGCTGGGCCTGGGAGGTGCAGGAACCGGAAGCGCGGCAACCGCGACGGGCGCCGGCGCCACCGGCGCCGGCGCAGTCGGCAGCATCGGGGCTGCGGGAGGCGTGGGCGCTGCGCTCAGCTCCGGCGGCGCAGCCGGTGGAATCGGCGCGATCGGCGGGGCGATCGGCAGCAAGGCCGTCGCCGGCGTCGTCACCGCCGCGGTTATCACCGCTGGCGCGGTCGAGGTCCAACAGCAGGTCATTCCACCGACGGAGAGCGGCGCCGCCAAGAGCTCCAGCGTCCTCGACGTTCCGGGCACCGGCCCGCGCCCTGCCCACGCCGCCCTCCCCACACCAGCCCCGCCCTCAGCCGAGCAACCCGCTGCAGCCGCACCGGTCGAGCCCGTAGTCGCAGCCGCCCCCCCGACCGACATCGCCCCACCAGCGACCGAGCCCGTCGACGAAGCTCTCGAGCCGTCGGTCACCGGCGGCACCGAAGGGGAAAGCGTCGAGACCGATTCTCACCCCGCGGCCGGTCTCGACGAAGCGGCGCCGTCCGGGACCAAAGCCGGTGCCCCCGCAGGTGGCGGTACGGTCGTCGTCACGGTTGGCGGCAGTCCTGCTTCGGAAGCCCCGCCAGCTCCAGCCGAAAGCGCTCCGCCCCCGCCACCGCCGAGCAGCCCACCGGCCGAAAGCGCCCCACCACCTGCCGAATCGACGCCCCCACCATCCTCTTCGACGGGCGAAGCAGCAGCTACTGAAGGCCAATCACCTTGAGACGACGCATCAGGCAGGTAGCGGCGAACTTGCGGGTATCGGCCAGCGTGTAGCCGAATAGCTCCCAGTCGTCGCCCTCAGGCGCCCACGGCGGCGAAAGCACTCCATCGGCGACGGGCAGCGCCTCCTCCAGCGTGCGCTGAATCGCCTGCTTGTAGCGATCGTCCTCGCGGGCCATCTCGCGTAGAAAGACCGAGCCGAAGGCAACATGGCGGTGCTCATCGCGGGCGACGTTCTGAAAGCCCTCGACGAAGGCCGGCAGCGTCTCTTCGCGTTCGTTGTAATCCATGATGAAGTGCTGGCCGGTGAGCGCCAGCATCCCCTCGATCACCATGTGGTAGAGGGTCACCGCCTCGACCAGAACCTCGCTGTCCTCGGGCTCGACCGAAAGGCGGTCGGTGCGCCGCTTGAGCATCTCGTCGAAGAGGCGGCCGAAGTTGTCGTTGAGGTGCTCGGAGGTCTGAACCAGCATCTGCGAGAGCTCGTCGGACTCGAGCACGCCCACCTCGCGGTAGAAGCGCTCGAAGAAGCGCACGTGGCGCGCCTCGTCGGCAATCTGCGTGCAGAGGAAGATCCGCTGCTCCTCGGTCGGCGCGGCGCGCATGATCGGACCCAGCTCCTCGGCCACCTTCTGCTCGCCGATGAAGAACGACGAGAGCCCGTACATGCGCTGGAAGCGCTCTTCCTCGTCGAAGCGCTCGTTCCAGTCCTCGTGGTCGCGGCTGAAGTCGAGCTCCTGCGTCTGCCACTGCTGGCGCTCCCAGAGCAGGTAGAGCTCCGCGTAGGTGAGCAGCTTGACGTCCGCCCTGTGGTCGGCCTCCTCCATCAGGGCGGGGTCGCTGGTCGCCTGGAAATCGGACCGGCCGGTACGCGACGCGGTCCCGGATACCTCTCTGGTTCCCATCTCCTACTCCCCTCGACTCGGCTGCGCGGGCTGCGGCCGAGACTAGCACTGGACTGGCTGCTCAGCCAGTCGTATGTGTCTCCCCCGGCTCGAGCACGACCACCTTGGAGGAGGTCTTCTCCTCGACCTCCTGCTTGAAGGCCGCCGTGTCGGTTTCGATCGGGGGAAAGGTGTCGAAGTGCATGGGGATCACCGTGCCGGCGCCGACGAGCTCCGCTGCCACCACGCCATCGTGGCGATCCATCGTGTAGTGGCCGCCGATCGGCAGCAGGGCGACGTCGACGGGATTGCGCTCGGCGATCAGCCTCATGTCGCCGAAGAGGCATGTATCGCCGGCGTGGTAGACGGTGACGCCGCCGAGATTGACCAACAGCCCCGCCGCAGTGCCGACAACGGTGCCGGCCGTCGGGCTGAACGGGGCCTCGGCCGAGCCGGGAAGCGTGCTGGTGTGCCAGGCGGGAACGAGCTTCACCCAGCCCCACTCGAAGCGCACGGTGCCGCCGAGGTTCGGGTCATAGACCTTCTCCACCCCCAGCTCCTCGAGCCATTTGGCGATCTCCACGACCGCCACGCACTCGGCGCCGCTGCGGGTCGCAACCTGGACCGCGTCGGCCATGTGGTCGGCGTGACCATGAGAGATGACCACGTGGGTGGGGTCGACGTCTTCGGCGCTCGCCACCGCCGCGGGATTGTTCGGCTTGAGGAACGGATCGATCAGGACACGTGTCCCGCCGTCGCTCAGCTCGAAGCACGAGTGGCCGTGGAATTTGATCTCCATCTCTCAGCTCTCTCCTTCTGTCTGGATCTCGTTCATCTGCTCGTGAAGTGCCCAGCCCACAGCCACGCCAACCATCATTCCCATCCTCGCCTCCTCGGCGAGCAGCGAGCGCACCGCCGTGAGGCGCCCCTCGGGATCGGGCACTGTGGCGGCCTTGAGCGTCTCGGCGTCGTGCGACTCACCGAACCAACCGCCCTCGGCCAGCGCCGCGGCAAGCACCTTCTGCAACTGTGGGGCGGCGCGGGAAACGACCCTCTCCGCCTCGGCGAAGCGCTCGGCGTCGACCAACCGCTCGATCGCCGCCTCAAGCTGATCGTCCGAAGGCACGGACTGGAGCCTAGTCCGAGGGACGCAAGGCTGAAGCGGCGAGGCCGGAGAGGCCGCCCACGGCGGCGCCGACCAGGCCGGCGAACGGGTCGGCGGTCGACTCGAAGATCGGCAGCGCGAGCAGCACCGCCGCAGCGACGATCACGCCGATCGCGTCGTAGTCGTCGTCGATTGCCCGGCCGGCCTCAGCACGGCGGATCGCGAACCAAGCGGCGAGCGCGCCGAGCGCCATTCCGTTGCCTCCGGCGATCACCTCGACGTCGCCCTGGCCGTTGGCGATGCCGCTGGCGACCAGCATCCCCAGCGAGCCACAGGCAAGCAGCAGCAGCGCCGTCGGGGCCGTTCCGAGGCGGCGCTCCAGCGCGGTGGCGAAGATCGCCAGGCCGACCGCTATGACGAAGAGGTAGCCGACGTCGGTGTAGGCGAACGGGGCGGTGAGGAAGCGCCACCACTGGTCCTCGAGCGGCACGATTAGGCCTCCATAGGCGTCGATCGAGCTCCCAGTGGCCTTCAACACCAGCAGCAGCGCGGCCGAGCCGAGGATCGCCGCCGGCGTCGCGTAGGGCCGGAAGACCGCCGGGGTGCTCGTCTGACCCCGCCGCAGGCGGATGCGGGGCCGCGGGCGGCGGCGGCTTGGCTTCGGCTCGAGCCCGTCGCCGCGGCGCTCCAACTTCGGCGCTCGCTTGCGCAGGCGGGCGCCGCAGTAGGGGCACTCGGTTACGTAGGGACTGACCTCGGAGCCGCAGTTCTTGCAGATGACGCTGAGCTCGGTCTCGCTCATCGCATCGCCTCGCGCACCGCTCGCGGCGCGAAGAACCAGACGCCAGTGACCTCACCCTCGCTCCGCTCGCGAAGAATCAGATATGCACGCTCGCTGCGCTCGGGGTTCGGAGGCACGCTTGCTCGCTCCGCGCTCATCGTCAACCGAGGATAACCCCCGCTGGCAAGCGCTTGGTGGCGGCCGGCGATGGCATACTGAGACGACACCGATCTTCGAGGAGGAAACAGCGTGGAGTTGAAGAGCCTGACCGAGCAGAAATCGTTGCTGGCCACCCTGGCCCCCGGCAAACGAGCCCGCCTGCGGCGCCTGCTCTTCGAGTTTGGCCCCGGCAACGGCACCCTGATGCTGCTGCCGATCGACCAGGGCATCGAGCACGGTCCGCGCGACTTCTTCCCCAACCCGGCGTCGAAGGACCCCGACTACCAGTTCCGCCTCGCCGCCGAGGCCGGCTACTCGGCCCTCGCCTGCCAGATCGGCATGGCGACCAAGTACTACCCCGACTACGCCGGTCAGGTGCCGCTGATCCTCAAGGTCAACGGCAAGACCGACATTCCATCCTCGGCCAAGGCGTTCTCCAGCTGCAACGCCAGCGTCGAGGACGCGGTGCGGCTCGGCGCCGACGCCGTCGGCTACACGCTCTACGTCGGCTCGCCACGCCAGGACGAGGACCTCGCCCAGCTGCGCGCCGTGCGCGAAGACTGCGACCGCTTCGGCATGCCGCTGATCGTCTGGTCCTACCCGCGCGGCGAAGCGATCGAGGCAAAGGGCGGCCAGAACTCCCTCTACGCGATCGATTACGCGGCGCGCATGGCGATGGAGATGGGCGCCGACGTGGTCAAGCTCAACATGCCGAAGATCAACGCAGAGACCGACAAGGACGCGCCGGCCCCGTACAACGAGATGCAGGCCGACGAGGCCGAGGCGATTCGCCAGTGCGTCGAGTCGGCGGGTCGCGCCCTCGTCGTGCTCTCCGGCGGCTCCAAGGTCGACGACGAAACCGTGCTCAACCACACCCGCGAGATCATGCAGGCCGGTGGCTCCGGCGTGATCTTCGGGCGCAACGTCTGGCAGCGCGAATGGAACGACGCGCTCGAGATAATCGCCCAGATCAAGGAGACCTTGTTGTCCTCCGTGAGGCGTATTCCGTAGGCGCACTGCAAACCGGCGCATCTCGGGGTCTTCGGTCGGGCTGGATCGGGTCACGCACTAACTGTGCGCTCCCCTTACCAGCCCTCCCTGCATCCCCCGACCTGCTTGGTTTTCGGCGCCTGGCATGAATAGGGGGACGCTCGGCAGCGTCGTATTGCTACTGACCGTTGCGCTGCTGATCGTCCGTCCCTGGGAGGGAGACGGCAGCGACAAGGGGCCTGGCGCGGCGATGGCCTTCGTCACGCGGGTGGTCGACGGCGACACGGTCGAGGCGCGGATCGGCGGTGAGGTCGAGGACGTCCGCTACATCGGCGTCGACACGCCGGAGACGGTCAAGCCCGGCGCCGCTGTGCAGTGCTTCGGGCCGCAGGCGTCTTCCTTCAACCATCGCCTGGTCGAGCGGCGGCGGGTGCGGCTGGTCTTCGGGGTGGAGCGGCGCGACGACTACGGCAGGCTCCTCGCCTACGTCTACCTCGGGCCACGCTTCGTCAACGCGGCACTGGTTCGGCGGGGCCTCGCGCGCACCCTGACAATCCCCCCCAACGACCGCTTTGCGCCGTTGCTTCGTCGGCTCGAGCTGCGCGCCGCGCGGGCCGCTCGTGGGCTCTGGGGCGCCTGCCCGCCCTGAGCCGTCGTGATGCATCGCACATTCCCTTCGCCTGCAGGCGCTCGTGCGCCTTTGCTACGGTCCCCCGCGGCCCCAGGGCCACCCGATCTATGCGAATGCGTCAGAGCATCTCTCAGTTCGAGACGGCCTTCGAGCAGGAGACCACCCTTGAGCGCCGTCGCCGCGAGCAGCTTCGCCGGCGTGCGGCCAACCGCTCGCGGGCGCGGCGCATCACCCGCACCGAGCAGGAGAGCAAGGTGCGCTTCAGCGTCCTTGCGGTCTGCCTCACGGTGACCGTGGTCGTGGTCGTCGTCGCGATGTTCGAGGCGCTCGCTTTCCTGATGGCTTAGCTGTGGCTCTGCGAACGACCGCCCTCCTTGAATAGACTCGCGCGCCGATGCCACGCCGATCGCTGAAGCCACAGCTCAACCAAATCCGCGCCTGGGTGCGCCAGGGCCGTACCGATGCCTGGATCGCCCACCAGCTCGAAGTGAGCGCCTCCGAGCTGCGCGAGTTCCGCAAACAGCATGGCTTTACGCCAGACGAGGAGGACGCGGCCTCTGGCGAGCTCGATCTCCGCGACGAGATCGAGGCCGAGATCGAGGCGGCAGCGGCCGAGGAACCCGAAGAGGACGAGGTTGAAGCGGAGGAGACCGAGGACGACGAGGAGCGCGCGCGCCCTGCCCGCGATGGCGAGGAGCGCCCGAAACGTCGTCGTCGCCGTGGCCGCCGCGGAGGGCGCGGACGCCGTAAAGAGCTGCAGGCGAGCTTCGACCACGGCGAGACCGACGGCTATGGTCTCTGGCTCGACCCGGCGGTCAAGGACAATCCGGTCTATGCCGAGCACTGGGCCGGCAAGCGCGAGGTGACCGTCCGCATCGAGGCCGACCAGATCGTCATTCGGCGAGCGGGCTCCCCTGAGCCTGCTGGCGAAGACGACGACTGAGCAGGTCTCCGCTTACAGGCTGTTGGCCGGCGGGTCCTGTCGCCGCAGGGGACCCACCACCCCCTGCGGTCGCTGAAGCGTCCTCGGGGGTGGTCCCCCCTACGACGCCACCCGCCGGAGTCGCCGCCATGAAGACCTACTGAGACGGAGGCGTATCGGGCACCCGTTGCAGGGGAGTATTGGCCGAATTGCAGGTGGTCGGGTCCAGCTTGCTTTGGAGCTTCCAGACGGTTACCGGGCCGCTGCGGCGGATCGGTCGTACCGCGCCGCTGCCGCGTAGCCAGCGCGACTCGGGCGATGGCACCGGGTCGTCGGTGTGGAGGAAGTTGAGGAAGGGGCTGGTGACGAGGTAGTCGATGTCAGCGTCGTTGACGGCCGTGCGGAAGGCAGCGCAGGACGGGATCGCGTTGAAGGCGCCGTGCGGACCCTGCTCGCCGAGGTAGACGACGCGGTTGGAGAGGTCGGTGCCGTAGAAGCCGTACTGAAGAAAGCCGGCTGTGGTTCCGGCCAGGCCGATGCGGGTGTCCTCGAGGTCCCGTGCCCATTCGTAGGCATGTTCGAGCTCCATGCCCGGCAGGTCCGAACCAGTCGCAAATCGGTCGCCCAGGTACTCGCGCTGCAGGGGATAGCCGATTGCGAAGACGAGCAGGGCGAGGGCGGCGAAGCCGCCCGCAACCACCCCCGTGGTCGCCCCCCGCGCCCGGGCAAAGAGCAGCGCCGCGGGCACGCCGACGAGGAGGACGGCCAGGCCGATTGCGAAGACACGCGCCGGATCGCGCAGCACCGCGTCGGAGCGGTCGGTGAGGACGAGGACGACGAGCAGCAGGCCGAGCAGGGCCCACTGCCGCCGGCCCTCGCCGAGCCAGCGGCCCAGCGGCAGCAGCACGATGCCGAGCAGTAGCGCCGGGATCGCATAGCGGATGTTGATGCCGAAGCCGATCGGGGCACCCTCGGCCCCGGCGGCGCTGAGCGGCGTGACGAGGTAGGCGAGCAGGCCGAACAGGGCCACCCCACCCATCCAGCGCAACATCCCGTCACGCGCCCACAGCAGGGCCAACAGCCCCCCCGCGACCGCCCCGAGGATCACCAGCGGCCAGAGCCCGCCAAATGCCTGGTGCAGCCCCGGCTCGAAGTGGTCGCGCCAGACGCCGGTGTCGGTCAGGTAGTGGACGATGCTGAAGTCCGGCCGCCCCTCCTGCAAACGCTCAGGGTGCGGCAGGGAGATCGGTCCCAGGCTCGTCGCCTGTGGCAGCGGATTGCCGGCGACGATCAGGTTGCGCAGGTACCAGTAGCCGCCCCCGAGCAGCGCCGGGACGAACCACCATCCGGCCGCGGCCCAGCGGCGGCCGGCGGGGGCAAGGGCGATGACGGCGATCGTGAGGGCGGCGGCCATTGCGACCGCGGTGGACTTGGTGCCTACGGCAAGACCCGTAGCCAGGCCTGCCGCAGCTATCGCCCAGTTGATGCCTGGGGGCATGCTGGCCCGCGGGTCCTGTCGTGAGGCAGGGGGGCCTGCGGGCGAGGTGTACGTCCTCGACCCCCCTACCTCACGCCACCCGCGGGAGAGGCGCCAGGAATTCACGAGGATCGCCGCAGCCGTCAAGAGGAGTGCTGCAGCAACTAGGTCGTTCTTGGCCGCGCCAGGCTCGCGGACGACCAGCGTGTGACACTCGAGGACAACTGCGGCAGCTACCACCGTCAGGTGCCCGCGGCCATAAGGTCGCCCGATGCACCAAGCGGCTAGAAAAGCGATGCCGAGGAAGCCAAAGTTGATGAAGAGCGACAGCGTGTCCCGCTCCGTGAGCAGGATCCCAACGGCGTGCAGAAGCTCTGAATTCTGCGGGTAGAACCAGTTGGTGAAGACGGTCTCCGTGTAATGCAAGCTCGTGACGGAGTGCTCCTGCACCATGTCCGCCGCAAACGGCATGTGGTACCAGAGGGAATCGAAGTTGAAGATTCCTCGATCGAGGGCGTCCTTGGCGGTCAGGCCCCAGTGAGCGACGACCAGGCTGATCACCCCCACGGTCACGAGCATGGCCAGCGTTCCTGGGCCGGCGGGTCCTGTCGCCGCAGGGAACCCACCACCCCCTGCGGTAGCTGAAGCTTCCTCGGGGGTGGTCCCCCCTGCGACGCCACCCCCCGGCGGAGGCGGGGTCTCTGACTGTGAGGAGCGGACGCGCCAAGCGACAGCGCCGGCAAGAAGCAGGGATGACACGACGAGTGCCCAGGCATAGAAGAGCTGGAGGGTGCCGAGGATCTCTGAGAGCCAGATCAGCAGGGCGATGCCAGTGACGGACTCGACGAGGCGCCCCGGTGCACCCTGCCAGGCAGGAAGCAGCTTCTGCCGCAGCCGGTAAGCGCTGAAGCCGATCGAGAGCGCCACGGCTACCAGCGCCAGGACCCCGAGGATGTAGGTGCCGGCGCTAACCACCGGGTGCTCCGGGGTACGCCGCTAGAGCCCGCGCACGACGATCGGCGTCTCTTCCGGCGCGACCATGCCCTGGGCCCGCGCCCTGCCGTTGAGCACGATCGGGTCGTCGGCGTGCTGGACGCGCCAGTGCAGCTGGCTGTTTTCGCGCTGCACCTCGTGCAGCTTGGCTTTGGCCGCCGTCGTCGCCGTGTAGGTCTTGACGAAGTCGATAAGGGGGTTCAGATAGGAGTAGAGCACCGCGGCGAGCACGAGCGTCAGGGCGACTCGGCCGACACGGTCCCAGTGAATGCGGCTGGCGCCTCGCCGAGCAGCTGGCTTGCGACGTGGTGCGGGGCGGCGTTTGGTGCCGGCGGCGGGCCTTCTCCTCGCCTGCGCGCGTGCTGCCATGCCCGGACCTACGCGGCCGGGCTCCGCATTCCTTCACTAACTCGACCGTTGGTGGAACGCCTGCAAGCCCGGAAACGTGGCGGAGTCGCCCAGCTCCTCCTCGATGCGGAGCAGGCGGTTGTACTTGGCAACTCGATCGGAGCGCGAGGGCGCGCCGGTCTTGATCTGGCCCGCCCCGGTGGCGACGGCGAGATCGGCAATCGTCGTGTCCCCGGTCTCGCCCGAGCGGTGTGAGATCACCGCCGTGTAGCCCGCCTCGGTGGCGATGCGGATCGCCTCCAGGGTCTCGGTCAGGGTGCCGATCTGGTTGACCTTGACCAGGATCGAGTTGCCGACCCCGGCCTCGATCCCGCGCCGCAGGCGCTCGGGGTTGGTGACGAAGAGGTCGTCGCCGACCAGCTGCACCCGCTCGCCGAGCTTCTCGGTGAGGAGCTTCCAGCCCTCCCAGTCCTCCTCGTCCATGCCATCCTCGATCGAGACGATCGGGTAGCGCGAGCAGGCATCCTCCCAGTAGGCAGCCATCTCCTCGGGCGAGAGCGAGCGGCCCTCGTGCTCGAGCACGTAAGCGCCGCCCTCGAAGACCTCGCTGGTTGCCGGATCGAGGGCGATGAAGACGTCTGTGCCAGGCACGTACCCCGCTGCCTCGACTCCCGTGAGAACCGCCTGCAGTGCCGCCTCGTTGGACTCCAGGTTGGGCGCGAAGCCGCCCTCGTCGCCGACTGCGGTTGAGTGGCCAGCGGCCGCGAGGCTCTTCTTCAGCGCGTGGAAGACCTCGGTGCCGACCCGCAGGCATTCCGAGAA
>Ga0157306_10000183_pt1 | contig 12201 bp, 14 predicted proteins | sample NitcycUS163409C2_FD_108391 | JGI IMG/M metagenome (GOLD analysis project Ga0157306, IMG submission 108391) | Soil microbial communities from Arlington Agricultural Research Station in Wisconsin, USA - Nitrogen cycling UWRJ-S163-409C-2 | ecosystem: Environmental > Terrestrial > Soil >...
ATTGCCGGCGATGGTCACATCCTGGATGTTGCCGCCCTCAACCTCGGAAAGCAGCTGCGAAAAGCTGATCTCATTGCCGCGGACATGCACGCCAGGGCTCTGGAACAGGTTGAACAGGGCAACGAGCAGCAGGAGGATGAAGACCCAGATGGCGAAGTTACGGAAATTCGAGTTCATGAACTGACCTGAAGGCTTGATCTCAGCACGGCTAGGCCGCCACCCAAGCCTAGCCCCCGACGCGGGCGCGAGAATGGCTCAAGCCTCGGTAACATAGGAACCTGTGGCTTCCTTGCCAAGTAAAGCTACCCTAAAGGGTGCACGCTTTCTAAAACAGCTTTAGAGCGAGGCCGTTCCGCGCAGTCTTGCGCCGCTGACGAAGGTCGCGCGGCAATCGAGGACCTCCTTGCGGCCTTCATCCGTCAGCCTGTCGAGGAGTGGCACGCCAATCAGGCGACCGTCGCGCCAGCAGGATGGAAGCGTCCGCCCGGCAAGACGCGGCAACGAGGCAAGCAAAGCGGAACTTTCGCGCAGATCGCGCAGGCCTTGGTCACCAAGACCCCGCACGGTGATGGGTTCCTGCTCGTGCGCCCCGAGCTCGATCCTGAACCGGTTATCCCACAGCGCCCGCTCGCCAGGCAGGAGGCGAGCGACGGGAAGACCTTCGGCCCTCACCTCGCGGAAGATACCGAGGCGCTTCGAGAACGGCTGGAGTCGGCAACGTCCGAACGTGTGGGCTTTGTCCGGGCTTTCAATGAACGAGGCAAGCAGCGCCTCGAGTTTGGCGAGCCTTAAGGGCTCCTCGGCTCCGCCCACCATGGCGATGAGACGAGCGAGAGCGCGAAGAACAATTTCCTGGGGAGCGGAATGAAGTGCCTCAGGCTCGATCACGGTGTAACCCGCCTCGCTCATCTCGCTGTGCGCGTCGAGGAAGCTCTGCGCGGCATGGTCGAGCGCCTCGCGCGCGCGCCGCAAGCGCCGCGCGGACAGCGCCAGAGCTTCTGGTGTCAGTCCGAGCGCGGCGAGGGCTTCTGAGCCGCCACGCACCCGCGCACGCTCGAAGCGCTCGTCGGCATTGCTTGGATCGGAGATGAAGGCGATGCCCTTCTTGGCAAGCGTCGCGATCAATCGCGCCTTAGGCACATCGAGCAAAGGCCTGAGCAGGACGATGCCTCCCCATGCGCCCCTTTGGGGAATGGCAGCGAGGCCGTCGAGCCCGCTGCCGCGCTTGAGCCGCATCAGGAAAGTCTCGGCCTGGTCGTCGAGATGATGCGCGGTGACGAGCGCGGGAATGTCATTGGCCTGACAATGCGCGGCCATGAGGTCGTAGCGCGCCGTGCGCGCCTTTGCCTGAAGGCTCGTGCCGTGTGCATCGCCTGCCTTCCAGGCGAGAATCGTGTGAGGAAGCTCAAGGCTTGACGCCATGCGCCCGACCATCAGCGCCTCCTCGCGCGAGGATGCGCGCAGGCCATGATCCACGGTCAGCACCGATAGTTCAGGGCCTAAACGCCGCGCCGAACGCAACCACGCGGCAAGGTGCATCATGGCGAGACTGTCAGGGCCTCCTGAGACCGCCAGCGCGACGCGTGGAAAGCTCTTAAGCGGCTCAATAAGCGGCTCAAGCAGTCTGCTCGCCTCAGCTATTGAGATAGGCGGTGCGCTCATTCAGCAGCGGACCTTCTTCTGCTCCGCCTTTACCTCGTCGCGGACGGTCTCCGGCGCTTTCGGGAATTTGGTCTTGAGCTCGCCGAAAGTCGAGCAGGCGGCATCCTTCTGGCCAAGGGCGGCAAGGGACATGCCGAGCTTGAGCAGTGTCTCCGGCGCCTTGTCGCCAGATTTGTATTTCTTGTAGCCCTTGAGGAAGGCGTCGGCGGCAGCCTTGTATTGGCCGCGGCGGTAGAAGCTCTCGCCGATCCAATATTGCGCATCCGCCGCGAGCGGATCCTTGGGGTAGCTCTCTATCAGCTGGCGGAAGGCCACTTCGGCGCCCGCGTAATCGTTCTGCGTCAGGGCGCCGTGGCCTTTCTCGTTTAGCGAATGGGCATCGTCACCTGGCAGCGCTGCCATGAGGCGTTGCGGCTGCCCGTCGGAAGCTGTGGGAGGCGATAGCGGCTGGGGCGCCCAGGGCGGCAATGCCGACGTCTGGTCCTCGCCGGGCCTCGGCCCGTACCATCTCGGCTTCGAAGTGTCGTTGCTGTCGCCCGCATCACCTGCAGATGCGGCCATTGCGGCCATGGCCTGATCTGGTGGAGGCCTGGCATCGCCTTGCCTGTCCGGCGGAGGGCTGCTTGGCGCAAGCGGCAGCGGAGCCTGGGCAGCCGGCGCTGCATTAAGGGCATTCAATCGTTGGTTGATCTGCTCGAGCTCGGCCGTGAGCGCGCCGATTTGCGTCTCGAGCGCACTGACGCGGGTGCCGAGATCGCGCTGGCTTAAGGGCGGTTCGGGAACGCCGCCGTTTGTATCCTCTGCCGGCATCGGGGCGGGATTGGCGTGGGTGAAGGACTGGAGTGCTCCGACCAAAGCTTGCAGCTCGGCGAGTTTTTGCTCGACCCGCGACAGCCGCGCATTGATCGAATCCCCCCCTTCCTCGGCGAAGCTCAGACAAGACCCCAGGCTCAGAGCGAGGAGTACTGCGGAAAACATCAATGCTAGGCGCAATCGCTTGCGCCCTGTGGAAACCATGAGAGTCACGGTGAGACCTTGCCGCTATGGCCGGCACCGACGCCTTCAGGCGGAGAGGCGCCCGACGCGAGGAACCATAACGCATTTGTCCGGCCCTTTGGGGCCAAACTGTGATGGAAATCCTAGGCTTGGCTCAGTAGCGGGCCACAGCCGGATTGTTCAACACGGTCTGGGCCCGGCGATTCTGGGTCCAGCAGGAGGGCTCGTCACACACCGCGATCGGGCGCTCCTTGCCATAGGAGATCGTCTTGATGCGCGCGGCGTTGACCCCTTGGCTTGCCAGGAACGTCCTGACTGCCATGGCACGCCGGGCCCCGAGCGCGAGGTTGTACTCGCGCGTGCCGCGCTCATCGGCGTGGCCCTCGATGGTCACTCTGTATTGCGGGTATTGGTTAAGCCAGCTCGCCTGATGGCCGAGGATGCTGCGGGCTTCTCCGCTAAGCGCCGAGCTGTCCTGCTCGAAATGGACGAGGTCGCCCACGTTAACCGCGAACTCCTGCGGCGACCCTGGAGCTGCCACCGACCCGGTGGTGCCGATTCCGTATTCTCTCGGCTCTCCATGGCGCGCGCAGGCCGCCATCAGCAAAGCAATTGCAACGACGCCCGCAACTTTGCAGGCGTGGCCGACCCCACGGCTCGAACGCATTACTGGTTACTCCCGCTAGCCAAATTTTAGGGAAATCGTAGAGGGCAACTCCTTAACGATCCCCTAGTCCCGACGGTCGGGATGGCTGATGGCGAGAGGATGGAGAAGAGATGGAAGTGCTGAGAAAAAGTATGAGAAGCGCTAAAAAAGGAAGGGATGCCTAGAACGCCGCCGCATCTCGCTACGGCGTCCCGGCATCCATATTCCCCTCTCGCGGAAGCTGATGCGCTTCCGCGACGAAATCCTGGCCGCGCCTAGACGCGGACAACCTGCTCGACCACGACATCCGCGGACCCGAGCTTTAGTGGCTGGGTGGCCACGGCCTTCTCGTGGTGGCCGAAGCAGCCACCGAGCGCAATGGTGGCGGCCACGATCGTGGCGACGATGACAACGCCCTTCAAACCCTGCATGGTCTTCTCTCCTTTGGTTTAACGGCAGTAGCCGTCTTTGCATGTACCGGCGCGGCGTTTTGAGATCAAGAACGGATCGATGTTCCTGGACCGTTTTCCCGGTCATTGATGCTAAAATGCAACGCCGAATCTCAACCTCCAGCCAGTCGAAGCTAGCTCCCAAGGAGACCCCGATCAAGCATGGTTAACACCCTGGAGGAGGATGATTAAAAAAGGGTAAGACTAGAGTTGCTTTTGGGACACAGGGCCGCAAATGCCGCTCCAATTCACGGCCGAAATCGGCGCTCTTTGGCGCTAATTGATGAGCGGCGACCAGGCTGGGTCTGAGCCGAACGCGGGCGTTGCCACCTGGCGCTCGTTATAGCCGGTGAGGTCGATGGTATAGAGCTTGGGGCCGCCAGCAGCGCCCGGCGATTCCCTGAAGAACATCAGCACACGGCCATTAGGCGCCCAGGTCGGGCCCTCATTGTGGAAGCCCTCAGTCAGGATGCGCTCGCCGCTGCCGTCGGGCTTCATCACCCCGATCAGAAACTCGCCGCCGAGGCGCTCGGTGAAAGCGATAAGGTCGCCGCGCGGCGACCACACCGGAGTGGAATAGCTCCCGTTCCCCTGGCTGATGCGATGCTGGTCACTGCCGTCAGCGTTCATGACGTAGATCTGCTGCGAGCCGTCGCGATCGCTCTCGAAAACGATATGGCGCCCGTCAGGCGAGTAGCAGGGCCCCGTATCGATCGCGTTGCTGTTGGTGAGCTGAAATGTGCGCCGGCTGCGCAAGTCCATCGCAAAAAGGTCGGCGTTGCCCTCACGCTCAAGGCTCATGACGATGCGCTGCCCGTCAGGCGAAAAACGCGGCGCGAAGGTCATGCCCGGGAAGGCGCCCACGATCTCCTTCTGCCCGGTCTCGATGTTGAGGAGATAGACCTTCGGCGTCTCGCCCTCGAAGGACATGTAGGTGATGTTCTGCGTCGAAGGACTGAAGCGCGGCGTCAGTACCAGGTTCTGGCCAGTGGTGAGCAACCTAACGTTGAAGCCGTCCTGATCCATGATGGCGAGCCGCTTGGTGCGCTTGTCCTTAGGACCTGACTCATCGACGAACACGATGCGCGTGTCGAAGTAGCCCTTCTCGCCGGTGATGCGCTCGTAGATTGCGTCGGCGATGATGTGGCCAACGCGCCTCGCATCCTTCGCTCGCGCGAAGAACTGCTCGCCGGCGAGCTGCTTGCCGGAGAACACGTCCCATAACCTGAACTCGGCTTTGAGCTTTTCGTCGCTCGCGCCGATCCGCCCAACAACCAATGCCTGCGCATTCACGACCTGCCAGTCGTCGAAGCGCGGAACGCCGTCGAAGTTCGTCACCTTCTCGATGAAGGCCGCCTGGTCGATCGGATTGAACAGGCCAGAGGAGGCGAGGTCAGCCGCCACCACAGCGGAGATTGCGCGAGCTGTTTGCGGGTCGATCGATCCGTCGCCGGTAAAGTCGGGAATGGCGATCGGCAGAGGCTGAATCTTGCCTTGGGTGATGTTGAGCTCGACCACTGCCTTCGCCTGCGGAGAGCCCGCAACCAAGGCGAGCGCAATCAGAGCGAGCATTAGGCTCAGTCGGAAGAGATGAGGCGTGAGCGGAGGCATGGGTCTAACCGCTGCGATACATGTCGCTTGGATCGAAGTTGAGGATCATGTCGCGCCACAGCGCGTATTTGGCTTTGGGCAACTCGTAAGGCTGGCACTGGTAAACGGCTCTGACTGCGCTGTCGGCGGCGGCCTGGAAGAACGGCGACGAGCCGCTATTGGCGACCGTGGGGTAGCCGACGAGAGTTCCGTCCTCGTTGAGCTTCAGTCTTAGCTTCACCACGATCTGATCGGCGCCGAGCCCTCCCGGAGGCGGCGTCCAGCAATCGGCTATGCGGGCTCTCAGCGCGTCGATCTCGTTCACCGACATGCTTATCTCCGTGCCATTCGACTGCCCCTTCACCTTCTTCTTGGGCTCATCCGAAGGTTGGACCGGCTTTGGGTCGTCGGCCGCATCGGGGATCTTGTTCAGGAGCGCAGCAATTTTGTCGGGATTGAAGGCGCGCTTCTTCGCCTGCGGCTTGGGCTTCTTGGGGGAATCGGCGGCAGCATCCTTCGCTGGCTTTGCTGTCTTGTCGTCCTGCTTCTGAAGGTCTGGCTTCTGATCCTCAGGCTTCGCCGCAGCTGCGTCCTTTGGCTCCTTCTTGTCGTCGGGCTTTGCCTGACTCTTGTCATCCAAAGATGCCGTCTGCTCGCGCGGCTTCGCTTCCTTTGCGGCTTCCGGCTTCTTCTCCTCAGGCTTCCCGGCGAGAACCGCATCATCCTTGCCGTCCTTCGTGCCGGCCTTGATCTTGGTGACATCGCCGGGCGTAGCAAGATCGATGGGAATGGCGACGAGCGGCGCAGTGTCCATGTTGGACGAAGGGAAGGCGACGAGCACCCATAGCAGGATCGCCCCGTGCAGAGCCGCCGAAATGAAAGTCCCCCGACCCATACCCTCTTCGCTCGATCTAGTGCGCTTTGTTTCCCTCGGCCGCCTTGGTGACCAGCGTCACCGGAATCCCTGACGCCTTGATCCGCGCCAGCACCTTGGCGACGCTGCCATATTGCGCGCGGTCGTCGCCTCTGACCTCGACCCGGTCGCCGGCGCCTGATTCCCTCATAGCGGTAAGTTTTGGCACAAGTTCGTCAAAGCCGATCTCAGTGCTTTGCAGGAACACCTTGCCCGTCGGGTCAACCGTGATGGCGAGCACCTGCTTCTGCGCGTCGACCGGACCTGCCTCGGTTTTGGGCAGATCGACTTTGGGAAGATCGGGCTGCGGCTCGAGGTTGAGCCCAACAGTGAGCATCGGCGCCGTCACCATGAAGATGATAAGGAGCACGAGCATCACGTCGACCATCGGCGTGACGTTGATCTCGCTCATCGGCTGCGCCGAGCGCCGCCGCGCCCGCCTGCTCCCTAAAGCGCCGCCTATCTGCAATCCCGCTCCCATGGTTCAAGCCTCACGCAGTCTTGTCGATCTGCCGCGACAGGATGGCCGAGAACTCGTCCGCAAAACCTTCCAGCCGCGCCGCGTGGCGTGCCACTTCGCTGTTGAATTTGTTGTAGAAAATTACGGCAGGAATTGCGGCGAGCAGGCCGAGAGCAGTGGCGAACAAGGCCTCGGCGATGCCGGGCGCGACCACTGCGAGGCTCGTGTTCCTGCTCACGGCAATAGCCTGGAAGCTGGTCATGATGCCCCATACCGTGCCGAACAGGCCGATGAAGGGCGCGGTCGAGCCTACGGTGGCGAGGAAGGTGAGCCGTCGTTCGAGCCGTTCCACCTCGCGCGAGATGGTGACGTCCATCACCTTCTCCACCCTGAGCTGGACTCCAGGCATCGGCCGCCCGGTCTTGTCGCCGCTCTCGCGCTCGGTCGAGCGCTTCCATTCGCGCATGGCCGCAACGAACAGGGCTGCCATGCCGGTGTTACGCCGCTGCGCCAGCGCGTTATAGAGTTCCTCGAGCGACTGGCCAGACCAGAACACCTGCTCGAACTTGTCGGTCTCCTTGCGCGTCTTCGCATAGAGGAAGAGCTTCTCGAGAATGATCGCCCAACTCCAGATCGAGGCGAGCAGAAGCCCGACGATCACAAGCTTGACGACGATGTGCGCGTGTTTGAAGAGCTCGAGGATCGAGAGATCGACAACAACATCCGGCGGATTCATGAGGGCCTCGTAGCTCAGCTCCTACTTCGCCGCCCCCTGGCGTCAGCGTCGAAGGGCAGCCTCTCCCGCGGCCATCGGCCGACGGCGCATGACGATGTTCGCCGGAGGGAGCGCGTGCCTTGCTCGCGGACCGCGACCTTTCGCGAGCGAATGTGACTAAACTTGGGCTCGTTAATCCTAACCCGTGGCGCGCGCAGCCCATCCGGCAGAGCGACGCTTTACCGGCTTTGATCTACGTTTCACGTCCTTGGTTAACGAACCGTTGAAGTGCGTTGCGAACAAGTGACCCGATGCGTTGCGGTTTGCCGCTTTTCCCGACCAGCACGACGGTGACTTTGGCGCGCGCCAAGGTCTCGCCGTCACGCGTCACGTCCTGCGTCAGCACGAGGCTAGCGCTGCCGATCTCGCTGCAGCGCGTCACGACTTCAAGCACGTCGTCCATGCGGCCGGGCTTCAGGTAATCGATCTCGACGCGGCGCACCACGAATATCGCCGGCTCGCCCGCTTCCGGATTGGCAAGTCCTTTCGCGTCGATGCCGAGCTGCCTGACGAAGTCCGAACGGCCGCGCTCGCAGAACTTGACGAAATTGGCGTGATAGACGACGCCGCCGCAATCGGTGTCCTCGAAATACACGCGAATGGGTAGAATGTGGGTCTCGCCCTCAATCCTCCCGGCGAGATCCGGCCACTTCTCTCTCACTGGTCGTCGCTGCCGTTGAACAGGGGGAATTGCGCCGGCTGTGGCGGCGGTGTGAGGCCGAGATGGGCGAAGGCTTGCGCGGTCAGCACCCGGCCGCGCGGGGTGCGAGCGATGAAGCCCTGCTGCAACAGATAAGGCTCGATGATCTCCTCGATGGCGTCGCGCGGTTCGGAGAGGCCGGCAGCGATGGTCTCGACGCCGACAGGCCCACCGCCATAACTCACGGCAATCAGACGCAGATAGCGGTGGTCGAGCGCGTCGAGCCCCCGCCCGTCGACCTCAAGTTGCGATAGCGCCTTGTCGGCGATCTTGGCGTCGACTGCGCCACTGCCATCGACGCTGGCGAAATCCCGCACGCGGCGGAGCAACCGCCCCGCAACGCGCGGCGTGCCACGCGCGCGACGGGCAATCTCGTGCGCGCCCTCTTTCGTCAGCGGAAGCCCCAGCAGGCGGGCGCCGCGGCGCACGATCTCCTCGAGCTCCTCGACGCCGTAAAATTCCAGCCTGATCGGGATGCCGAAGCGCTCGCGGAGCGGCGTAGTGAGAAGGCCTGTGCGCGTGGTCGCCCCGATCAGAGTGAAGCGTGCGAGGTCAATGCGAACAGAGCGTGCCGCCGGTCCTTCGCCGATGATGAGGTCGAGCTGGAAATCCTCCATGGCCGGATAAAGGATTTCCTCGACTGCCGGCGCGAGCCGGTGAATCTCGTCGATGAACAGCACGTCGCGGTCTTCGAGATTGGTGAGGAGCGCGGCGAGGTCTCCGGCCTTGGCGATGACTGGGCCCGAGGTCGCCCGGAAATTCACGCCAAGCTCGCGCGCGACGATCTGCGCGAGTGTGGTCTTGCCGAGTCCAGGAGGGCCGGCAAAGAGCACGTGATCGAGCGGCTCGCGCCGCGCCCGGGCCGCCTCGATGAACACCTTGAGGTTCGAGCAAACCTTAGCCTGGCCGATGAACTCTGACAGCACCTGCGGCCTGAGCGAGGTTTCGCCATGATCCTCCTCGCGCCGCACCGCCTGAAGCATCCTCTCGCTCATTGCGCCAATTCCTTGAGGCCGAGGCGGATCAGCTCCTCGGCGCGCGCCTCGCGGCCGACCTTGCCGATTGCAGCAGACACGGCCGCAGCAGCTTCGCCATGGGCATAGCCGAGATTGGTCAGTGCCGAAACCGCATCGCGCGCCGCAAGCCCTTCCGGCAGAGCGGCGACGGGCGCAAGCCCGCCGGCAGGCCTGAGGGCGGGCGCCAGGCTTGGCATCTTATCCTTGAGCTCGGCAACGATGCGGGCGGCGACTTTGGGCCCTACGCCCGGAGCGCGCGCGACTTGTCCCTTGTCCTGAAGCGCCACGGCATTGGCAAGCTCGGCAGCCGACAATGTGCCAAGGACGGCGAGCGCGATTCGGCCCCCACGCCCTGCACCGTTTGCAATGCCCTGAACCAGGCGCGCTCGTGCTCGGTGGCGAAGCCGAATAGCCTGATCTCGTCCTCGCGCACATGGGTGTCGATGGCGAAGGTCACGGTCTCGCCGACCGGCGGCAGGCTGGTCAGCGTGCGGGCGCCGACCGTCACCTCGTAGCCTACGCCGCCGACATCGAGAATGACTGCGTTGAGCGAGATCGAGTCGAGCCTGCCGGTGAGCTTGCCAATCATGGCGTGGCCCTCGCGCCGTGCGCGACGGACGCCGCGAGCCTTGTCCACGTGCGCGAATGGGCATGGGTGATGGCGATGGCGAGGGCGTCTGCGGCGTCCGCGCTGTCCGGAGCTGCGCGCGGGAGAAGGCATTTCACCATGGCCCGGATCTGCACCTTGTCGCCGTGTCCCGCCCCGATCACCGTCTTCTTCACCGCGTTCGGCGCATATTCGGCGATCACGAGCCCGGATAAAGCCGGCACGAGCAGTGCGATCCCCCGCGCCTGACCGAGCTTCAGCGTGGCGGTAGCATCGCGGTTGACGAAGGTCTGCTCGATTGCCGCTTCCTTGGGTTGAAGCCGGGCGAGCACCTCGGATAGTCCGTCGAAGATTTGGCGCAGCCGAAGGCCCAGGTTTTCCGCCTCGTCAGAGACCACAGAGCCGCAGGAGACGAAGGCGAGCCTCACCCCGTCAGTGTCGATAACGCCCCAGCCGGTCCGCCTTAGCCCCGGGTCTATGCCGATGATGCGAATCGCTTCGCCGCTCATGGAATCCTGATAGCACAAGGTGGAAGTCCCTGCGCCCTTGAGGGGCGTAGCGCTGCCTGTTTCTCAGCCCCGCCTCGGCCTATACTGGCGCGCAGGAACGGAGGCCGAGATTTTGCGTTAGGGATTTGGGCGTAGGGTAAAGCGGCGGGGCGTTTCGACGGGGAAGCTCCAAGAGTCGCACGCCCGAAAGGCATGGCGAGAAGCCATTTTTAGCTTTGCGCCAAGTGAGGGAGCACCATTCGTGTCCGGTGCCGTCGATACGCTCGACCCCATTGAGGCTGCACGAGCCGATATTGCCGGGTCCAAGCACCTGATCGCCGCGGTCGCTGACGACCTCAGCCGGCATCAAGAATGGCTCGAGAATTATCGCGTGTCGGAGAAGCGGCACGCCCGCTGGCTGCACATCCAGGAGCTGAGACACCAGACCGAGCGCAAGCGCCAAGCTTTAGTGCGTGCCTTGAAGCGTTCCGCGCTGAGTGTCGCACTGCTCGTCCGATCCATCTGGCTCTTCTGCGTGAGATTGGTGACGGCTTTCGTTGCCTGGTTCACACCGCGCGCTCGTGCGCTGGTGCTCACCTTGGCGAGATGGATAGCCGCGGCGATTACCTGGACTTGGGCAACCGCTGTCATGCTTGGCCGCAACTTGCTGCGGGCAGCGCTGACGACCCTCGCCTGGATCGCCTCGGCGAGCCGCCGCGTTGCGCTCGCCTTAGCCAAGGCGGTGTCCAAGACGGGATATTGGATTGGCGACCAATTGGCCGCCCTCGGGCACGCGCTGAAGAGATGGCTCTATCGGGCTTGGCTGCAGACGCTCATCTTTGCTCGCGCTTCGGCTAAAGCGGCTACCATTGCCTTGAGTTGGACCGCCGCGCAGTCGGCAACTCTCGCACGCGCGTTGCGGCGGCTGGGCTATCACGGCTGGCTGCAAGCCCGCATCTTTGCTCGCACTTCGTTGCAGGCGGCTTCCATTGCTTCTGTCTGGACCATCGCTCAGTCGGCTGTGTTGGCGCACAAGCTACGACGCTTGCTATACCGGACCTGGCTCGAATGGCGCGTCTTTGCGCGCGCTTCACTGAAGGCTGCATCCGTCACCTCCGCTTGGGGTGCCGCCCAGGCGGCTACCTTGGCACATAAGCTTCGGCGGTTGCTGTATCGGACTTGGCTCGAGTGGTGCATCTTCGCACGTACGGCACTCGAGGCAGCGTCAGCAGGCTCCTTAAAAACCGCCAAGAGATCGCGGATATTGGCGCAGGCCGGCCGAAAATCGGTGATCGCCGGATCGTCCTGGGCTTGGCAACAAACTGTCGCCCTGGCCCAGGCTTCACTAGATGGCCTTGCCTTGGTCGGCGCACAGAGCCAGCGCCTGTTCGACAGACGTCCCGTTTCCACACAGCCGACATGGACTTGGACAAGCCCTAGCCGTCTCGCCCGCGCTTCACTTGACGGCCTCGCCTTCGTCGGCGCGAAGAGCCAGCGCCTGTTCGATAGACGCGTCGTCTCGCCAACCAAGACGATGCAACGGGCAGAGGCCGCGAACATCACTCAATGCACGGCGCTCATCTGCATCGAGCCTTGGCGCGCGCGACTGCCCGCCGTTCGCGACCTGACCGGTGCAAAAACAGGTTTCAGCTGGCGGCTGCCTCCGCCACCGGAAGCTCGACCACCTGCTTGAGCCCGCCGTCGGCGCCATTTGAGATGCTGATCGCGCCGCCTGCCCTCTGGATGATCTCGCGCGCGATGGTGAGCCCAAGTCCAGCACCGGGTATTTCCTGACGTCGCGCCGGCGCGGCCCGAAAGAACGGCTCGAACACCTGTCCGAGAAGCTCCTGCGGAATGCCCGGCCCATCGTCCTCGATAAGGATGCGCGCCGTGCCGCCG
>Ga0157306_10000187_pt1 | contig 12102 bp, 11 predicted proteins | sample NitcycUS163409C2_FD_108391 | JGI IMG/M metagenome (GOLD analysis project Ga0157306, IMG submission 108391) | Soil microbial communities from Arlington Agricultural Research Station in Wisconsin, USA - Nitrogen cycling UWRJ-S163-409C-2 | ecosystem: Environmental > Terrestrial > Soil >...
GTCGAAGGCCTGCGGCGAGGTCACCTCATGCACCAGGTGCAGATCGATGTAGATCAGCCCGTCGGAGACCTCGTGGGCCTCCCAGAGCTTGTCGAACATGGTTTTCATGCCCGGTCGCGGTCTCCTCTGCTCTCGTTCGCTCACAATCATCATTATCGGAGGCCTTGCTCGCTCACTCCCGCGCCCGGGGGCCGCTAGGACCTCCTCAGCCCGGCGGCGATCACGGCGAGGAAGCGCGTCGGCTGCTTGCCTTCGTTCTCGAAATGATGGGGCAGGTCGGCATCGAAGGTAACGCTGTCGCCCTCGTTCAGCTCGTGGCGGGTGCCGTCGACGACCAGGACCAGGGTGCCGCTGAGGACGACGGCGGTCTCGCGGCTGCCGGGCTCGTGCATCGGCGGATCGTCACGTCCCCCGGTGCCCGCTCCCACCTCCAGCGTGTGCAGCGAGACGTCGGCGCGCTGCCCGGGCAGCGGCGGGGTCAGCTCCTCGAAGCGGTGCCCCCCGCGTTCCAGTCGGCGCCGCTCGCCGGCGCGGTTGATGGCAACGTGCTCACCCTCGTCGAGGCGCAGCAGCTGCGACAGGGTCAGCTCCAGCCCAGTGGCGATCTTCGCCGCCACCGCCAGCGTCGGGCTCGTCTCCCCCCGCTCGACCTGCGAGAGCATCGGCGCACTCACCGCCGAGCGCTCCCCAAGGTCGCGCAGCGAAAGTCCCATCGCCTCGCGCAGGGCACGGATCCGGGGCCCCACAGCCGACACCTCAGTCGAAACACCGTCTACGAGAGTTGCCATACATTCGTATGTAATCACATACACCGCGAATCTGCATCCAGGCGGCCTAGGAGCGACTAGATGCAGATTCGTCAACCGGGGTGAGTAGGTGGTGGAGATCGCGCGTGAGCGGCCCCGGATCGCGAAGCTGCCGTGCTGTGACCCTGACGACGCGCCAGCCAGCCACTTGCAGGCGCCGGTCACGCTCGCGGTCGCTCTCGAAGGCGGCGCGCGTGCCATGCGCCTGGTGACCATCGAGCTCGACGATCGCGCGCTGCTCTCGCCAGAGACAATCCGCCTGATATCTGCGCTCCCCAAGCTCCAATAGGACGTTCGTCTCCGGCAATGGCAGACCAACCTTCCTGACGAAGCGCAAAAAGCGATCCTCCAGCGCGCTGCGCGACACCCCTTGGGCCAGCGAGAGGCCTTCGAGAGTCGATCGGACTCTGCGTGCGCCGCGCCGACGAGGGTGACGTTGGTACAGCTCGGCCAGGGAAGGCGTTTGCGGGAGCTTCAGGAATTCAGCCTCCCGCACCATCCGCTCGAACCGCCACGGTTGAACGCGGGCCGCCATATCGAACAGCGTGCGGGCAACACAGGTCACCGGGATCGCCCTCTTCGTCGTGATTTCGTCGCTCCCCAAGAGCGAACGATGACGGCGCAGACCGTGAGTCGACCGCGACGAACGGGCCACTGTCACCTCAGGCGGCTGTGAGGTCGGCCGAATCAGACCCCAAAGAGCCGCGGCCGAGGCATGGCTCAAGACCGCGCCCTCCCCTGCGGCCAAGACCGCAGCCATCCACTCGCCCTCATTTGAAAGAGCCAGGTGTCCAACCGCATAGACCCCGCGATGCAAACGGTGCAAGCGGCCGCTCGCCGAGCGGTGGGATATGGCGTCACGGCTGAGGCCGAGTTCCAAGAGCTGCCGCCAAGAGGCCACACCATGCTGACGGCGAGCCAATTCGGACATCGCCAAGTCCAACCCACGCGTCTGCATCCAGTCGGGCATAGGCCGCGTGGGTGCAGACGCGCGGGGCATGGGACGACGGTGTCACCCGCGACGCTACGGGTGACGCGCGGCGGCGCGCGGGTGTGTGGCGGCTATGGGCCGGGAGTGCGCTCCACCGCGGCCTCGGCGGTTGCCGCCTCGGCCTCGCGGATCGCGGCGCCCTCGAGGGCGTTGGAGAGGGCGCGCACGTAGGCGCGGGCAGAGGCCTCGAGGATGTCGGTTGCCACTCCCTGGCCGGTTGCAAGGCGGCCAGCGGCGCGCAGCATCACGGTCACCTGGCCGAGGGCGTCCTCCCCCCCGGTCACGGCCTCGACCGTGTACTGGCGCAGGTCGCACTCGGTCCCCGTCGCCTTCTGGATCGCGTGGAAGATCGCGTCGACGGGGCCATCGCCGCTCGACTCGCCCAACGACTCCTCGCCGGAGGGCATCTTGACCGCGACGCGGGCCAGCGGCTCGCGTCGCGAACCGGCCTCGACCTCGAACCAGGCCAGCTCGTGAGCGTCCGCCTTCTCGCGCATCTCGTCGGAGACGATCGCCTCCAGGTCCAGTGCGGTGACCTGCTTCTTGCGGTCCGCCACCTCCTTGAAGCGCTTGAAGGCTGCGTTGAGGGCGTTGCCCTCGACCTTGAAGCCCAGCTGCTCCAGGGCATCGCGTAGGGCGTGGCGGCCTGAGTGCTTGCCCAGCACGATCGAGTTCGACTCGAGGCCGACCTCGGTCGCGTCCATGATCTCGTAGGTGGTGCGCTCCTTCAGCACACCGTCCTGGTGGATCCCTGACTCGTGAGCGAAGGCGTTGCGGCCGACAACCGCCTTGTTGGGCTGGATCGCGTAGCCGGTCAGGCGCGAGACCATGCGGCTGGTGCGGGCCAGCTCGCGGGTGTTGGCGCCGGTGTGCAGGCCGTGGGTGTCCTCACGGGTGCGGACCAGCATCACGATCTCCTCCAGCGAGCAGTTGCCGGCTCGCTCGCCGATCCCGTTGACGGCGCACTCGACCTGGCGGGCGCCGGCCAAAAGGCCAGCGTAGGAGTTGGCCACGGCCAGACCGAGGTCGTCGTGGCAGTGCACCGACAGCTCGACCTCACGCAGCCCCGGCACCAGCTCGTAGAGACGACGGAAGTAGTCCGCGTACTCCTCCGGCGTGGTGTAGCCGACCGTGTCGGGGATATTGACCACGGTGGCCCCCTCCTCGACCGCGATCGCGCAGACTTCGGCGGTGAACTCGACGTCGGCCCGGGTGGCGTCCATCGGCGAGAACTCGACGTCCTCGCAGTAGGACTTGGCCAGCGTGACGGCGGCGCGGGCCTGGCCCTTGACATCCTCACGATCGGTCTGCAGCTGGTGTTCGATGTGAATGTCGGAGGTCGAGATGAAGGTGTGGATGCGGGGGCGCGTGGAGTCCTTGATCGCCCCCCAAGCGGCGTCGATATCCGCCTTGTGGGTGCGCGCCAGGCCACAGATCGTCGGGCCTTCGACGTTGCGGGCGATCGCCTCGACCGCCTCGAAGTCACCGGGCGAGGTGATCGGGAAGCCGGCCTCGATCACGTCGACCCCCAGGCGGGCGAGCTGCTGGGCGATCTCTACCTTCTCGGCGGTGTTGAGCGAGATCCCGGGCGACTGCTCGCCGTCTCGCAAAGTCGTGTCGAATATGTGGACGCGGTTTGCGTCGTCTGCTGGTGCCACTGCTCCTCCTCCTTCTCTACTTCGCTCGAATGACCTTGTCTCTCGCGGCTATCGCGCCGCCCAGCGCTATTCCCCCCGAAGGGGGAGGAGAAGGAGAAGCGCGAGGCTGTTGAAGCGGTGAGTCATTCGCTCGCTGCAGGGTAGCGCAGAACCGTGCGCCATCGGCGGGCGTTGCGTAGGCTGACGCGCATCGAGGCCTCCCAGCTACGCACCAACTGGCTCGCCCTCTTTGCCATGGGAATCGCCGTGGTCGTGATCGCCAACGACTTCTCGGCGATCAACGTCGCCCTCCCCACCATGGAGGAGGACTTCGACACGAACATCAACACGATCCAGTGGGTCGTCAACGCTTACGCGCTCACCTTCGGCGTGTTGATCGTCACCGGCGGCCGCCTCGCCGACATGTTCGGCCGCCGCAACGCCTTCTTCCTCGGCACCGCGATCTTCGCTTCGATGTCGGCTCTGGGCGGCGCCGCGCAGTCCGAGGCCTGGTTGATCGCCTGTCGCACGCTGATGGGTGTCGGCGGCGCCCTGATGTGGCCGGCGATCCTCGGTATGACCTTTGCGATCCTGCCTGAAGACAAGGCGGGGCTGGCGGGCGGGATTGTCCTTGGTGCCGCCGGACTCGGCAACGCGATCGGCCCACTGATCGGCGGCGTCCTCACCGACGCTCTCAGCTGGCGCTGGATCTTCTTCCTCAACGTGCCGATCTCGGTCTTCGCCATGCTGGTCACCTACTTCCTCGTGCGAGTCAAGGAGCCCGAGGCCGAGGATCAACGGATCGACTACGCGGGGATCGCGGCGCTCTCGACCGGGCTGGTCTCGCTGCTGATCGCCCTCGATCAGGTTGCCGACTGGGGCTGGAGCGACCCACGGGTGATCGCCCTGCTGGCCGTCGCAGCGGTGCTGATCGTCGCCTTCGTACCGATCGAGCGTCGCGCGGGCCGGCACGCGCTGGTGCCCCGGGAGGTAATGCGCAACCGCAGCTTCACCGCCTCATGCGTCGCAATCCTCTTCATGTCGGCGACCTTTTTCGCCTCGCTGCTCTACCTGCCGCAGTTCATGGAGAAGCAGTTCGGTTACTCGCCGCTCGAGTCCGGCGTCGGCATCCTCCCCTTCCTCGGCGTCTTCGCCCTCGTCTCCTTCCTTGCCGGCCCGCTCTACAACCGGCTCGGCGCCAAGCCGCTCGCCGTCTTCGGCGCCGCCTGCATCACCCTGGCGCCCTTCCTCTTCTCTCAGGTCGATGACGGCTCCGGCTACGCGTCGCTGATCCCGGGCATGGTCGTCCTCGGGATCGGAATCGGCAGCTTCTACCCGACTGCGACCACCGCGGGTGTCACCTCGGTCGACGAATCCCAGGCCAGTCTCGCGGGCGGGATCGTCTACATGTTTCAGATCGCCGGCGGATCGATCGGCCTCGGTCTGACGACGACGGTCTTCTCGGCGCAGAGCTCCTTCGTCGACGGCATCCAAGCTGGCTTCCGGCTCGACGCAGCGCTCTCGCTGGTCGGCTTCCTCGTCGCCCTCTTCTTCGTCGGCGGCCGACTTTTCGGCAGCAGCCGCATGGCTGCGGGAGAGCGGGCTCCCTCCTAGGGCATGAGGGGCCGTTGGCTCTGGCGCACATCGTTGTGGCCGGAGCCGCCGAGGGTCTTGTCCTGCCCGGGCCCACCGCGCACGACGTCGTCGTCGGAACCGCCGCGGATCAGGTCGTCGCCCGGTCCCCCGTGAATCAGGTCGTCGCCGCCCCGACCGGAAAGGCGGTCGTCGCCGGGCCCGCCGCTCAGCTTGTCGGCCCCGCCGCCTCCGGAGAGATCGTCGTCTCCGGCGCCGCCGCGCATCGTTACCGGCACAGTCACAGCCCGGGCAACCGTAACCGAATCGTCACCATTGCCGGCGTTGACCTCGAAGCCGGCAACCATCGGCGCTTGGCAGACCAGCTCGTTGCTGTTCCCCGGCGGGTTTTCGCAGATCGTGCCACCTACTTCGAGCGGCACAGCCGAGTCGATCACGTAGCTCTGCCCGTCGGGCGTCAACCAGATGTAGATCATGTTCTGCGCGTTCCCTCCGGCGAGGACGATCGTGTAGATCGAACCTTCGACCGGGGGCGACGTCGGCTTCGCAGCGCGCGCGAACGTCGCGGTCTGCGCCACGAGAATCGCCAGGATGATCAGAATTGCCCTCTTCATCGCATGCACCCCCGCCCCAATTGGGCAAAGTGCTCAATCTGGAAACAGTACGACCTTGCCAACGTTGCGGCGCTGGCTGATGAACTCGTGCGCCTCGCCGGCGCGCGAGAAGGGGAAGGCTTCGGCAACCACCGGCTCCAGCCGCCCTGCCTCGAGGTCCGCCATCAATGGCTCGGTTACCCGATCGAGGCTGCCCTCGCGGTCCCACCACTTGAGCATGTTGAGCCCGAAGACGCCCTTGTTCTCGTTGATCAGCGCCAGGCTCTTCCACCAGGGGATCGTCGCCGTCGGCATCGAGGCGAGGCTCTTCAGAGCGGCGCGCAGATCACGGCGGCCTTCGCTGGCCATCTCTGAGATCCCGTACATGATCAGGCGCCCGCCGGGACGCAGCAGGCGGTAGTCCTTGCGGAAGCTGGTTGGGCCGAGCGCATCGACGACCAGGTCGACGCCCGTGCCGTCGGTGATCCGCATCACCTCAGCCTCGAAGTCCTGACTGCGGTAGTCGATCGCGTGCGCCACACCTTGGGCGCGGATCGCGTCGTGCTTTGTGGGGGAGGCGGTGCCGAAGATCTCCACCCGGGCGTTGCGGGCGATCTGGGTTGCGGCGATCCCCACCCCGCCGGCGGCCGCGTGGATCAGGACTCGGGTGCCCTCGCGCAGGCTGCCCATGATGACCAGCGCCGCGTAGGCAGTCCCGTAATTGACCGGGAAAGCGGCACCCTGCTCGAAGCTGAGACGCTCGGGCAGGGGCAGCACCTGGGCGGCGGGAACCGCGACGAGCTCAGCCTGCCCGCCGAAGCGGGTGCCGGCGAAGACGCGGTCACCGACCGCATACTCACTCACCCCCTCGCCCACCGACTCAATCGTGCCAGCGACCTCGTAGCCCATCACGCAGGGCGGCTTCGGCGCGTCGGGATAGAGACCAACCCGCGCCATCGTGTCGGCGAAGTTGATCCCGGCCGCGCGCACTGCGATGCGCACTTCGCCGACGCCAACCGGCGGATCCGCCCGCTCTTGGACCTGAAGCACCTCTGGTCCGCCGTTCCCCGTCTGGACGAGCGCCCTCACCGATCCACAAAGACTATGTGCTGTGGACCTCTGGGCAAGCAGAGCAAGGACGCAGGGAGCGTGGCGTGCTCTGTACGCCAGCGACCGAGGACGCTGCTATGCGCCGCTCAGAGGTCCACAGAGCGGCCGACGGCGAAGCCGTCGAGCTCGAGGATCTTCGCGATCGTCCCGTCGTGGACCGGCGCGTCGGTGGTCAACGCCATCACGGCTCGCTCTCCGTCCTCCTCGGCGCCCACTGCGGCGGAGACGATGTTGACGCCCTCCTCGCCGAACATCGTGCCCACCCGGCCGATCATCCCGGGCCGGTCCGCGTAACGGAAGACGGCGATGTGCTCGGCGAAGGGCAGGTAGAAGCTCTCTCCCCAGACGGAGACGAGGTAGGGCTCGTTGCGTGGCCCGACTCCGGTGCCGGCGACCTCGACCTCTTCCTCGCCGGAGCGCAGGCGCACGGTGACCAGCTCGGTGAAGTCCTCGGAGCTCGACTCCTTCGTCTCGACCAGCTCGATTCCGCGTTCCTCGGCCATCTGCGGCGCGTTGACGAGGTTGACCGGCACCTCAGTGTGACCGGACAGGAGGCCGACGAGAACCGCGATGCCGAGCAGCCGCGTGTCGTGCTGGGAGAGCCTGCCGCGGAACTCGACCGCGACCCGGTCGACCGAGCCCTGCGCGAGGCCCTCGGCAAGGCGGCCGAGCTTTTCGCAGAGCGGCACGAAGGGCGCCAGCGCCTCCATCTCCTCTGGGCGCACAGCGGCGATGTTGACCGCATTGGTGACCACGCCGCCGGTGAGGGCGGCGGTCACCTGCTCGGCGGTGACGATCCCGGCGCGGTCCTGAGCCTCGGCCGTCGAGGCGCCGAGGTGCGGGGTTACGACGACGTCGGAGCGGGCGAAGATCGGGTGCTCGGTGAACGGCTCGGCGGGGAAGACGTCGAGCGCCGCGCCGCCAACCTTGCCCGACTCGAGGCCGGCCATAAGAGCGTCGAGGTCGACCAGCTCGCCGCGGGCACAGTTGACGATGCGCACGCCGTCGACCATCTGGGCAATCGCCTCGGCGTCGATCAGGCCAATCGTCTCCGGCGTCTTGGGCACGTGCACGGTGATCACCTCAGCCTGCCCGAAAAGCTCGTCCAGCTCGGCAACCCCGGTGACGCCGAGCTCGCGAAAGCGCTCGGCGGAGACGAACTTGTCGAAGGCGATGACCTCCATCTCGAAGGCCTGGGCGCGCTTGGCGACCAGCTGGCCGATGCGGCCGAAGCCGACGATCCCGATCGTCTTGCCGTAGAGCTCGGCGCCCTTGTACTTGGCCCGGTCCCAGCGCCCGTCGACCAGGGCGCCGTGCGCCTGGGGCACGTTGCGAAAGAGGGCGAGGGCGAGGGCGAGGGTGTGCTCGGCGGCCGCAACCGAGTTGGATTCCGGAGCGTTGGCGACGACGATGCCGCGCCGGGTGGCGGCTGGGATATCGACGTTGTCGACGCCGGTGCCGGCGCGGCCGATCACCTTGAGATTGCTTGCCCGCTCGATCAGCTCGGGCGTCATCTGGGTCGCCGAGCGGATCAGGATCGCGTCGTAGGCGCCGATCGCCTCGCTGAGCTCCTGGTCGGACATCTCCAGCCCGAGATCGACCTCGAAGTTCTCGCGCAGCAGCTCGACGCCGGAGTCGGCGATCTTCTCCTTGACGAGGACCTTCATCGCCGCGCCCCCGGGACGTTCTCGATCACCCAATCGATGCAGGCCGTCAACGCCTCGACGTCGGCCGGCTCGACCGCCGGGAACATGCCGACTCGCAGCTGGTTGCGCCCCAGCTTGCGGTAGGGCTCGACATCGACGATGCCGTTGGCCCGCAGCGTCGCGGCAACGGCAGCGGCGTCGACCGAGTCGTCGAAGTCGATCGTGCCGACCACCAGCGAGCGCTTGGCCGGGTCGGCGACGAAGGGTGTTGCGAAGTCGACGGCTTCGGCCCAGCCGTAGAGATGGCCCGAGGAGGCCGACGTGCGCCGCACGCACCAGCCAAGGCCGCCGCCCGCAAGCATCCACTCGACCTGATCGGCGAGCAGAAGGAGGGTCGCGAGGGCTGGCGTGTTGTAGGTCTGCTCCTTGCGCGAGTTGTCGAGCGCGGTCTGCAGCGAGAGGAAGCCGGGCTGCCAGCGATCCGCGGCGCCATCGAGCCGCTCGATCCGGGCGATCGCCGCCGGGCTGAGCAGCGCCAGCCAGAGGCCGCCATCGGCCCCGAAGGCCTTCTGCGGAGCGAAGTAATAGGCATCGGCGTGGCCGATCTCGACGGGCAGGCCGCCGGCGCCCGACGTGGCGTCGATGAGGACGAGCGCGTCGCCGGCGTCGACGGGCCGCTCGACCGGGACCATCACCCCGGTCGAGGTCTCGTTGTGCGCCCAGGCGATCGCGTCGGCAGTGGGGTCGGAGGTGGGTACCGGTGCATCGCCCGGCTCGGCCTCGACCACGACCGGGTCGGCTAGGAAGGGCGCGCCCGCCGTCGCCTTGGCGAACTTCTGCGAGAACTCGCCGTAGGTGAGGTGCAGTGCACGCTCACGCACGAGCCAGGCGCAGGCGGCATCCCAGAACGCGGTCGTGCCGCCGTTGCCAAGCGCCACCTCGTAGCCGTCGGGCAGCGAGAAGAGCTCGCCGAGCCCGGAGCGCACGCGCCCGACAAGGTCGCGCACCGGCTGCTGGCGGTGCGACGTGCCCATCAGCCGCGACTGCTCGGCGAGCCGCGCCAGCGCCTCGGGCCGCACCTTCGACGGTCCGCAGCCGAAGCGGCCGTCGGCTGGCTTCAGCTCGGTGGGGATCTCGGTGGCGGTCGCGGCGGTCACGGGAGGCGACAGGTTATTGACCCTCGCGGGTGGAACAAGGGCCGCCAATCCGGCACTGGTCAGGTCTCCTTGCGGCGATTAGGGTGGCGCATCGAATCAACCACCAATAGCGGAGGATCAAATGGAGGCATCTACTCAGGTGAGCACGGGGTACGAGTCGCGGCAAGGTTTCTTCGCGTCGCTGATGGACACACGGTTTGACAGCCTGATCACCCCAAAGCTGATCCGGTTCCTCTACGTCGTCAGCATGATCGTCCTCGCGATCGGCACGGTCGTCTTCGTGATCGCCGCCTTCGCCAACGAGGCGGGCACCGGAATCCTGATGCTGATCCTGGCGCCACTGGTCGCCCTGATCTACTTGATCGTGACCAGGCTCTGGCTCGAGCTGATCGTGGTCACCTTCAAGATTCGCGACGCGGCAGAGCAAATCGCCGGCAACACGCGGCGCCCGAGCGCATAGGCTGGCAGCGATGACAGAGACCACAGAGCATTCCGTGACCAAAGGCGACGGCTACGCCGTCGCCAACCTCAGCGACCTCGGCGAGGGGCCGGGCTTCCGCAAGATCCGCACGCCGCTGGGCGTCACCGCCTTCGGCGCCAACGCGATCGTCCTGCCGCCCTCCTACGAGACCGGGCGCCACTACCACGACGAGCAGGAGGAGCTCTACTTCGTGCACAGCGGCCGCATCGAGATGGAGTTCGGCGACGGCTCGATTCACGAGCTGGAGCCCGGCGGCCTCGCTTGGGTCGACGCAGCCACCGTGCGCAAGGTCAAGAACCTGAGCGACTCCGAGGACGCCGTCTACGTCGTCGTCGGCGGCAAGGGCGGCTACGTCGGGCGCGATGGGCGCCAACCGGAGGGCGAGACGCACCGCTGACGGTGGTGGGCGAGGGATCGGGACCCCTCTCACCTGGAGACCGTCGCGCAGCTGAGTCGTAGCTCAGGGTTCTGGTGTGGATTCGGAGTCTCCCGGAGAGAGGGGTCCCGATCCCTCGCACGTCGCGATGCTTCCGAGAGCCGAGATTCAGCTGTCGGCCCCCCGGTGCAGCTGAATGCCGGACGCGCGTGCAGCGGGCAACGCCGCGATGCCAGGTCCGGGGAGCCCCTCTCCATGAGGCTCTGTAGAGACGTTTGAACCCTGAGGGCGGACCAGCTGCGCGACGGCCTCAGGGAGAGGGGCTCCCCGGACCTGGCGACTCAGTGACAGCCCTCAGAACTCGGTGTCGATCCAGGGCATCATGTCGCGCAGGTCGCCACCGACCTCCTCGACCTGGTGACTCTTGCCCTCCTCGCGCATGCGCGAGAGGTTCTCGCCGCCGGCGCGGTTCTCGGCGATCCACTCGCGGGCGAACTCGCCCGACTGGATCTCGTCGAGGATCTGCTTCATCGCCGCGCGGGACTCCTCGCCGACGACCCGCTTGCCGCGCGTCATGTCGCCGTACTCGGCCGTGTTGGAGATCGAGTAGCGCATCCCCTGGATCCCCTTCTCGTACATCAGGTCGGCGATCAGCTTGAGCTCGTGCAGGCACTCGAAGTAGGCGAGCCGCGGGTCGTAGCCAGCCTCGACCAAGGTCTCGAAGCCAGCCCGGACCAGCTCGCTGGCGCCGCCGCAGAGCACTGCCTGCTCGCCGAAGAGGTCGGTCTCGCACTCGTCCTTGAAGCTCGTCTCGATCACCGCGGCGCGGCCGCCGCCGATGCCGGAGGCGTAGGCGAGGACCAGACCATGAGCATTGCCGGTCTCGTCCTGGTGAACCGCCATCAGGCAGGGGACGCCGTTGCCTTCCTCGTACTGGCGGCGGACCAGGTGGCCGGGCCCCTTGGGGGCGACCATGCCGACGTCGACGCCGGCCGGTGGGGCGATCTGCTCGAAGTGGACCGAGAAGCCGTGGGCGAAGAGCAGCAGGTTGCCGGGAGCGATGCCGTCGGCGATCTCCGCCTCCCAGACCTCGGCCTGCTTCTCGTCGGGCAGCAGGATCATCACCACGTCGCCGCGACTGGCGGCTTCGGCGACGTCGAGCACCTCGAGGCCGGCCTCTTCGGCCTTGGGGCGACTGGATGAGTCCGGGCGCAGGCCGACGACCACCTCAACGCCCGAATCCTTCAGGTTGAGGGCGTGGGCGTGGCCCTGGGAGCCGTAGCCGAGAATGGCGACGGTCTTGCCCTCGAGCAGCGAGAGATCGGCGTCCTTGTCGTAGTAAATGTCGTCGGTGCGCATGATCGTGCAGGCTATCTAAGCGCTCTGCGCATCAGCTTGCCGGACGGCGTGCGCGGCAGCGCCGCCGCCAGCTCGACCCGCTTCGGGACCTTGAAGCCGGCGAGCGACTCGGCGCAGTGGCGGCGCAGCTCGTCGGGCGTCGCCCCCGAGCCGTCCTCGAGCACGACTATCGCGGTCACCGCCTGCTGCCACTCGGGATCCTCGCGACCGACGACGGCGGCGTCGGCAACCTCCGGGTGGCGCAGCAGCACCTTCTCGACTTCGGCCGGGACGACGTTCTCGCCGCCGCTGACGATCATGTCGTCGAGACGGCCGTCGAGCCACAGGTCGCCGTCCTCGTCGAGCCGGCCGAC
>Ga0157306_10000188_pt1 | contig 12092 bp, 13 predicted proteins | sample NitcycUS163409C2_FD_108391 | JGI IMG/M metagenome (GOLD analysis project Ga0157306, IMG submission 108391) | Soil microbial communities from Arlington Agricultural Research Station in Wisconsin, USA - Nitrogen cycling UWRJ-S163-409C-2 | ecosystem: Environmental > Terrestrial > Soil >...
CGGAGGATCCAGCACGGTCGGATCAATCATGATGGCATGCTCTTTTGTATAGCTTGGAGGAGGTGCGGCGTCCACCAACTCAAGCCCGACGACTCCGGCGAATAGGACGGCCATTGCCCAGCGCCATGCCTCGAGTTGGTTGACGTGATTCATCGCCTGTCTTACGGGACGTTCGAGTTGGGGGCGGCCGCCACAAAGGCGTACTGGAAAATTTCCTCAACCGGGCGGCTCTCCCATTCCGTGTGCGTCTGCAAGCCTAATGTGCGCATCACCGTCGCGCCCGTATCAATGATTGAAACTGGCTGGTGAATCGCGTGCCCATGCTTGATGCCGACGCCCGACGCAATCCAGGGAACAACCGGCGTACCATTCGCCGCCTGCTGCTGACCGGCATCGACTCCTTCCGCGCTTAGCGACGTCACAAACACCGTGGTCCGTTTCATGAGGTCTTGGGTTTTATAGATGTCCAACACGGAATTTATCGCTCTATCGACCGTCCGCAACGCCTCTCGATACTCCTTGGAACCCCACCCACGGGATACGCCCATTCGGCCGGCTTCTGGAAGGTGCACGACCAGGAAATGCGGCAGTGAGAGAATGGCATGACCATACCCATGCCCGCTCGTTGCCTTCTTGAAATATTGTTGAATGTAGGAGACAACCCGGTCGGAACTGCATTCCGGCTTCAACGGCCCGCACATCTGATAATCCGTGTATGGCTCGGGTCTGGCGAGCTGATAGAGGGATTCGTCCATGAAAAAGATCGCGCTGTCCCGTCCTCCGCTCAGATCCAGATAATCGAACACGCTGGGCGATCGGGGGTACCCGCGGCTGAATTCAAAGCTGTTCCAATCAATCCCGTGTTTTTCAACAGGCACGCCGGTAATGATGGACGCCATCGTCGGCAATCGAAGCGGCGGCTTGACCCCGGTGGCCGACCAAGTGACGGAACCGTCCTTAATCAGCTTGCTCAAGGTCGGCATGGTGGCACCCTTGAGGGATTCTTGACTGAATCCCTCCAACACGAAAAGGATCACGTGCTCGGTCGGCGGACTGGTTGGAGTTCCGTTGTCCACTGCCGGGGTTGAAGGGCGGATGGTGGCCGCGAAAGATCCGACAGCAAGCGCCAAAAACAGGCCGATCGTGATCGCAGACACACGTTGAGATGATGCCGTCATGTCTTGCCTCTCCACACGTGGAGTTGAAAAGGGAATGAGTACCTTAGCATGCGAATTTTCTTTAAGGCAAGCCGCTCAGACCGCTCCTCAGGCTGCTAGCGAAACGGCGCTGCGGGTGTTATGCTGAGCGTCGGCATGTGAGCGGCTGAGTCTTCCTTGAGGGTGACGATCATGCCCGACCGGCCGTGCAGTTCAACTGCCGTATTGGGGCCGCCGAAGTCTGCTCGTGTTCTGCCCTCGCTCCCAATCTGCCTGTTCTTCTCTCTCTTGTGGTGTCCAGTCTCTCCCGTTTCAGCGGAGGTGCGCGTCGTGTTGTCCCAGGGCGAATTTCGTATGGGTGACCGCGACACGCGGGAGGACGCCATGCGCCTGGCAACAGAGGCCGCGAAACGCAATGCGCTGGAACAGGTGGCGATGTATCTGGAAAGCGTCACCGTCGTAGAAGGCACGGACATCACAAAAGATGAAATCAGAACCTACACCGCCGGCTTGATTCTTGTGCTTGATCAACAAGCCAACCTCTGGCTGGACGGAGACCGCGTGGTTGTCACCGTCGATCTCATGTCGCAAATCGACACCGATGAGGTCGCTCAGGCGATTTTGGCCTTTCGTGAGAATGAGAGCGCCCGGTCTCAACTTGCCACGCTCAAAAACGAAATTGATGATCTCCAGAAACAACTCGAAGCAACGAATCAATTCCTGACGACGGCTGCGACGGCCGAGGAGGCGCAACAGGCCAGCCTCCAGCGCCAGGAACTCCTCAATCACGTTCAATCAAATGCCATGGTCTCGCAAGCGTGGACCGATTGGGTCATCGTCGGGCCATACGGCTATCCGGCTTCATGGGGCGGGTTGCCACCTTCTTATGGACTCCTCAATGCCGCCCGAGGCCTGTATCCCGCAAATCCTCATGTGGACGTCGCACAACAAGTTATCGTCCTGCGGCCGCCTGCTCAACCGCAGGTTTCACCGCCGGTGACACACTCGGCACTCCGACAGCCCGGCATGCGGCCGGTGCCGTTAACACTCAATGAAATCTCGCACACGACCTCGACCATGCCGGTACACCTTGGCAATCAGCCTATGGACGCGCGTACCACCGTCCCGACCTCCGGTGCTCGTTCAGTCCGGTCACTCCAGCAGTTTCTTCAGCCGCCAGTTGCCAGTGCTCCCTCCGCAGGACCGCAAGCGACGTCTCCCGGCTCGCGCTCCGGCCGGTCACTGCAGCAATTTTTGCAGCCGCCCGCCAACACCGCGCCACGAGGTCAGTCGCCGGCCACAGGCCGCCTTCCGCCGACCATGCATCAGCATCCTCCATCGTTCCTCCCACGTGGGTCGCATCATCTGGCGCCTCGCGGCTTCTTTGGAGGACAGTCCGGCGCCGGACGTGGCGGCTATGGTGGACATGGGCGAGGCGGCGGTCACGGGGGCGGGAGAGGACGATAAGTGGCGGTGAGTCGCTTACAGCGGATACTCGTGGTTCTGACGGTCGGCACCTCTCCGGCATGGTGTGTCGGGGCAACTCTGGCCTCCGATCCGGACGCGGTTCGAAACCATGCAGAGCAATCGTATGACCAATTGACACAATGGAATGATCGTAGCGGTCTGACGACGGCAAGCGAGGGCTCTCCCCGCGACGGCCAGAGCCACCGTGGTTATTCTCCAGATCAGTATGTGATCGGCATCGGTCAAGGCGATCTGACGAAAGGTTCAATCGTCTGCCAACGTGTGTCCGAACTGTCGGCCCGCACGGATCTCGCTAAACAAATCCGCATTTTCGTGAAAGAGCACATGGTGGATCGCATTCGGGAAAGGTCAGGGAAAGCTGCGGACCAAGACATTGAACTGACTCGTGAGGAAATCGTCCAGGAATATCTGCAAGGCGTAAAAATCATCGATCATCACACCGATGAGGAGAAGAACATCTGTACGGCCACAGCCGTGATGCCGAAAAACAAGCTTCAACCGTCGCCTCCTCCGAACGATCCTCAGCCTTTGGCTCCCGTCATGCGCTAACTCCTTTCGTTGCAGTGCCCCCTCAAGATCGGTTATGACCATTTGCCATGCCTGTTGAAAACAATTTCCAGCATGACGAACTCTCGCGGAAAAACCCCGGCGAGCGACTAGCCGTCACCGAGTTGACCGTCGGCGCGCCTCCCGATTCACCCGAGTGGCTTGAGGCGATGGCAGGTCATGGTCGCGCCCTCTCGCACGCTGGCGTTCGGACAATCCTCTTTCTTCATGGTGCACTTCACGGCACCGATGTCTTCGGTGCCCAGCGGCTGGACGAAGCCGGCGGACTCAAGCGTGGCTACTCCCGCGGAGTATCTGGGCTCGACGCGTTGCTGGCCGCCATGCGGCAAGAGAGCAACGGCATTCCACTACTTCCCGGCGGAATGATGCCCCCGCTGAATGACGACGAGGCAACGAAGAAATTACTCGACGAACAGATCGGTGACGCTGGAAATTTCACACAGGCCGCAGTGGATCTGACTCAACGGGCGATGAACACATCATCGACAAAGCCCATTACCTGCCTGCGAAGGCTGTGGTCTTCCGAACACCATCACCTCGGACGGGCAGTCGCTGCCGTGCGACTTTTGAACGAACTCAGGTCGCATTGTGAGGCCCAGCGCCTCGCATCGGGCGATCGCATTCTGGTACAAGCGCACGGTCAAGCTGGACTCGTACTGTCTCTCGTATCGAATCTATTGTGCCCCAGCCCGATCACAGGCAGAGCGAAGCTTTTCACCATTTTGACCTCCTATGCGGAGCAGAGCGGTCAAGCGGAACTTGCCTCAACCGTCCAACGGCTGGATTCGCTATTGGCCACTGGAAACGTATTGAACGGTGTGGCATTGGACATCGTCACGCTCGGACAGCCCGTGCGTTATGGGTGGGATCCCTCAGGCATTGGAAAGATGCTTCATGTGGTGAACCACCGAAGCCTCCGGACGGACAGCAAGACATGGCTTGCGAAGATGGAGTTGCCACAGATCACGATGGAAATGCCGATCGCCTGGGGCGGCGACTATGTGCAGGAACTCGCTGTGGCCGGCAGTGACGCCGTCCCGCTGACTGAAGAGGCACACGCCGCGAACAAGGCGATCTGGGAGCTGGTCGAACCGTTCGACGGGTTCGAGCGTTGGCTGGAGTGCTCAAGACGAGCGGTGCGCTTTCCAAGCGAAGGACGCTGTCTGCTGGTCGATTACAAGGATTCCACCGGCTCAACCAACCCGCGTGACCACTACTATGGCCACGCCGTTTACACGAGAAGAAACGCCATGTTGTTCAATACGACGCAGATTGTCGGCACGTTCTACTCTTCCTAACATTCCTCGAGTGCCTGCCGACTCACCCCTCCCGTACTTGCACTGCGAGAGGTTCCCAGGCAAACACTCCGTCGATGTAGGCATGGCCGTTCGGTGTCGTCGCGACCAGTTCAATGGATTCATACATGGTGAGCGTCGTCCCGCTGCCCGGCGACACGTCGAGCTGCATGGCTAAGGCGGCGCTGGGGGCCAATGACTCCATGTGTTGATGGGTCTTCACCTCCTTCGGCGTCGCCAGAAGATTCACAAATTGCGCCGGCGGCGTTTGGCGAAACTCACCGTCATAGGCAACCCACAGGCGGGCAATCGCGGCGACATGCGCATGCCAGTCCTCGGCGACGGCGTTAACCTCCACCCAATTGAAGAGCGTATTCAGCCGTGACAGGATCGACACCGTCGTCGGTTCCAGTGACGCAGGAAGGGCGAGGCTGGTTGAATAGCCGACATGGACGTAACCGAGATTGTCCCAGGTGGAAGGATTCGCCGCCGCCCTGGCATGAGCCGACTTATTGGGAAGCACGCGTTCGACATAATGCGGATTGGCGCTTAAGCGCAGGTAGCTTGCGTCCTCGAGATAGCGAACCCGGTCATGTTTGCAGAGGGTATCGTCGCGGTCTCCGGACATGATCGCGTTCGAGTGGCCGTCGGTGCCGGCGAAGATCAGCTGACTCCAGCCGATCGGTGCGATATAGCTCGTACTGACCGAGCTGGTCATGCGCTCGAGCGCCTCCACTCGTTCTCGGATGTCGTGGAAGACCGATTCCAAACCCTCCTTGGTGCCCCGCACCCGTTCCACCATCAGATTTTTTTCAATCCGCCTTTGTTCTTCAAGCTGCCGAACAAAGGAGGCGGTCTGCTTATCGAGTTCCAGGGTATGGATCATGGCGGTATTCCTTTCTCAGGTGGATAAATCCCAATCTTTTCGTCAGGTGAAACTCGGGTGGTCTCCGCAAAAGCAGTGCCACTCCTAACTCCGCGTCAACGCGCGGCCGGGACGGAGAGACTGCAGGCGGAGACCAACGAGCGGCACAGGTTTGAACGGCGTTCTAGGGAGGGAGGCGGGCTAGTAGGCAGCGGGATTAGGCAACCCCATGTTTCTTGAACCATGCAAGCAAACGGCTCCAGCCGTCTTCAGCCGCTTCCTTGCGATAGCTCGCCCGATAGTCCGCATAGAAGGCGTGCGGCGTGTCTGGGTAGACGATAATCGTCGAAGCGCTGTCGGCAGCCCTCAGGGCCTGCTTCATTTGTTCCACGGTCTCCAGCGGAATCCCTTGATCGCTTCCGCCGTACAGACCGAGAACCGGAACCTTCAGATTTGCTGCCATGTCCAACGGATGCGCCGGTTGCAAATCGGTCGCCTTACCGACGAGTCGTCCATACCACGCCACGCCGGCCTTCACCTGGACACTGTGCGCAGCGTACAACCAGACCATCCGTCCACCCCAACAGAATCCGGTGACCCCGAGCTTCTTGACGTTTCCGTTCCCCGAAGCCTTGATCCATTCCACGGTGGCATCCAAATCCGTCATTACCTGCGCATCCGGCACGTTCGCCACGATCTTGCGGATCTCGTCGATCTCGCTCAAGCGTGAAACGTCACCCTGCCGCGCATACAGCTCAGGAGCCACAGCCAAATAGCCCGACTTGGCCAATCGGCGGCAGACATCCTTGATATGCTCGTGAACGCCGAAAATTTCTTGAACAACCAGCACTGCCGGAAACGCCCGCCCTTCCGACGGCATGGCTCGATACCCTGGGATTTCACCCGCGGCGGTGGGAATCCGAATCTCACCTGCCGTGAGCCCTGTGGGATCAGTGACGATCGTCGCCGACCAGGTTGGCCGGACGGCCAGCGAAAATCCGGTTGCCAGCGCCGAGACTAGAAAACTTCTTCTTCCGACTCCCATCGCTCCTGGCGAACCACAGACGTCTCCGATGGGTTGACTCTTGTCGTTCATGCCTCGTTCCGACATGGTCGCGCGGGGAAATAATTATTTCTTAAAGATCAACCTCGGTTCTGTCATGTTGCCCATGGAGACGGCAACCAGTTCCCAGCCACTCATGCCGAACTCGTTTAATTTGGTCTGCATGGTCATGGTATCAGGCAACACTTCCACGATCCGGTACTCAAACCGTTTGGGCTCCTGCGCTTTGGGAGCCACGGGATTCAAGAGCCATAAGATGCAAGTCGGCACCAGCACGCTGATTCCCATAGAAATCATCATGACGCGTCCCTGGTTCATACCCCCTCCTATCGACGTTATGCCCCATGCCATCGAGCCGCACGGGGCGGTTCCCACTCGATCGGCACTCCCAATCCCGTCAAGGATGCGCCGCTCGCCAATTGTTGCCCACACCCACGTCAACTTTGAGCGGTACTGACAATCCCAACTGCTTGCCCACTCCTTCCATTTCATCTTGTACGAGCCGTGTGGCGGCCTCCAACTCTTCCTCAGCCACTTCGAAGATCAATTCGTCATGTACTTGAAGGATCATCTTCACATGAGGCAGTGCTTGCTGCAGAACGTTGTGGACATTGATCATGGCTACCTTGATCAGATCTGCCGCCGAGCCCTGGATGGGACTGTTCACGGCCATGCGCTCGCCGAAACTGCGCTGGACCGGATCTCCGCTTTGCAATTCCGGAATCGGACGGCGGCGGCCCAGGATCGTCGTCGTATATCCCTTGGCTTTTCCTTCGGCGATATTGCGGTCCATGAGCGCCCGCACCGCCGGAAACCGTTCGAAGAACGTCTCGATGTATTTTTTGGCTTCACCGTGGGGAACGCCGATGTTCTGGGATAAGCCGAAGGGGCTGATCCCGTAGACGATGCCGAAGACGACGGTCTTGGCCGCGCGGCGCATATCCTTCGTGATCTGATCGGCTGGCAGGCTGAAAATTTCCATGGCCGTCGCCATGTGAATATCCTCGCTGTTCGAGAACACGGCCAGCAGTCGCGGATCCTGGGACAAGTGCGCGAGAATCCTGGGCTCGATCTGGCTATAGTCGGCACACAGTAACGTATGGCCCTCGGGAGCGACGAAGGCTTCCCGGATGCGGAGCCCGTAATCACCCTTAACAGGAATATTTTGCAGATTCGGCTCCGTGGACGAGAGCCGTCCTGTGGCAGCAACGGTCTGATTCAGCGAGGTATGGAGCCGCCTGGTCTGTGGATTGATCAGGAGGGGCAGTGCATCGACGTATGTGGACTTCAGCTTGCTGATGCTTCGGCAATTCAGGATGTGCGTCGGCAGCTCATGCTGGGCAGCGAGCTGTGTAAGGGTCTCTTCGTCCGTTGAATAGCCTGTTTTTGTCTTGCGCAATGGCTTCAGACCGAGTTTTTCAAACAGGACGGCCGCGAGCTGTCTCGGTGAATTGATGTTGAACTCGCCTCCGGCCAATCCGGCAATTCTTTCCATGGTGCGGTCCATCTCACGTTCCAGTTCCTTCCCCAGAGCGTGCAGCCGATCGACGTCCAAGAGGAACCCATTCCGCTCGATCTCAACCAAGACCGGCACAAGCGGTATTTCCACCTCATTGAACAGCGTCAGGCTCCCCTGTTCCGACAGGCGTTGGCTCATCGCGGGGCCAAGGCTGGCCAAAGCGACGGCCCCTTCTGCGGCATCTTCCCGTGAGCCGGTATCGATTTCGAACAGTGACTGCGGAGCCGCCGTCTGCCCACGCTGGAGCCGTACTCCCTGGACCTCCAAGGCAATCGTCTCAAGCTGATGGTCACGGCGGTTCGGGTTCAAAAGATAGTCGGCGATCATCGTGTCGATGCAAGGACCGCGCAGCACAAGGCCGGCCTGCTGAAGCGAGAGCAGGGTGCTTTTGAGATCGTGAACGACCTTTGGGCGCAGGGCGTCATGAAGCAACGCCGTAATCGAGGGCATGACGGCCTGGGGGTCGAACGGAACAAATACCGTGTTCACGCCGTCTGAGAGCGCAAGGCCGAGCAGTTGTGTTTGAAGTCCTGCCCCGCCTCCCAGCAGGCATTGGATGCCAAGAGGCGCATTCTGCGGCAAGGCGCTGACGAAGCGCAGGGCTGAGGCCTCATCCTCGATGACGATGGTGGCATCCAGCCGTCTGGCTTCCGGCGGCTTCGCCGAAGCCTGGAGGTTCTTGAGCAGGGTGGTAAATTCGAGCTCACGCAACAGATCGGCAAACCGTTCTTGATCTGCCGGTTTGAGTTGATACTGTTCGGGATGAAACTCGACCGGCGCGCGCGTCTCGATCGTGGCAAGCCTTCGGCTCAGGCGAGCGTTCTCCGCTTGTTCGACCAAATAGGTCTTGACACGGGAGGGCGTGACTTCTTCGACACGGCGCAGGAGTTCCTCGATGGTGCCAAATTGGGCGATGAGCTTCGTCGCCGTTTTTTCGCCGATGCCTCTCACGCCGGGGATATTGTCGGTGCTGTCCCCCATCAAGCCCATCACTTCCACAACGCGGGCCGGCTCGACGCCGAAGCGCTCGCGGCATTCCGCTTCGCCGACCCATTTACTCTTCACCGGATCGTAGATGCGAACGTGCGGGGTCAAGAGTTGGAACATGTCCTTGTCGCTGGTGACAATCACGACATCGTACCCAGCCCGTTCCGCCTGGACGGCCAAAGTGCCGATCAAGTCGTCGGCTTCGTACCCAGCTTGCCTGACCACGGGGATGTTCAGGGCCTCGACGACGCGATGGATGAAGGGGATTTGTGCGCTCATGCCGTCGGGCATGGGCGGACGTTGAGCCTTGTAAGCCTGGTAGGCTTCGTGCCTCAGCGTCGGCCCTGCCTCGTCAAAGACCACTGCCAGGCCGTGAGGTTGGTGCTCTCGGATGATTTTTAACAAGATGGTCGTGAAGCCATAGACGGCGTTGGTCTGCAGGCCCTTGGAATTATTCAGCGCGGGCAAGGCAAAGAACGCTCGATAGATATAGGCACTTCCGTCGATCAAGTACACCGTCGGCCGGCTGGAGACAATAGGTTGTGGCAGCATTCAGATTCTATGCAGGTCGTTAGGGTTCGACTCTGAGGGCTGGCTCGGGATCATGGTCGGGCGCAAGCACAAGCGGAGGTTTCCCGCGCCTTTTCCGCAAGCTGTTGATCACGCTCAGGACGGTGGGCTGGCCGATGAGCTTCGCCTCGATTTTCCGCTTTCCGGGGAAATCCAGCATCGAAATCCCGATGACCATAGTCAGCACGCCCTGACCAGGCAGAAAGAGCATGAGGAACCCGGCAAAAAGAAACACCGTCCCGAGCACATTCTTCACGATGTGGCCGACGATACGGAGAACCGGATGGTGATGTTGCATCCAGGGGCGAGGCACACGGACGTCAAAATAATCGGCCGAAAGCCTGACCAGGATAAACGGAATGGCAATGAGCGTGCCGATAAAAAAGACGAACGACAGCGCCGTCAGCCAGATTAGCGTTTCAGTGGAAACATATTGCTGAACCGTCGTAAGCAGCCCGTCCATGGGGAGAGGATCCTAACACGCGACCCATGGTCACTCAAGATAACGAACGGGCAGCAAGGCCTGGTTTACTGCGCTTCTGCCGGCGGCTATAATCCGCTCATGCGCGTGACGCTGGTCTGTCTCTGTCTGTGGCTGTTCCTGCCCCTCACTCTAGCATCCTGGAGTACCCCGATGCCGGTCATCGCTGCGGCCGACGAGCTGCAGATTGCCGTCAGCAAGAAGGGACTGGGCAAGGAGGTCGTGATCACACAGGGGGCGCGGGAGTGGTTCATGCTCGTCGAGGTCACACCGGAAAATACGGTGATCGTCCGTCAAGAAAAGGACCGCGACCAATATGTCCTCGACGAAAGCGAAACGCACGATCGCCCGCTGGCCCCGATTGAGGTCGACGCGGCCATCAACGATTACATCAACAGTGTCAAGGCCCGAGTCCCGAAGCCGTAGCATGAGCCAGCCGAAACCGAAGTTCGTCCTCTTCGCCCACAATGCCACATATGACAAGCTCCATCAGGTGGCCACGCTCGGTCTGACGGCAGCCGCCATGGGCAAGGACGTCATCGTCATCCTGCTGTTCTGGACGATCAAGAAACTGGCAGAAGGGAAAATCGACCAGATCGACTTTCCCCCGGAATATGCCGCCTCGAGCGAGGAGGTCGCACGTTTGCTCATAGAAAAGAAGGTGCCGAAGATCTCCGAAATGCTCGCCGAGGCGAAACTGGTCGGGAACATCCGCGTCATCGCCTGCAGCGCTGGGCTGGAATATATGGGCGTCGACGGAGAGGCCGTCTCCAAGCAGGTCGACGAAGTCTTAGGATTGCCCGCCATCATTTCTCTGACGGCCAACGCCGAAACGACGCTGTTCATCTGAGCCGATCACCGCCGTTGGTCGTCCCTAACGAGACCGGACGACTCCCACCCGATCGCACATGTCGATGAGCTTACAGCGGCTGCAGAATGGGGAAACCGGTTGGCAAAGATTCTGGCCGTAGGGCACAAGCAAATCGTTGAAGGTGATCCAATAGCGCTTTGGAAGTCTGGCGCGGAGCGCTTGTTCGGTCTCTTCCGGCGTCTTCGTCCTCACATATCCCCAACGGTTGCTGATTCGGTGAACATGGATATCCACGCAGATCCCCGGTTTTTGGTAGCCGACCGTTACCACCAGATTGGCTGTCTTTCGGCCGACGCCTGCGAGGGTCATCAACTCGTCGATCGACTGCGGCACCTTGCCTTCATATACCTCGAGCAGCTGACGGCAAATGGCATGGATGGCTTTGGCTTTCGTCCGGTAGAAACCTACGGGATAGATTGCCCGTTCGATACTGCGCTGTGACAGCTTCAGTAGTGCGGCCGGCGTATGCGCCAGGGCAAACAGACGCGCGCTGGCCTCACTGGTCGTTTTGTCCTTCGTTCGCAGGCTGAGTAGGCAGGAAATCAGAATGCGGAAGGGGTCTCGAGCCGATTCCCTGGCGACGACACCGACGACCGGTTCCTGCCATTGGCGGATCTCCCGCCTGAGGATCTTGATCGCTGCATGGATCTGATCCTCACGCATGACCACGAAACCGGTGAAACCGACGGTGGAGGATGGTGATGCGGATGAACGAAGGGTCTATTCCGGCCGGCGCTTCGACAACCACTTCTGACGGCGACGTTGGGCTTCCCGCTGTTTGGCTTTCTTGCGGACACTGGGCTTTTCATAATACCGCCGCCGCTTCAGTTCCCGGAAGAGCCCTTCCCCCGCAAGCTTTTTCTTCGCGACTTTGAGCGCTTTCTCGACATTGTTGTTGAAGACTTTGATTTCCATTCGTCTCTCGTCTGCACTTTCCCAGGCGATGCCTGTAAGGAATTTTTTCCTAAACGACCAGGGGGCGGAGTGTAACATAGCACCTTCAGTTCCTCAAGATTCTCCGACACTTCGTGCACGCGCTTCATCAGCGCCTCTCTAAGTTGCTGATTTGGCTGCACTTTCATATTTTCCCTGGCGGTATGTACGCTCGCTTCGGCTGCAGCAATCGCGAGCATCAGCCCGACTTGCACATCCGATCGCAATCTGGATTTCACCCTCTGGGAACAGGCCGTCAACAGGGTGGCAGCTTCCGCCGATTGCTCGGCCATTTC
>Ga0157306_10000189_pt1 | contig 12070 bp, 13 predicted proteins | sample NitcycUS163409C2_FD_108391 | JGI IMG/M metagenome (GOLD analysis project Ga0157306, IMG submission 108391) | Soil microbial communities from Arlington Agricultural Research Station in Wisconsin, USA - Nitrogen cycling UWRJ-S163-409C-2 | ecosystem: Environmental > Terrestrial > Soil >...
ATCATTTGCGCCACGTGCTGGTAGAATACGACCAGTTCCTCAGAATTTGCCTCCTCGGCTACGGCCAGAAAGGCCTCACGGTCATCAACGCCGGTGAGTTCTTCAAGCGCGGTGGTAATGATCGTCGAGTGCCTCGGTGAATAGAAACCGTTGAGGAAGAAGCGGTGAATCTCCTCTTCAGTGATTCCCATCTTCAACAATTTGTCTCGGTCCATGGCCCGTAGATCGTTCGCTGAATGGTCGCGGACTTGTTCATCGAGGTACGACGTCCAGCGAGTCGCACTAAAGGTCATCCACAGAATGGCGCCGCCTGGCATAAAAACGTATCCGATCTGAGGGGCTAGATCAGCCGTGAAGGCGATCCAGGTCAATTCATTCAGTTCATCCTGCAAGGTGGGATTGGATGAATAGGGATCTACCCCGAACTGAAATGCGATTTTTCGCTTCAGATAAGAAAAGCCGATTGCCGATTTCGTCATGGAATCTTCCCGGTCGCTCCCCTCAAACTTGCTAAATTGTCCGGGCATGGCGAGAAACTCCAAGAGGCCACCCCCGACACTCGTCCCGAGACGGCCAGGGTCCGTGAGGAGTATCTTCAGCCCATGCAGAGGGTGTAAAAGTTGGAACTGGAGCGCATCGACAAACACCTCCGATTGGCGCGCATCCTTCAGTGCCGCAATGGCCTCGGTTTCTATGACTCGAGTTCGAAGCATAGGCATACCAACGGCAGGAAATGTCCCGAATTCAGAGTTCACCACAAAATGGTGCTGAGCGCCATCATTCACCACCTCGTCTTGGACTGAGTGGTGTGGCCCTTTGAGCCATTCCGGTGTGAGAAGCCCCGCTGCAGAAAACAGAGGAGGCACTTCCCATCCAATCGGTCCTGGCGATGGAGATGGAAGAGGCTCTCGCTCTTTGGGGACCGAACAGGCAAACAGGAGCGCACTGACAAGCACCCACCCAAGACAGCGGGCCGAAGCGTAAGACCCTGCTCGTCGGAGAGGGACTGCCGCGTGTGAGACGTTCATGAAGCTTTGCCGCACGCGTCGTGATGGCTTCATGCAGAGGCGTTTGCACAGTGGAGGGCCATGTCCTCTCGAGCCTACTCGAATGCGAATACCCATTCCAATCACTTTTCGGCTCGACGACTGTCCATCCTTTGGGATATTGAGATAATTCCTAAGCCGCGACTCGAAAATAGTTAGTTCGCCAGAACAACCTCGCGTAATTCAAAGCATAGTCTTGCTGTCACCGATGGTCGTTTCCCTCGCCACGAGTCAATTAATGCTACGGGTGGATGGCCACGTATTCCATGACGCAAGAAAGGGTGGTACTATTTCGAGGAACCGTTTGATAAGGAGCACCGCCCATGAAGGGTTCCCATTCTCATACACATGTTCACAGCCATGAACACATGCATGGATCGGCTCAGGCTCACAAACATGAACATGAGCACGAGCATGCCCATGCTCACGAGCATGGCACCGACACCGAGCGCCATGACCATCAGCACACTGGCGAGCACGGTGAACATCAGCACCAGCATTCACTATAGGTCGTGAATCAGGCTGCGAAAGCGCCGGCTTCATTTCAAAACGGAGTCAGGTGCCAACGATGGTAAGATCCATCGCCTCCACCAGAGTGTTGTCCTGCCACCCACGAGGACCATGCCTCGTGTGTTCTGGAAGAAGGGAGCCATGAAGAAATCGCTGGTGCTGATCGCTATGCTGCTGCCCGTGCTCGCGGGGTGCCAGTCCCATTCGTGGTTGGTGTATGCGAACCCTCCAGTGAACGGTGAGAAGCAGGGTCAAGAGTGTCTCTTCGACCTGTTCGGACTTGGTCGCAAGCTTGACCTGACCGGCAATGAGGCGATGCGCCTTGGCGGCATCGCAATAGTGCGGAGTGTCGAGTATCAGGTGAGCTCATTTCATGGGTGGGGAAGGGAGTGCGTCACAGCTCGTGGCGAATAATGGACTCAGTAGTTGTATGGTAGACGTCAATTCCGTTCGCTCCAACTGGCGGTCCCGAGGCTTCAGTTGCGACATATGGACTGATCCTCCCGGCCAAACCTGGGAAGATTACACGCATACGGCCGATGAGGTTGTGATGACGATGGATGGGGACGTCGAATTCGAAATCGACGGTAAAGTGCTTCGCCCGCCAGTCGGCGAAGAGTTGTTCATTCCCGCCGGCATCGTTCACAGCGTAAGAAACCGCGGGAGGACCACCTCCCGGTGGCTCTATGGGTACAAAATAGCCGGTTAATCAAAACCGCCTTTTCCCTCAATGACTTCGTTGGCCGTAGGCCGTTACCTACGGGAACCAGCCCGCTGATTTCACCAAAAAGTCAGTACTGCTCTGGATTTATTGGCATATCTTTGAGTACCCTAATGAGCCCCACATCAGGAACTCCATTTGCAGGTGCGTTCAGCCTATGGCGATGTTATGGAAGAACACGGTTGCAGGCGTGATGCTGGCCGGCTTCGGTCTCTCCGGTTTGGCGCTCGCGGTTGAACCGGTCGCACCCAAATCTGATTCCGGTCAGATGCAGACGCCTCAATTGCCGGTTCCCGCACAACCTCCTGCCGTCCCCAAGCAGCATGCGCAAGACGGTGAAGTGAAACCGCCCGTCAAGTCCCCGGCCCCTTTACAGGAGGGCAGCAAGGAGCAGCCGCCATCCGTGACACCTGGACCGGCGAAACCGCCGACAAAGGCGACGCACCCGCCTAACGGCAACACGCCGCCCAAGGCAGCCACAATGCCACAGCCTCCAGGAGAGATCGTCGGGAAGGACGGGGCACCTATGGTGCTGATCCCGGTCGGTGAATTCACGATGGGCAGCGACAAAGGGGACGACGATGAGCAGCCCATTCACAAAGTTTTTCTCGACAGTTTCTATATCGATAAGTTCGAGGTGACGAATGGGCGTTTTGCGAAATTCGTCGAAGCCATCCAAAGCGAGCCACCATGGGGGTTCGCCGATAAGGAAACTCCGGTGATTCGTCCAGACCAGCCCGTGCGCTGGGTCAACTGGATGGAGGCAATCGGCTATTGCCTCTGGGCGGGAAAACGGTTGCCGACGGAGGCAGAGTGGGAAAAGGCCGCGCGCGGGCCCGACGGCCGCGTGTACCCCTGGGGCAATGATATTCCGACCCCAGCGCACGCCGTGTTTGGTTTGAAGGAAGGGTCCGACACCGTCTCGGCGATCGGAAATCGTGACAAGGGCAAGAGCCCGTACGGAGTCCATGACCTAGCGGGAAATCTGTATGAATGGACAACAGATTGGTACGACGAAGAGTTTTATTCGAAAAACCCGGCCATCAACCCGAAAGGACCACTCGAAGGCACGGCCAAAGTGCAGCGAGGCGGGTCTTACATCAACGGGGCCTACCGTCTACGCTCGTCCTTCCGGACTAAGGGCGATCCCACCGAACACGATCCAAACGTAGGTTTCCGCTGCGCGGAAGACGTCCCCAAACAGCCATAACCCAAGGATTGAGTGCGATGAACCGTTATAGGGTGAAACCTGGCAGCCGGGTGCGATTGAAGGATTATGATCCCGATGATGCCGGCGACTACAAGAAGAGCGACGATGGGAAAACGGCTGCAAAAAAAGAGGTTGAACGGCGGGTCGCCAGACTTGGCCAATTGCAGGAACGATTATATGCGAATGGTAGCCGGTCGTTGTTGATCGTGCTGCAAGGCATGGATTCGAGCGGAAAGGACGGCACGATCAAGCATGTGATGTCTGGGGTGAACCCGCAAGGCTGCAAAGTCGTCTCGTTCAAAGCCCCGTCAAACGACGAACTCGCTCGTGACTTTCTGTGGCGTGTGCACCGAGAGGTTCCGCCGAAAGGATTTATCGGCATTTTTAATCGATCTCATTACGAAGATGTGCTGATTACGCGTGTGCATGGCTGGGTACCCGACCGAGTGATAAGACGCCGATTCGACCAGATTCGAGAATTCGAGGAGATGTTGGTAGAAAACGGCACGGCCGTAGTGAAATTCTTCCTGCACATCTCCAAGAAAGAACAGAAGAAACGGCTGGAGGAGCGAATTCAAGACCCAGAGAAGCGCTGGAAGTGGAATTCCGGTGACCTCGAAGAACGGAAGCTCTGGGGAAAATACATGAGAGCGTTTGAAGATGTGATATCGGTCACCAGTACCGATTGCGCTCCGTGGTACATCGTGCCGGCGAACCGGAAATGGTTCCGCAATCTGGTGGTTGCGGATCGCGTCCTCCATGCGCTCGACGAGATGAAACTGAAGCTGCCACCCCATCCCCCCGGCGTCGATTTTTCCAAACTCCGGATCGTGTAAATCCTCAATTTCGGCAAATATCTTGGTACGAGATATGCTGTATGGCGATAGGCAGAAAAATCCCGACGACCCCATTGACACCATGATCTAATGAGCGTAGGAGGGGAACTGCGGCCCTGAAGAAGTTCCATTGAAGTGCGAGAGATCGGACAGACCGCGCGGCTGTCATCCAGGTCTCCCGTTGACTTCACCAAGAGAGGAGGGTGGATATGGACGACGCGACTCCACCTGGCTCGTTAGGCCCGCCGATGCGAGGGCGGGTTTCTCGTCGGTCGTGCTAGCCGGATCTCCGCTGGCTGTGCCGTGAAGGCACCACAGACCAACTGGGTATCAGCCTGTTTCGTCGGAGCATTCGTCGCTGCGCGAGGAACATAAGCGCCTGGGATTGACGACGTCTCCCACGACTGAAAACTCGCAGGACCTGGCCTCGGGCGGGTCTTCGGGCCGCAACAATTCAATAGCAGTTCCGGCGTCCTAAGCGCCGACCACGGGCGACCTCCCACCACAGTGCAAGGTCGCACGTGTCATTATTGAGTTCGTGAAAACAACCTCCAACTTCGTTCTCGCTGTGCTTAAAGGTTCAACGTACGCGAAACAGTACGCCTCACCTCTTCGCTCGCTGCGGCCTTGTTGGAAGCTGTTTTGACGAACTGTGAGGTTTTGTTAAGGTCGGTCTGAGTCTCCGCTCGGCAACTCTATGTCATGCACACACACCGGGCTTTCAGCATTACATGTCTTGCTGACCAGTTCGGGCGTTCTTTCGCCGCCAATAAAAATAAAAGGGCAACCCTCCTGCCACTGTTGCCGCTCCATAGAAGGCTTCGACCGGTCGCTGCAAGAGGCTCGAGCCCACAACTAACGTGGCCCCCGAGACAAGCAGAGCCGGCAACACCGGATACCACGGACTGCTATAGGCGGGGCCCGGATCCTGAGTTCTCGAACGAAGAGGGAAAATGGCCGACAGGGTCAATCCCATAAAGAATGCCAGGACCATTCCACTGTAGATAATTAATTGTTCGAAGGTGCCGCTCACGATCAGTGCTGAAGCCCAGAGCGTCTGAAAGAGAATCGCACGTGCCGGGACGCCGGTTTCGGGATGGCGGTAGGCCAGCCATGGGGTGATCACGCCGTCTTGCGCCATGGCCCAGTACACCCGCGGGCCTGCCCAGGTCATGGCGCTGACGGCTCCGGCAATGGAAAGGCAGAGTATTGCCGCGACCAGCCGTCCGCTATCCGCTCCCCACAAGGCCGCCGCAGATTTCTCGGCGACCGGCACGATAGGTTCCTGAGCCAGCTCGGCGACCGACAAGGCGGACAGATACACGAGGTTCAACAGCACATACACAGCCGCAACGAATGCTGTACCGCCGATCATCACCCTCGGCAGTATGCGGCGAGGGTTGGCGATTTCAGTGGCGATAAACCCGGCCACGTTCCACCCGAGATAACAATAGATGACGATGACGAGCGCAACAGCGAGGGATCCCGCCTCCGGGGATTCGACTACATGCCGATCCGACAGCCAGTCCCAATGCGCAGCGCTTGCCGATAAGCCGCCTAGAATCAGGACACCGATGGCCAGCACCTTCGTGCTCGTGATCATGCGCTGCAACCGGCCGCCGCCGGCCAGGCCTCTGCAGTGGATTAGCGTCACGAGCCACAACAGCGCCAGCGACAGCCCTTTGGCACGCCAACCAGTCTCGTCCGTGAGGGGGAAAATCCTAAAGGCATACGCTGAGAAACTAATTGCAGATGCGGCGACGGCTGCGCCGAAGCCGATCGTAAACGATGTCCAGCCGCTCAGAAAGGCCACCAACGGTCCATAGGCTTCGCGCAGATAGACGTAATCCCCGCCGGCATGTGGAAGCCGCGAGCCAAGCTCGCCATAGACCATTGCACCGCCGATCGCAAAGAGGCCGCCCACGCTCCAAAGCAAGAGAATCAACATTGGATCGCCGAGATCTCTCGCCAGCAGCCCCGTGGTCGTGAAGATGCCGCCCCCGATGATATTGCTGATGAGAAGGCAGCTCGCGGTAAACCAGCTGATGGTGTCGATGCGTCCACTAGAGCGAAGCACGTTGGGCCTTTCTTTTGCCGGGCGACTCTCCTACCATATCCGCCGATGGCTGAGAAGCCGAAGAAAAAGGCTCCCGCTGCCGGGGCCAGGCGCAGACGGAAGCCGGCCGGGCAGTCCACGGGTCTGAACGCCACGGAACTGCAAGCGGCGGCTCCTCCAGGTGAGGTGGCGGAGCTACACCGGGCGATCGAAGAGGATGGCGGCAGGACCCTCGCAGTGTACCGGGAACCGTATGGAGGTCACTGGCTCGTGCTTGCAGCACTGCCGATCGCTCTGGTAGAGCCGACGCCGTATCAGCGTAACCTGTCCGATACGCACGTCAGAAAACTTGAAGCGGTCATCGGGAAACTTGGCCGGTTCCTCGATCCGATTATCTCGGTCCGCGTGCCGAAGGACCAGGCGGCTAGATATTGGACGCCGAACGGCCACCATCGTCTCTCGGCCATGCGCACCCTAGGAGCAAACACCATTGTGTCGCTGGTGGTTCCTGAACCGGCTGCCGCCTATCAGATTCTGGCGCTTAATACTGAGAAGGCCCATAACCTCCGTGAAAAGGCCCTCGAAGTGATCCGCATGTACAAGGAGCTCATGCAGTTGGACCATGCGACCGAAGAGGGCTATGCGTTGGAATTCGAGGAGCCGGCATTGATCACGTTGGGACTCTGCTATGAAGAACGGCCGCGATTCAGCGGGGGGGCCTACCATCCCGTGCTCAAACGGGTGGAGGAATTTCTGAAGAAGCCGTTGCGGACGGCCATCGAGTCGCGGCATGAACGGGCTCGGAAGGTCTTGGGGCTGGACGATGCGATCGTCAAACAGGTCGAGATCCTCAAGGCAAAAGGGCTGACCAGTCCCTACCTGAAAAGCTTCGTCGTCGCACGCGTCAATCCGATTCGCTTCCGGCCAAAAGACGCCCCTCCTCTTTCCTTTGACGACGCTCTGGACCGTATGATGCAGGCCGCTGCCAAATTCAATCCAGACAAGGTCAAAATGGACGATCTTGCCAAATCGGGAGGCGCGCCGGACGAGTCCGAGTAGCGCTTCCCTCCTTGTTTCTATCGTAAAACCCCCCGTACAATAACGAGTCGTTGCTAAACCGGGAGGCCGTTATGGGTCTTGCTGACAACAAATGTATTCCCTGCCGCGGTGGCGTACCACCTCTTCCCAATGATCGAGCACAGGCGTTATTGAAGGAGCTCGGCCGCGGGTGGTCCTTGAGCCATGAAGGCCACCTCGAACGACTGTATACCTTCAAAGACTTCGCGCAAGCCTTGGCCTTCGTGAATAAGGTGGGTGCCGTGGCCGAGGCTGAGGGCCATCATCCTGATCTCCACTTGTCGTGGGGGAAGTGCAAGATCGAGATCTGGACGCATAAGATTAATGGACTGACCGAAAGCGATTTTTACCTGGCGGCAAAGGCCGACAGGGAATTTGAACCGTTCCGAGCAATGGCGGGTGGGTGATCACAGCGTGACTCCCGACGCGAACTCGACAGGGCATGCGATGGGCGACGCGCAGGTGGCGCTCGTCAACATGCCATTCAGCTTCTCGAAGTATCCTTCCATCCAGCTCGGCACCCTTTCGACGTTGCTCAAATCCCAAGGAATCGCGGTCGATTGCCATCACTTGAACGTGCGGTTCGCGTACAAGATCGGCGTGCCGCTGTACGAGCTTATTTGTGAGAAGCGCGCGCTCTTTGGTGAATGGCTGTTCTCCTATCTGCTATTCCGTGACAACCCCAAGCGAGCGGAATACCCCCGAGTCTTCAAGCCTGTCTTCGAGCAAATCGCCCAACAGAGCGGACAGCCGATCGGCTATTTCGAGGAAATGGCCACGAAAATTGCGCCGCAGTTTCTGACCTGGGCACTGACCGCAATCGATTGGGGCCGCTATAAGCTCGTCGGCTTCACCTCCACGTTCGATCAGAACGTGGCCAGCCTCACGATGGCCAAGCTGATCAAGGATCTCTACCCAGAAGTGACCATCGTGTTCGGAGGAGCCAACTACGATGGAGAGATGGGATTGGAGTACTTTCGAGCGTTTCCCTTCATCGATCACGTGGTCGTGGGGGAAGGCGAGGTCGCGTTTCCGGCGCTCGCTCATCAGGTGATCGCAGGACGTTCCACTGAGTGTCCACCGGGAGTGGCGTTTCGCCAGGAGGGTCAGGTCCGGCTGACGCCGAACGCCGCGCTTTTCACCGACTTTGCTCGGACCGGTCCGCCTGACTACGATGACTATTACCATTTGCTGGCTGAATTGGGCGAGACGGCCAAGGGGCTGGATCGGATTCTCTTGTACGAAGGCTCCCGCGGCTGTTGGTGGGGCGAAAAGCATCATTGCACATTCTGCGGCCTGAATGCCCAAAGCATGAAATTTCGCGCCAAATCGCCCGAGCTCGTCGCCCGCGAAATGACCTATCTTTCTCACCGGTACGATACGGCCCGCTTCCGCCTCGTCGATAACATCATCGACATGAAATACATCGATGAGCTCTTCGGAAGGTTTGCGGCGGACCACTGCGATCTCGACGTCTTCATCGAGACCAAGAGCAATCTTCAGAAATCGCAGATCAAAACCTTGGCACTCGGCGGGGTGAAGTGCATGCAGCCCGGTCTCGAAAGCTTGAGCGCCACTCAGCTCAAAGCGATGGACAAAGGCGTCACGCCGATACAGAACCTTGTGTGCCTGAAGTGGAGTTACTATTACCGGATAACCGTCTCCTGGAATATTCTGTTGGGCTTTCCCGGCGAGACCAACGGCGATTATCTGCGTCAAATCGACTTGATTCCGTCTTTAGTCCATTTGCAGCCGCCGGAAGCCACGGGGAAATTCTGGTTGGAACGCTTCAGCCCGTACTATGCTCGGCCACACGATTACGGCGTGCGGATGACGGGCCCGGGATTGGCCTATCAATACGTGTATGATGCCCGGCAGGTCGACTTGAGCAAAATCGCATACGATTTCGAGTACGAATTGGAGAGCTGGCCGATCGATCCGCATGTCTATCAAGAGCTGGTGTCTGCCATTGAGAACTGGCAGCGGCTCCACGCCTCGAATGACCGTCCATTTCTGTATTATTCGAAGGCGCTGGGATATGTGACGGTATACGACGGGCGAAATCCCAAGGCGCCCACGCGACGCCGGTACGATGGATTGTCCGCCGTCCTTATTGAGATGTGCAACGAGTCACCGAGGAGTCTCGATCAGATCCGCGCAACACTCGATGAGTCCAAGACCGATCGAGAGCCGCTTGAATCGGCATTGGTCGATCTGACCACTAGGCGGGTGCTGTACGAAGAGCGTGGTAAGTATTTTACGCTTGCGATCCCCGAGCATCCCTACCTATAGCGGGACGCTGAAAAATGGCGTTGGCTGGTTCGCCACTCCTTTGATTCTACATGGACAGTTTCTCGGCCACGTTCCGCATCTGCACTCCGTGCACCAGTGACGCACCGCCCCGGATGGCACAAGCCACGTGCACGGCTTCGGTCATTTCCTCCACATTCGACCCCTTTTCCAGCGACGCCTGTGTATAGGCATCGATGCAATAGGGGCACTGCACCGTGTGGGCGACCGCCAGTGCGATCAACGCCTTCTCTCGCTCGGTCAGCGCTCCTTCGGCAAAGACCGCGCTGTAATAACTCAGGAACTTGTCCCAGAGCGCTGTGTTCCCTTTGCCCATGTCTGCAAACTTGCTCAAATCATGCGGATGGTAATAGGTGTCCATACGACGCTCCCCTCGTGAATGGATGGACGGCGTTGACGAGTGATTACGCGTTGCTTGGAGGCTCCGGATCGGCTTGGGACAAGACCTGGGAAAACCGACTCCCGACGATGGCGGACACTTTCGTCATCAAATCGGTGACCTCCTGCCATTCATGTGGCAGCAGATCCTGTTTGAGTTGCGGGTGGATTGCCCATTGCGCCTCAACCTGTGAGCCGTTGCGGCTGACCAGGACGCGAAGCAGCTCGACGTCCCATGAGGTCGCTTCAGCTCCGGGGGATTGAGGTTGGCCGTTGGATGGGCCTGACGGAGGTATTGATGTGGCCATGCGTTGTACTCCCTGTGGTTCCCACCTCATCATATCGCACTGTGATTCCTCCTGTATATTGCCAGTCTATTCCGAGATCGTGGCGCCACGGCGAGCATCAGGACCGCAGATTTTCCCCGATGACATCGAGCATTTCGTGATGAATCTGGCCGTTGCTTGCGACGAGTTCAGGCTGATAGATCGAATGGGCGTTGCCGCGGAGATCGGTGATGCGCCCTCCAGCTTCCCGCACGATCACCGCGCCTGCGGCCATGTCCCAAGGGCTGAGTTTGACCTCCCAAAATCCATCGAAACGGCCAGCCGCGACATAACAAAGATCCAAAGCCGCGCTACCGGTGCGCCGCACGCCCTGGGCCTTGAGCGCGAAGCGCGCGAAGTGATCAAAGTTGTTGTTCGGCGTGTCGCGGATGTCATAGGCAAAGCCGGTGACGGTGAGGGCCGCCTCCAGCTCAGCGGTGTGCGAGACGGCAATTGAGACGCCGTTCAAAAACGCTCCTCGGCCGGTTTCTGCGGTAAACAATTCGTCACGCGTTGGGTCATAGACCACCCCAACGAGCAATGCACCATCGCACTCGACTCCGATCGAAACGGCATAGACGGGAAATCCGTGCGCAAAATTCGTGGTGCCGTCCAGAGGGTCGATGATCCAGCGGTAACGCGATGGTGCATCCGCTCCGACTCCTCGTTCTTCTGCGAGCGTGCGATGGCTCGGGAAATGCCGGCGGATATGATCGATAATGCATTCTTCCGCCGCGTGGTCAGCATCGGTGACCAAATTGAACGGAGTCTTGTGTCGAATGTTGAATCCAGAACGCGCGTAATTCAGCAACACCTTGCCGGCGGCCTTAGAGGCCTCTACCGCAACCGAGAGCAGGCGGTCAGTCGAGACCTGCGTGTCTTCAGAGTGCAGCATGCGCTGATCTTAGCACGGCACGCGAGTCGTTCACTGATGCATGCAAGCCATATTCTTGAGTCTTGGTATTGACTTGCTCTGCGAGCAAGCATATAAAGCAAGCATGCTTTCTTTGGAGTGTGTCCTTGGAAGAGCTCACCGATATTCTGGTCGGCCTTGAACAGCGAATCAACGCCTACAAGAATCGACTCCACGAACTCGAAAAAAAACGTCGTCGGCTCGACGACGAAATTGCCACCATCAAGAAATACCTGGAACTCGCCGAGACGCTGCATCGCGTGGAGGCGGACAAGGCGAAGCTGGCGACACTGTCGACGCAGCTCATCACCGACGAAAAGGGCGCTCGTGCCCTTCCTGTCGATGTCACGGATCAATCACGGGAAATTCTTCTAGGACGGAGTAAATATGCCGGGAAGAGCGTTCCGGAAGCGGCCTATCAGGTGTTGCGTGACGCGAACCGCTCCATGCATGCCAAGGAACTCGTCCAGCGTCTGGTCGAGGGCGGTCTGCACATCAAGGGCAAAACGCCGCTCACGTCTGTGGCGACTTCGCTAAAGCGGGATAAGCGCTTCCGTAAAGTGGGCCCAAACACCTTCGAGGCGACCGAGGAGGTGTTGAGCCACGCGGTATGAGGATCGTCATCTCATCAAGAAGGACTCAGCATTTCGAAGGGAGGTGAGAGTCTTGGCGACGAAGAAAGCAGCA
>Ga0157306_10000190_pt1 | contig 12051 bp, 8 predicted proteins | sample NitcycUS163409C2_FD_108391 | JGI IMG/M metagenome (GOLD analysis project Ga0157306, IMG submission 108391) | Soil microbial communities from Arlington Agricultural Research Station in Wisconsin, USA - Nitrogen cycling UWRJ-S163-409C-2 | ecosystem: Environmental > Terrestrial > Soil >...
ACACTGGCCATTCCTTCTTCGGCCTTCAGCAGTGCATTCGCCGCGGTGGCTCCGACGCCGCCACCCGGAACGGTCTGCTCGCCTGACGCCATGAAACCAACCTCGCCTGGGCCAGCTTCGCGGTTCAACCACTGCGCGTAGTTCGCAGTTCGAGGATCGGTCCAGAAGTCGAAGCGAGGATCGGCTGCCTGGAGAGCCGGGATGAGCTGCTTGACGACCGTCTGCCGGATGTTGGCGACTTCGTTCGGGTCCACCATGACCGGCTGGAGCTGCTGCATCTGCGCGACGAGCTCGTTCTCGTCCTTCGGCACCTTGATGAGCTGCGCCTCGTTCTGCGCTCGATACTTCTCGAACACACCGTCCATGAACTGCTGGACCGTGCCCCACCCGCTGTTCGGATCCTGGAAGGCTGCGTTGATGCGCTTCGATCGCTCGGTCTCCAGGTAGATCCGCCGGCGCACCTCGGTCTGCCAGTGCTCGGGGTATCCGAAGGCTGGGGGATCGACGAGCGGATCTCCCCCGTTGAGCTCGGTCAGAGCCGAGCCGTAGGTCGCGCGCTTCTGATCGAGCAGGAAGTCGGTGGTGGGGAGAAGACGCGCGGCTTCGCCGGTCATAGTCCTGCTCGTCGGGTTTCCAGGTAGCTCGGCCGCTCCGGCGGAACGCCGAATCGACCCGTGGGATCAGCTCGTTGCCCTGCCTCCAGGGATTGCCCTGGCGTCGCGCCTCCAGCCCGCGCGCCGCGCACAGCATCAACTCCTGGCTGGTGGAGGGGTCGCTGCTGCGAGTGTTGCAGCGGGGCCGCAGGAGCCTCTCCTGGGGCTCCAGGCTCGCCTGGGCCAGCCGTCGCCGGCGTCATCCCGCCTGCCCCCTTGCCGGCCGGAGCTCGCGCCATGCCCATCATCACCTGGGCAGCAGCCATCACGTTGAGGAAGTCCATCTTGTCGCGCGTGGACTTGACCGAAGTCATGCGACTGAGAGCCGGGTTGCCCTGCATCTCCATGTTGACCATCGTCCGCTGCTTCTCGAACGCGATCCACTGGGGGTTGGTGAAGTCGATGTCCAGGAACTTCGTTGATCCCTGGCTGTTGACGATCGAGCTCAGTGCGTCGTAGCCGATGCGAGCTCGAAGGTGCTGCTTCACACGATCCGAGAAGTTCTTGGCCTTGATGTCCGCCGCGAGCGTGCCGTCCATTCCGCCGATCTCGGCTGTGCTGGCTGCAAGGTCGCTCCAGTCCTCGCTGGAGAGGTTCTCGCTCTTCATCATGCGATCGTATTGCTTCTGCCGATCGTTGGCCGGCTGCGCGAGCCGTTTGGCGTCCTCGTCGTAGAGCTCCTGGTTGCCCTCGATCTTGTTCTTGGCCGCAGATTGCGCGATCTGCTGCGTGTAGGCCATCGCGCGCATGCGCTCCGTGTCCGCCTCGAAGTCCTTGCGCCGCGCATCGCGAGCCTGCGCCTGCTTCGCCTCCGGAGTCATCCTCCATCGGCCGTGGGCGTCCATCTCCATCTTCTTGCCGCCCTGCTCAGTGAGGTTCTGCTGCTGCTGTGGTTCCAGCGGTCCGAGCGACCCCTGCTGCTCGCCGCGAGCCATCTCCTGTTCGAGCTGCGAGCTGCGTGAGCCCTGAGCCTCCTCCTCCTCGCCCTGCTGCGGGAAGGGCTGCTGGGACGCCGGGACACCCTGACGCGCCTGGGGCCCCTGTGGCGGGGCTTCCTGCTCGCCTGGGGGCACCTCTTCGTATCCGGCCTTGGCCCCTTCGAGCGAGATGCTCCGGTCGAACTGCTCGCGTTGCATCTGCCGCTGCTCGCCGGCTCCCATCACGTCGGCCGCGAGCCCAGCCGTCTTGAGAGCTTGCTCCTGGCCGAACCGGGTCTGCTGCATGAGCTCGGCATGCGACCGCTGCACGGCCTTGGTGCCTTCCTCTGCCGCGCGCATCATGCGCTCGTTCTGCTCGCCTTCGCCGCCGCCGATAACGGTCTTCGATGTTCTGGCCATTAGAACCACCCTGTCCCTTCGTATGAGCTCGCAACCATGCTGACGCCGGCAGCCGCTCCGGCGACGTTGCCGGTGTAGAGCGACGCGACCGTCATGGCCAGTCCGACGACGAAGCCTGATCGCGATTGCTGCTTGGCCTTCTTCTCGGCTCGTCGCCGGAGCTCGGCCTCGATGTCGAGCTTCTCCTTCTCGATGTAGTAGGAGAAGTCGGCAGCCTCGTATTCCTTATTCGCGTAAAGATCAGCGATGTCCTGGTAATAGCCGGACATCATCGCCGCGAGCGAACCACGGCCGCGTGACTGCACTTGCCCTAGCCCAGCCTGCAACGCGGCCATGCCCTTGCTCTGCTGATCTTCGTTCTGCCGGCGCGTGAGAGCCGAGCTGATGTAGTTCATCTGCGCCGCCGCTTCGCCGAGCGTCAGCGAGCCACCGCTCGCGTCCGCCATCTGCTGCGGGGTCATCAGGAAGTTGCCATACTCGTCCACGATGCGGCCGCGGCCGACCGGCATGCCGTAGCGTTGCGCGAGGTTGCGAGCCATCGCGTCGAGCGACGTGGAGCCGATCTCTGCGTCCTGTTCGAGCTCGGCTCCCATTCCCATCGACTCCGCGTTGCCGAACTGGTGAGCTCGAACATCGAAGCCGATGTTGTTCATTCCGCCCTGAGCACTCGCGATGCGAGCGTTCTGGACCTGCGTGTAGTAGCTGTTCAGCGAATTGAGCTGCTGCTGAAGACCCGTTGGAGGGAGACCGCCGCTCGCGCCTGCTCCACCGGCCCCAGGGGCAGGCGGAATCTGCGGCCCCTGCTGCGGAGTGTTCGGAGTTCCGGTTGTCGGTGGAAGAGTTCGAAGAGGCATTAGGGCTCCGGTCCCACTTCGAGGGACATGCACATATGGTTGATTCGATTCTGCGCTCCCGAAGCCGCGCTGCCAATCTGCATTGCAACGTTCAGCGGGGTTATGCCTTGCGGAAGGTCACTGTTCGGCGACCCTGTGAACGACGTTCCGGCCGACAGGTCGTGAAGCGTCCAGGTGAACGAGCTAGCACTCGGGGCCATGACGATCTCTAGTTCGAGCAGCGAAGTTGTGTTGATCGCGAGCGTTGTGTTAACCCTCGTGCACGTGCCCGCGTTGTCGTTGTGCATGATGAACCACGTCGAGTCGGCAGCGTCGAACCCGAGGAAGAGAGCTTCCGTGAGCGCAGAAGGGTTGCCAGTCGTGAACGGCTGCGCCGCTGCGTTGCTGTAGAACCCGATGAAGCAGCGTGCGCCAGCCGCGTATAGGTCGATGCCGAACCGCCAGCGCAACCTGAAGCCGCCCATCGGTGCGCCACTGCCCCTGATCGCAAGGTGAGCTTGGTAGCGACCGAGAGCGTTGCTGTTCAGTGCCGCGGCCGCCGTGAAGCTGAAGCGGTAGCTCGCCGTGATGAGGTTGGCCGGGCTCGCGGCGATCGTCTGCTGCGCTCCTGTGACCGCAGCCGGTGTCGGTCCGAACGCTCCAGTCGCGAACGTCGGCCCCAACATCGCGATCATGCGAGGCGTCAGGAAGTAGGTCGGGAGCGTCGGCTGTGTCTGGAGCTCGAAGCCGTTCTCCGCGTTCTTCACGACGACCATCTTGTTGGCTTGGCCAGTGAACGTCGTTGGGAAGAACTCCAGCCCGTCCTCGGCGGCCTTGACCGCTGGCACCTTGCCCTTCTGGCCAGCGTAGGTGTCTGGCGTGTCAATAAGTTCGATGAACTCATTGATGGTCGTGGGAGGAGGAGCATCTACCAACGCTTGGATATCGGCGCAAAGAGCGATGCGCATCCGCGAGAGGTAGTCCTCCAGGTATTGCTCGTTGATCTGGTTCGCCGATGCGTTCTCCTCGCCAAGCGGTTGCGCAGTCGCTTGGTAGCGGAAGGGCTCGATGTCGCAGATTCGAGCGGTGGTCACTTGCTGGTCCTTGGCTCCGTGCAGAGCAGGTGATTGATGACCCTGATCGGCTCCTCTGGCGCGAAGTTGCGCATGCGGAGTCCCATGTAGAAGTGGATCAGACGGCCGACCGGCTTGATCTGGCGACCCTTGCTGTAGTCCATCCTGAAGACGCGGCCCATGCCGGTCTCCTCGGTGACCGGATCAACCACCGTGTCCGCTTCTGGATCTTCGCTGCTGAAGTCTGGCAGCAGGTCCACGCGCAGTTGCGAGGCGAACTGCTCCACCTCGTGAACAACGATCTCCCTCCAGTTGCGCTTGCTGATGTCGTCGCTTCCGAGGTTCTGCGGCTTGAACGTCAGGTCGAGCTCGATCGCTCCAATCATGTATTCGAACTGGGCCTGCCCGGTTGCATCGAACGGCGTGTCCGGTCCCCACTGCGGGGTCACGTAGAGCCTCGTTCCCGTCGCCGCGTAGATGTTCCGAACCGTCCAAGGTTCGCTGTAGTCCGCGCCACGGCGTCTCGTGTAGACACACGCACCCGCGAGACCCATCTCGCCGCCGCCGAAAGAACCGGAGAGCCCAGCGACACCCGACAGGTCAGCCAGACCAGGGATCCCACCCTCAATGAAAGATGCAGTGTCGTCGTCGAGAACCGAAGCTCCAGTGTCGGCATCGATGCCAGCAAACGTGACCGTGCCCCTGACTGTTCCGGTTGCATTCGGGAAGCCGACTCCATCGCAATCACCGATGTCGTAGATCCAGACGAAGCCGTTGGTGTCGCCCATGTAGACGCGCTGGTTGCCGTTCGCGTCCTTGGCCACGACCATCGAGAGGAACTCCTGGCAGAACTTCAGAAGAGTGATGTTCTTCAGGCTCACGTCCCACACGAGCATCATGTTGCAGCCGCGGTTCGTCTGCACTGTGGGCAGCAGCAGCAGGTATGCCTCGCGGCTTGGGTCGAACACGCCGACTGCCTCGATCACGCGACCATTGCGATCGCGTCGCACGTAGTTCGCGTTGTCGGGGTCAGTGAAGATCGTGTTCATGTTCTGCGACTCAGGCACGTGACCGACGCTGCGACCATCGAAGAGCGCGAGCCCGCGGTCAGCGAGCCAGACCGATCCGCTCTCCACCTGCGCGAAGGTGCGCGGGCCCACGCAGCCGATGTCACTGCTCACCCGGCTTGGCACGATGACTTCGACCCCTGGGTTCTCCCTGAAGGTGAGAACGTAGGTCTTGTTCCGCTTGCAGATGACGAGACGATCGAAGTTCGAAACGGCCCCCATGAGCCGGTCTCCATCCCCAGGCTCCACGTCCAGGAAGTTGGCAGCAGGCCAATATTCCGGTTCGAGTGGTTCGCTGAAGTAGAGTCGGTTTGGACGGCCGCAGATCGTGTAGCTGAGTCCTGTGTCGGTTTCGCCTTCATAGGGGTCCACGAGCTTGAGCCGCTGGATCGCCGGTGAGTTCCCTTCCTCCGGAGGGAGAACCTGGAGGATCTCGTAGCTGCGGCAATCCTCGCCGACCTTGATGAACTTGCCTTCGAGGCAGCGATCCCAGGTCACGTCGTCGCTGCCTTCGATCGTGTCGCTCCCGTTCGTCACGGTGACAGTGCCGACCGTGGCAAGGTTCGGGATATCGCCCATGCCGAACAGCCGGTTGCGGAAGTCCACGACGATCGGCACGCACGGCATCGGCGCGTTCAGGATCGAGAGCGGATCGTTGAGGAAGTCGAGCGAGTCGTCGGAGGCGTCATCAACGAAGACCGATGTGTCGTTGACGTTGAAACAGCCGACCTTGGCCATGATCGGGAAATCGCCACCGTTGATCGTGCGGTAGAGGCAGATCTCGCAGATCTGCGGGTCGGCGGGGATCCTGACGCCAGCGAAGCTGATCGTTACCTGCGCCGCCGGCGACGCCCCCGTCGTGTCCACCTCGATGTCTTCCGGGTTGGGGTCGCTCTCCTTCCCCGTGCAGCAATTTCGGAAGGTATATCGGTATCGATAAGTTCCGAGTTCGAGTCCTCCATCGGGAGAGGCTGCGGTGTCTCCGACGACGGTCTGCGGAAGCTCCCCCTCAAAAGGAACAGGAATCCCAGCATCTTCAACTTCACCATCAGACCCAGCAGCAGAGGGATTGAACTTCTTAGGAATCGTGGAGCCATTCGTAATCACCAGGACTGGTGGCTCTCCGAGACCTGCGCTGGTCGCAGCGCAGCCTTCGGCATCGAACGAGCCAACGTCGAACAGGGGGCCAAGCTCGACGACATCAGTGTTCGGAACCGCGATCACGTAAACAAGGCCCATGCCACCGGGCTCGTTGTCCGTGCCAGCCGTCCACAGCACGCCGCCGTATCGCTCCACCAGCTTGCGCTTGCCAGCGAGGTTGACAGGGTTCGCGCTCGTGATCTCCGCGTTGACTAGCTTCTTGCCTTCGCTCGCGATCGGCTGGACCCCGACTCCTGGCGATACCGGCGAATTGAACGCACTGGTGACCACATCATCTTCGAGGTTCGCATTTAGGATGATCCGTTGATTGGTGTTGTTCGCTTCGTTGACGTGCCGGAGCCCACCCTGCACTCGCGTCGAGAGGAAGCGGTAGCTCTCCATGTCCTGGAACCACAGCGGATCGAACAATCCCGCGCTCTTCTCGTAGTCAAGCGAGCTCGTCGGCGGTCCGCCTGGGATCTCTGCCGCTTCCTGCGCGCCACCTCCGCAGTGGAAAGACACAGTGGTCTTGTTGAAGCTCTTCTGCGTGATCTCCCAGTAGCCATAGGGAGCTGGCTGCAACCCTGCGAGATCGCTCTGGTGCCTCGTTTGGAGGATCATCCCGTCTTGCAGCAGCGGGCGAATGTCGTCGCTTCTGGCGATCAGTGATGGATGGGCTGCCCCGGCGAGCAGGAAGCTCTGCGTGAAAAGCTCAGTCTCGTTGTCAGAATTATTCGTGACCGCGTTGATCTGGATCGTGTAGCTGCCGATGTTCCCCCCGGTGTTCTTCACCATTGAGACGTAGCGAACTTCGATGTCCCCGTCTCGCTCGGCTTCGTTCCAGAAGAGCGGCAAGCTGCGCGTGAGACCGAAGCTGCCAGCCGGCATCGCCCCGAACACGCCGCCCATCGTCGCCGGGATCAGGACCCGGATGTTGTTCTGCTCCGCTGGGGCCTGAACGATCGCGAAGCCACAGGCCACGATCGTCGGGTGGTAGGTGGTTACGCCCGTGCTGCCCGCGGTCCATGCAACCCCGTCGCCTCGTTCCACGGCAAGGTGGTAGCCGATGTGGATGTCATCATTGCCGCTCGATGCAACCGCATCCCAGTCCGCGAAGAAGTCGGCGTCCGTGGCCGAGAACCTGTCGAACTCCTGCCAGACGACCTGCGATCCGCCGATGTCCGCTGTGGTGAACTGCTGCGTCAGGATCGTGTTGTGGCGCGAGCTCGTTGCATAGAAGCAGGCTTCGTTCTGGATGCTGCCCTCTACAAAGACGTTGCCGCCGGCTCCCGTGTGGTAGAGCGTGCCCGGAGTTAGCTCGGCTGCTTCGAGATCTTTCGTCGCATTCGAAAACGACGACGGGGCGACTCGGACACGAACTGGGATACTCGCGGCCCCACCAGTCTGCTCGTGACGGAACGCGCACCAGAAGACCACCTTTCGAACTTGGCTGTAGCACGACGGCGCAACCAAGACGTATTGCGGTTGATCTGTCCACGTCGCACCTCCGGCTGCTGTGTTGACGACGGGGGACCCTGAGAGCTGGTAGGGGTTGACCGTGAACGTGTTGAAGTCGCTCCCGAGCGTGAACGAGCTGGCGTATCTACGAGCCAAGGGGTCCTCCGCGCACGTTGAGGATCTCGGGCTGGTCGGCTAGCGCGAAGTTCGTGATGCCGATCGCGCTGTTCTGGCCCAGGTTGTTCTCCTGGAGCTCACTGATCTGCTGGGTCAGCGTGACCTGATCGCCTCCGGAGGGGATCACCCGGCAGGTCACTGTGCGGGTTTCGGCCCTGTAGGACAGGCGCAGGAAGCCGTTCGCGAGCTCCGAGCCTTCCAGGTCGCTCGTTGCCAGAAGGGTCGCCACGCCGGCCTGGACGAGCTGCACGACCACGCTGTAGCTCGTGCCGGTCAGGTTCACGTTGGCGATCAGGTAGCTGTCCCCTGTTCGCTTGACGACCACGGCGACGTTCTGCGTGGAGCCCGCGGCCGACAGGGCGTATTGGATCTCGACCTGATAGCTGGTCAGCGCAGCGGGCTTGAACCACTGCATGAGTCGGTCTTCCGGGACCACCGACACGTCGAGACCTGGAGTGATGAGTCCGATGGTCAGTGATCCCTGGAAGGTCCGGTAGTCTTCGGTGTTGGTCCACCGAGTGGTGACCACCTCGGACTGTTCGAAGTCGTCGTTGGGCAGGCTGTCGGAGCCCAGGAAGACCGGGATGTCGAAGGGCGTCCGCACGAAGATCCCTTCGGAGTCGGCGACCACGAGATACTCGATGCCACAGTCGTCCGTGTAGCGGAACAACCCGCACACAGGCCCAGTGAAACGCTCATCGAGCCCGCGCACGAAGCCCTTGCGCTTCTCCAGGATGTCGGCCTCGTTGATGATCGCGTTGAACGAGCCGTCTTCCAGGCACCCGGTTCCAGGATCGAGGCGTCCGCCTCGTGTGTTGAGACCCGGCCACGGAGATCCTTGGGGACGCAGCGGGAACTCTTGCCACTTGGTCACTGGTTCACCTAGAAGGCCAGCAGTTGGTTGAGCGAGGCTGCTCGCGTGAGCGGGATCTGTCCTGCGAGGTTGCCGTTGTAGACATCGGCCGCGCTACGGATCGTGATCTTGTTGGTGAGAAGACGGTTGTTCCTTCTTCGAAGATCGCGCAGCTTGTTGAGGTAGACCGCGCCCATATTCGCCGCGTTCTCCTGATCGGTGTCGAGCAGGAGCGCATGCGCTGCGGCCCCGTAGATCAGCACGTCGATGTCGTTCGCCGGCACGAACGGGATCTGCACGTCGGGCTCTTCCGGCCAGAGCTGCCGCGCGTAGTAGGCCACGATCATGTAGGGCGCGTCGGCCGTCGAAGGTGGCGTGACTGCTTCGAGCAGCGGACACGGGAACAGCTTCACCCGCAGGATGCTGTTCGGCCCGTCGTCCTTGCGGTAGAAGACCTGCGGCTGGCCGCCGGCGTTGACTGCTCCCTGCCACATCGTGTGCAGGTCGAACGGGGTCACTTCACGCAGCGGACCGCCGTTCCAGTTGCCCGGCCTGATGAACTCCAGCTCGCCGAAGTTCGCCGGCATCTCGTATTCGTCGATGCCGTTGCTCAGGTAGATGCGCTCTTCGCGCCGGAGCCACTGGTAGTAGCCCTCCTTGCGAATGATGTCCGCTTCGGCTTCCAGAACGAACTGAAGGTAGGTGTCGAACTTCGTCTGGCCGCCTGTGGTCGCGTTGTATTTCGCATCCCCGTCCTTCTCGACGAGCGTGATGACGCGGTTGACAACGCGCGTGTAGGTCATCTGGCCGCCTGGGGCGACCTTGACCGGCTTGTGCACGTCAGCGAACGTCTCGCAGGAGAACAGGCCACAGCGCAGCAGCGAGAGCCCTGTGAGCGAGAACGGACTCACCCCGGCCGGCTGGTTCGCGAGCTTCCCTGAGAGGAACTCGAAGCCAGGGACGCCGATCGCTCCCCACAGCGGGTCCACTCGATCCGTGTAGGAGAGCTTCGGCTGGTTCAGGTTGCGATCGTTCAGGTAGACATCGATGAACACCTCGGAATCCGTGCGGCGGATCCGCAGGCGCATGTCCTGCCAGAAGCCTCGATACGGCAGCACGCTCGCTGCTGTGTAGCTGTCGGCGTCGAAGTCAGGATCGAGGTTCAGGTCGTTCGGGTTGAGAATCGCCGACGCCAAGACCACCATTCCGTCAACCTCGGTGCTGCTGGGACGATCGAGGTTCGGCAGCCGCCTTGCCGGCATGTATTTGATGATCTTGAGCGTCGGCGCAGTGCCGTCGCGAGGCATCGTGACGCGAGCTCCGTAGCCCTGGTCGTAGCAGTTGGGGTCTTCCTCGGTGCCCAGGTCGTAGAGCAGCGGGTCCTTCGTCATGCGCGCGAGCAGCGTGAACGAGCTCGGCGTGTCCACAGTGGCCGGGTCGATTCCAGTCGCCTCCTCTCCATCGTGCGCCCAGGTGCCGCGCACGACGTAGTTCGGGCCGTCCATGTCCTCTCCCGTGTAGAGAACCTGGGTCTTCAGCGAGGTGACGTTCGGCAGCAACGGGGAGAACCCACTGATGATCTCTTCCGCGTTGACGGGGATCACTGCTTCGTCAGAGATCAGCACGCCACCGCACGCGACCGTGTAGTTGGTGCCGATCTCTCCGTCAGCCCGAGCGAACTTGTCCTGGAATCGACTGGTCATGGGATCACGGGGTGAAGTCGATGACGATGACTCCGCTGTAGGAACTGAAGTCGTCCGTCGAGCTCAGGTAGACGCGATCCGTATCCATCCAGCAGGTGAGGTTGGCCTTGCCAGACCCATCGTTTGTATTGGTCTGGAACCCGATGGGGATCGTTTGGCTGTTGCTGCCTGGATCGATCAGAGATCCTCGGAGATCGAAGACCCTCGTGAACGTGCTGATCCCGTGCCCTATCGAGATCTGGTTGTTGTTCGGTCCTGAAGCCACCTCCAGCACGACGCGGTAGATGGGATTTCCGAGGAACGTGATCCCCTGATCGACTGGTGTTGTGTCGTAGTTCACGACCCCTTGGCCTGCTGGACCCGTGGGCCCTGTGGCTCCGGTTGCACCCGTAGCTCCAGTTGCGCCGGTCGCTCCAGTTGCTCCGGTCGGACCCGTCGCGCCTTGCGGCCCCGTCGCTCCTGCTGGGCCTTGGATTCCTTGGATGCCCTGCGGACCTGTCGGCCCGATTGGACCTTGCGGCCCTGCGGGGCCCTGCGGACCTGTTGGACCTTGGGGACCGACTGGACCGATGATCTGATCTTCGAGGAACAATTTGTATCTCCTGTCTGTGTGACTGGACAAACGGAAGTAGTAGGGAAACAACGGCATCAGTTATCCACCTTGCACTCGCGGTGCCTATCCAGGTTCTTCGGATCGCTCCAGTAGTTCTCGTCTCCCGTCTCCTTGATCTTGCCGTGGTAGAGGTGCGCTGGGACTGCGTGCGTCTGCTTGATGCTGCCGCGTTGGCCGCCAGCGTCGCGGATCTGCGTCCTGCGCTTCTCGATGTGCTTCTTGAACTGGTGCTCGACTCGCTCGGGTGAGCCTTGGTCGAACGCACTCAGGACTCGCTTCCCTTCAGGGATGTCGTTGTGATCGCGGCACCCGGAGGTATCGATCATCGGCGCGTCCGCTTGCCAGTCACGGCTCATGGGACGCTCGCACGAGAAGCACGGAAATCCCTCTGGAGGGGGACCCTTGGCGATCGACTGGGAGACGTGCTCCACGTGGCCCTTCTTGCACTTGAACGTGTAGATCATCTCCTGCCTCGAACAACGATCTTCTTGCGACCGCAAGGACGTTTGCGGCCACCTCAACCGTAGCCCTTGGGGACCACGTTCTTGACCACCAGGAAGCCGCAGTTGGCATTCGTGCATCTCAAAGTCAGTCGAATGGCTGATCTCTCTGCACGCACCGGCGACAGACACTTCACGCAAGTTCGTTCAGTCAAGATGCCCCCATGTCTGTCTCTTCTTGATCTGGCACACTGTCTGAACGGAAACCTTGAAGCGGCTGGCGATCATCGAATATCCACCCTTCGCTGATCTGATCCTCAACACTTGACGTGGCCGTAGCTTCGCACAGCCATGCCTTTCTCCACGAGCTTGCCTGCCCTTTCGGTTTCGGTCTCTCGCGTTGTCTTTAGGGGTTCCAAGAAACAGATGCGACAACTCAACGCAGGGCGGGTTATCGCACGTGTGCAACACGAGCATTCCAGGAGGCACAGGACCGTGCGCTGCTACCCATGCCGCCTTGTGGGCATTCATGCGTAGCTTCGCATTCCAGCCGTAGCCGGATCCTGTCTTGCCTCCTGGATGCTCGGTGCACTGCTTCATGGACTACGGGCACCCGCTGACGCCGGTGCACAGCCCGTCGATGTAGCCGATGGCGTTGGGCGCGAGCACCTCCAGCGTGCCCTCCCACTCCACCATGCCCTTCG
>Ga0157306_10000194_pt1 | contig 11965 bp, 12 predicted proteins | sample NitcycUS163409C2_FD_108391 | JGI IMG/M metagenome (GOLD analysis project Ga0157306, IMG submission 108391) | Soil microbial communities from Arlington Agricultural Research Station in Wisconsin, USA - Nitrogen cycling UWRJ-S163-409C-2 | ecosystem: Environmental > Terrestrial > Soil >...
CATCCCGAACACCGAGAACATCTACGTGACCTCGAACGGCTCGGCCTACGATCCGCCTGACGAGGCAATGGCGAAGCTGTTCGAGAACCTCCAGCGCGCCGGCGTGGAAACCGACGTTTCGAGCGCCCTACTGGCGGCCTATGCCGCCGGGCAGCTGATGCTGGGCGCAATCGAAGAAACGGGCAGCGTCGACGGGAACGTCCTGGCCGATGCGCTCGAGGCAAGACCACGCGCGACGATCATGGGCAGGGTCAGTTACACGAAGGCAGATCACTTCCCGACCGAGACGCGGTGGCCGGTCTACGTCTACTCGAACGGCAAGCCGAAGCTGGTCACGAGAGTCGAGGCGCGGTTCATCCCCAAATACGGCGAATAGGCGACGCCGAAGCGGAAGCGCTCAGCCGGCGATCGGGCTGGCCGGGGCCGAACGCTCGGCGAGCGCTCGATGCACGAACTCCCTGAACGCCTGCCGATAGGCGAGCGTGAACCGATCGGCGAGAGCACTGACATCCGCGTTCGGATCCAGCGGCAGCTCGGGCGGCTCGATCGCCGAGGTGATCGCCGTGTCCTCCGCGTAGACGCGCCCGTCGTAGGCGATCACCTGCTCGAGGCGCTCCTGATCGAAATTCTCGAGGCCTCCCTCGATCCAGTAGTGCGCCGACTCGGTTGCGCTGATCGCGCGGGCGGCATGGAGCACGCAGCGCTCACCATCCTCGGTGAACAGCCGCGCCGACGTGAAGTTGGGAGCAATTACGTGGTAGCCCATTTCTCGCAGCGTTCCCCAAACCGCTTCCGCGTCATCGCCAAATTCCATCTTCCGGCGAAGCGTCACCTCGAGGCCGTGACGTTCCGGCTCGAGCGGCTCAACCACCTCTGGCATTGCCCCCAGAGTGTCCTGATGGACGAAAGCGAAATGCGCGACATCGCGGAAGTTCTCGATCATCAGCCCGAAGGCGACCGGCAGCTCGAAGGGGGCGCCATGACCCCACGTCCATTCTTCGGCGTCGAACCACGGCGGGATGGGCAGGTCGCTCAGCGGGGCCTCCAGCACCGTCCAGACGAGACCCAAGTGTGTGCGCGCCGGATAGGCCGGAATCCGAGCGCGGGGCGGGATCTGGCGCTGGTCGGAAAGCGACGGGATTCGGGTGCAGGTTCCGTCCCGACCCGCCCACTCCCAACCGTGGTAAGGGCACTGCACCGACCCGCCGCAAACCTTGCCCATGGAAAGCGAAGCGCCGCGATGAGCGCAGCGGTCGGCGACAACCGCGGGGTCTCCACCCTCGGTGAGGAAGACGGCAAGGGCCTCGCCGAGGAGTACCGCACGCTGGGGACCGCCCTTTAGATCCTGGAGTCTCGCGACGGGCTGCCAGCAGTGGCGCAGCGCGAGGGAAACCTCCTCGCTGGTCGGGACTCGAGATGAGCTCTCGTCAAACATCGTGCTGACTCAATTACTTTAGAGCTTTTTTTCGTTCACGGCTGCCTCCCCAGATAGGCGCGCAGGACATCGGGGTTGCGCTGCAACTCGCTGCGCGAGCCCTGGGCTCGGACCTTGCCGGTGCTGAGCACGACGCAACGATCGGAGAAATCGATCGTCCGGGCGGCGTTCTGCTCGACCAACAGCATCGTCATCCCTTCATCGCGCAGGCTCTGGAGCAGCTCGTAGACGACATCGATCGTCTTCGGCGCGAGACCAAGCGAAGGCTCGTCGAGAATCAGCAGCTTGGGCCTGCCGAGCAGCGCACGGGCAATCGCAAGCTGCTGTTGCTCTCCCCCCGAGAGGCGATCGGCACGCTGGTGGCCACGCTCGCGGAAGATCGGGAAACGCTCGAGCGTCTGCTCCATCCATGCGGCGCCCTCGCTGTCGCTCCGCGTGCCGAGCCGCAGGTTCTCCGCCACCGTCAGGGTCTTGAAGATGTGCCGGCCCTCGGGCACCAGTGCCAGCCCCAGACGCGCGATCTGCTCCGGCGCCATTCCGGTTAGAACGCGGTTCTCGAATGCCGCCTCTCCTGCGCTCGGGCGCACCAGGCCACAGATCGCTCGCAGGATCGAGCTCTTGCCCGCGCCGTTGGGCCCGATCATCCCGATCGTTTCGCCGCGACCGACGCTCATATCGACTCCGTGGACCACCTCGGTGCGTCCGTAGCTGACCCGGATCTCGCGCAGCTCAAGCATCGGCGGCCACCAGGAAAGAGCTGCCGAGATACGACTCGACCACGGCGGGGTCGGCTTGGACCTCCTCTGGAGTCCCCACCCGCAGAGTCGCGCCGTCGTCGAGGACCTGGACCCGCGGACAGAGCTCCATGACGATGCTCATGTCGTGCTCGATGAGCAGCATCCCGCAGCCGAAGTCCTCCAGCACGCTGCGGAGGATCGCGACCAGCTTCTCGCATTCCGCTTCGTTCAACCCAGCAGCAGGCTCGTCGAGAAGCAGGTAGCGCGGCTGGATGGCGAGCGCGCGGGCGATCCCCAGGAGCCGCTGGCCTCCCGGAGGCAGGGCGCCGGCCGGCAGCGCAGCCTGCTCGAGGAGGTTGAGGCGATCGAGCACCTCGGCTGCGGCTGCCGCCGCGCGCCGCCTGCTGACTCCGACCCCCATCGCGCCGACGGCGACGCTCTCGAGGGCGGTCAGGTGCGGGAAGGGAAGGGCGGCCTGAAAGGTGCGGCCCAGTCCGTCGTGAGCTAGGCGCGTCGGAGACCGCGCGGTGACGTCGACCCCGCCCAGCGTGACGGTGCCCGAGTCGGGCTCTTGAAACCCGCTGAGGACGTTGACGAGGGTCGTCTTGCCGGCGCCGTTCGGGCCGATCAGACCGAGTGCCTCGCCGGGCTCAAGCTCGAGGTCGATTTCCCTGAGGACCCGCAGGCCGGAGAAAGCGAGAGATATCCGCTCAGCGCGCAGGGCGCCGTTCACAGCGGGGTCGACCGGCCGCCGGTTGGGCTCAGCGCCATACGACTCGGGCAGCGAGGCCGAAGCCCTCATGCCCAGCCAGCGGAGCCATGGCAGCTCACCCGCCTCTCGCCCACCGCTGAGTCCGTTCGGCATCGCGATCATCGTCGCCAGCAGAATCAGGCCGAGGCCGATCGCGGCGAGCCCAGGGGCCTCGCCGATCGAGATCGCGCCGAACAGGCTGGCGCCATCCTCGACGCCCCGCAGCACCTCGTTCACCGTCGCAATTGCGATTGCCCCGATCACCGCCCCGAAGACGCTGCGGACACCACCGACGACCAGCATCGTCATCGTCGTCACGGTCGCACCGAAGTAGAAGGTGGTGGGATTGAGAACGCCGGACTGGTGCACGGCCAGCGCTCCGCCGATTCCGCAGAGCACCCCGCTGATGCCGAACGCAATCAGTCGCTCCCTCATCACGTTGATCCCGATCGAGCGAGCGGCCACCTCGTCCTCGCGCGTCGCTTGAAGGCGATAGCCGCTCGCCGACCACTTGAATGCCAGCGCCAGGACGACAGCCGCGCCTGCCCAGAGCCCTGCGGATTCGACGCTGGTCGTCGTCGGAATGCTGACCAGCCCACTGCTGCCGCCGGTCACACGGTCCCAGTTGGCGACGATGTTGTAGACGACGATTAGAAAGGCGAAGGTGGAGATCGGGATGGCAAGGGTGGAGGTACGCATCAACGGCAGGCCGACCACCATTGCGAGGAGGCCCGAAGCTGCGGCGGCGATCAGCGTCGAGAGCAGTGAGCCAAGCTGGGCGTCGACGATGAAGCTCGGCAGGCCGGGCGTCTGCAGCAAGGCGAACGCCGCCGGCAAAGTGAGGAGCGCCGCAACGTAAGCACCGGTCGTCGCGAAGCCGAGCTGTCCGAACGAGTAGACCCCGCTGTTGCCGACGAAGACCTGCAGTCCGAGGACGACGATCAGGTTGCAGAGAATCAGGGTGACTGTGCCATGCAAGGAGGGAGTGCCGTTCGTGCCGACCAAAGTGGCGATCGCGATCAGGGCCAACGGCAACAGCAATGAAGCCGCAACAGACGGGCGCGAGCGAAATCCTGCGCCGCTCATACCCGAGCCTTTCCGATCTCTCCACCAAGCAGGCCGTGCGGCCTGAAGATCAGGATCAACACCGGGAACGTGAAGACGATCGCATCGCGGAACGCCACCAGACCCTCAGGGAGATAGGCCCCGAGCAGGGAAGAGAGGGTTCCTAGCAGCAGGCCGCCGATTACCGCACCAAACATCCTGCCGAAGCCGCCGATCACGACCGCGACGAACCCGACCAAGACCGGGGTGAGGCCCATCGTGGGAGACACCTGACCGGTCTGCATCACGATCAGTACGCCGACCGTGGCGGCGAGCGCTCCGCTGATAGCGAAGGCGATAGCAATCACCCGATCGGCCCTGACGCCAAGGAGGCGCGCCATGTCGAAGTTCTCCGCCGCCGCTCGCATCGCCAGCCCCGTGCGTGTTCGGTAGAGCAGCCAGCCGAGGCCGACCAGGACGATCGCCGTGAGCCCGAGAGTGACGAACTCCAAGTTCGGCACCGAGATACTGCCGATGCTGGTCGATTCGCTGATCGAGGTTGGTGTCTCGACCGATTGGGCACGAGCGTCGACTGCCACCGTCACAACGTTCTGGAGAATCGCCGCAACCGCCAGCGAGGTGACGAGTTGGGCCGAGAGGTCGGCATTGCGCACCGGCCGGAAGGCCACGCGCTCGGCAAGAAGCGCGACCACGATCCCGGACAACAGGGAACCCGCGACGGCCGCGGCGAAGGGCAGCCCGGCGAAAACGTAAAGGGCGTAGGCGGAGAGCATTATGAACTCGCCGTGGGCGAAGTTCATCATTCCCATCACCGTGTAGACAAGGGTGATGCCCAGGGCAATCAGCGCGTAGAGGCTGCCGAGGGCGAGAGCATCGATCAGGCTCTGACCCAGAGCAGTCAACAGTCAGGTGAGCTCGCAGGCCAACTGAGTCTTGTAGGCGCTGTACACGAGACGAGCGAACTCGAGCGGGCGCTCCCGATGCGATCCCTGCGCCCGGCCGAACTGGACGAAGCGCCCAATCAGCGCCGGATCGCCGGCTAAGGCACCAAGCTGGGAGGACGCCCACTCGCCGAAGAAGGTGTGCTCGATCGAGACAGTGGCACGGGTGAGGTCGAGCCCGCTGGGCTTGGGCGGCTTTGCGCCGGTCTCGAGCGCCCGCGCGATGGGAAGCAGCCACGGAACGTGGGCGACGGTAGAGAAAGAGTCGATGAGGAAGACCGATGGCTGGCCGATGTCGACGACCGCAGTTACGTGCGTGACCAGCGTCTGCCGATCCTCGATCTCGAGGAAGTGCGAGACGGTACGGTCGGGTTGGCGCTGGCGTACGCTGCGCACGGTGATCGCCAGATCGTCGTGACGCTCAAGCGACAATCTGACCAACCCGGTTACCTGGACCTCACACCGCGGCGGGGCGACGAAAGCCCCCGATCCCTTGACCCGGACGATGGCGCCGTCGCTGACGAGGAGGTCAAGCGCCGGCCTGATCACCGCCCGCGAAATGTCGAACTCTTCTTCGAGCTCGCGTTCGGAGGCCAAGCGGGCGCCGGCCTCCCAGGTCCCGACCTCCAGCATCGCCTTGAGGGCCACTGCGAGCTGGAAGTAGAGGGGCACCTCGCTGCTGCGATCAAGCTCCCCGATCCCGTCCAGGGAGACAACGGCGGACTGCTTAGGCCGGCCCTGGACCGGTTGGGTGAATTTGATCATTCGAACGCCAAGGATACCTTTCGTATCCAAGGGAACGCCCTACATGCCTGGGAACCGACTCAATCCGGACCGGAATGGCGAGGAAAACAGTCAACTGTCTAGTACGGCAACAGCCAGCGGAGTAGGAAAAGGATTCGAGCCGATTCGAAACCTGTGATCTTCGGTTTCGTGACCGCCGGGGCTAGACCGGCCGCATCCGGGTAGCGTCCGTTCCAGTGGCAAACCCGGCGAGAGAGAGGCAAACCGCTCCGACCGAGCGCACGAGCTGGCGCCATTGGGCGCTGGGAGTCGCCATCGTCCTGCTTGCGGTCATCGTCGTCCAGAACTCGCAGGAGGTCCGTGTGAAGCTCCTCTTCGGCGAGTTCAACGCTCCGCTCATCCTGGTGCTCCTGGTCACCGCCGCGCTCGGCGCAGTGATCGGCTACGTCACTCCGGTCCTGCGCCACCACCGCCACCGACAACATCGCCGGGACGACTAGAAAGCCCAGGGCGCGCCCTCTCAATGGCGCCTCCCCGTTGCACGCCGGCGCGCCTCTCGTGAGCCAGTCGATTACCTCGGGGTAATCGACTGGCCGAGCGGCCACGGCTAGGGTCGCCCTTATGGAGATGGCAAGCTCTCAGACGCCGATCGGACAATTGCTGCGCGAGTGGCGCAGGCGGCGGCGACTGAGCCAGCTTGAGCTGGCTCTCGACGCCGGGATCTCGGCCCGCCACCTCAGCTTCATCGAGACCGGCCGATCGAAGCCGGGACGCGAGGTGTTGCTCTGCGTCGTTGAACACCTCCAGATCCCTCTTCGCGAGCGTAACCAGTTGTTGCTGGCCGCCGGGCATGCGCCGGCGTTTCCGGAGCGCTCCCTCGTGGATCGAGAGCTGGCGCCTGTGCGGAACGCACTCGACCGGATCCTCACGGCACATCAGCCCTACCCGGCGCTGGCCATCGACCGCGGCTGGAACGTCGTCGCCGCCAACTCGGCGATAGGCGTGCTGGCCGAGTGGATCGATCGGGAGCTGCTCAACCCACCGATCAACGCGCTGGAGATCGGCTTTCACCCGCGTGGCTTGGCGCCCTGGGTCGTCAATCTCGGCCAGGTGCGAGCCTACTTCCTCGAGCGGATCGAGCGGCAGATCGCAGTCACCGCGGATGACCGCCTGGACGAGCTGCGTGAGATGGTCGCCTGCTCCCCCGCGCCGGATCACCCACGACTCCCGCCCGGCGAGGCAGCCGCCCGGGAGATACTGACCCCGCTGCGGCTGCGGACTCCCGACGGACAGGACCTTTCGTTCCTTGGCACCGTGGCCAGCTTCGGCTTCGCGGGAGAGGTGACCACCTCGGAGCTCTCGATCGAGCTCCTTTTCCCTGCGGATCGGGCAACAGCCGAGTTCTTCGAGGACATCGATCGCGAGGAGTCGGATCACACACAAGTAACCGGAGGAGGCGATGGATATGAGTAGACCTGGAATCGGTCAGCTGATCGCAGGCGCTGGAGGTGTGCTGCTGATCGTCTCGTTGTTCCTGCCCTGGGTGGACGTACAGGGCACGAGCCGGTCCGGCTGGGAATTCTCGACGATGTCCGACGTCTTCTTCCTGATCGCCGGACTCGTTGCGATCGGGTCGGCGATCACCGGCGGGCGGATCGGGCTCTTTCGTCCCGACGTTTCCGTGAACGGAGCAGCCGACCTCCTCGGGGTCGTCGGGACCGTTCTCTTGGCCTGGCTCCTCATCTTCGATCTGCCCAGCGGAGGGAGCGCGGAGATCGGGCTCTACCTGGCGCTGGCTGGAGCGATCGCGATCATGGGCGGAGCCGGCGACTATTCGATGTTCCGCCGCAGCTCCTCGACCCCAGCGGCGAGCGAAGCCGCTGAGATGTAGCGATCATCGGGTCGCGAGCACGCGAGTCCGCCACCGCAACAGCTCTCGGCTTACGCAGTACCGAGTGCGGCGGCAAGTTCGGGCGCTGTGCCCACGATCTCATCGTGGTCAGTGACAAGCTGCGCCCCGGTCTGCTCGGCTATGGCGACGTAGGCGGCGTCATAGGCAGTGAGGCCACGGGCGGCCCAGTGGGCAATGCCAGTGAGCTCGGGCTCGATGAGATCAAAGCCGAGCTCCGGCAGCGCCGCGGCAAGCTGCTCTAGCTGTGGCGCTGTCCAACCCCACCGGCGGGCGGCGACGTTGAGAATCTCGAGCCAGAGCAGCGACGGTGCAAGCACCCGAAGCTCGCCGGCCTCGAAACGCTCGCGAAGTTCCCTGTGCTGACTCGACGCGGTCCTCCCCGGGGAGTGAAACCACTTCAGAACGACAGACGCGTCGAGGACCGCTTCGTTCAACGCGCGTCCCGCGCCGCGCGGATCGCGATAGTGGAGTCGCCGGCGGGCGCATCTGCAAAGAGCCGATCGAGCTTGCGAAGAGCCGCACGGGCGCCAGGGGTCCTTCCGGGCCCTGAGCCGCGGGCGGCATCGCTCTCAGCCAAATGCGAGAGATAGGCGCTCCGAGATTCGCCGTTGGCGAGCAGGCGTGGGGGGCGGCCTCATTCCGTTCCATGAAAGGACCAGTTGCGGGTGATCGCCTTTGTCCCTTCTTCGATCGTTTCGGAGCCTGAATAGCCGATGCCGTCCGCCGAGTTCTGCAGGGTCGGCGTGAAACTGAACGTCGCCGGTAGTTCGGTGGAGCCTTCTTCTTCGGGTTTGGGGCACCCGGTGATTTGGATTGTGAAGTGCTGTTCCTCTACGGTGTTGACAGTCAAGGTGTACGGGTAGGGGTACGTTTCTGCGAGCCGCGGTAGGACGAGGAAACCGGAATCCGCAGGGGCCACGGCGACTTGTGTGCTTCCGCTCTGCGAGCAGGAGGGCAATCCGATCGCTCCGGCGCTTCCAGAGGCGGTCACGGTGGTGGTTCCGCCGGCCAGTTTGTATTGGCCGTCGGAGCCGCCCATGAAGGCTTCCGTTGATCGGTCGAAGTCGACTGTTCCAGCCCACACGTAAGTCGAGCCGCTTTCTTCTTCGCGTTCGGCGAAGGTACCGCTGATGTGGTTGATGCCCGGCTCGGTGGGTTGCGTCCAGGTTTTTTCTCCGGCCCCGGCGGTCGACGTGAATTTGACCGTCACCTTGACCTGGCCCCCTTTCGGGGCGTCGGTGACGGTGTAGGAGATGTTGGGGGCGGGATCCTCAGTGGAGGTCGGAGAGAAGTCGGCGTTCTGGGGGCTCAGCAGCGTCCACCGCGCGTTGCTCGCCTGGCCGCCGTCCTGCCTGGACTTGGCGAAGACGCTGAGCTTTTTCTCTTCGCCTTTCCTCAGTTTCAGCGTGTTGCTCTGGGGAGAGAAGGACGGCTCAGCGCAGTAGGGGGGATTGAACGTGCTCCAGCGGGGCTCGGCGTTCTTATAGCCCCTGATCGCGGCGTCGGCGGTGCCGGCGAAGGCGCTGGCGCCCGAATCGGCGGAAATCCTGTCGCCGAAGAACACGACGCTGGCGTTCGCGGGATCGTAGCGGCCGCCGAGCATGTCGATCCGCACCTTTCGCGTCACCCCGCCTCTGATCACGATGCCGCCACTGGCGACGATGAAGACCTCCTGGGTGTGCTCGACCTCGATGAACTTGAGCCTGGCGTCGGCACCGACCTCGCCCTGGACCTTTGCCTTCTCTTCGAAGACGCTGCTGTTGCGGGAGACGAGCTGGCCTCCATCCCAGATTTCGATCGTCGCCCGAAACTGCCCGCTGCCTCTACCGTCGACGTTGCCGTTCGCGGTCGGGCACTCGGGGAGGCGGAAGCTGTTCACGCCGCCGCATGAGACGAAGGTCACCCGCACCCTGAGGCCGCCGGCCGAGGCGTCGATGTATCCGCCGTTGTCGCCGAGGAGGCCCACGGTGGCACCGCCGGTGTGGCCGGTCGGCCCGGCCGGGCCGGGTTGGCAACCGGCAGAGGCGAAAGCAGGCCCGGCGGCGAGGCGGGAGAAGCGCGCGCCTCTTTCGCGGTCGATGAAGCCGAGGGCCTTCGGCAGCGCCTTCAGGAGCGTCTTCTGGGCCCTCCTGCCCGCCGCCCCGAAACCGCTCTGCAAGGTGCGGGCGCGTTTCCGCTTCTTGGCGCCGGCCATCTTCGCCGGGTCGAGCTTCAACACTTCCTGCAGGTGAGCGAGCCGGAGATCGATCTTTCTCGGTTTCGGCAGAGCTTTGGACAGGGGTTTGCAGGTCGTCTTTTGGCCAGCCGTGACCGGCACAGTGGCGCCTTTGCAGTGGACCTTTCTGCTTTTTCCCGCGGCGTCAGGTAGGGGCCCGTCGATCAGCAGCACGAGGAGAGTGGACACAACGAGCAGACGGCACCCCATCGAGAGGTTCATCGCCGATCAGCGTACTCCCGAGGCACGAGCGAATCCAGCAGCGCGACTGCTTGGTTTCAACGCGCCCGACAGGATTCGAACCTGTGACCTTCGGTTTCGTAGACCGACGCTCTATCCAACTGAGCTACGGGCGCGGGTTGCGGGCTGATGCCCGGAGGGCGATTCTAGGGACTTGGAGACTCGGTTAGGCGGCTTCGGGCTCGGTGGGCTGGTTGAGCCGCACGTGCCACTGGACCGTAGCGGTGGCGACGCGTTGACCGGAGCCGTCGCTGAGCTCGATCTCGCAGGGGAAGACGACCTTGCCCTCGGCGTCGAGAGTTGCAAGAGCCTCGGCAGCGGGGACGCCGAGCTTGGCCCTGGCCTCGATCGGACCCTTGGCGATCTTGTCGTAGGAGATCTCGGCGCTCCTTGCCAGCGGTGTGACCTCGCCGAGGCGCTCGGCGAAGGCGCCGACGAAAGCGGCGCCCGATGCGGTCTCGGCGGCGGTGAAAAGGGCGCCCGCATGCTGGGAGCCAACATGGTTGGTCAGCTCGACGCGCTCTGGCAGACGCACGCTTGCCTCGCCAGGCGCCACCTCGGTGATCTCCAGGCCGAGGTGCCCGGCGAAGGGCACGGCCTGGGTCATCCCCTGGGCGATCGCATCGAAATCGGTCATCGCCGCAACCCTATCCCGTTCCAGTGCGCTTTATGCCTAGCGGCCCTCGAACTCGGCGTGACCAGGACCACCGTGCTCGAGAAAGGTCTTGACCGCCCGCCGCAGGTCCTCGGTTGCGAACAACTCGCCGGCCTCGCCGCGGATCGCATCGTCGGCCGCTGGGACGCCGCCCTCGCGGAAGCGGTGCAAGACAAGCTTGGTCATCGCGTGCGCCTTGGTGGGTCCAGACGCCAGCTCGGCGGCGAAGGCGTGCGCCTGCTCGTCGAAGCCCTCGTCGTCGAAGACACGGTTGACCACTCCCCAACCGGCCAGCCGCTCAGCGCCGAAGAGCTCGCCGGTCATCACCAGCTCTCGCGCACGACCGCTGCCAGCGCGCTCGGCCAGTCGCTGCGTGCCGCCCATCGAGGGCGTCAACCCAACCACCTTCTCGACCAGGCCGAACTTGGCCGAGCGCGCCGCGAGGATCAGGTCGCAGCCGAGGGCGAGCTCGAAGGCCGCGGTCAGGGTTAGCGCGTGGGCGGCGAAGACGACCGGCAGTGGCAGCCGTTCCACCCGCTCGACGGCGCCAATCAACTCATCCCAAAGCCCGCTCGCCTGCTCCGGCGTCAGGCCGTCGAACTCGGCGACGTCGACACCGCCGGAGACAGCCCGGCCCTCGGCGCGGATCAGCAGAGCGCGCGGCAGATCCCCCTCGACAGCCTCGATCGTCGCCTGCAGCGACTCGAACATCTCGCGGTCGAAGAGGTTGAGCGGCGGGCTGTCGAGGGTGGCGACCGCCAGGCCCCCGTCGCGCTCTAGCCGGATCGCCGCTGACATCGACGGGACCCTACTGCGCCTCAGGGCACGCGATGAACCTCGAAGAGATTGGTGCCCAGCTCCTGCTCCGGCAATCCAGCGGTGATCGCAATCAGCTCGCCCGAAGCGGCGATGCCGTGTTCGGCGGCCAGCTGAGCGCAGTCCTGCAGCAGCCCGCGCACATCGGTGTCGTGATCGTTGAGCACCGCGGTCACGCCGAACAGCAGGCCCAACCGCCGCACGGTCTCGATCCGCGGCGAGACAGCAAGCACGGGCACATTGGGTCGGTGGGCGGAGACAAGGCGTGCCGTGCGCCCGCTATGGGTCGGCACCACCAGCGCAGCCAAGCCCAGGCGGTAGACCGCGCCGACGGCGCCCTGGGCAACCGAGTCGGCGACATCCTGCGTCGCCTGGTCGGTGCGGCCGAAGAGCCACTCCCCATAGGGCAGGTCGGGCTCGGTGGCGCGCGCGATGCGGTCCATCACCCGCACCG
>Ga0157306_10000201_pt1 | contig 11773 bp, 9 predicted proteins | sample NitcycUS163409C2_FD_108391 | JGI IMG/M metagenome (GOLD analysis project Ga0157306, IMG submission 108391) | Soil microbial communities from Arlington Agricultural Research Station in Wisconsin, USA - Nitrogen cycling UWRJ-S163-409C-2 | ecosystem: Environmental > Terrestrial > Soil >...
AGGAGCCGCTCGAATCGCGCGGCGTGGCGCTCGGTCGCGATCCGCCCGTAATCCGGGCTCGCGGCCGCGTCCTCGCCGTAGAACTCGCGGATGCGCCGCACCAGCGCCGCGAGCAGCGGCGCGGCCGCCCTGCGCTCGACCAGTACGTGATCGGGGGCCACGCAGGTCTGACCTGCGTTCAGGAACTTGCCCCACACGATACGCGCAGCCGCAACGTCCAGATTGGCATCGCCAGCGACGAGGCACGGACTCTTGCCGCCGAGTTCGAGTGTGACCGGAGTCAGGTGCTTCGCGGCAGCGGCCATGACGATCCGCGCCACGCGCTCGTTGCCCGTATAGAGGATGTGATCGAAGCGCTGCGCGAGCAGATCGGTGGTCTCGGCGACCCCGCCCTCGACGACCGCGATGGCCTCCGGGTCCATGTATTGGGGAAGAATGCGCGCAAGGGCAACCGAGGTGTGGCGCGATATCTCGGACGGTTTGACGATCGCGGCGTTGCCCGCGGCGAGCGCGCCGACCAGCGGCGCGAGCACCATGGACAGCGGGTAGTTCCAGGGAGCGATGATCAGCACGACGCCCTTCGGCTCCGGAACGATCCTGCTGCGACCAGGCTGTGCCATCATCGGCGTGCGGACACGACTGCCGCGCATCCAGCGCCCGAGATGGCGGCGCGCGAATTTCGCTTCCTCGATGACGAAGCTCGTCTCGGACAGAAACGACTCGTAGCGACTCTTGTTGAGATCGAGGCGCAAGGCTTCGGCGAAATCCGCTTCGCGCTCCTCGAGCATCCGCTCGATTGCGACAAGCTGGGCACGGCGCCACGCGAGCGGTCGGGTGCGGCCCGCTTCGAAGGACGCTCTCAGACGGCGCAGCGTGTGATCAGTCACGCACGCACGTTAGCACAGCAGGCCACACATTGCTGCGCTGCAGCAACCAGCGCATACAGGGAAACACCCATGCCGCATGAAGTCCGCGAAGTATTCAGGGGCCGCGTCATCCGGCTCACTGTCGAGCAGGTACCGCTCCCCAACGGCACGGTCGCGTCGCTCGAGATCGCGCATCACCCCGGCGGTGCGGCGATCGTCGCCATCGACAACCAGAACCGCGTCTGCCTGCTCCGGCAGTACCGTCACGCCGCTGGCGGCTGGGTGGATGAGTTGCCGGCCGGAAAGCTCGACGCCGGCGAAGCGCCACTCGTGTGCGCAAAGCGCGAACTCGAGGAGGAAGCCGGGATGAGAGCCATGCATTGGACGCCGCTCGGATCCTTTCTCACCTCGCCCGGTGTACTCACCGAGGCGATACACCTGTTCCTCGCCCGCGGCCTCGTGTCCGTCGTGAGCCGCCCGGAAGCCCACGAGGTGCTTGAGCCGCGCTGGCTTCCGTTCGATGAAGCGCTTGCCCTGGCGTCATCGGGGCGCCTCGCGGACGGCAAGAGCATCGTCGGGCTGGTCTGGGCGGAACACGCCCTCCGAGCTTCGGCGGACCCGGGGCCCACCGACGAGACATAGCGTGACGCGACTCTCACTTTCCGCAGGCCGCGACTCGGTAACATCGGCCTGCAGTAGAACCAGCGGAGTGCTGGAACATGGCAGAGAAACGCCGCATTCAGGACGCGGAAAGAGCAGTGGGTTTGCGGACCAGCCGCAACCGGAGACAGGCACAGTCTGTCGATGCGGATCCGGCGACCGGCACCGAGCCCGGCCAGGAGGACGCGACTCCCGGTCAGCTTGTGCACGACGACCGCGGCAACATCAGTTGGGAATGGTCCGACGACGCGGACCTCCAGGCGGACGATACCCTGGGCAAAACCGCGCGGTTGAGCGCGCTCGCGCCCAAGGACCTCATGATCGAGGATGAGAGCAACGATCTCACCGCGCTGAACAACGACCCGCTTCCCTCCAGGAAGAAGCCGCTACCGGGTTACAACCCGTACGACAGGAACGAGCCCACCAAGCAGTCACGGAAGAAGAAGCGCGACTTGCGCGAGTTCAGCAAGTGGATCGCGCTCAAGAAGCGCATGCAAGATAAGCCCGGGGAGGGCTAGCTGCTGCTCAGGACCACTGCGCCGCGTGGCGCAGCTTTGACTGGCTCCCCAGGCGATAGAAACGCCGCAGCTCGGCCAGCAGTGCCTCGGGCCGGGCCCGCCGAGCACGCAGAAAGCGCTCTTCCAGCCGGCGGCAGAAACGAGCCGCGTAGCGATGTGCTTCCTCATAACGGGCGCGTTCCGCCTCGGCGAGTTGCGGCAGGAAGCGCACGCCTTCGAACAGGCGATGAAAGAGCTCGGCGGGGAAGCGGCCCTCGCGCTGCGCAAGCAGCAGCGAAAGCGCGCTCGCGTACTTGTCCACCTCAGCCTGCAACTCGAGCTCGAGCAGCGAGATCTCGCGAGTGCTGTCGGCGTTCCATACGACGTAATGAAAATGGCTCACTCCCTCGAGCGCGGTGCAGTAGTCGGCGAGGTTGCGTTCGTCGAGCGCGTGCAGCGGACAACGGGTCGCGAGGCGGCGCAGCACCTCCGCATCCACGTACAGGCTGAGCTCGAGTCCGTCGGCTCCTTCCGCCAGCAAGAGCTGCTCGTCGGTAGACGGCGGCTGCGCGCGTCCGGACAGCTCCGCGGCTCGCAGAGCGTCGGTCACCAGGAAATCGTGCACGTCGTGCGCGGCAGGCGCGTCATAGATCCGGACGAGCAATCCCTGCAGGCCGCGGAGCAAGGCCGCCGCAGGGGTAGCGCTCAATTTGGAGCGCGCTCGATCGCGACTGGGGCCGGTATCACGCCGAGCCGCAGCAGGATCTCGCGGGCGCGCGGACTGCCCGTCCTGAGCCAGATCTCGTACTGCCGCAGGACGTCTCGATCGCTGTGACGGTGCGACATCTCGCTGACTTCGTTCAACGCATCGACCAGCCGCTGGAACTTTGCGGCGAGCTCGGCGAACACGGCACCGAGCGCCCGCGCGCGGGCTCCGTGCCCGCAGCTGTCGGCCAGTGTCCCGTAGGCCCGGCCGCCCATCGCGATGTGATAGTCGATGTCGACCAGCTTGCGCGCAAAACTCTGCGCGAAGAAACCGGCGACGAACAATGAGACGTCGCCCAGCCGTTGCAGCGCCCGACTCCGACGCTCCGCTGAGGTCGTTGCGGCAGCTTCGGCCAGCATTACCGCCAGCGGTCGCAGCCGAACGCCCTCGGGTGTCTGCTCGAAGAGCGCCTCGGAGCGGGAGAACATGGTCAGCAGGTTGACCACGTAGTGCTCGGTGTGCGTGTCGACACCGACCTGCTGGCGGATCAGCGCGTCGTGTACCGAATCGCGGAAGAACTCGCGCAGCCCGCGCACGTCGAGGGTGGCCTGCTCGTCCGGCGCGGCCACCGTCGTCTCCAACTGTCGCTCTGCATCCAGCGACTTCATGATGCGAACATAGCCAAGCCAGACAGCGCGAACAAGTGGACGTCTGCGACGTACTGCACGAAAACGTGTCGGAAACGCCCGCCAAACGACGTCGGAGAGGGTGAACCCTCCACGCAGACGCGCGCTCCTTCGGCGGTCATTTCCCTTCTTACGATAGACCGGTCAGCACCGCGTCGAGTTCACCCAGCGAGCGGATGTGCAGCTCCGGCGCGGCGGTGGACGCGGGCCACGGTGTGCCCTGGCGGTTGAGCCACACCGCGCGCAGACCGGCGCCGCGTGCACCCTCGATGTCCGCTTCCGGATCATCGCCCACGTGCACCACGTACGCGGCATCGAGACCCGCGTCGTCGAGCAGTCGGCAGAAGATGCGCGGGTCGGGCTTGAGACACCCGGCTTCCCTCGCGCACAGACTCCGCTCGAAGAACCGCGACAGCCCGATCGCGGCCAGGTCCGCGTTGCCGTTGCTGAGCGCGAACAGCCGGCAGCGTGTGTGCAGCGTCGTGAGGGCCGGCAGCACGTCGTCGTAGAGTACGACTTCGTTGCGCGCGCGGAAGAAGACATCGAAGGCCTGCCGCGCCATGTCTTCCGGGTAACCTGCCTCGCTCGCCAGCCGGCGCAGCAGCTCGAGCCGCAGCCACGTGAAATCGTGCTGCATGGTCGGATGCTCGATCACGAGCCGCGTGCGCAGCGCACGCATCGTGGCCAGCGTGTGTCGCTCGAGGACACGCGGATAGGATTGCGCGAGGAACTCGGCCAGCCTCTCCTCGGCACGCAGGATCACCGGCTCCACATCCCAGAGCGTGTTGTCGAGGTCGAAGATCAGCGCGTCTATCCGCAATGGGCGCTCCGGTTGTACCGATCGTGGCATAGTCGCATCGCCGTCGCACGCCGTGCCGGCAGCCGACTGGAGCGTCGCAGATGTTCCGCCCGTCCGACTTTGGCGCCCGTTACACCCGTCGCACGGCCGCGGCCGAGCTGATGCTCGATCTCGCCGACGCAATGGCGGCGTCTGCGCCGGTGTACATGCTGGGCGGCGGCAATCCCGCGCGCATCCCCGAGGTGGAGGCCGTCTACATGCGGCGGCTGACCGAGATCGCCGCGGACCCCGCGCAGTTTGGCCGCTTTGCAGGTCAATATTCCGACCCTGCCGGCGACCCGGGATTCCGGGACGCCGTCGCAACCGCACTCCACGACGAGTTCGGCTGGCGAATCGAGCGATGCAATGTCGCATTGACCGCGGGCAGCCAGCTCGGGTTCTTCTTTCTCTTTAACTGGCTTTCGGGACCGCAGCGCGACGGCTCGCACCGGCGCTTGCTGCTGCCGCTCGCGCCGGAGTACATCGGCTACGCCGATCTCGGTGTGGCGGAAGGCATGCTGTGCTCGCGACCCGCGCGCATCGAGCGCGAGTCCGACGGCTTCTTCAAGTACCGGCTCGATACTGCGAATCTCACGGTGCCAGAGGACGTGGCCGCGATCTGTGTGTCGCGGCCCACCAACCCCTCCGGCAACGTGCTTGCGATCGCGGAGCTCGAGCAGCTCGACACCGTCGCGCGCGACCGCGGCGTGCCCCTCGTGATCGATGCGGCCTACGGACTGCCGTTCCCGGGCCTGCAGTTCGAGGACGGTGCGGCCTTCTGGAACGACAACGTGATCCTGTGCCTGAGCCTGTCAAAGCTCGGGCTGCCAGGCGCGCGCACCGGGATCGTCGTCGCGCAGCAATCCGTGATCGAGGCGATCACGGCATTTAACGCGACCGCCGCGCTCGCGCCGGCCGGTACCGCGGCGACGATGGTCGAGCCGCTGCTCCGCAGCGGCGAGCTCGCGCGACTCTGTCGCGAGGTGGTGCGGCCACACTACGCCGCCCGCTGTCGGCAGGCGATCGACTGGCTGCGCGCTGCATGCACCGATCTGCCCCTCGTAATCCATCGACCGGAAGGCGCGTTTTTCCTCTGGCTGTGGTTCCCCGGGCTGCCGGTGACGAGTGCCGAGCTGTATCGCCGCCTCAAGGCGCGCGGCGTGTACGTGATCTCGGGCCACCACTTCTTCCCCGGGCTCGAGGCGGACTGGTCGCACCGCAACGAATGCATCCGTATCAACTATTCCCAGGCACCGGACAGCGTCGCCCGGGGCATTGAAATCCTTGCAGAAGAGGTGCGCCGCGCCTACGCGTAAGGTGCAACCGTCCGACAGGCTTTGCGACCGCCGCGCCGTTCGGCGTCGCGATCGACCTTGCTAGACTTGAGTCGTCACGGAGGAGACGACCATGCGCCGATATGTTGGGCTCCTGGCCGCGTTGCTCGCGCTCGGCGGCTGCGCGTCCAACCCGGTGACCGGCAAGCGTGAACTGAACCTCGTCTCCGAGGCGCAGGAAATCCAGATCGGCCAGCAGCAGTACGCGCCTTCGCGGCAATCGCAGGGCGGAGACTACGTTACCGATCCGGGTGTCACCAGTTACGTCCAGCAGGTAGGCAATCGCCTGGCCGCCGTCGCGGACCGGAAGCTCCCATACGAGTTCGTCGTCATCAACAGCGGCGATCTGAACGCCTGGGCGCTGCCCGGCGGCAAGCTCGCGATCAACCGCGGACTGCTGGTCGAGCTCAAGAACGAAGCCGAGCTCGCCGCCGTGCTCGGCCACGAGATCGTCCATGCGGCGGCGCGCCACGGCGCGCAGCAGATGGAGCAGGGACAGCTGCTGCAGGTCGGCGCCGCGATCGCGTCGATCGGCGCCGCCGCGTACGGCGGCTCAGGGCTGGGCGAGATGGTGGGCCAGGGGAGCATGCTGGGCGCGCAGCTCGTATCGGCGAAGTTCGGCCGCGACGACGAGCTGGAGGCCGACCGCTACGGGATGAAGTATATGAAGGCGGCGGGCTATGACCCGCAGGCGGCGGTGGCGCTCCAGGAGCTGTTCGTCCGCAAGTCGCAAGGCAACGATCCGGACAAGCTGAGCAGTCTGTTTGCGAGCCACCCGCCATCGCCCGAGCGCGTAGCGGCGAACAAGAGCACGATGGCCGAGGTAGGCGGGCCGGGTGGCGATCTCGGTGCCGATCGCTACCGCGCCGGCATCGCGAACCTGCTTAAGGACGCGCCCGCCTATGCGAAGTACGACCAGGCCGTGGCCGCCGCCAACAAGGGCGATGTCGCCGGCGCGAAGCGTCTTGCCGGCGAGGCGGCGAAGATGGCGCCGCGCGAGGCCCGCTTCCCCGGGCTGCTCGGCGAGCTCGAGCTGCACGAGAAGGATGCGAAGGGTGCACTGCCGTATCTGGAGAAGGCGCGCTCGCTGGATCCCAACTACTTCAAGCCGATCGCGCTTGCGGGCATCGCTCAGTACGACTTAGGGAACCGGGGTGCCGCCGAGCCGCTCCTGAACCAGGCCATGCAGCTCCTGCCGAACGGCCCGAGCGCGTACTACCTCGGCCGCATCGCTGAGGACAATGGCAACACCGCAAAGGCAGTCGAGTACTACAAGATGGTGGCCGGCTCGAAGTCGAAGCTCGGGCAGGAAGCGCAGGCGCGGCTCGCGCGGCTCGACCTCGCGCAGAATCCCGAGACCTATCTTGCGATCCAGCCGCAGCTCGATCAGAGCGGCCATGTCTGGCTCACCGTGGGTAATCGCACGAATGTGCCGGTGCGCAACGTCAGTCTGCAGGTCGCGGTGGTCAACCAGGCTGGGCAGGTGCACTCCGGCCCGGTGCGCGTGACGACCGGTGGCGATGTGATCCCCCCGCAGCAGTCGGTGCGTCTGCAGACCGCACTCGGGCCGTTCAACACGCGCGAAGTGTTGAACTACGTGAAGTGGAGGGTCGAGAGCGCGCAGCCGGCGCAATAAGTCTCGACAGCCTAGCGTCCTCGACGTCCGCGGGCGCCCGGCTACTCGTGCGCGGCGTCCGATCGCAGCGCGTCGGGCAACTGTTCGTCGAGCGACTGACGATAGCGGATGCAGCCGCGCAGGAACTGCGGCCAGCTCGGAACGATCGGGAGCGGATCGGTCCGCTCCGGCAGCAGACCCCACAACGCCGGATGATGCCAGCACAAGTCTTGGCCGGACGTGTCGCGGTGCTCCCGTATGCCGCTGCGAAGCCTGCGGGCCTCCGCGATCAGCTCGGCGCGGGACATTGCTTCGAGGTCGTCGTCCATGGGTGAGCCCTCAGTCGCTGCGAGCGATTATCGCAGCCGCCAGCCGCTCCGCGGAACCCGCTGCCTGCGCAAGGAAGAGCGACGGCTCGGTAAGCTCGAGCTCCAGCACGACCGGGGCACCGTGGTCGCCTTGGATCAGGTCGACCCGTGCATAGAGCGGCACCCCGAACGGGATCGCGCGCAGCGTTGCAACCGCGACCCCTCGCTCAGCCTCGCCGATCTCACGTGGCGTGATCCTCTCGGGCGCGAAGAGACCCGACACCAGCCTCGCGCCCCTCTTGAGCAGCGGTCCCTTGCGCACCGAGTGGCTGAGCACGCCATCGAAGAAGATCACGGCGGTCTCGCCGTGCGCGTCCACGCGGTCGAGGTAGGGCTGCAGCATCGTCTGCCTGCCCGTCTCCAGCAACCGCGCGAGGTGCGCGAGCGCCGCTGTACCATCGACGCGCGCGTACCGCGCCGCATCGCGGGACGCTGCGCCGATTACGGGCTTGACGACGAAGTCCGTGAATCCGTCCGCATGGCCAAATGTCAGTGAGCCAGCGCCCCCGTCGAGGAAACGCATGAGCTCCATCGAAGCGTCAGCTCCGGGCGACACGAACCGTGTCGGCACCACCGGTACCCCGGCCTGCGAGAGCTCGAGGAGATACCGCTTATCGGTGTTCCAGCGCACAGTCTCGACCGGGTTCGCGAGGCGCGTCAGACATGCGCAGCGATCGGCCCACTCGAGAAACTCGCCGATCCGCTCGGCGTAGTCCCAGGTGGAGCGCAGCACGGCGATGTCGAAGCTCGCCCAGTCGACGCTTGCGTCGTCCCAGCACGGCAAGTCGACATCGACACCCTGTGCTGCGAGCGCATCGCGTAGCGGCGGCAGATCCTGGTCGAGCGCGAGCGCCTCCCTGGCGGTCACGAGCGCGACGCGCGGGGTGTCGCCCGCCCTCATGCCGTGGCTCCGGCGCGTCGCCGCGAACGCCGGGTGGGTGCGTCATCGATGTCCGGGAGGCGCGCACGCTCCCGCAGGAATTCGCCCAGGATCCGCGCTGTGTGCGAGCGGGTACCATTTGCGGCGAGCTGCTCGGGTGAGCCCTGTGCCACCACCCGCCCGCCGGCCGCGCCGCCTTCGGGCCCGAGGTCGACGATCCAGTCGGCCTCCGCGATGACGTCGAGGTTGTGCTCGATCACCACCACGGTGTTGCCCGCCTCGACGAGCCGGTGGAGGACTCGGATCAGGCGCTCGACGTCGGCCATGTGCAGCCCGACCGTCGGCTCGTCGAGCACATAGAGCACCCCACGCGCCGAGCGCAGACGCGCAAGCTCGGTGACGAGCTTGATGCGCTGCGCCTCGCCGCCCGACAGAGTCGGGCTCTGCTGACCCAGTGTCAGGTAGCCGAGACCCACGTCCTGCAGGAGCGTGAGCGCTCGATGGATGCGCGGATGGGCTGCGAAAAAGGGTTCCGCCTCGTCGACGCTCATCGCCAGGACATCGCCGATGCTGCGCCCGCGGTACTGGATGGCCAGCGTCTCGGTATCGAAGCGCCGACCGCCGCAGGTATCGCAGAGCACCTTGACGTCGGGGAGGAAACTCATCGCGATTGTGCGCAGCCCCTGGCCTTCGCAGGCTTCGCAGCGCCCGCCAGCGGTGTTGAACGAAAAACGTCCGGCACCGTAACCGCGTACGCGCGCCTCGGTCGTGCCGGCGTAGAGACGCCGGATGTCGTCCCAGAACCCGACGTAGGTCGCGGGACACGATCGAGGCGTCTTGCCGATCGGCGCCTGGTCGACTTCAAGCACGCGGCGGACCTGCTCGATGCCCTCGATGCCAGCGCAACCGAGCCACGGCGCGGCGCGCCTGCGGCCGCGCGTTTCGGCAGTCCGCACGCGCAGGTTTGCGTACAGCACGTCGCGCGCGAAGGTCGACTTGCCGGAACCCGAGACGCCGGTCACGACCGTGAGGCGCTCGAGGGGTAAGCGCACGTCCACCGAGCGGAGGTTGTGCAGGCGGGCCTTGCGTACGGTGAGCGTGGCGCCGCTTCGGCTGACGTCGCGACGCTCGATGAACGGATGGCGCAGCGGTTCGGCGAGGAATCGTCCGGTGCGAGACTCTGGCGCGGCGATGAGATCCGCGATGCTCCCCTCGCCGACCAGGCGTCCGCCGAGCGCGCCGGCGCCGGGTCCCAGATCGATCAGGTGGTCGGCGCGACGGATCGTGTCCTCGTCGTGCTCGACCACGATCAGCGTGTTGCCCTTGGCACGCAGCTTCGCGAGCGCGTCGAGCAGGATACGGTTGTCGCGCGGGTGCAGGCCGATCGTGGGCTCGTCGAGCACATAGCAGACGCCGCGCAGGTTCGAGCCGAGCTGAGCCGCGAGCCGGATGCGCTGCGCCTCGCCGCCCGAGAGCGTCGGCGCCGCGCGATCGAGCGCCAGGTAACCCAGGCCCACCTCCCGCAGGAACGCGAGCCGGGCACCGATCTCGGCCAGCAGGTCACGCGCGATCTCCGCCTCGCGCCCATGCAGCGCCAGCTCGTCGAAGAACGCACGCGCCGACTCGACCGGCAGCGCCGCCAGCTCCGCGATCGAGCGCCCCCGGAACCGGACGCCGAGCGCGACCGGGTTCAGGCGGTTGCCCTCGCAGGAAGCGCAGGGCGTCGCCTCGCCCGCGAACCACTCGTTCCACCAGAGCTCCTCGCCGCTCTGCTCGGCATCGAAGCCATCGATCGCAAGGCCGGTACCGAAGCAAGCTTCGCACCAGCCGTGCTTCGAGTTGTACGAGAAGAGCCGCGGGTCGGGTTCGGGGAAACTGCGGCTGCAGGACGGACAGGCGCGCCGCGTCGAGAAGACCAGCATCCTGGGCGATCCGCGTTTCGGCGCTGGCTCGAGGACGTGCGCCACGCCCTTGCCATGGTCGAGCGCGCGCGTAAGCGCCGCGCGCAGCTCACCTTCCGTCGCGGCAGACACCTGGACGCTACTGACCGGCAGCTCGATCGTGTGCTCGCGGAACCGGTCGAGCCTCGGCCAGCGGGCAGTCGGCAGGCGCTCGCCGTCGACACGCAGCTCCGCATACCCCTTACCCGCCGCCCACTTGGCGAGATCTGTGTAATAACCCTTGCGCGCGACAACCAGCGGCGCCAGGAGCTCGATCCGGCGGCCACGGTACTCGCGCAGTAATCGCGCCGCGATCGCATCGGCGGTTTGCGGCTCGATTGGCACCTCGCAGTCGGGGCAGTGTTGGACGCCGAGCTTGACGTACAGCAGCCGCAGGAAATGGTGGACCTCGGTCAGCGTCCCGACCGTGCTCTTGCGGCCGCCGCGGCTCGTGCGCTGCTCGATCGCGACCGTGGGCGGGATACCGAAGATCGCGTCGACCTCGGGGCGCGATGCCGGCTGCACGAACTGGCGCGCATACGCGTTGAGCGACTCCAGGTAGCGGCGCTGACCCTCGGCGAACACGATGTCGAACGCCAGCGTCGACTTGCCCGAGCCCGATACGCCGGTCACGACCGTGAACCGCTCGCGCGGGATCTCGACGTCGACGTCGCGCAGGTTATGCTCGCGCGCCTTGTGCACGACGATCGCCTCGCGCGGCGGCGCGGGCAGGCGCCGAGGCGCGGGCGTCGCATCCGAGACACGCAGACGGCTTGCCGCGACCAGCCGGTCGCGCGCCGATGCGTCGTCGGCGAGCGCGCGGCCGGTGTGCGAGGCGCTATTGCGCATCATCGCGTCCGGCGTACCTGCGGCTATGAGCCGTCCGCCTGCCTCGCCGCCTTCGGGGCCCAGGTCGATGATCCAGTCCGCGGCGCGGATGACATCCAGATTGTGCTCGATGACGAGCAGCGAATGCCCCGCGGCAAGCAGCCGTTCGAAGGCACCCAACAGCTTCGCGACGTCGTGGAAGTGCAGCCCGGTCGTGGGCTCGTCGAAGAGGAAGAGTAGCCGCGCATCGCCGTTGAACTTGCCCTTGTCAGCCAGGTGGCCTGCGAGCTTGAGTCGCTGCGCCTCGCCGCCCGAGAGCTTCGGCACGGGCTGACCGAGCCGCAGGTATTCGAGCCCCACCTCGACCAGGGGCCCGAGCCGCTGGAGCACTTCCTCGTCGCCGGCGAAGAACTCCACGGCTTCGGCCACCGTCATCTCGAGCACGTCGGCGATGCTGCGCGCCGGACCTTCGCGCGCGATCTTCGCTTCGAGGATCTCGGGCCGATAACGCCGACCGTTGCAGTCCGGACAGCGCAGATACACGTCGGAGAGGAA
>Ga0157306_10000202_pt1 | contig 11732 bp, 7 predicted proteins | sample NitcycUS163409C2_FD_108391 | JGI IMG/M metagenome (GOLD analysis project Ga0157306, IMG submission 108391) | Soil microbial communities from Arlington Agricultural Research Station in Wisconsin, USA - Nitrogen cycling UWRJ-S163-409C-2 | ecosystem: Environmental > Terrestrial > Soil >...
CCAGAAGTCGAGCCACTCCCCAGCGGCGAGCGCGGGACCGAAGGAGCGCGCCGGGTTCATCGATGCACCGGTGATCGCACCGCCGAAGAGCGCGTCGAGGCCAACCGTGCCGCCGATCGCGATCGCCGCGGCCGCTCCGACCGCGCGCGTGTCGGTGGCGACGGCCATGATCACGAACATGAGGATGGCGGTCATCGTCAGCTCGTAGATCAGGGCGCTGCCGACACCGACGCTTGGAATCGTGGCGCCGAGGCTCGCGGGCGCATCGGGCCAGACGGCAAGCAGGGCGAGGGCGCCGAGCACGGCGCCGAGGAGCTGCGCGGCGATGTAGACGAGCGCCTCGCGGGCGGGGAAGTGCCGAGTGGCGGCGAACGCGAGCGTCACCGCGGGGTTGATGTGGGCGCCGGAGAGATGGCCAGTGGCGTAGACCATCGCCATGATCACGAGCCCGAAGACGAGCGCGACCCCGACCGCGCCGAGGATTCCGCCGTTGACGGCATCGGAGACGATCGCGCCGCAACCGGCGAAGACGAGGGCGAAGGCCGCGAGGCCCTCGGCGGTTGCGCGGCGCGCGAGGCCCGGCGCCATTAGCGCGGGACCAGCTCGCCGATCAAGCCTTCGACGCGCCGCTGGATCTCGTTGCGAATCCGCCGCACAACCTCGAGGCCCTGGCCGGCGGGGTCCTCGAGCTGCCAATCCTCATAACGCTTTCCGGGGTAGATCGGGCAGGCGTCGCCACAACCCATCGTGATCACGACGTCGGCGCCCTTGACGGACTCATCGGTGAGTGGCTTGGGGAGCTCTGCGGCGAGATCGACGCCGACCTCACGCATCGCCTCGACGGCCACCGGGTTGATCTCCTCGGCTGGGGCGGAGCCAGCGCTGCGGACAACAACCCGGCCTTCACCCAGCTTGTTCAGCAGCCCCGCCGCCATCTGGCTGCGGCCCGCGTTGTGGACGCAGACGAACAAGACCTCCGGGACTTCGCCGCTCACGGTCGCCAAGCTATTCAATCGACAAATATGCGTCAAATAGATATATTTCGATACAGGTTATGGCCACCGAGCTGCAGCTGACCCCCAAGCAGAAGCGCCCCGCCGGGGAGCCCTGTTGCGAGCCGGTCGTCTATCCCGATGTCGAGCGAGAGCAGGCGCAGCGCATGGCGGCGATCGCCAAGGCGCTTGGCGATCCGATCCGCCTGCAACTGGTCGACATCCTGCGCAGGCACGCCGGCAAGGTCTGCGTCTGCGAGCTGGTGCCGCTGTTCGACCTCTCCCAACCGACCGTCTCCCACCACCTCAAGGTCCTGCGCGACGCGGGCATCGTCGCCTCCGAGCGGCAAGGGCTCTGGGCCTACTACTACGTGATCCCCGACTCCCTGGAGGAGCTCTCCGCATGGCTGAGCTGACCGACCCCACCGATGCTGCGGTTCCCTCGGCCTGCTGCGCCTCAGAGCAGCAGAGCGACTGCTGTGAGCCTTCTGAGAAGGCGGAATGCTGCGCTCCCGGATCCTCGGGCTGGGGCTGCTCCTCGAGCGCAAGCCCAACGCCATAGGCTGGGCCTCGTGAGCGAGGTTCATCTCTACGACCCGCAGACGCTCTATCGCCACTGGGAGGAGCAGCAGTGGAGCCCCTTCGCGATCGATCTCAGCGTCGACCAAAGCCAGTGGGGCGAGCTCGGTGAGGAGGACCGGGGGCTGATCTTCTGGGTGCTGGCCTCGTTGATGGTCGCCGAGGAGCGGATCACGACGAAGTTCTCCGGCTTGGTCGGTGCCTACGGGACGGAGGAGGAGGCGACCTTCCTCGCCACGCAACAGGTCGACGAGGCCCGCCACATGCAGTTCTACGCGCGCTTCCAGGACGAGGTCGTCGCCGACCCGGCGGCGATCGCCGCGCACGTCGAGCGGGCTCGCGAGCAGATATCTCCAGCCTTCCGCGCGATCTTCGACGAGGCGCTGGTCGAGGCGCATGAGCAGCTCGTCGCCAATCCCCAGGATCCCGCCGCCAAGGTGCGCTTCGTCACCCTCTACCACCAGATCCTCGAGGGCACGCTGGGGCTGACCTCTTTCAACTTCGTCAGCGGCTATCTCGAACGCGAGGCGCTGCTGCCGGGATTCGTCGAGGGCTACTCGAAGATCCATCACGACGAGCAGCGCCACATCGGCTACGGCACCTGGTACCTGCGCGAGGCGGTCACCAGCGAACCCGCCCTCGGCGACGTCGTGCGGGAGACGCTGCGCGAGCTGTTGCCGGCGGTCGCCGAATCGCTGACCCCACCCGATCGCGAGGGGACCGATTGGGACGCGCTCGGGGCGAGCGGCGAGGAGATCCGCGACTTCGCGATCGGCGGCCTGACGCGACGCCTGGACATCATCGGCGTCCCGCTGGCGAGCCTTTAACCACTTGGTAGCACCCTAGTTACATCTCTGACACCGCCTGGCGGCAACGTCTCGGCCCATGTGCGGTCAGCTCCTGCCGCGTCTCCGCTTGCGGCCCGGGGTCGCGGCTGCCGCCTGTGGGCTGACCCTGCTGGGACCCGGCGCGGCCGGCGCGGTGGTCTCCGACGTACAGCCAATCGACGGGCCGGGCGCGGCCGTGATCGACGTCGCCGATGCGGCGATGTCGGAGGACGGGACCGGCGGCATCGTCTATCTGAAGGAGATCGACGAACACGACCATGTCTTCGCGGCGCGCTTCCAGCGGGGCGTTTGGTCGGTCCCGCTGCGGGTCGACGTCGGCCAGGCCTTCGACTCCAGCTGGGCCCGGATCGGCGCCGGCGACGGCGGCCGGCTGGTCGTCACCTGGGTGCAGGAGTTCGGCGTCTCCGGCGACCGGATGTTCTCGGCGACGCTCGATCCCGGGGCGACCGGGTTCCAACCCCCGGTGCCGATCGACTTCAACCTCGGCGAAGCGACCTCGACCTATCCCGACCTGGCGATGAACCGCGGCGGGCAGGCCTACCTCGCCTACCGGGCGATCACCGACACGAGCCCGGCCAACCCGCCCGGCTACGTCGGCGCCGACCTGCGCATCGCCCGCTACAGCAGCCGCCTCTGGTCGGTGCTCGGCACACCGCTCGATCGCAGCATCGCCAGCCCGGTTCGCCTGCCGAGCGAGGAGAACGCGCCGGAGGTCGGCATTGACGTGCAGGGGCAGGGAGTGGTCGCCTGGCAGGAGCCCGACGACGAGTTCGTCGACCGGGTCTGGGCGCGGCGGCTGTTCGGCTCCAGCGTCGGCATCCCGCTGCAGGTGAGTCCGTCCGCCTGGGACGGGGCGCCTCTGCGTGGCCCGGCCGACGCCTTCTCGCTCGACGTCTCGGGTTTCGGTCAGGCCGCGATCGCCTTTCGCCAGCAGCCCGGCGAGGCGAGCAAGCTCGATGCGGCGCGGGTGCTCGTCAACGAGATGCCCGACGTCTTCTCCGAAAAAGCGGGCGCTTTCGGGCAGGCACAGCTGGTTGACGGAGGGGCGCGTGGGGGCCTCGGCCCGCCCAGCGTCGCCGTCGATCCGCGTGGTCTCTTCGCCGTCTCATTCGGCTCGGGTGCGGCGACGCTGCTCGGCTCGGGCGACGACGTCTCGGTTGAGCCGGTCGAGCGAGTCGACGAGGGCGCCAGCTCGGTTGCCGGCGATCCGCAGGTCGACCTCGCCGAGACCGGCGCCGCGGTGACGGCCTGGCGAGAGCTGCGCGGCTCCTCCGGCGCGGTCGGCGTTCAGGAGCGACGCGCGGACGGGGTGATCGAGCCCACGGTGCTCAGCGCTCCTCGGGGCGGGGCGGTGGGTCGCCTGACGCTGGGCGGCTCAGGTCTCGGCGATGCGATCGTCGCCTGGACCCAGGGCGGCGGCGCTAATGCCCAGATCGCAGCCGCGGTGGTGGACGCTCCGCCCGATCCCTTCCTCGTCCTGCTGCCGAGCGGCTGGCAGCGCAAGAGCAAGATTCGCATCGCCTGGGACCGCACGCTGAACGCGATCGGCGGCGTGCGCTACTCGGTCAGCGTCGACGACGAGCCCGTGCTCGAGAATCTCAAAGGCCTGCACGCGCGCCTCTCCCGCGACGACGTCGAAGACGGCAAGCACCGGATCCAGATCTTCGCCGTCGACGAGGCTGGCCAGGAGACCGGCAGCCGCAGCGCTCGCTTGCTCGTCGACCGGCATGGCCCGCGGGTACGGTTCGAGCGGCGGGGTCGTAGGCTGATCGTCGTCGTCTCCGATGGCGCCCGCAATGCCGGCTCGGGCCTGCGCCGCCGCTCGGTCAAGGTCGCCTTCGGTGAGCGGCGCGGCGCGGGCTCCTCGAGTGCTCGGCGCCGCGTGCAGGGAAACGCCGGGAAAGGCCGCAAGAGGACGAGCACGGCGTTTCGCGTGAGCCACACCTTCGCCGACGCCGGGCGCTACCGCGTGCAGGTCAGGGCCCGCGATCGAGCCGGCAACCGGGTCGTCGTGGGGCGCAAGGTGCGGATCCGATGAGGGCGGCGCTCAGGCCTACGCTGCTCGCCTGGGTGGCAGCGAGCGTCACCCTGACGATCCCGGCCAGCGCCGTCGCCCTCTACGGAAACGCCGCCGACGAGATTCCCGGCGCCCTGCTCGTCTCCGCCGACTACGCCCGCCTCGAGCAGGGCGATGACACCACCGTGTTCGCGGCGGTCTCGGCCGATGGCCGCTACGTGGCGATCGAGACTCACGCGCGCAACTTCTTCGCCGACGACGACCCCGATCCACCGGGCCGGTTCCGCACCGGCGGGATCTTCCGCTTCGACCTGCAGACCAGGGCGCTGGCGAAGGTGGCGGACGGCGACCTTTACGCCGAAGGCGAGGAAACCTCGTTCCTGAGGAGGGGAGCCTCGAACCCTTCGATCAGCGCCGACGGCCGCTATGTTGCCTTCGCCAGCGGCGAGCAGCTGGTCGCCGCCGACCAAGACGACCACGTCGACGTCTACGTACGGGACATGACGATCCCGGCCGACGGTGCGGGTGCCTTCGACCTGGTCTCAGCCCGCGATGGAGGCGACACCCCGGCGACCTACGGACCGCCCGAATTCCCCTTCGTCGGCAGCCAGCCGGGAGCGGAAGTCTCGCGCGGCGTCGCGATCAGCGCCGACGGGCAGCGGGTCGCGTTCCGCACCGAAGCCCCCACGAACCTGCCAGCCAGCGCCGCCGTCGAGACCCCGGCAGGCCAGGTCTTTCTTCGCGACCGGGAAGCGAACACGACCACCCTGGTGACCGCGGTGCGCGACGCGGAAGCCGGCGAGATGACCGACCAGCCCGCCGGGGGCGCCCTCGGCGCCGCGCTCAGCGGCGACGGCACGACGGTGGCCTGGACCGGGGCCAACGCGGAAGCCCAGACGCCCTTCCTCAGCGGCGAGATCGTCAACCCCGCCTCCCGCTACTACCTGTGGCGGCGATTGGCCGGCGATCCGGCGCAGGCGCCGACGCGCCGAATCACCGGCCTTTCCGACCCCGAAGACCCCGCCTGCACGGTCTCACCCCCAAGCTTCAACCGGACCGCGGTCGGCCCCTGCTACGGACCGCTCGCCGATCCGGAGGGCGGGCCGGCGAACATCGCCGCCCAGCTGCCGGCGCTGAGCGACGACGGCTACGCGGTTGCCTTCCTCACCGGCTCGGGACCCAGGCCGGTCGAATCGACGAGTCCCGGCCTCGACCTCTTCTTCACCAGGATGAACCCCGGGCTCACCCGCAAGGAGGCGACCGTCGAGCTGACCCGCGACACGATCGGCGACCCGGCGACGAGCCCGCCGATCGGCAGCGTCGCGATCTCCCCCGATGGGCGCTATCTGGCGCTGGCGACGATACGCACCCAGTTCGCGCTCCCCGCCCTGCAGCTGCTCGGCGAGCCCCGTCAGGTGCCGGGCCCGCGCGAGCTCTACGTCGCGGACCTGGAGAGCCGCACCCTGGAGCGGGTGACCCACTCATCCTCCGGCGGTGACATCGGCTCCGACGTGCAGAACGGGGTCACGCTCTCCACGGCTGGCGAGCAGGTCGCATTCGTCTCTTTCGCCGGCAACCTCTTCTTCGGCGATGCCAACCAGCGGGCGGACGCCTTCGTCGCGACCCGCCAGCCGGACGTGGAAGGGGGGCCACCGCAGGCAGGGTCCGACGCCGGCGGCGCCTTGGGGTCGATCGAATTCGACCGCGAAGGCCCGCGGATCGGACTGCGGGCGAAGTCCAAGCCCGACGGCACCATCCTGGTGACCGTCTCGGTCCCGGCTGCCGGCGGTGTCAAGGCGGTGGCTCGGGGCCAGGCCGGACGGCCCCCTAAGCTGCGCAACCTCGCCACCGGGTCGGCCCGCGCCGGGGGCACTGGCCGCAGCGAGGTGCGAATCGTGCTCCACCCTGTCGACCGCTACCGGGCCGAGCTGCGGTCCCGTGAGCGGATTCCAGCGCGGATCTCCGTCAGCTACGTCGCCTCGCGCGGCGGGCGGCGGGCGAGCGCCTCGCTGCGGTCGGCCTTTCGGCGATCGGCAGCGCCGACGGACGGCTCGGCCGAGGTCCGGAAGTGAACTGTCGGTGACCAAGCGGTGACGATCTGGAGAAGCAGTTGATAACGCCATGTAACGCAAACGTAGAAGTCCTGTGAAACCGCTTGACAGAGCCATATCCGGACGACAACCCTGCCGCCGCAAGGTTCAGTCGATGAAAGGAATGACTCAGATGAGCCGCACTCTCAGCGCCCCCCGATGGGGTAACAGCGCTGCCAGGGCAGGGGTCCTCACCCTCCTGGCCTCGATGGCGCTCGCGGTGGCCGGCCTGGCTCCGCAGGCGAATGCCGCGTTCACGACGGGCAAATGCGCCGGTACCGAAATCACCGGCCGCGGCGCCTCGTTCGCGCGTGACGCACACAACGCGTTCATCACCAACTTCGGCCCCTTCTACTGCGGTAAACCGGCGCCGACGGTCACCTACGAGGCGCTGGGCAGCGGCGAAGGCCGCACCGCGGTGAAGGCGCGTGAGCTCGCCCCGCGGTTCGGGATGAGCGACGAGCCCCCGGTTCCCTCCGAGGTCAGCCAAATGAACGCCGGTGGCAGCCTCAACGGCGAAAAAAAATTCGTTCAGGACTCTGACCCCAGCAACGACGGGTTGATCCACGTCGTACCCGCCGCGGTCGGCGCCGTGGCGCCGCTGGTCAACTTCCCCGACGGCTGTGACGCGAGCAAACTGCCCGAAGCGTCGAAGACCTCGACTGACGCGAAACTGCTCCGGGTCCGCTTCACCAAGGATCAGTGGGAGAAAGTCTGGGCGCAGAATGGCGGCGGCGAAGGCGTGCTGGGCGATCCCGCTCCGTACGTGACCTGGCGTGACGTCTTCGGCACGCTCGACGACAACACGGCTTGCAAAATGCCGATCGTGCGGGTGGTGCGGAAGGATGACTCGGGCACCACTTTCGCCTTCAAGGACCACCTCAACGCGCTCGAACCCGCCCGCGAATGGCTGAGCAAATACGCGGCCACCAGCGGCAACAAAACGCTCGAGTGGCCGGGCGCGACGTTCGGCGACCGCGACGACTGCGGTGACAAAGACGGCATCGCCGAGGCAAGCGATCCGGATGGTCCCGGCAGCCCCGGCCTGGTGACGGACACCGACAACCTGACCAGCGCCTGCTCGAACAACGCGGAAAACCTGACGCAGAAGCTGATCGACACCGACGGCTCGGTCGGCTACGCGGACATCTCGACCGCGCGCAGCAAGGGCCTGGCGGTCAACCCGGCGGGTGGCGACGTCGACACCTACTGGACCCAGCTGGAAAACGGCTCGAACACGTTCGTCGAGCCGACCTTCAGCGCCACCGGCTACCAGACAACCGGCTCGAAGGGAGCCAACTGCCAGGCGACTGAATTCAAAAACCAGCCCGCCACCACGCTCGGCGACTGGTCGAAAGTCAGCGGCGTCGACGCGCCCGCGGGCTGGGGGCTCTGCACGATTACCTACGGCCTCGTCTTCGACGACAACGCCGACGTCTGGGGCAACACCCCGGCCGAGGAGGCCAAGGCCCGGACGGTCAAGGACTACTGGGAAAACGTCCTCTCGACGACTGCCCAGGCAGCCCTGTTCCCGAACGACTACGCGCCACTGCCCGCTGAAGTCCTCAGCAAGTCGAAAGCCGGCATCGCGGCGGTCGACTGGAACAAGGGCGAAGGCGGCGGCGGCAAAGAAGAAGAAATCAAAGATCCCCTGCCGCCGAACAAAGGCGGTGGCAACCCGCTGCCGGTGAAGCCGAGCAACGTGTTCTCGCTGCTGCGCAAGTCGATCACGTCCAAAACCGGGGGGGCGACCGTCTCGGTCAAGCTGCCGGGTGCGGGCACGCTCGAGCTCCTCGCAACGGCGAAGAAGGGCAAAAAATCGATCAAGGTCGGCCGCACCGTCCTCAACGCAACTCAGGCCGGCACCTACAACCTGACGCTCAAGCCCAATGCAGTGGCGATGAAAGCGCTCAAGGAAAAAGGCAAATTGCCAGTGAGGCTGGAGTTGACGTTCACGCCGACCGGTGGCGATGAGAGCGACTCGACCAGCTCGCTGACACTGAAGCTCACGCAGAAAAAAGGCAAATAGCGAGAAGTCGCGTTCAGACATTCCGGTGCGAACGGCGCCCGGGCTCGAGCAGAGCCCGGGCGCCGTGCCGGTGATGGGGACGCGTTGAAACAGCGATTGGAAGGGGCAGATGAACGATCAGCAAGAGAAAAAAGGCAAGCTCGCGGGCCGGCTGCCGGTGCGAGCCCCGAAGGTCGACATGCGCGAAGTCACCCGATCCGTCGGCGAGCGGCTGGTCGCGATCGCTCGCTGGTTCGCCAAGGACCCGCTGAGCACGACGCTGATCGTCGCCTCCCTGATCCTCACCTTCCTCTTCTTCAACCTGCTCGGCCAGATCCAACCCAGCACCAACGGCGAGCGGGTGCCGCTCAGCCGGGTCTTCAAGCTCGCCGACGAGAAGCAGATCGCCGAGGCGACGCTGCTCGACCAGGACGCCCGCGTGCTCTTCGAGACCAAGGGCGGCCTGCTCCTCTACGCCTCCTACCCCGAGTCCGATGCGCAGACCTCATCGCTGGTCAGGGAACTGACCAAAAGCGGGGCGGTCGTCGGGGTCGACCAGCAGTGGGACAAGCCGGCGAAGCAGATCGTCGTCCAGTTCTTGATCCCCATCCTCCTGCTCGTCTGCCTTTTCGTCCTCTTCACCCGGCTCGGCCAGGACGCCGGCGCCGGCGCCTTCGCCGGTTTCTCCAAGTTCACCGGCAAGGGCCGCAAGCGCGGCGCCGAAGCGCCAGACCGCACGACCTTCGACAACGTCGCCGGCGCCGGTGAAGCGGTGGCCGAGCTGCGCGAGATCCGCGACTATCTCGCCAACCCGGGTCGCTACGCAGCGGTTGGCGCGCGGGCGCCGAAGGGCGTGCTGCTGGTTGGGCCGCCGGGCACCGGCAAGACGCTGCTGGCCAAGGCGACCGCCGGCGAGGCCGAGGCCGCCTTCTTCTCGCTCTCCGGCTCGGACTTCGTCGAGTCGCTGGTCGGCGTCGGCGCGGCGCGCGTGCGCGACCTCTTCGCCAAGGCGCGCAAGATGGCCCCGGCGCTGATCTTCATCGACGAGCTCGACGCCGCCGGGCGCAAGCGCGGCGCCGGCGTCGGCCAGGGCAACGACGAGCGTGAGCAGACCCTGAACGCCCTGCTGGTCGAGATGGACGGCTTTGGCGGCGACGCCGGCGTAGTCGTGCTCGCCGCCACCAACCGCCCCGACGTGCTCGACCCGGCGCTGTTGCGGCCGGGTCGCTTCGACCGTCAGGTGACCGTCGACGTGCCTGACGTGCACGGCCGGCTCGACATCCTCACCCTGCATTGCGCCGATCGGCCCCTGGCGCCGGGCACCTCGCTGGAAGAGATCGCCAAGCTGACTTCCGGCTTCAGCGGCGCCGAGCTGGCAAATGTGATCAACGAGGCGGCGCTGCTGACCGTGCGCGAAGGGCGGGTTGAGATGGACCAGCCGACTCTGGAGGAGGCGATCGACCGGGTCGTCGCCGGCCCGGCCCGCAAGAGCCACGCCCTGACCCGCGAGGAGCAGTGGGTGATCGCGATCCACGAGTCCGCCCATGCGGTCGTCACCACCTCGATCGGGCAGACGGTCGCGGCGCAGAAGCTCTCGATCGTCGCCCGCGGGCGCCAGCTTGGCACCGCGGCGAACATGCTCACCGACCGCGACGCGGTGGTGATGCAGGAGCCCGACATGAGGCGCCACCTGCTGGCGATCGTCGCCGGCTTCGCCGCCGAGAAGATCGAGTTTGGCGTCGTCTCCACCGGCGTCCACGACGACCTGCACGCAGCGACAGGCATGGCGCGGGAGATGGTCACCTCCTACGGGATGTCGGCGGCGCTGGGACCGGTGACGATCGGGGAAAAGGCGGGCGAGGTCTTCCTCGGCGCTTCGCTGCAGGAGCTCGGCTCGGTCGGCCCGGCGACTTTGGAGCTGATCGACCGCGAGGTCGAGCGCATCGTCGGCGACTCGGTCTCCACGGCCGAGGGAATCCTGCGCCGCAACTGGAGCGCCGTCTATGAGATCGCCAACGCGCTGATCGACCAGGAGACTCTCTCCGGCGTGGCGCTGGAAGCGCTGCTCTCCCCGGTGCAGCCGACCCTGCTCGACTTCGGGATAGCGGAGGCCGAGGCGCCGACCGCCGAACGTCACCGCCAGCCCGAGGCCCAGCCGGAAGGTGAGTGAGCGGGCGACACTGGCGCTCGCGGTGCTCGCCGCAGCCGCCACGGCGCTCGCCCCACTCCCGGCTCAGGCCGCGGAGCCGATCTGGCGTCTCGAGCAGCCTCCGCCCCCGCCGGGGGCGCCGTTCAAGGTGCCGCTCGGCGCCCCGGGAGACCTTTCTTTCTGGGCGCCGAACCGGGGCCTGCTGACGATCGAGGGAAACGCGACGATCCCGCGCGGCCTGTACAGCTGGGACGGCCAGAGCTGGCACCAGCTGGCCACGGTCTGCGGCGGCCCCGGCGATACGGCACGGATCGCCTGGGCCGGGCCCACCGAGTTCTGGGTGGTGAGCGAGCCGAGCCTGCCCAGGCACGGCTCCGGCCTCGCGCTCTGCCGCTTCAAGGACGGCCAGGTCGTCGGCTCCTGGAGCACGCGCGCCGACGCGGCCGACCCCTTCCGCCAGATGATGTCGGCGACCTGCAACGGTCCCAGCGACTGCTGGTTCGGCGGCGTCGGCGCCCAGGACACGCTGGGCGAGCGCATCGGCGCCTTCCACCTGCACTGGGACGGGACCGATCTGCGGACCATCTACGGCCCGCAGGGTCGTGGGGTCAGCGACATGCAGTTCCACGACGGTGAGCTTTTCGAGAGCACGCTGGTCGGCCGCTCGCCTGAGAACCGCACCGAGCCCGTGCAGCTTGCCGAACCGGAGCCAGTGCCGCGTTTGATCCATCGCGTCGCAGCTGACGCATTTGACAACGACGCCTTCCTGCCAGCCCAGCTGAAAGGCGTGCCGGACGACGGCAGCGAGCTCTTGGCGCTGGACAGCGAGGGCGCCGAGCTCTGGGCGGTTGGCGGCGGCGCCGCGTCCGGCCCGGCGGCGCCGCAGGGCGGAGCCGTCCCACGTCCGCCGTTGGCGGCGCGGCTCGTCGACGGCGAATTCGAGGAGCTGAGCCTGAGCGCCACGTTCGGACCGACGGACCGCTTCGGCGACGTCGCCGCCATACCCGACAGCAGCGAAGCGATGGTCACGGTGGTCCCGTTCGCCGAGC
>Ga0157306_10000204_pt1 | contig 11659 bp, 12 predicted proteins | sample NitcycUS163409C2_FD_108391 | JGI IMG/M metagenome (GOLD analysis project Ga0157306, IMG submission 108391) | Soil microbial communities from Arlington Agricultural Research Station in Wisconsin, USA - Nitrogen cycling UWRJ-S163-409C-2 | ecosystem: Environmental > Terrestrial > Soil >...
ACGAACGCCGCGGCGGACGCGAGACCGCGATCGAGTTTCTGCGGCGTGAGCGGCTCGGGCTTTTCCGGGCCGCTGACGCGCTCGATGCGCACGTCGGCCGCGACCTCGTTCGCCCGGTCCAGGAACGTCTGGCGCACCAGCAGCATCGAGGTGTCGGCGGCGAGCGGCAACCAGTTGCCGGGTTTGCGTTCGCGGCTGACCGAGACTTCGAAGCTGCCGTCCTTGTCGAAGACCATCTCCGCGGCCTCGAGCTCGCCGGTCGAGGCCATCGTGCCCTCGGTCGCATATCGGTTGGCCTTGGTGCCGAACGACAGGTAGGGGACGGTGTTGCGCCGGCCCCAGATGCGGTACTCGCGGTCGCCTGCGATTGTGGCGTTCTGGTACAGGTTGTCCGGGTTGTCGCCACCGATCTTGCCCGTCGGATGGGAGGCCGCATAGAAAGTGGGAAAATCCGGGTCGGCGTGCTCGAGCATCATCTCCAGCCCGATCCGCGTGAGACGCGTCAGGTATCGGTAGCCCTCGGCGCGGTCGATCGGTGAGGCGGGTGTCGTGCGCGCGAGCACGATGTCGCCTGCGGCCTCGAGCGCGCGACAGAAGTCGCTCCAGCTCTGACCTTCCATGACCCGCGTATGCGCGTCCATCAGTTTCGCTGCGGTATTCATCGTCAAAACCATCCCGTGCTCAGGGAATCCCACAGATCCATCGCCGGCGAGCTCGCGTCTACCTCGAGCAGTCCGAAGCGACCGCCATGAAACAGCAGCGGGGCGCCCACGCGGCGATCGACGCCGACGATGCGGCCGAGCACGATGACATGGTCACCGCCCGGATGCAGCTCCTGCACGACGCAGTCGATCCGGCACAGCGCGCCCGGCACATTAGGCGCGGGCCCGTGCTTGCCGGCGATCGTACCGCTCGGGTACTTCTCGCCTCCGCGTGTCGCGAACCGCAGCGCCACGTCGCGCTGCGCGGCGGTCAGGACGTGCACCGCGAAATCAGCGCCTTCGACGAAGGCCGGCACGCTCGTGCTGTCACGCGCAATGCACCAGAGTGCAAGCGGCGGCGACAGCGACACGGAGGTAAACGAGTTTGCCGTCACGCCGATCGGCCCGCCGTCCGGCCGCCGCGCGGTGATTACGGTCACTCCGGTGGCGAAGGTCCCGAAAGCGTCGCGCAGTTCCCGCGGTTCGATCGGCCTGCTCACGGTCCTCCCCGGCATGTCGATAGCGCAAGTGTGCACCGGTCGACGCCCGTCCGCTCACATCACCCGCGCAGGGTGCGGCACCCGCGGCGCGCCGAGCGCTTCGCGGTAGGACGGCGGCTGGCGGTCGCCCTCGTCCCGGATACCGTATTCCTGCGCGAGCTCGGCGGTGATCAGGGTCTGCCCCGAGCGGCTGGCGAGCTTCGGGTCGCGAGCGAGCGCATAGAGCACGCGGCCGTTGAACTCGGGCGTCTCGGCCACCGCCATGAACCCCGTGTACTGCTCGGGCTTCTCCTCCACCGCGATCACGGAGCGCTCGGTCTTCTGCGGGCCGAGCCAGAGGGAGACTGCCGCGACGCCGGTGTTCTCGAGATCGACCGCCATGTCGGCGGCCAGCTTGTCGACACCCGCCTTCTGCGCACCATACGCCGGGCCGTGCATGTAGCAGTTCCCGCCGAAGGACGAAGAGAACGAGATCAGCCCGCTACCCTGCTTCACCATCACGGGCGCGGCGTACCAGCTCGCAACATAGGCAGAGCGCAGTCCTACGTCGATGATCCGCACGAACTCGAGCGGCTTCTCCCAGAACGGGCCGGGCTCGACCAGCCGGTCGTGAATGTAAGTGGCGTTGTTGTGGAGGATGTCGATGCGGCCTGCCTCGCGCACCACGCGCTCGATGAGCGCTCGCAGGTCATCATCCCGCGCCGAGTCGCACACCGCCGCGATGCCCTTGCCGCCGGCGCGCGTCACGGCGGCTGCGGTTTCCTCGAGCGTCCCGGGCAGATTGCGTCCCAGCATCTTGCCGCCGCTCGCGCTCTTTTCGCGGCCGGTGACATAGACGGTCATCCCCTGACTGCCGAGGCCGATCGCGATGCCCTTGCCCGCGCCGCGGCTCGCGCCCGTGACGATGGCGACCTGCGGCCGATGCTCACTCATGCTTGTGCTCCAGGTTGTTGGTGCCGGCCGGGGCCTGCGCGAGATCGAGAAACGACGGACGTTCGCCGCCGCCGTGGACCGCAAGCGCGGCGCCGCTCACGTAAGCGGCGAGGCTCGAGGCCAGGTACACGCAGGCATCGGCGATGTCCGCGGGCTCGCCCATGCGTCGCGCGGGCAGGCTCGCACCAACACGCGCGAGCCCGGCCGGTCCGCCGTAATGCGCCTCCGCATTGCCGGTCGCAACCAGGCCGGCGATGATCGCGTTGACTCGCACCTTCGGGCCCCACTCCATCGCGAGGCTTTGCGTGAGATTGAGAAGTCCCGCTTTCGCGGCGCCGTACGCGGCGGTACCGGGCGAGGCGCGCGTCGCGGACACGCTTGCTATGTTGACGATGTTGCCGCCTTCGGGCTGCACCTGCATTCGTGTATTCGCTGCCTGCGCACAATAGAAGGCCGCGGACAAGTTGAGCTCGATGATCTTGTGGAAGAACCGCGTGCTGTGCGTCGCCGCCTGGGCCTGCGGCGACCCGCCGGCGTTATTGACCAGCACGTCGAGCCGGCCGTGCCGCGCGATCACCGCCTCGATGAGCCGGGCGACGCCGCCGGCGTCGCGTACATCGCAGGGCTCGAACCCGGCCGTCCGAGCGCCCGCGGCCGGCGGCGAGGCCGGCGCGTGGCGTGCGCAGACGAGGACGTCCGCGCCGTGGGCGAGAAAGCGCTCGGCGATCGCCCGACCGATGCCCTGGGTGCCACCGGTGACGAGCACCGCCCGACCCGAAAAATCGAGTGCCTTGGACAACGTGGCCTGTCGCAATCTGCGTAGAGGTTTGCTACTTTACCTACGAACATTGAAAGGTCAACCGCCGTTTGGACTACGTTTCGCGGATTCATAGGGCCTGTTGACTGATGACCCTGCAGGACGCCGACGAGCTCACCATCCCCGGAATCCTGGCCCGCGCGGCCCGCCGTCATGGGGAGGCGACCGCCGTCGAGGACGGCTCGTTCACTCTGAGCTTTGCCGGTCTGGAGGCGGCGAGCCTCGAGGCGGCGGCAGCCTTTGTTGCGGCCGGCGTTCGCCCCGGTGATCGCGTGGCGATCTGGGCGCCAAATCAGGCGGCCTGGATCATCGCGGCCATCGGTGCGCAGACCGCGGGCGCCGCGATCATCCCGCTCAACACCCGGCTCAAGGGCCGGGAAGCAGGCGACATCCTGCGGCGCGGCCGCGCGCGGATACTCCTCACGGTGGATGAGTTCCTGGGCACCCGCTACCCGGAACTGCTGGACGCGGAGGACCTCCCCGATCTGGCGCTCACCGTGCTCTTCGATGCCGCCAGCGTGCCAGAGACCGGCCGCGCCCGGCAAACGCAGGCTTGGCGCGATTTCCTGGATCGCGGTCGCGGGATCCCGCACGACGAGCCGCTCCGGCTGCGCGCGACACTCCGCGGCCAGGATCTCGCCGACATCATGTTCACCTCCGGCACGACCGGCCGGCCGAAGGGCGTGATGTCCGCGCACGAGCAGAACGTCCGTGCCTTCACGGCGTGGAGCGAGTCCGTGGGCTTGAGGCGAGGTGACCGGTACCTGATCGTCAACCCGTTTTTTCATGCCTTTGGCTACAAGGCGGGCTGGCTCGCCTGCTTGATCACCGGTGCGCGTATCTCGCCGCTCGCCGTGTTCGATGCAGGCGCGGCGCTGGCGCGCATCGAGCGCGAACGGATCACCGTGTTGCCCGGGCCGCCCACGCTCTTCCAGACCCTGCTAGCGCACGAGGCGCTGGGGCGGCACGACATTTCGTCGCTCCGGCTCGCTGTCACGGGCGCGGCCACGGTACCGCCGTCGCTGATCGAGAAAATGCTGAGCGTGCTCGGCTTCGAGACCGTGGTCACCGGCTATGGGCTCACGGAGAGCATGGGCATCGTCACCATGTGCCGTCCCGGCGACAGCGTCGAGCGCATCGCGCTCACCTGCGGCGTGCCGATTCCCGGTGTCGAAGTGCGTTGCGTCGACGAGCAAGGCCGCATGGTTGCGCGCGGTGAGCCCGGCGAGGTACTCGTGCGCGGCTACAACGTGATGCGCGGCTATCTCGATGACCCGGTCGCAACCGCAGAGACGGTCGACCCGGATGGCTGGCTGCACACCGGTGATGTCGGCGTGCTCGACGCCGAGGGGTATCTGCGCATCACCGATCGCCGCAAGGACATGTACATCGCGGGCGGCTTCAACTGCTACCCCGCGGAGATCGAGAAGATCATGGCGGCGCATCCCGGGGTTGCGCAGGTGGCGGTGATCGGCATCCCCGATCCGCGCCTCGGCGAGGTCGGGCAGGCCTTTGTGATCAGGCGTACGGGCACGGCACTCGACGAGGCCGGCCTCCTCGCCTGGTGCCGGGATAACATGGCCAATTACAAGGTGCCGAGGCGGATCGAGTTCGTCGATGCATTACCCACCAACGCTGCGGGGAAAGTTCAGAAGTTCGCGCTCCGAGGCGGGCAGCCCGCTGCCTGAGCTCACGCGCCGCCGCCCGATCGCGCTGGCTCGGATCGTGTTGCTCGCGACCTGCGCGCAGCTGACCTGTACCGGCACCGCCGCGACGCCCGTCGCAATGCCGGCGATCATCGACGATGCGGCACTCTCCCACGCAGTCGTTACCGCGCGGCAGCGCTTTCTCGCACGCCAGCCCTTCGACCGCTTCGATGTCACCGTACTTCGCTTCGACGGCAGCGGTGGCTGGCGGCGCGGAAGCTTCGGCGGCAGCGCCCTCGCGTACCCCGCGAGCACGGTCAAGCTCGCGTACCTCGTTGCAGCGGTGCATTGGTGCGCCGAACGCAGCCGGCCGCCCGATTGCCTCGACGCCGACGTGCGGCCGATGGTGGTCGAGTCGGACAACGTCGCGACCGGCCGGGTCGTCGATGCGCTCTCTGGTGCGCCCAATCTCGAGTCCGGCACGGATGCCGAGTTCGAAGCGTGGCTTGCCAAGCGGCGTTATACCGAGCACCTCTTGGCCGGGTACGGACTGCTGGGCGGTCAGCGCGTGCTCAACAAGACCTGGCCGACGAACTCGGGCGAGGAGCCGGTCGGCTTCGAAAAACTCTCGATCGAGCGCATCGGCCGCAACGCGCTGGCGCCGGACGATTCCGCACGGCTCATGCTCGCGATCGAGGAAGGCGTGATCGAGCCGCAGGCGACAAACTACATGAAGAGCCTGCTGCAGCGAGAGCGCTACGGTGGCCACGGCGGCTACGGTCGCGGGCTCCCGCCGGGCACCGACTTTCGCGCCAAGAACGGGCTTGCATACGACACGCTGGAGGAGATCGCCGCCTTCGCGCTGCCCGACGGTCGACGATTCGTGATCGCGGCGTTCAGCAACGGGCTGGATAAGGAAGATCCGCCGCACGACGTCGGCACGCTCGGTGGGTTTGTCGAGGAACTACTTGCCTCGTTGCCGTCCGCGGACCGCAACGCCGACGCATGGGCGCGGATTTCCGCGGCAACGGATACGACTGACGCGCCGACGGCCTGGCGTCGGGTCGCGCGCCGCGGCGCACGCTCGAGCTCCGGCGCTATCTACGAGAGCGACTCCGCCGGCGCCGAGTTCTCCTGGCATTTGCAGTTGCCGGGGCCCGGGCACTACGAGCTCGCGGTGTGGTATCCCGCGGCGGAGGGCCAGGCGACCAACGCTGTCTACTCGACAGGAGGAACCGCAGACTCACCACTGGCGATGCTCGACCAGCGACGCTGGAACGCGCGCTGGCTGCCGCTGGGCACGGTTGAGGCCGCCGGGGCCGAGCTCGTCGTTACAGTACGGAACGCCGGAACCGGGACACTGGTGGTGGATGCCCTGCGCATCGTCGCACTGCCGACGACCCACTGATTTCGGGATTCACTGCACCGAGAGTCGTAGGCGACCCATATGATCCGTCTGGAGAAGCTTCGCGAGCTGGCTCTGCGCACCGCGCCGGCACCGGGACGTCCTCGTCACTTGAGCGCGGCCAGTGGGCTGGTGCGCGTCGAGGATCGTCTCTACGTCATCGCGGACGATGAGCATCAACTCGGCGTGTTTTCCGCCGAGGGCAGCGAGCCTGGCACGTTGCTGACCGTGCTGCCTGGCCGCCTGCCGGACGGGGCCCTGGAGCGCAAGGCCGCGAAGGCAGACCTGGAAGCGCTGACGCGACTGCCCGGCATGATGGAATTTCCGCACGGTGCGCTGTTCGCGCTCGGTTCGGGATCGAGGCCCAACCGCGAGGTGGGCGCGTTGATCGAGCTCGACGCCTGGGGCCTCGCAGGCGAGCCTGCCATCCAGGTCAACCTGCACCGACTCTACTCGGCGTTACGGACTCATCTGCCCGCGCTCAATGTCGAGGGCGCGTTCACCACAGCCGAGCATTTCTGCCTTCTGCATCGGGGCAACAAACGCGATGCGACCAACGCCTGCATCAGCCTCCCGCTGCGCACAGCGCTCGATGCGCTGGCCGAAGGGCGCCCGATCATGGCAACACCGCCTCTGGACATCAGGCCGTTCGACCTTGGTGCGATCCGCGGCGTGCCGCTCTGTTTCACCGATGGTGCCGCCTTGCCCGACGGCCGCTTTGTATTCACGGCCGTGGCCGAGGATACGGAAGACAGCTACGAGGACGGCCCGTGTCTGGGCGCCGCTGTCGGTCTCGTGGACAAAGATGGACGGGTGTGCGCACTCGAGCAGCTCGAGCACTGTCACAAGATCGAAGGCGTCGTAGCACGACTCGACGGTGGAATCATCCACCTGTTGCTGGTCACGGACCCCGACGACCCGGCGCTGCCAGGGGTGGTGCTGGCGGGAACCCTGCGATGAGCCGAATCAGTCTCGTGCGATTGCCGCGCCGCGCGCGGTCAGCAGTTCGCGCAGCACCGAACGGTGACACCGCGCCTCGTCCTCGCAGTAGCAGCCGACTGAAAAGGCGGCGTGATGCGACAGGGCGGCGAGCGTTTCGAGGAGCGCGCGGTTCTCAGGCGTCTTCATCTCGGCGTGATAGCGTCGCACGAAGCCGCGCCAGGCCCGCGCGTCGTCGCCCGCGGCCGCCTCCTGCGCCAGCTTGAGCAGCGATTCGCTGGGCGCCAGGTTCGGCAGCCAGACATCGTAGAGGTCGCGCTTCGCGTACTCGGATTTCGGCACGCCGCGCGGCGGGCGACGCACCGTGCCGATGCGCAGACCCTCCCCCGCGAGGCGCGGACTTCCCAGCCGAACGATTCTGACCGACATTGAGCCACCTTCCTGGACGGACCGGAGCCGTGCGATGGAACTCCGGCGCGGATACGGTAGTCTTACCGCACTCTGCGCATCAAGGATGCCCCCATGAACAAACTCATTGCGTTTGCAATCGCTACAAGCCTGGTTTCGAGCGCAGCCAGCGCCGGCGAAGTCTTCGGCACGGTCAAGGGCGCGTCGGGCGTCGTTAAAGGTGCGGAAGTCGGCGCCAAGTGCGGCGATCAGGCCTACGGTCCGGTAAAGACCGACGCGAAGGGGTCCTACCGGCTGGTCATCGCTCAGACCGGCAAGTGCACGCTCACGGTCACGCAAGATGGAAAGTCGGCGACGATGAACGTGGTGTCGTTCGACGATGCGACGCAGTCCGATGTGGTCCTGGCTGTAGGTGCGGACGGCAAGCTGACGGCGAAGCGCGGCTGACCGCGGGAGGCACGACGCGATGGCGGACCCTCCAAAGCAGAAGGATGCCTGGGACAAGTTCGGCGTGCTGCTGCAGCCCGTCGGCGGCCTGCTGACTGCGATGGCGGTCGCGTTCCTCGGTGTCACCGGTTCGCGTGCCCTCGAGGAACGCCAGTCGCGCGATTCGAACTCGCGCCTCTACTCCGAGCTGATGAGCCAGCGCGAGGTCGCGGAATCGACACTCCGCAAGGACGTGCTCGGAGCGATCCTGCAGGAATATCTGCAGGCGAGCCCGACCGATCTCGACGCGAAAGTCCTGCAGCTCGAGCTGCTGTCGAACAACTTCCACGATTCGCTCGATCTCCGACCACTGTTCCACGATCTGCAGCGCAAGCTCCTCAGGCGGCCGGAGGGCTCCGAGCAGCAGGAGCTCCTGGCGCGCATCGAGAATCTCGCGCGCGAGGTCACCTCGAAACAGCTCTTCACGCTGCAGGGCCGTGGCGCGCGGTTCAGTCGGCCGGTAGACCTCGCGGAGCTCGACGCTGCGGGTAACGGCAGCGTCCCGCTGACCCCCGAGCCGCAGACGCTCACGATCGGCGAGCACAAGTGCGACATCGGCGTGCTGCTGCGCTCAGCCGACCGGCGCACGCGCAACATCCGCGTGCGGCTCGAGGCGAGCGCCTGCAACGGGACGGACGCTCAGACGCTGAATACGACCTTCGATGTCGGCTTCTACGATTTTCCGATTATCGATAACACGCGGCTGCCGAACGGCTGGCGCTGCGCGGTCGCGCTCACCAACTGGGTCGACGATTTCGCCGAGCTGACGACGATCTGCTTCCCCGGCGAGTACGCGAGCCTGAAGGACCGTCCATATTACGAGGAAGTGATCCAGAAGCTCCGGCAGTCGGACGCACCGACCTGACAGCGAATAGCCTACGCTTCCTTTGGATTAGGGAAGCGTCCCGGTATCTCAGCCGCAGTTCACCTGTGAGATCCGGCCCTTCTCGTCGAGCGTGAAGCTCAGTCGGTCCGCGCGAAATTCCATGGTCACGATCTGCCCCGGTCGCAGGGCGCGTTCGACGCGTGCGCCGGCGGTGACGCGCGCCTGCTCTCCGAGCTCCGGCGTGTAGAGCTCACCGACCAGGTTTTGCACGGGCTCGGCGTTGCAGCCGTCGGCTTCGGCGCCTGCCTCGTCGGCGACCGGGGCATCGGCGGGTGCCGCCGGTGTCGATGCGGAGGGTGGCGCCTCGGTCGGCGCCGACTCGGCGGGCACGGGCTCCGCCGGGACTCCCTCGGCAGGAGCGGGCTCGGTCGTGGCCGTGGGGGGCGACGCGGTCTCGGGTGCGTTCGCGTCGTGGTCTCTCCGGCCGCAGCCCGCGATCACGCCAATCATGACCAGCGCAAGAAGGATACGATCCATCGTCAAACTCCTCCAGCAGTCGCCGGCAGCGCACGCTGGCTCTGCAGGCTGTCGATGAGACTCTTCGAATCCAGGGTCCACCCGAAGAAAGACTCCACGTTGAAGATGGTGGCCTCGTGGGCCGTCCGTGGACCGGCCTGCATCGTTGCATCCGTCACGAGAACCGGCCAATACTCGTGGAAGTAGGCATCGCGCAAGGTCGACTCGACGCATACATTCGTCGCGATGCCGACGAAGAACAGGTAGCGCATCTCGCGCACGCGCAACACGGAATCGAGCGTCGTACCGGCGAATCCACTGTAGCGCGTCTTGAGAACGACGATGTCATTCGGCTGGGGTGCGAGTTCCGGAACGATCTCGACGTCCCACGTGCCTTCGACGAGGAGCTTCCCCTTGAGCTCCGGACGGGCACGCATCAGGCACAAGGCGGTTTCCTTCCGCGGATTCGGTGATGCCTCGCTCCCGCCGTTGCTGAGGTCCGGTTTGTATCCGGTCTGTAGATAAACCACCTGGACACCGCGCGTGCGCGCCGCGCCGAGCACCGCATCGACCGTCCGTACGACTTCGGCGGCACCCGAGATATCGATACCCGCGAGGTCGAGCAGCCCTCCCCTGCTCGCGAACGCGTTCTGCATGTCGACGACGATGATCGCCGATCTATCGAGCGCCACCTCGAGCGCCTCCGGCCGGGTCGGGAGGGCAATCATGGGCGGCGGTGGATCACGCCGCCTTTCATGACGAAATCGACCTTGCTCGTGAGCGCGATGTCGGTCGTCGGGTCGCCGGGCACGGCGACGACATCGCCGTGAAAGCCGGGCTCGAGCTGACCGATGTCGGTCACGCCGAGCACCTGCGCGGCGTTGTACGTCGCGGTCTGCAGGGCGGTCGCGGCCGGCATGCCGGTGTCGACCATGAAGCCAAACTCGCGGGCGTTGTCGCCGTGCAGCGCGACACCCTGGTCAGTGCCGAAGCCGATCTTCACGCCCGCGCGCCAGGCCTTGCCGAAGGTGTCCTGGATCTGCGCGCCGATCCGCGCGGCCTTGGGTCGCACGATCTCCGGATAGAAGCCGGGGATCTTTGCCTTCTCCGCAACGAACTGGCCCGCGCTGATCGTCGGCACATACCAGGTGCCGTGCTTCTTCATCAGCGCAAAGATCTCCTCGTCCATGTAGGTGCCGTGCTCGATCGAGGTGACACCCCCCTCGACCGCGCGACGTATACCCTCCTTGCCGTGCGCGTGCGCGGCAACCGTGAAGCCGTAGTCGCGCGCAGTTTCGACGATGGCGCGCACCTCCTCGACGGTGAACTGCGGCGCATCGCCGCTCTTGGCGTAACTCAGCACGCCGCCGGTGGCGGTGATCTTGATCAGGTCGGAGCCCTCCTTGTAGCGCTGCCGGACCGCCTGGCGCGCCTCGTCGACACCATTGATCACGCCCTCAGTCGGGCCCGGCGGACCCAGCGCCTCGGCGATCTCGGAATTGAGCCCGTTGTTCGGGTCGCCGTGACCGCCGGTGGTGGAGATCAACTTGCCCGCGGCATACACCCGGGGTCCCTTGATGTACCCCCGGTTGATCGCGTTACGCACAGCGATCGACACAGCTCCGCCCAGGTCGCGCACCGTCGTGAAACCCGCGAGCAGCGTCTTCTCGGCGTAGCCGACCGAGCGGTAAGCGAAATCGGTGTCGTCGAGCCGGAACCGCTCCGAGTAGCTGTCCGGGTTCGATTCGCCCGACAGGTGCACGTGCAGGTCGATCCAGCCGGGCATGCAGGTGTGCCCGGCGAGATCGACGACCTCCGCCCCGGCGACGTCCGCGCGCTCACGCAGCACCTGCGCGATGCGGCCATCGGTGACGACGATCGTGCCCGCGCCCACGAGACGCGCGGATTTCGAGTCGTAGATGTTGCCGCACTGCAGGGCGGTGGTGGCCGCCCCCGCAACTGCGGGCGCGGCGATCAGGATCGCGAGCAGCGCGGCGGGACGGATCGTGTGCATGGAGTCTCCTCGAAGTCGGGCGCGCATTATTTCCGTTGTCGGTGCCCGTATCCAGTATTGCAGCTATCCTTCGCGTCCATGGCCTGGGTGGCGGAACTTAAGAAACGCAAGGTCTTCCGCGTGGCCGCCGCCTATGCGGTTGTCGGATGGCTGCTCGTCCAGGTCACCTCGGTCGTCCTGCCCGCGCTGAATCTCCCCGCGTGGACGATCACTTTTACGACCGTCCTGCTGATGCTCGGTTTTCCCGTGGCGCTCCTGCTCGCGTGGAGCTTTGAGATCGTCCGCGACCGAGGCGCGACACCTTCGTCCGCGGCCGGTCTGGCGACCGGCGTCCAGCCCCGCTCGATCGTCGTCCTGCCCTTCGCGAACATGAGCGACGATGCGGCGCAGAAGCACTTCGCCGACGGCATCGTGGAGGACCTGACGACGCGGCTGCAGGCGCTACCTGGCCTCAAGGTCATGTCCCGG
>Ga0157306_10000212_pt1 | contig 11413 bp, 10 predicted proteins | sample NitcycUS163409C2_FD_108391 | JGI IMG/M metagenome (GOLD analysis project Ga0157306, IMG submission 108391) | Soil microbial communities from Arlington Agricultural Research Station in Wisconsin, USA - Nitrogen cycling UWRJ-S163-409C-2 | ecosystem: Environmental > Terrestrial > Soil >...
ATTGGCGTCGCGGCCATGATGATGCTGCCGTAGACATCGTGCTGGGTCTGATTGACGGCCGCGTTTCCGATGCGCACTGGTCCATCACCGCCGTAGCCGAAAAGTGACGGCGCGGTACGCTCCTCAAGAGAATCCGTATGGACGACGCCGTAGAGCGGACGAACCTCATCCAACCGCCCGGCGGAGACACTCAGGATGTATGATATAAAGTCTTCCATTGTGCGGGTCGCGCCAATGCGGTTTAACGCGCGCACGACGAAAAACGCGTCGCGCATCCAGCAAAAGCGGTAGTCCCAGTTGCGGCCCGATTTCGGCACTTCGGGAATCGAGGTTGTGAGCGCGGCGACGATCGCTCCAGTCTCCTCATAACTGCACAGCTTGAGCGTGATGCCGGCACGGATGATCTCGTCCTGCCAGTCGATCGAGAAAGCAAGCCGTCTTACCCATTCAAGCCAATAGTCACGCGTGCGCTCGCAAAAATCCCGGCATGTCGTTTCGAGCGAGCCCTCGAAAGGCTCGTCCGTTCCGAAGACCATGTGCACAGGCCGCGTCAAAATGAACGAGGCTTCGTTCTCGACATAGGAAAGCGGTGCGTCGGTCGTCAGCCTCACCGGCACGTCGTCGCGCCAGTAGCGGATGTGATTGCTGCCAGACGATCGCGATGCAACCGGTTCACCGTAACGATGCGTCGTGCGAAATCGGATGGTCACTCGCGGCATACCTCCGATCGGCTCAATGATGCGGATGATCTGCGGCGGACGAAACGTGCGCCCGTAAATCTGGAAGCGCGGAGCAAAGTCGGTGATGCGCACCCCGGCGCCTTTGTCATCGATCAGATCGGTCACCACGACGGCAGTGTTACGAACGTAGTTCGAGCGAACCTCGACCTGCCCTTCGAGCACGACATCTGTGAAGCCCTTGTCCTCGCCTCCGGAAAGCAACCGGCAGAACACGGGATCGCCGTCATAACGCGGCAGGCACCACCACACGATCCGCGACGACGGTTCGAGCAACGCGGCGGTGCGGCCATTTCCGATGACCGCGAGATCGAGCCCATAGTCAGTCATGCGCCCGCCCGCCCGTTTGTGGCCAGCAAATCCAGCGCGCTACGCACCTGTGCCGGATCCTTGAAAACTCCGGCGAGCCCAGGGAAATATCGGGAGACGCTAAACCCCTTTCCGCCGATTTCGGGCAACACTTCGAATACCGACTCATCGGTGATATCGTCGCCGATGAACACGGGTGTGCGCCCGCCGAATGGCGGGTGGGCCATCAGTTTGCGGATGCTTTCCCCTTTGCTGATCCCAGGCCGCTTGACCTCGAACATTGCTTTGCCGAGCAGCAGTTCGGTTGGCTCGGCTGAAAATGCCGTGCGCGCGGCAGCGATGTGACGGCGCAATTGCTCTGCATGCTGCGGTGTTTTGCGGTAGTGCAGCGCGAGCGAATAATCTTTGTCCTCAACGACAACGCCTGGTCCGATCCCGGCGGCGTCTGCAAGCCTGCGACGCAAATCGATCGGCAATGGCTTTGCCCAGTAAAAGGTCTCACCGTCATTGATGCGCATCTCGGCGCCGTGACCACCGATCGACGGCAACGCCAGAGGAGAAAACAGACGATCGAGATCGCCGATCCGCCGACCACTGACCAATGCGATCGCGCCACCCGACAGCTCGTGCAACCGTGCGAGCGACCGAAGTAATGTGTCGGAAACATGCACCTCATTTGGCGATGGACCGATGTCGACAATTGTGCCGTCCACATCGAGGAGCAGCGCGATTTTTTTCAAATCTAGACCGGAAAAAATGTCCATGACGGGGTCGTTAGCAATTATATGCACAACTATAATTCCGTCCGGTACAAGAAAGTTCGATGGGCCGTGTCGCGTTAGCGCGCCAACACCTCGACATCGCCGTCGACCCCGGTAACGACCTTGAATTCGCGCTCGTAGACTTTTCCCTCATTGCGAGCGATTGCCCGATATTCGCCCTCGGCCAAAATAACCCGTGGGAATGCGCCGATCGATTCCTTGATCACGTCGCCGCCTGGCGTGAGCACCGACCACGCGGTATTGGCGAGCGCCTCACCGCCCCGATCGCTGACCAATTTCAGCGTAATGGCCGCGGCGCGATGCGTGACGGTGATGTCCGTAAGCTTTCCCGCCTGCACACGGATGTCAGAACGGACCACGGAGTTGGCATCGCCATAATTCGACACGATGTAGTAAGTGCCCTCAGGAACAACTACGACATCACTAGTCATCACGTGCTCGGCGATCGGCCGCCGGTCGCCCGCTTCGAACTGGCTACCCTTGTAGACGTCAAACGAAATCTGCCCGGCGGGGATGCGAACGTCCCCAACCTTGCCTTCAATTTGCAGGCCGCCGGCCGGCAGGTCGAACTCTTCGTGCACGTTCGACCCGCGCAACTCGACCGGCTTCACCGCGGTCGCCAATCCAAAACCGACGTGGACAATATACGCTCCGGCGGGAAGGACGAGCGTAGGCGCCGGTGACTTATCTTCCTTGACGAGCTTGAAGTTGCCGCTCGTATCGGCTTTTGCATTGTAGACGCGCCAAGTCAGCCCGCCGCCGATCGACTGCGCGTCTTTGCCGAAACGAGCGCTCAGCGCAAGCGCGACTTGTCCTGCCGGAATCGCGGGAATCGATGCCGTGGTTTTCGGAGGCGCGTTGGGAATCGGCGCGGGCGGTGTCGACGGGAGACTGCTCGGCCCAAAGATATCGGTGCGCGTCGACGGCGACGGCGAGATCAGCCCTGTCGATGGCACCGCCGAAAACAGCGAATTCTGCGCGGGCGCCTGGGCATGTGCGGGCAATGGATCAACCGCAACCAGAATCAGAATAAGTCCGAGCGTCGGCCATAGCCGGCCGCACACGGCGGCGGTTGCGGGTGTCGTGTTCATGAGCTGATGTTTTCGGCTCAAATCGAGGCGATTTCAAGCCGGTTGGCCGCTTGTTTGTGACCCTGTTAACGCCGTGCTAGTCGCAACAGCGCAATTTCCGAAAGGTCAACAATGCTTGATGCTCTTGAGCTCCTGAAAACTCGCCGCTCGGTCAAGCCGATGGAGTTGGCGGGGCCGGCACCGGCACCATCCGAGATCGAGACGCTTTTGAAAATAGCGTCGCGGGTCCCTGATCACGGCAAGCTGGCGCCCTGGCGATTCATCGTGTTCGACGGCAATGCACGCGCCACCGCAGGAGACATAATTGCAGTCACATATCGTGCCGATCATCCTGACGCAGCGCCCGATCAGATCGAATTCGAGCGCAAGCGTCTCTCGCGTGCGCCGCTCGTCATTGCGGTCGTCAGTCGGGCCGGTCCGCACGTTAAGATCCCGGAATGGGAGCAGCAGCTCTCCGCCGGCGCCTCTGCGATGAGCCTCGTCTTTGCCGCGCATGCCATGGGCTATGCCGCGAGCTGGATCACAGAATGGTATGCTTACGACCGCCGCGTTCTCGATGCGCTTGGCATCGCTCCTCATGAGCGCGTTGCGGGCTTCGTTCATATCGGGCGCCCGGCAAAGCCACCCGAGGACCGTGACCGGCCGAAACTCGATGCCATCGTCACGCGCTTCGGCGCTTGAGGAACCATCGAGCCGATGCGGCATTTAACGTTTACGTAATGCTGCAGGCGCAAGCTTCCCGTCACGTTTCTGTCACAACACTCAGCCAGCAGTACTGCTGGATTGGCACTCCTGCGTAGCCTCGGGGGCATAGGAGAAACGACGCGTGGTTTTCGAGGGCCTATTCGCGCGAGCGCGCAACGGCGACCGTGCGGCGGAAGCCTCGACGCACGCGCAGCCCGCTGCGGTGCGTCCAACCATCGGGCTTGCGTTAGGCGGCGGCGCCGCCCGCGGTTTTGCCCACATAGGCGTGATCCGCGCTCTGGAAGCGCACGGCATCGTGCCTGATGTGATCGTTGGTACTTCTATCGGTGCTGTCGTCGGCGGCTGCTACGCCGCGAAGGAAATGGACAACCTCGACAGGTGGGCACGCACGTTGACCGTGCGCGGCGTGCTCGGCTACCTCGACATCAGCTTGTCTGGTTCCGGCTTGATCGGTGGGGGCCATCTCGCCGCGCAACTTGAAACAGGCTTGAAGGAAAGCCGCGTTGAAGATCTGCCGATCCGCTTTGCAGCAATTGCAACGGAATTCAACACGGGTCATGAAATCTGGCTTACACGCGGTCGACTGAGCGATGCATTGCGTGCCTCGTATTCACTCCCGGGAATTTTCCCACCTGTGCGGATCGGTGGACGATGGCTGGTCGACGGCGCTCTGGTCAACCCGGTGCCGGTCTCGGCCGCGCGCGCGCTTGGCGCCCGATTGGTGATCGCCGTCAATCTCAATTCCGATCTGTTCGGCCGTGGTACGATCATCGCAAATCATGGTACCGACGAAAACGACACCGCTCCTGAGCCTGTGAAGGTCAACGGCTTTCGCCGAATGTTCAGCGGGGAGCGCTCGCTGCGTCGGCAGTTTTTCGGCCGGCGCGGCAGGCCCGGGCTACCCACGGTCATGGTGGAAGCCTTTAACGTCATGCAGGACCGCATCACGCGGGCGCGGCTTGCGGGCGATCCGCCCGATGTTCTGATCAGCCCGCGGCTCGGCGGTATTGGCTGGTTTGATTTCCACCGGGCCGCCGAGGCTGTAGAGATCGGCAGTGAGGCCGCCACAAAAGCGCTTGATGCGGTCAGCGAGGCGGTGACCGCACTCTCTCAGCCGGGCGAACCGGGCGCAGGATGAAGCGAGTTACGCGGTACGGATGTAGTCGCGCATCGCCTCGGATTCGCTTTCAATCTCTTCGACGCGATGTTTGACAACGTCGCCGATTGAAATAAGTCCGGTGAGTTGCCCATCGGCGATGACCGGCATGTGCCGGAATTTCCCCGCCGTCATGCGCTCCATGATGCTGGCCACCGCCTCATCCGCGGTGCAGGTCGCAACATTGCGTGTCATCACCTGACCAACCGAAAGATTGAGCGCTGTTGCACCATGCTCGGAGAGTGCCCGCACGATGTCGCGTTCCGACAATATGCCGGCGAGGTGCCCTCCGGCGCCGAGGATAACCACTGCACCGATGCGGCGCGCGGAAAGCAACTTTGCCGCCGCTGCGAGATCGGCCGTCGGTTCGATAGAGACGATGTCGCCGCCCAAGTTTCGTTTCTTGGCGGCCAGGATCGTCTTCACGTTCATGGCAGCCTCCCTATGGCAAGATCGCCTTTCAAAACGCGATCATGCGCAAAAACGCCCGATCTCACAGGGACGACCCGCGAGTCTGGGCCACGAGCAACGATCCTGCCGGGCCGCCGGTTCCGTCAACACGCAATTCCGTGAGGTCAGCTCCGCACTGCGCAATTGGCTAATGCGGCGTTGCAGCAGGGTCCTCAAGTTGCGGTAAATCCGGCGCGCGATCGAACCAGGAGAACAACAACAGTCCGGCGAGAAATCCCCCGATATGCGCCTGCCAGGCCACCGGCTGTTCGCTGCCGGTCACGGGAAATGAGCCCAGCCCGAACAGGATGTTGATACCGAACCAGACGACCAAGAACAGCAGCACGCGCGGATCACGCAAGACCCCGGTCAGCGGTATTGCCGGCACGCGGTAAGCGCGATCGTCTCCGCCGCGAAACAGCCCGAGCGGCCCGCCGCGCTGGAATGCGAAGCGCATCGCCGCGGCCATGGTGCCGGAGATCGCCGCCGATGCACCGATCATCGGATATTGTTCGCCGGGATGCGTGGCGAGATGCAGTGCGGCGCCCGCCGCCGATGTGACCGCGAAAAATGCAAGAAAGCGCGGCGTGCCAAATCGGCGTGCGACTGCACTGCCGAACGGCAGGAGCCACGCTGCGTTCACACCGAAATGTATCCAGTCGGCATGGATCAACGCATAGGTGACGAAAGTCCATATGTCGGCGCCGCCACCTGGCAAGGCGCCCCCGAGCACGACCGAACTGTCGTAACGGGCCGGAATGAAAGCAAATGTCAGCAGAAATTCTACGTCCTGCTGCTCGGTCAACAGCAATGTGCGGACGAGGTGCACGAGTGCCAGCACCGCCAGCACCGCGACAACGACCGGAGGAATATTGAAAATCGGTTCGCGATTCACTCACGAGGTTCCGGTGGGACCCCTGAGTTACGCTGCTTCGCCACCCAGCCGCAAGCCGGATCGGCGCATACAAGAGAAAAGGGAGGGCTCTCGCCCTCCCTTGAGCCACGCTGCGGGGTTATTGCCGCCTTTGCGGCTGGTCACATGCCCTCGCCTCCCCGGGCTCGTAACTGTTTCGACGCGCCAGCAAATTTTGCCACTGCGCTCTCGAGCGGACCAAGGACCACAAGCGGCCGTTCTTGCCAACCCGCCTCTCGTTTTAACGCTAACCGTAGAACGCTGCCGCTAAATACCGCACCGGGCACGATCTCTGCACGACGTCCGCTGTCGCCACACCATGCCGGCGCCCCTGTGCCGAACGGGGACAGGCGCGGCAACTGGAGCTGCAGACACTGCGCCATGTCGGCGCCGCGCAAACCGACGTCGCGGCATCGCAGTTTCGAAGCAGCGCCGTCCAACGCATGCGTCATGGCTTTCTGGTCTATAGCGGCGGACGCGAAATCAGGCCCGACGACGGCAAAAACTAACGCAACGTTAACGATAGGCTAATAGGCTCATTAGCTGCGGAAAATAAACGCTTTCCGATCCCGGCAGCTATGGCACTCCCTTTGACCAAACCGGTAATTCTGCCTCTGGCTGAGGAACGCCGGCGCCATCAGCGCGTGAAGGTTAACTTGCTCGGCCGCTACATGCTGGCAGACCGACGTGAATTCCCGTGTCAGGTTGTCGACATGTCCCCAGGCGGCATGGCGCTTCAGGCTCCCATAGCTGGCCAGCCCGGCGAGCGCGTCATCGCCTATGTTGACCACCTTGGCCGTCTCGAAGGCAAGGTCGCACGTACTTTCGAAAGCGGATTTGCAATGACGATCTCGGCCACGCTGCGCAAACGCGACAAGCTCGCAGCGCAGCTCACCTGGCTAGCCAACCGGCAAATCCTCAACCTTCCAGAGGACCGCCGTCACGGCCGGTTTGCGCCGCGGAACCCAATGGCGCGCCTCGTGCTGCCCAATGGCACCAATGTCGCCTGCCGCGTGATCGATCTCTCGCAATCCGGCGCTGCGATCGGCATCTCCGGTGATCTGCGACCGCCAATTGGCGTCGTGGTCACCGTCGGAAAGGCACAAGGCCGCGTCGTGCGTCACATCGACGACGGATTTGCGATCGAGTTCATGCGGTTGCAGCACCCCGACTTCGTTGAAGAAAACGTAACCGGCGAATAGCGTCACTGCGCCGTAAACGCGATGCGCGGAATTGCGTGCTCGCGGTAACAGGGTGCTAGCTGCAGCGGTCCGCAGCAACGCCCGGCCACGATGAAATCCCAAGGCTGCCAAAAGTAAACGCCCGTGCAGAACGCCTGCGCGGGCGTATCATTTCGCGCGCCATCCGTTAATGCCTAAAACTTTAGGCAAATAGTATTGATTGGGATTTTAGGCAAATGCTATTTGAGTTTTAAAAGTATTATATCAGTCTTTTACTTGCTTTCTACTTAAAGTGACTTCCGCAACTTAGCCCCAATACAAGCCGTTTGTGGGAACTGTGGCCCTAACAAGACGGGAAGGGGCCACAATGGCTAGGCGTCTCAAACAGACACTGCGGACCGGCGCCATGCTGGCATTCGTGGCCGCAGCTATGCTCGCGGCTTCGATAAGCGCAACGGCCGCCCGGGAGCGCAGGGCGTCGCTTGGCAACCCGTTCCCGCAACTGGAACAACCGCTTTACATCGCCGTCGGGGAACCGACGCGTCCGCCAATTGGATGGGTGGATTTCTGCGTCGAATACCAGCCCGAATGTGCCACCAAGCCGTCGGCGCCGCGCGACGTCGTGCTCTCAACCAAAGCCTGGGCCGACATGGTCAATGTCAATGCCTGGGCAAACCAGGCGATCAAGCCGATCACCGATATGGAGCATTGGGGCGTCATCGAACGCTGGAACTATCCGGACGACGGTTACGGCGACTGCGAAGATTACGTTTTGCTCAAGCGGCGCATGTTGATGCAGGCCGGGTGGCCGCGCGAGGCGCTGCTCATCACCGTCGTGCGCGACAAGAAAGGCGATGGTCATGCCGTGCTTACGGTCAAGACCGATCGTGGCGAATTCGTTCTCGATAACCAGGAACCGCAGGTCCTGTCGTGGCAGCGGACCGGATATCGCTTCGTGAAGCGTCAGTCGCAATCCGACCCGAACGCCTGGGTCCTGCTTGGCGAACCGCCCGCTGTGCCCGCGATCGTTTCGGCGCGCTGACAAAGAAAGGAATTCGCGTTCCCGGTCACGTCCCCACCCCTCCCCGTCCCCAGACCGGGTTCGCGAGCGGCCGGATCTCCCCCAAGATCCGGCCGCACATTTTTGACGCAAGGAAAGCGCTGATTTCAAAAGCAAAGTATGTCCTGGGGCAGAAACAATCGTCCGAGCGTTAGGGGAACAGTGCCGTTCTATCGAAAAAGAGAGCCGCGCTCCGGGCTCCCGGCCCAGGCGCAGCCCACTTCTGTTCGCCATTGCCACTATGGTCGAACGAGCCATTAGAGTAAGGAATTACACCAGATCCATCAAACGCAAAGAAAGAGAGACCGTTTGTGGCTCGGCAACGGCCTCTCCTACGCACAGCCGAGCACCAAGGGACGGGGCTCAGCAGCCGTGAAGGCAGGATCACACAGCTTGCGTGTTCTCATTGTGATTCCGGTTACAAGATTTGCGATTGGTAGCTTACTACCGGAACAAAGCCTGTCTCCCCTGAGGTCGGGCACTGGGGGAACCTGGGTGGCAGTCGATTCAGCGTAGTGCCACAACGCTGGCCGATTGTCGCTCCTTTGAGCGGTGTCGTCATTCGGGCGTGAACAATCACGAAGCAAAAACTGTCGCTCGTGTTCTCGGATTTTTTCGTGCCAGTCAGTGCTGCAAGAATGGAGACGAACACTACCGGGCCCGCGACCGTCCTGCGCGACGGAGCATCATTCAATGGAGAAGCCGGCTCCACTTTGCAATGCTGTGTCGATAATAGGAAATCCCGGCGCGAATGCCATAACCTGAGACAAAGCCGATGGCAAAACCGAGCGTCAGAAGAACAAGAAAAATTTTCGCGAGGTGCGGATCCATTCTCATTATAATAATCCGATGCCATGTTAGTTCATGGCGAGTTGTGACGTTGCTTGCCAACGCACCTTTTTCAAAGCTCGTTTGTTGAGAACCTGGGACGGGGACGGAGCCGCGCAAAGTTTGCGCGGCCTTTTTCCTAGAGATGATGACCTGCTGTTTTCGCTCAACGCCGCGAAGCGGCGTGACTCCCTTTCGATTTCATGCCCTTCACAGTTTTCGTTCCAGCCGCGGAACTTTCGCTTTCAGTTGTGCCTAAAAACCTATGCTGAAGGCATGGCCGCGGTGCCTACCAGCCCTGGAATAACATATATGGACTAGCGTCGACGGCTAGACTAATCTGGAAGATGTGGCGTCTTTCGTACCAGGAGGTGGCATTGTGCCCCTCACTTACAACATTAAAGATGCCGCAGACCGTTTAGGCGTCAGCAAGCACTGGTTGCGAGAATTTCTGCGTCGGAGTCCGGTCGATAACGCCGGCGTTCCTTTTTATGTACCAATCGGCAGCCGTAAGAGGTTCACCGAGCGTGACCTTGAGCGCATTCTAGAGGCCAGCCGCGACACAGAAAAAGACAAGTTGCTGCCGGCGCGCACCGTAATTAGCCCGAGTTGGCCACCTCGTCGTCGAGTGTCTGAAGAATCCAGGGAAGAGGCCGATCATTTGCCAGGGGATCGGCTCGCGCACGCGCTTGTGCAACTCAAAAAATAGCACTCTTGGTCACGATTGCCCGTCGATGGAATGCTGGTCTGGCAATGTTCGCCGGAACGTTATCGTTATGTTGGTGTGGCGTTCTTCCTAGGTCAAATGTGGATGTCGGAAAGCATCATCAAGACTGTCGACCTAATCAATCGCGCGGGACACCGTCCGATCAGCATGATCCAAAGGATCGTGAGTATGAGCCCAGAAGCCAAAAGACAAACGGCAAGCGGTCGGATCTCCCCCAAGATCCGGCCGCACATTTTTAGGCAAAGGCTGCTGAAATTTTGCGTACGATTTCGCGACGGCGAAAGTTAGCGCGCGACGCTGGAAGCGTCTTGTTTCAGGAGGCGGCCGCTTGCACAGCCGACGAAGCCGACGTTCCCCGCTGCCACTTGCGAAGCCATTTGCGGGCTGGGGCTTCATAGTAAGTGTAGAGAGCCAGCGAAATCGCCAACACGATCACGAGAAGAAGCACTAGTTTCGCCGAATCGTAGACAAAGGAATGCTTTGCCGTTCCAGTCAGCTTGACGGCGATTCCCAGTACGACATCGTGGACGAGGTAAATAGAATAGCTTGCGCCGCCCAGCAGAAGAACGGGGCGCAACGCCAGCACACGTGAGCCAATATTTTTGTAGCGGGCTCCGCAAAAAACCAGCAGTGCTGCAGTCGGCGCCAGTGCGAAATTCATATTCATCTTGCAGACTATGTTCGTGCAAGACATGTTCGCGTTGGTATTCGGGCTATTACTTAGATAAGCAATCGCGCTGTAATTCAAATAAGTGATCACGGCGACAGAAATTACTGCCGTAAAGAACACGACCGTTCCGGCCAAGTTTTCTCGATCAGAGACCGATCGTCGTTCAAGATTGATATAGAGTTGCGCCATCAATGTTCCGAGCAAGAATTCGCCCACACGCACGTATGGCGAAAAGTACAACAACCACCGCACAAAAGACGTCTGGAAATGCTCCTGCGTTCCGGCAATCGGGCCGTAATATCGGACTGCCCAAGCATTGATTGCGTCAGACCAATCGTAAAGGCCGACCGTCACTGCAATCCAAAGCGCGCACCAGAGCAAAGCAAGCGCGGCCGCAAGCCGTGGAGTGCGCGCTCGCAGGATAAGCCACGCGACCAACGGATATGCGAAATAGAAGAACCATTCGGTGCTGATAGACCAAGTAATAGGAGAGCCGCCGCCAATCGCGTCGATGACCGGATTTTCGCCGATCAGCGAATACACCCAAGTGTGGATAGAAAGGAGGAAGTAAGGAAGCGCTTGCAGGATGCTGCCAAATCGCTCGGGATTTCCGGCCAGAAGAGCGAGCGTCCGACTGCTGAGGGCGACATAAACCAGCATCATGAGCAGAAAAAGCGGATAGAGGCGCGCAAACCGCGCCCACAAAAAAGCCGCGACCCCGCGCGCGCCCTTTGTGGTCACCAGCTTCCCGTAATTGTAGTGAATCACAAAACCGCTCAGGACGAAAAAAAGAGTCATCCCGAA
>Ga0157306_10000219_pt1 | contig 11223 bp, 8 predicted proteins | sample NitcycUS163409C2_FD_108391 | JGI IMG/M metagenome (GOLD analysis project Ga0157306, IMG submission 108391) | Soil microbial communities from Arlington Agricultural Research Station in Wisconsin, USA - Nitrogen cycling UWRJ-S163-409C-2 | ecosystem: Environmental > Terrestrial > Soil >...
AGAGCCGCAGCACCAGGGGGGCGTAGATGACGATCAGCCCGCCCCAGAAAAGCACTTGGGCCTCGCCCTGGTCGAGCCTCGCTGCGTTGTTGCCGAAGGCCACCATCAGCAGGCCGGCTGCGGCGACCACGGCCAGCAAGGGCGCCAGGCCGAGGGAGAGCCGCGCGACTCGGCGCTGTCGGGCCGTTCTCCGTCGCGCCCCGATCCTGCTGTTGGGGATGTTTACGTCCGGCGAGCTCATTCCGGCTCCTCGAGGTCGAGCTCGACGCTGCGGTAGGGCAGGGCGTCGTGGTAGAGCGTGAGCAGCAGGGTTCCCGTCCGCCCCGCGACGGTCGCCCCGAGCCGCTTGCTCCAGCGCTCGTGGGTGGAGAGGCGCAGGCGCAGGCTTTCGAGCAGCTCGTCGCCGTCGCTTAGATCGAGCCTGTAGGTGGTGGGCCCGCCGTGGTTCCAGACCCCCGCTTCGATGCCGGTTCCCACCGGCAGCCCCCAGAGCGAGGCGAAGCGCTGGCGGCTCTGCTGCTCGTGCACGCCGTCGGTCGCGATCGCGACCGCGGCGCCGGCGATTACCAGCGCGGCGAGAAAGCCCACCGCCCACAGAGCTCCCGCTGGCGCCCGGAGCGGCGCCGAGCGACGCCGTTGGATCGGCGTCGTCTGCCGCCTCCTGGCTGCAATCGCGCTGGCGCCGAAGGTGACGATCGTGGAGATCGCAATCCAGGCGGCCCGATCGAGATCGACGGCGAACTGGACGAGCAGACCGCCGAGGGCGGCGGCGCTGACGCTGAAGACGAACACATGGACGTACCTGTCTTCGCGCTCCGTGGCGCCGGGTGGGAAGAGGGCCGCGGTAATCGCGTAGCCGGTTGCAACGAGCACGAGCGGCGAGAGCAGGACGGCCTGCAGCCAACCGCCGGGGGAGACGAGCGTGCCGATCAGCCCGATTGCGGCCAATCCACATGCCAGCCGCAGGTCCAGCACGCGGTTCGGTGCGCGGGGGCTCACGCCGGCGACCCCGAACGGGCTGCCGTGCGCTGGTAGAGACTTTCTATCTGGGGCATGACGACCTCCGGCGTAAAGGCACGCGCACGGTCGCGTGCCTTTACCTCGATTCGCTCTCGCAGCTCTCGATCCTCGATCAGGCGCCTCATCGCCGCTGCCAGGGCGGTCGCATCGCCGCCCGGCACGAGCAAGCCGGTCTCACCGTCTTCGATCATGTCCTCCTGGCCGCCAGGGCGGGTGCCGATCATCGCCCGGCCCTTGCTCATCGCCTCGTGGACGACGTTGCCGAGCGCCTCCGGCGCCTTGGTCGGCAGCACGCCGAAGAGGGCCTGCTCCCAGATCGCCATCACCGTCGCGTGCGAGACGTCGGTGATCACCGTGCTGCCGGCGGGGAACTCCTTCGGGGAGTCGGACATCATCGTCCCGACGAGCACCAGGGGCGGCGGATCGACGAGGCTCTCGTAGGCCTCGAACAGCTCGTAGATGCCCTTGATCTCCCGGAAGCCGCCGACGAAGAGGATGAACGGCTGCTCGGGCAGTTGCGAGATCGCCTCGGCGTCGACAGCCTCGCCCGGCTCCTCCTCGTGGAAGTTTGGGATCACCGTTGCCGGGATCCCGGGAACGTGCAGGAAGCGATCGATGATGCGGGCGACGAAGCGGCTCACCGCGTGCAGCGCCGTGACCTTGCGCCGCAGCACCGGTCCGACGGCAAAGACCCCGATCACCGCGGCCACTCCCTTCGGCGCGCCGTACCGGTGTCGAGCGCAGTCGAGGCACTTGCCGAGGGCGGGCCCTGAGCAGAGCTCGCCCTTGCGGACCAGCGTGCCGACCGCGCAGACGTTCCCGTAGTCCCGCGCTGAGAGCAGCAGCGGCACCTTCCTGCCGAGCAGCCCCACTGCCAGGGAGTGGGAGATCCAGCCGTAGGTGTGGACGAGGTCGGGCTGGAAGTCCTTGACCACGCGGCGCAGGCGCCAGGCGGCCTCAGGATCGGCGAACGGGGGCGGGTTGTGCTTGTAGGGATCCTCGGAGACCCAGCGCATGCGGCTGCTCAGGTCCCGTACCCGATAGACGGGGATCCCTTCGCGCTCTTCCTCGGAGGGCATTCCCGGTTGCCAGGAGGTGGCGATGGCAACGGTGTGGCCGGCCGCGGTCAGGTGCCGGGCCAGCAGCTCGACGCTGCGAATCGACCCGCCGATCAGCGGTCGGTAGTAGTCGGTGACGATCAGCGCACGCAGTGCCGGGCTGGGCGGGCTCAAGGCGCCTGCTGGATGCTTGCGCCGTTGGCTCCGTTCAGCGCGCCGCGCTGTTGCCAGCGACTCCGCAAATAGGCGAAGGGCCCACAGGCCAACCCCGCCAGCTCCAGGCGGATCAGCTCACGTGGATAGTCGCCCTGCCGGTTCCTGTTCTTCTCCGATTTCGGCGAGAGGGCGAAGCCGACGCCTGCGGGGAGCTTGCGCAAGAGCGTCGGCAGAAGGCGCGGATTGTCCACCACCGACTTCGTCACGCAGGCGCTGAGGCCGAGCCCGTAGCCCCACATGCGACGGCGCAGCATGCCGTAGTCGCGGGGATGGGCGTGCCAGACGAGCGCCGCCGGCTCGTGAACTACCTGGCGGCCGGTGAGCACGACGCGCAGCAACGCCTCGATGTCCTCGCCGGCCAGGGTCGGCGTCGGCGGCCCGAGGACGGGGTCGAAGCCGCCCAGCGCTCGGAAGGGATCGCGGCGAAAGGCCATGCTGCGGCCGCTGCCAAAGGCGCCGGGGATGAAGGGGAACAACGGCTGGTCGTGGGGCGGGTCGTCGAGGCCGTAGGTCCGTGTCTCGAACCCCCTCTGCAATCCGCCGAAGCCCTCGAACCAGCGCTCGGTGGGCGTCTCGAGCGCGCCGGGGAGCGTCGGCCCGGAGACCGCATCGACCCGGCTGCCAAGCTCGAAACCCGCAATCAGGGTTGCGAGCCAGTTCTCGTCGACGTCGACGTCGTCGTCAGCGAAGACGACGATCTCGCCGTTTGCCTCCCAGAGCCCTCGGTTTCGTGCTCTCGAGATGCCGGGCTGCGGTTCGACTACGACCCGCACCTTGGCATCGGAGGGGAAGTCGTTCTCGTCGAAGCTGAGTGGGTCCTCGCCGTCCTCGGGAGTGTCGACGATGATCGTCTCCTGGCGGTCGCTCGGGTAGCGGCAGGCGAGGATCGAACGGACCGTGCGGCGCACGCGCTCTGGCCGGCCGCGGGTGACGATCACGATCGAGATGCTGGGAGCGTGCCGCAACATCTCCTCGCGGCGCTCGGTGCACGGTGGAGCCTCGGGCCCGGCAATGCCTCCGGCGCCGAGCACGGAAGCGGGGAGCCCGTCGGCCTCCAGGTGCCGGCGGATCTCCCCACCCAGCTCGCGCTGGATCTCGGCGGCCAGCTGCTCGACGGCAAGGCCGTCTGGCGGCAGTCTCACCTCGATCGTCCCCAGCGGACGGCCATGCAGGCGGACGAGGCACATGCAGGACTCGAACGGCACGCCATCCTCGGTCTCTGCGCCGGGCAGGGCATGCAGGGGAGCGCCGACCTCGATGTCACGGATCAGCACCGGCGCAAAGTCGGGCGAGGGGGGAGTGCTGCGCGGTCGTGCCATTCTCAGTCCTTCGCCGAGCTGCGGGTACGCGCAGCGGCAAGTGTCGCCAGCAGGAAACCAGTTGCACTGGACGCGACCCCGATAACGATAGCCCCCGCCCGCAGGGCGCCGCTTGGCCGGCCCCGCAACAGGTCGCGCAGCCCCCCTGCAATGCCGCGTGGCAGAACCACGGCGAGGTGACGGCGCTCCGAGCTGAGGCCGTCGCTGGCGCCGAGGTAGCGGGAGAGGTTCGCCTTGCCGGCTCCCTCCTCATAGCAACGGCGCACGAAGTATGCGAGCGAGGTCCGTTCCGGCGTGACGCTGTGCATCACCCTGGCTGCGGGTTGGTAGAGCCAGATCGCGTCCGAGCGGTGCTGCTTGACGCGGATCGCGAGGTCGGTGTCGTCGGGCACGTTGCCGGCTGCGCGAACCATGCCCCGAGCACGGATCTCACGCGGGGCATCGGAGCTGTCGCCCTCGCGGAAGCCGCCCACTTCGCTGAGCACGGAGGCGCGCACGGCCATGTTCGCTCCGATTGGGTTGCGGACCGGTGCAAGGTGCGCGGGGAGGCCCGTGTAGCTGCAGCCGAAGACCCAATAGAACTCGCGGGGGAACCAGGCGGGCTGCGGTCCCTGCCAGAGCGGCAACAGGGCGCCGCCGGCGCCGACCGTGGACGCGTCGACGATCGAGCCCGAGAGCTCCTCCAGCCAGCGAGGCTCTGCCTGCGCGTCGTCGTCGATGAAGGCGATGACCTCCCCCTGTGCCGCCTCGATGCCGGTGTTGCGCGCGCCCGCCAGCCCGCGGGGGCGGCTGTTGGCAACCACCTTCGCCTCGGGGAACTCGGCCCGCGCTCGCTCCAGCAGGGCCGGATTGTGGTCGACGACGACGATCGTCTCCAGCGGCGCTCGGGTCTGCTCGCGCAGGGAGCCCAGGCAGGCGACGAGGTCGTCCCAGCGCTTCTCGTCGTAGGTCGAGACGACCACGGAAGTGGCAGGCGCCTCAGCAGCCATCGTCTCAGGCGGCTGCCGTGTGCGTTGTCCGCCGAGCCTCGGACTCCGCCACCGAGTGCGGTGCATGGCGGATAGCCCGGCGCCGCCGCGCCTCGCCCAGGATGGTCCCGAGCACGCGGAAGCCATCGCGGAAGGTGTTGAGGTTGCTGTGCCCCGAGATGCGGTCGGCCTCGTAGCTGGGCACCTCGGTGATCTTCATCCCGGCCCCGGCGATGCGAAGGTTGATCAGCGTCTCCACCTCGAAGCCGGCCACGTCGAGGGAGATGAAAGGCAGGCAGCGGGCCCAAAAGGCGTTGTAGCCGTAGCAAAGGTCGGTGAAGTGGGTGCCGTGCAGAAGGTTGGCGGTGCCGCTCAGCACCGCGTTGCCCGTCTGCCGCAGGATCGTGATGTCGGCGCTGCCACCACCATCGAGGAAGCGCGAGCCCTTGGCGAAGTCGGCGCCCGCCTCGAGTGCTTCGACGAAGCGCGGGATCTCAGCCGGGTCGGCAGAGCCGTCGGCGTCGAGCATCACGACCACGTTGCCGGTCACCGCGGCGAAGCCCGTGCGGAAGGCGTCTCCCTTGCCACGCCCGGCCTGCGTGAGCACTCGGATCCCGGGATAGGCTCGTTCGGCTGCCTCGATCGTGTTGTCCTTCGAGTTGCCGTCGACGAGGATCACCTCGTGCAGGTCCTCGGGCAGGCGCGTAAGCACATGGCCGATGTTGAGCTCCTCGTTCATCGCGGGCACCACGACGCTGATCTTCGTCTTGCGATTCTGACGTCGATCTGGTCCCGAATATGGAACCGCGCCGCGCGTCGCCAAGGCCTCGACGTCGATCAGCGGCACGCCGCCGACCTGGCTCGGCGTCGCTGCCGGCGCCTCGAGCAGGTCCAGCGGGCGGGGGAGCAGGCTGACCGGCACGCCGATTGACTTGAAGGCGCGCACGAGTTCCAACAGGCCCTCGTCGTCAGCGTGCTGGGTGGCGATCACGACCCGGTCGGCGCTGTAGCGTTCAACCACCTCGAGCGCCGCGACACGGGCGGCCGCCTGTGTGGCGTCGCCGTTGGGTGGGACCGTGGCCACAACCTGCGCGTATTCGCGCAGTGGCTCGTAGGCATGCAGCCGCTCGGCTGTCGCGTCGCCGCCAACCAGCACCCAGCGCTCGGGGCTCTCGAGGCGCTGGAAGAGCGGTGCGCCCGCTCGCCGGGCGGCGGTGTCCAAGGCGACGAACCCGGCCCAGAGGGCGAGCTGTGCGAGCCCGTCGAGCGGCGTCAGCAGTGACGCCACCCAGACGAAGAGGGCGGCGACCAGGAGGCGGATCAGCGGCCAAGCAGGCCCGTCCTCGGCGCTGCGCCCTGGGGTGGCCCCGTAAATCCCGAGCACCCCGTAAACGGCGACCAGCAACAGCGGCGCGACGGGCAGGGCCGGGAAGAGGCTGGCGCCGGCGGCGAGCGTGACGATTGCCAGGGTCAGCGATGAGGAGACCAAGTCGACCACCGGCAGCAACCACCAGCCCAAGCCCCGGCTCGCGCGGGGCATGCTGCCCAGCGTCGGTCGGTCCTGCACCAGGGCTTCGCGGCGCGGGAGGCGTTGGGGGAAGGGCCGGTCGAGAGGGAGATCAGTAAAGGGCTTCATAGAGCGAGGGAGAGGGGAGCTTTCTGCTTCGACTTTCGAATTAAATTTTCTTTACCCGTTTAGTTGCTGCTTTCCCCCTATCGGCCGCAAAGCCATCGGACGTTAGCGCCCGCAAGGCAAGCGCCATGGATTGTGACTACAGATACAAGTGTGCAGGGTTGCCGTATATACGCAACCCAACTTATGTTGGTTTAGAGCGGCCTAAAGCCGATATGACTCGGCGAGATCCGGATCCTTGGCGGCGAGCATCTCGGCCAGCTCGACCATCACCTTGCACTGCTTCCAGGTCGCGTCGTCCTGCATCTTGCCGTCGATCATGTGCACGCCGCGCCCGTCGGGGATCGCCTCGAGCACCTTCTTGGCGAACCTGACCTCCTCCGGCGGCGGGCTGAAGACCTGCTTGGCGATGTCGATCTGGACCGGGTGCAGCGACCAGGCTCCGACGCAGCCCATCAGGAAGGCAGCCCGGAACTGGGTCTCGCAGCCGGCCGTGTCCTTGATGTCCCCGAAGGGGCCGTAGAAGGGCAGGATGTCGGTCGCCGCGCAGGCATCGACCATGCGTGCGATCGAGTAGTGCCAGAGGTCCTGCTGGGCGCTGACCCGATCGGCCTCCGGGTTCTCGGGGTCGGCGGGGTCCTCCATCACCCGATAGCCCGGATGGCCCCCGCCGACTCGGGTGGTCTTCATGCGCCGCGAGGCGGCGAGGTCGGCCGGTCCGAAGCTCATCCCCTGCATGCGCGGGCTGGCTGCGGCGATCTCCTCGAGGTTGACCACTCCCTGGGCGGTCTCGAGGATCGCGTGGATCAGAATTGGCCGCTCGAGGCCGGCCTTGGCCTCCAGCTGGGCCAGCAGACGGTCCACGTAGTGGATGTCCCAGGCGCCCTCGACCTTGGGGACCATCACGACCTCGAGCTTGTCGCCGATCTCGGTGACCAGCGTGGTCAGGTCGTCGAGCACCCAGGGGCTCTCCAGGGAGTTGACCCGGGTCCAGAGCGCGGTCTGGCCGAAGTCGGACTCCTTGGCGGCGCGGATCAGGCCCTGCCGCGCAGCCTCCTTGCGGTCGACCGGAATCGCGTCCTCGAGGTTGCCGAGCAGGATGTCTGTCTTGGTTGCGATATCGGCCGCCTTGGCGACCATCTTCTCGTTGGAGAAGTCCAGGAAGTGGATCATCCGCGAGGGCTTGACGGGGATCTCACGCAGCGGCTCGGGGGCGCCGATCGCCTGCGGCTGGAAGAAGTCTCTGGGGTTTCTCACGCTGCTCCTCGCGTCGTTCGACCGTTGTCGGTCGCAACCCTAACCAAACGCGCGTTCGTGGCGGGCGGAGGAGTTCGGCGCCGGCCGCCGTACCTTGAGTCGATGGAGGGCGCGGCGAGCGATTCCACGCAGGACTGGTTGTTGCCGGAGAGCACGCGGCCACCGCTGATCGGCGAGCTCGAGCGCCGGATCGAGGAGGCTCTCGCCACAGCACGGGCATCCGAGGCGGCGGTCATGACCGTCGGAGCCGCGGCGCTTGCCGCTGCCGAGCAGGCGCGCCGGGCCGCGGAATTGGCCGAGCGGGCGAGCATCGCCGCGAGCGATGCACAGCAAGTCGTGGCCTCGGTGGCCGTTGCGTCTCCTCCCGCTGCCCCCGTGCAGCCCCAGCCGGCGGATAAAGGGCTGGGTGACTTCAGCGAGCGTGCAGATCGCCTCGTTGCCCGCCTGCGGCAGCTGCAACGGGTTCCGCTTGCCGCACCGTCAGCCAGCGACGCCGCAGGCCAGCCGCAATCAGCGAGCTGAGCTGCCCAGGTTGAGCCAGCTTGGCGCCGTCGAGCGAGCGGACCGGCTCGACCCCGCGGACTGAGCCGACGAGGAAGGCCTCGCCTCGGCGGCGCAGGTCGTCGAGCGTCAGGGGCTGCTCGCGAACCTCGATTCCCTCCTCGTGGGCGACCTCGAGCGCCTGACGACGAGCGATGCTCGGCAGGATGCGGCCGTCCGTCGGTGGTGTGGCGACGAAGCTCGAGGCAACCGCGAAGAGGCTGCCGCGCGAGGCCTCCAGCACGGCGCCGTCGCCGTCGAGGAGCAGTGGAAGCGCCCCACCGGGCACCTTGCAGGTGGCCTGCTCGAGCAGCCTGCGATCGGCCCACTTGTGCGCTCCAAGCCCCTCCTCGACGACAAAGCTGTGCAGCGCGATCCCCCGCTCGGGGGAAGGGAAGACTTTGGCGCGCTCGATCTCGGTGGCGGAGATCTCGACCAGCAGTCCCCGCGTTCCGGGGACTGCGGTGAGCCGCAGTTTGCCGTGCTCGAGCGAGCTGGCCCGGTCGATGACGGTGCTGCCGACGTCGGCCGGGAGCTTCGCCCGGTAGAGCGCGTGGAGGCTGGCAGCGAGCCGCTCGAGGTGGGCGTCGAGCTCGATCGGACGTCCGCCGATGACCAGCATCGTCTCGAAGACGCCTTTGCGGGGATCGGGGCGGAGGCTGACGCGCACCGGGGATATCTTGACGCGATGGCGGTCGCGAGCCAGTCCAAGGTCCCGGAGCTCCCTGCGCATCCGCAGTTGCTCAGCCGGCGCCTCGACGCTATGCCGGATCCCGAACGGGCCTTCGCGGCCCTCTACGGCACGAGTCCCAACGCCTTCTGGCTCGACAGCAGCGCCGCGGGCGGAGAACGGGGCCGCTTCTCGTTCATCGGCGACAGCGCCGGTCCGCTGGCGGCCCTCGTCACCTATGACGTCGACACAGCTGCGCTGCGTATCGAGCGCGGGGGCGAGGTCGAGACCCGGCGTGAATCGATCTTCGAGTACATCGACCGCGAGCTGCGCCGCCTTGCCGATCTCGATGCCGATCTTCCCTTCGACTTTCTCTGCGGCTTCGCCGGCTACCTCGGCTACGAGTTGAAGGCCGACTGTGGCGCAACGGCCGCGCACCAAGCGACGACACCCGACGCAGCCTTCATCTTCGCCGACCGCCTGATCGCCTTCGACCACGAGCAAGGCCACGCCTATCTACTCGCTCTGACGCCGTCCCCTTCCGAACTGCATCAAATTCTCGGTCTGGCAGGTAGAGAATTTGATGCAGTTCGCTCGGCGGAGGAGTGGATGGAGGAGATGGGTGAGCGGCTGGAGGGGCTGCCGCCGCTCGATGAGCCGCTGGTCGAGGACGCAGCTGTCGAGTTACGCCTGCGCCGCTCATCCGAGCAGTACGGGCAGGACATTGCCGCCTGCAAGCGATATCTGGCCGCCGGGCACAGCTACGAGATCTGCCTCACCAACAGGCTGGAAAGCGAGACGGCGGTTGACTCGCTGGAGCTCTACCGGGCGCTGCGCCAAGCCAACCCGGCGCCCTTCGCGGCCTACTTACGCTTCGGCGACCTGGCGGTGCTCAGCTCCTCGCCCGAGCGCTTTCTCGCAGTCGATCGGCGACGCCAGGTGGAAGCGCGGCCGATCAAGGGCACCAGCGCCCGCGGGGACACCGCCGACGAAGACGCCCGCCTGGCAGAAGCTCTGTGCAGGGACGAGAAGAGCCGGGCGGAGAATGTGACGATCGTCGATCTGCTGCGCAACGACCTGGGCAAGGTCTGCGAGCTGGGGACGATCCGCGTTCCAGAGCTGATCCGGGTCGAGACCTACGAGACCGTGCACCAGCTCGTCTCCAGCGTGCGCGGGCGACTGCGCGACGGGGTCGGGGTGGCCGAGTGCGTGCGTGCCTGCTTTCCGCCCGGCTCGATGACCGGGGCGCCGAAGCTGCGCACCATGGAGATCCTCGACGAGCTCGAGGGCGAGGCGCGGGGCGTCTACTCCGGCGCGATCGGCTATTTCGGGATCGGCGGCGGCTGCGATCTCAGCGTGGCGATCAGGACGATCGTCCTGCAGGGCGCCCAGGCGACGATCGGCGCGGGCGGCGCGATCGTCGTCCAGTCCGATGCCGAGCAGGAGTTGGCCGAGATGCTGCTCAAGGCTGCCGCCTCGGCTGCCGCGCTCGTCCCTGGGGCGTCGATATCCTCTGCTTCTCTGGCCGCCCGCAAGCCACGTTGGCGCGGTCGCCCGTCCCCGACACCGAGCTAGGAGCCATGGCCGTAGACACCGCCGCCTTCCGTGAGCAGACCGACGAGCAGCAGGCGATCACCGAAATGGTGCGCCAGTTCGCCGACGAGCAGATCATCCCCAATGCCGAGCATTACGACCACGAGGACTCCTTCCCGGAGCCGATCGTCGAGCAGATGAAGGAGCTCGGCCTCTTCGGGGTGACGATCCCCGAGGAGTACGGCGGGATGGGTCTCGACCTGACGACCTACGCGATGATCGTCGAAGAGCTTTCGCGCGGCTGGATCTCGATCTCCGGCGTCGTCAACACCCACTTCATCGGCTCCTATCTGCTGATGAAGTTCGGCACCGAGGAGCAGAAGGAGTACTTCCTGCCGAAGATGGCGACCGGGGAGATCCGCGCCGCCTTCTCGCTCTCGGAGCCAGAGGTCGGCTCCGATGTGCAGGGCATCAAGGCGACTGCCAAGAAGGGCGAGGACGGCAAGTGGGAGCTGAACGGCCAGAAGATGTGGGTCACCAACGGCCTCGGCTCGAACGTCGTCTTCGTCCTGATGAAGACCGACCCGAAAGCGGAGCCCGCATATAAGGGGATGACCTGCTTCGTCACCGAGAAGGAGCCCTGGGTGGAAGTCAACGAGGGCGACTTCGCCGGCCTGACGATCCCGCCCAAGATCAAGAAGATGGGCTACAAGGGAGTCGAGTCCACCGAGCTCGTCTACGACGGCTACCGCTGCCCGCCCGAGCGCGTGCTCGGCGGCGAGGAGGCGGGGGTCGGCCAGGGCTTCGTGCAGATGATGGACGCGCTCGAGGTCGGCCGCGTCAACGTTGCCGCCCGCGGCGTCGGCATCGCCCAGCGCGCCCTCGAGCTCGCCCTGCGCTACAGCCAGGAGCGCAAGACCTTCGGCAAGCCGATCGCCCAGCACCAGGCGATCCAGTTCAAGCTCGCCGACATGGCGACCAAGACCGAGGCCGCGCGCCTGCTCACGCT
>Ga0157306_10000220_pt1 | contig 11179 bp, 10 predicted proteins | sample NitcycUS163409C2_FD_108391 | JGI IMG/M metagenome (GOLD analysis project Ga0157306, IMG submission 108391) | Soil microbial communities from Arlington Agricultural Research Station in Wisconsin, USA - Nitrogen cycling UWRJ-S163-409C-2 | ecosystem: Environmental > Terrestrial > Soil >...
CGGCCTGGAGCTCCTCGGGCGACATCTCGGTGACGGGGCGGCCTTGTGTCATCGGCACCCCCCGTCCGCCGGCGGGCGTATTCGAGCGATAATCCTGAATAACATTGCGCGGGTCCATCCTTTGACGGCTCGCCTGCTCCCGGAACTGTGTCGAGGTATCCTCATAATCCTTCATATACTGCCCATACAGCGTCTTCGAGCGATCCATAAAATCTTTGCGCACATCGTCACTCAGGCGCTTGCCACTCGCCACCTGCGCGTAATACGCCTGCACCCGGTCCAGAATCCCCCCGGTACTGGCCGCGGTCTTAAACTCTTGATCCCGCACGCCGGTGAGCGGGTCGAGCATCTTCATAAAGGCGGTAATCAGCGCCAGGTCGCCCGCCGCTGTGGGCGACGTGCCTGCGGCCTCAATGCGGCCCATCGCATCTCGGACTTCGCGGTAGGGCTTCAGGATGGTATCGGCATGGGCTTGCAGTTGCAGTTCAGCGCTGCGCGTCTGGTTCCCCTGCTGTATGCCCTGTTGCATGCCCTGTTGCGCCAGTTGTGCCCGCTGGTGCTCTTGTTGCACCTGAAGCGGGCCGCCGACCGGCTTCCCCCCGAGTGTCACGGGCCGCGCATCCACACTTCCGCCAGGCGGTGCATATTTCGGCACCCACACCTGCCCGTCTGGCGTATCCCGGTATTCGCCTTCCCCGCGCGTCTGCTGGAACTTCTGCGCCTCATTGAGCATCTTGCCGCGCTCGGTCTGCGCCGTGTACTGCTTCAGCTCCAGCTCCGCCTGGTCTTGCTTGAGCTTCAGCTCGGCCTGTTCCATCTTCGCACTGCGGAGGCTGTCCAGCGTAAACGCCCCCCAGGCCGGATCATAGGTGGGCGGCAAATCCTGGGGCAGCGGAATGCCCTCATCCCGTAACTGTTTGAGGCCCATCGTATAGGCTTGCTGCGGGGTATCGCTGCTCACAATGCGCTTGAGCACCGTATACATGCGATCCGTCACATGCTCGGCCTGGGCAATCTTCTGGCCCTGGAGTTGCACCTGGCGGGCATGCCACTGCCCGGTCTTCTCGGGCTCCAGTTGGTACGCCTGCTGCAGTGCCTCCATGTTGAGCGGCTGGATGAGTTGCGCAAACTGGCTCGGGCGCGCGGATTGCGGCGCCGTCAGGCCGCCGCCTGGGGGTGAGGCAGGCGGCGGGGCTGACGCCCCAGGGCCGAGGCCCACTGGCGGGGGACCGCTCGGCGGGGGAGACGGTGCCGTGAGCCCTTGCCCCGGCGCCCCGGGAATCATCGCAGGCGCTTGCAGGCTCGACGGAGCACGTTCAAAGCTCGGCGGCATGCCCTGGGGCGGGGGCGGTGCCGTCAACCCGTACTGCCCCTGCGCCGGGCTGGCAAAGGGCACCTGATCGGCCATCGGCCGCGCCGTCAGCCCTTGCGGGGGCGAGCCACTTAGGGACGGCGCGGCCTGGGGCGGGGTGAACACCTGCGCCATCGCGGCCTGCCAGGCGTCGTCGCGGGCGAGTTGCCGCTCGGCGCCCCGGTTATACAGGGCCTGCCCCCGGCGCTGTTCATCGAGGGCCTGGAGGCGCGCCACCGTCGTGAGCGTCTCGCCCAGATCGTAGCGGGGAGGCACAAGCGGTTGGCCTTGTAACGCCAGTCGTGGATCAATGGGCATCCGTCCAGTCTCCTATCCGCCGGGAAAGTCGCCGCCGCCACTGTACCCCGTCACGCCTGGGCGACGGTTCAAGTATTGCAGCAGGGCATAATTCTGGACCCCGCTCGCCAGGCTACTCCCGACCCCACTCAACCCCTGATTCCAGGCATTGGCACTCCCGACGAGGCCCGACGCGGCTGCGTTGCCTTGTTGCGTGTAATAGTCGCCGGTGCGGGCCGCCGAGGCACTGCCGAGCTGCCCGAGTTGCGAGGTGGCATTCGCGCCATAGCCCGCCAGCGTGGCATAGCGGTTCCAGTTCTGCTGTTGGGCCTCCTGCTGGGCCGCATACTCGCGCCAGGCCCGGTCATACTCTTGCTGCTGACTCACCATATCGCGCGCGTACCAGTCCTGATTGGCCTGATAGCCCCGCGCATACGCCGTCTCGTCGCCATACCGCGCCCGGTCATAGTTCTGCTGATTCAGGTCGCGCGCCCGCCCATACGCCAGTTCGTTGGCCGTGAGCCCCTGCGCAAAGTCTTGCTGCTGGGCCTGCTGCGCCCAATCGTAGCGTTGCGTATTCTCGCCAAAGGCGCGATTATACGCCGTGGTATCGGCCGTCAGCCCCCGCGTGTACGCGGACTGATTCGCGTACCGCGCCCGCTCCTCATCGGTCATGTTGGCCGCAAAGCCGCGCTGATACGTGTCCTGATTCTGCGCGTAGTCGCGCCCATACGCGGCCGCATTGGCATAGCGGTCACGCTCCTCCTGGGTCAGATCCTGCGTCAGCCCTCGACTATACGCCGCCTGATTCGCATAGCGGTCGCGCTCCTCCTGGGTCATATTGGCAAAGGCTTGCCGCTCGTAGGCTTCTTGTTGCTGCTGCCAGGACCGCCCATACGCCGCTGCATACTCCTGGCTGCCGAGGTCCTGCCCGTAGCGCAGCAGGGCTTTTTGGGCGGCGCCAGAATGGAGGCTACCCCGCGCCGCCGCCGAGGCATCGAGAGCCCCCACGCCTTGCTGGAGCCGAAACTGGTAGCCCGGATCATCCGTGACCGTGGGAGGCGTGAACGTGAAATCGCCGAGCCCCTGCGTACTCCTCGGCGTGTAGGTGTACTGGCTGGCGTCCAGGGCCTGGCGAGGGGCGTAGCGGTACTGGCTCGCGTCCAACGCCGCACTGTTAAACGCCTGCGCGGGCGTATAGCGATACTCGTTGGGATTCAGCGCCGTCGGGCTCTGGAAGCGGTAGGCGTTCGGGTCCACCGTGGCGGGGCGCTGGTAGGCGTAACCGCTGGGATCAAACTGATAGGCCCCCTGATTGACGCCCGGCGGCGGCGTATAGGCATAGGCGGACCCCGGCGTGATGGTGTTGGGGCTCTGCCAACCGGCCCGGTCGCGCCCCTCTTCGGCCTGTGCCCACAGATTCTCTCGCGCATAGTTGCCGGTCTGGAGCCACGGGGCGAGGTCCGCCCGCTGCTGATAGTATTGCTGCTGCTCAAAGTCGAGGGCCTGCGCGGCGGCATTGCCCTGCACCTTCGCCGCATTTTTCGCGGCCCCGGCTTGTTTATTCGCGCCGTAGATGCTTGCCCCGGCGGCAATCGCGGCCACGGCGGCCCCTGCAATAAACCCCATACAACGCCTCCTAGAGCAGCTTGGTCAGCAGTTGCTCCGTCGTACGATAGCCCAGATACTGAAAGAGCCGCGTCATATCGAGCCCGGCGTGAAGTTTCGTCCCCCTGGCGATCTTCACTACGCCCCGCGCTTTGAGCGTCCGCTCGGCTTCCCGAAAGAGCCGCACGCCGGCCCAGCCCTGCCGATAAGCCGGCAACACATAATAGAGGTCCACCGCCGCCACCAGGGTACTCTTGTAGTGCAAATGCCCGGAGACCAGCGACGTCTGATACCCGACCAGCGCCTGTTCCGGCACGGTGCGCATGGTCACAATGTGGAGCACGTCCGCGGCATCGAGGGCCGCATACCGCTCCAGGTCCATGTCCAGGGGAATCACCTCCTGGTCAATCGCCACCTCGGTGTAGTGCAGGGCCCACAGAGGCGGGGCATCGACGGCATACGTCGCCCACCGCTCCACCTGATAGCTACACCTCGGGCGCGGTATCGCGATGAATGTCGATGATAAGGGCGATGCGATCCTGGTCGCCATGATTGATCACTCCATGCATCTGGCTGTTATCCACGAGCCAGGTCTCGCCTGGCGCCATATGGACCGTCTCCTCGTCAATCAGAAAATAGCTCTCTGTCGGTGCCGCCAGCGTAATGTGATGGCGCGCGTAGTACGCCGTCTGCCCCGGGCTGTCGATATGCGGGGGAATCTCCGCGCCGGGCGGCAACTTAGTGATCATGACCCGTCCGAGCCGGGTCCCTTTCGTCACCGCCAGCAGGGTGTAGACCAGCGGATGCGCCTCCTGCAACGCCCACCAGGCCGGGAAAGGGACACATTCATGGTCGTCGTCGCTCGTGGGCGGCGTGGCGCTCACTTGGTATTCTTTGCCCTGGTTGAAGCGCAACAGAATATCGCTCACGGCGGCATGCGGGCTGCCCGGAAACGTGGTGCGGATGGGGTTGGCATCCCACAGCCACGGCTGCCGGTGCAGGGCATACAGCAAGGGGAGGACGTCTAGCCCGCTCGCCAGTTGCAAAAAGTGTCGCATCAGGGTCCTTCCAGCGCTGTTACCCGCGCCTCTAACGCCACTAATCGTGCTTCCACGCTTCCTTGCCGCCGAAACAGCGCATCCAGCCAGCGTTGCCAGCGCGCGGTGATGGTCAAGCGGTCGCGCTCGACGAACGGTTCACGGTAGAGGGGCGGGGAGAGTTCTTCGGCCATCAGTCGTCGTCTCCTGCGAGCAGCTTCTCTAGCTGGCCTCCACGCTCGCGCCATAGATGGCGATCTGTACCGGGTCCGTCCCCCCCACGCGGAAGGCTCGCTGCCGGTACGCTTGCCCCAGGCGATGCCAGCGGACCCGCTCGGCGGGATGCCCGATCCGCCCGGCGCTGCGCCAGTGCTCCATGCTCCAGATCTGCGCCCCGTCATCGCTCCACTGGAGACGCACCCGGGGGTCCTCCCCGGTGGCCACCGTCCCATCCAGCCCCACGCCCGCCTGCATGAGCAGCTCGAAACAGTGATACGTGAGCCGTTGCCCCTCGCTGCGCAGATGCGGCGCCGTGCGCTCCCACAGGCGTTCTTTCGTGCCATACCGATGATACGCCGGGTCCCACACATACAGATCCCCGGTCGTCCGATCCCCCCACAGGTGGAAGCCAAACGCCATGCAATGGTGATGGCTGGGATAATTCGTGAGTGTGCCCCCCGGTTGGAGGTGCGCCAGCTCGGTCCACGCCTGCGTGCTCGTATCGTAGAGCCAGGTTTCCCCGCCACTCGGGAAGTCCAGGCCGTAAAAGGCATGCCCGCCATGCCGCGCGGTAAAGCCCACGGCATCAGCCACGGTGGGCATGCCACTCATGGCACTCTCCAGCGCATGGGTCGACACGCGCACGGGCTGATAGCCGTTGGCCATCCACACAGGGCTCTCCCCCCGCGTGGACCCGCCCAACCAGAAAATGGTGTTATCGAGAGCGGCCACACTGAAGGGGGCCCCACTGCCTTGCTCCAAGAAGACGCCGCTCATGCGCGCAAAGGGGTTGAGGCTGTCGCCGGTCGAGTACCACACTTCGGTACTCTGCGAGCCGTAAATCCAGAGTTCTCGATGATCCACAAAGGGGGTCGTAATGGGGTCGGGCCGCCCTTCCGCCTCGTAGAAACTGAGCGCGTCCCACGTCAGCGCGTCGAACAGATCACTATAGTAGAAGCGCCGCGTGCCGGGATCATGGCTGACCAGGTAGCCATCCAGGTAGAACACCCGCCCAAACGCCAGGCCCGGCGGCGCGACCGTGCTCAACACGTTGCTGGTGAGGTCCAAGGCCCGGCCGAGCCCGTCAACGCTGAGGAACAGATGGAGGCCGTTATCGACCACCGGCACGGGCGTGGTGCCGGTGGGCAGGGTGCCGCGACTCAGAAACGTCCATCCGGCAAAGACCTCGAACAGGGTGGTGGAGGTGACCGCAAAGGTGCGCCCGGTCGAGGTGGTGTACAGCCCCCGGACTGGCACGCTCGGAAGGACAGCCACAGGCCGGAGGCCGGGCATACTGTAGAGGGCCATGCGTCCGCGGTCATTGGGGGACTCCTCGAGATACAGGTTGATCGTCCGATCGCACGCCACAAACGGACTGCGAGTCGCGCCGCTCGGCGCACAGAAGCCGCGTAGCTCAGGCATCAGGGGCTCCAGTTCCGCAAGTCGCCGCCCACCAGCGTGGGCCACAGAGCCCTATCGACGCTGGCCTCGGGCACCACCACGTTGACCCGTTTCACGTTCGCCTTGGCCTCCATGAGAATGGCCATCTGGGTCCCTGTGGGCTCTTTGCCGTACTCGGGCGCCGCCTCGACCGTGAGCCCAGCCCGCAGCAGTCGCTCGTAGCCTGGGGGGAAGCCCACCTCCGTATCCAGGGCCGTAAAGCCCGCCAGGACCCGCCAGGGATACACCGTGAGCGTCCAGGGCACCGTAGGGACCGCAAAGAGATGCAACACCCCCAGCGGATAACTGGGGGCATAGTAGAGCGCGCCCGGCATGCCGGGCGCCGTCTTGGTGGCCAACTGTCCCCACCGCTGCTGATCGAGCACCTCCACGGGATACGCGAAGTCCTCCCCAGCTTGCGTGACCTGGGCCATACTGCCGAGCTGGACGGGGCGCTCCGTCTGAATCGCCCCGCCGAGCCCCCAGGTATAACTGCCCACCCCTGGCGCCAACGGGAGGCTGGTGGCCGGCAGGTGATAGATGGTCAGGCGCTCCAGACTATACGAGTCCAGCAGCGCCTGGAGCAGTTCCAGCCCATCGGTCGCCATCACGGCGGTGAGGGGCTCCTCGGCGGCCACGACGCCCAGCGAGCGCAGGGCGCCGGTAATAATCGTGCGGGCGGTGGGCATACGCCCTCCGTTTAGTGATAGAAGGCGTAGGTCACGCAGCCTGCCACGACCCCAGCGGCCGCGATATTGGCCGCAGCCGTGAGCGCCGTCAGGACCGCATCGCCCGTGAACGCGGGCGCCAGGGGCGCCGCGGGAAACGCGGAGAACAACACCGCCGTCCCCGCCGCAATCGTGAGCTGGGTCCCCAGCCCGACCGTATTCGCAGGCACGACCGCATCCGTATCCGCATTGACATAGGCTTCCCAGCCGAGCGCCACGGTCAAGCTGGTCGTCGCGGTGCACTGAATCCAGGACAGATTGGGAATGAGCACGGCATGTTGCGGCACCCGGCAGAGCCGCAACGTCGAGCCCGCATCCGCCTGCACGGGAATCGGGATATTGAAGACTTCCACCCGCAGATGCCCAGCATCCTTCGGCGTCCCCCGGTAAAAGGTGGTCGTGAGTAGATCACTCGTCACGGTCAAAATCGCCACGGGGCAGCTCCTGCTCTACCCGGCGTCTAGCGCCGAGGGGTTTTGGGGGACTCGGGCGCATCCACCAGGGGCGGCACCAACGGCAGCGCCTCGCCTGGGGCATAGGGCTGCGGCCGATAGCCCTTCTCCAGCACGGCGTCCTCCTCCTCGCTGGCGACAATCACCGGCGGCTTGGTCGGATGATAGCGGTAACTCGGGTACTCAGGCATCAGGCCCTCCTTAGTTCATTTCTTCCCACACCCGCACGGCCGCGGGGCGCCGAATCGCGGCCCAGCCGTACAGGATGTCGCAGCGGTTAATACTGGTGTACGTGCGGGCGTCAAAATCCCGCATCGCGGTCATGCTAAACCCGTTATCCGGGTCGGTCACGCGGCTGGCCTCGATATTGCCCGGCGGTTTCTCCAGGTCCACGGTGGCCAGCGTGAACGCATCGGTGTGATACACCAGGTTTTGCTTGTAGACGCCGGACACACTCCCCATAAACGAGAGCAGCGCCCCGTCGATCGGCGAGGCGCTCACCGTCTGCCGCGGGTCCGGGCTGAGGATAATGGCTGGGCTGATCGGAATGGCCACCAGGCCGCCCGAGGTCGAGTCCGCGTCGGCGGTGACCGTGAAATCCTGCAAGCGCCCCGTGGAGAGCCGCGAACGCGGGTTGACCGCGTAGACCCCAGCCACCTGGAACACGTCGCCCCGTTTCAGCCGGTTCGCGGCCGCCGAGGTCCAGGACTTCGTGTTTAGCACGCTGCCCGTTTGCCCGCCGAGGTCCACCACGGGCGTGCCCCCCCGCTGGCCATTGGTATGCGTAATAATGTTCTGATCCATGTTGAACTTGAGCCCGGCAAACTGCCCCAACATGCCGTCCTCAAAACTTTTCGTAATCTCCGGGCCACTGTGGAACAGCGCGGCGTTGCTATCGACAATGCGCTCCATTTCCCACTGGGACAGGACCGCCATACGGCGGCCATCGCGGGGCACCGCAAAGTCATCGAGCAGGGCCGCGGCCATCGAATAGGCCCGCCGGGTATTCGTCGCATCCGTCCAGGACCCTGCCGCCCACGACCCCCCACCGACACTATTGGCAATCTGCCAGTAGCAGGTCTGCAACCCGGTCAAATCGACCGTGTTCGCCAGTTCAATGCCCTTGGGTTCCCCCACGCGCTTGGACCAGTCGTCAAAGTTGAGCGTTTGCTGCACCAGGCCCATTTCGAGGTCGCAGTGCTTGTGCTGGTCAATCGTCAGCGGCACGGTGGTTTCTTTGTAGGTCCCGCCGACAAAGGTCGGGCCATCGTGCACCACAAACGGGGTGGGCTCACGGATTTGCACCACCGCGCCGATCTTCGCGCCCGTGACCGCAAACTGATTCTCGTACTTCCGGTTCACGTTGCTACTGAACACCAGGTTGTTGCGAAACACCATCAGAATCCGGCGTGTCACCATACCGATGGTGACATACGTGTTGGTATCGGCCATCCTCAGCTACTCCTCAGCGCCGCTTGCTCGTGCGGTGCCACCAGGCGTCAAATTCTGCCTGGGTCATATCCTCACGATAGCCAGCGGTCACAGTACGCCCCCCGCCCGCAAGCGGCGTGGGGGGCTCGGGTTTCGGGGGGGCAGGCGGCGGCGCGGGCCGGGCAGGCGGAGGCCCGCCGTGGGCACTGGCTCGCAGCATGCCGAGTTCGATCCCGAGGGCATGGGGCGGCGTCTGATTGAGCCGCGGGACCTCCTCGGGATGCTCATGGAGATACAGCACCAGGTCCGGGCCATGCGCGCCGGTCATTTCAATGGCCCACTTCACGTGCGGCGCCACCTGACGGACCACCGCGCTGCACCGCTCGTAGTAATCGGGGTGCTCCTGAAGGATCGCCGCTTCCCGCGCCTGAATCGCCGCGTGTTGCTCGGCGACGGTGCGTTGCTGGGCCTCCCGCGCTGCCTGTTCGGCCTGCGCCGCGTGCTGGGCCTGGAGCTTGTGCTCCACCTGATAGTCCACCAGCGCCGCCACATAGGCGGCATGCGAGGGATAGTCCTCTTCCTGCGGGGCGCCTGGAGGCTGCGACGGAGGGACAGGCGTCGTCACCTGCGGCTGGGCAGCCGCTTCCGCCTTCCCGCGCAGATACGCGGCTTCCCGGCGGGCTTCCTCCCGTTCCCAGATGAGGCGGTCAATCCGCTTTTGCACCGCATCGGGCTTGTCAGGAGGGGGCTCATCATGCGGAGGGGCTGAGGCTCCAGGGTCTTCCGGCGCGGCGGGCTCGCTCGGGGGCGGCGCCACCGGCGCGGGCGCAGCCGGGGGTGGGGGAGTCGGCGTGCCGAACTCTTCCACAATGATGCTGGACTCGTTGGTCTCCATAGGTCGTCTCCATCAGCATGCGGTACAACGCCCCGCACGACGGCGTGGGCAGTGGCAAAGCCCGGCCACTGAGCGGGAACACGCAGGGGATCGGCGTCTGAACACAAAAAAAAGGCCCCGGGCGGTAGCTACCCGGTGCCTCATGGCTGCGTCTTGCCCGCACTGGCCGGTGCGAGAGACGCCGATAGGGGATGCGGTCGTCAGGGGGTGGCTAGAGGCCCCTCCCATTACTGACCGGCGCGTCCAGCGCCAGGCGCCTGGTGCGCGCCTCATACTCTTTCACCTGCACCTCGAGCGCGGCCATGCGGGCCTCGTGGGCCTGCTCCTGCGCCTGGAGCGCCAGCTTATGCTCTTCCAGCCGCTGCTTGAGCTGCAATTCCTGGTCTTTGTTCTGCACCGCCAGCCGCAACTGCTGATTGTCCATGGTGATACTCTGGAGGCTCTGCTGCAGCTGCATGAGCTGCGCCTGCGTTTTCTGCAGTTCTTCTGCCAGCACGGGCGCTTGCTGCGCGAGCTGCATCTGCTCCGCCACGGCTTTCGACTTCGCCGCCCCCGGCTCCCCTTCCAGCAGTTGGGGCGGCATGGTCTTCCTGATCCGCTCGGCCATATGCTGCGCCAGGTCCACATCGAGGCTCTGAAAGTAATCGTCGCCAATAATTTGTAAGAGTTGCGGCGCCGCCCCAATGATCGGCCCGAGTTTATCGACCGCATCCTGGCGCTTCGTGGCAAAACTTGGCCCGCCGTCAATCCGCACATCGTAGCGCCCCACGGTGACATCATAGAGCACCGACTTGCCGTCCTCGTCGGTGTGCTGCTGGTTGAGCACGACCTGGCGCACCTGCTCATCGTCGCCCACAATCCGCACGGTCTGCGGCTCATCGTAGTAATGCGGAATGGCGTCAATCAAAATGCGCCCGATATGGCGAATCATCCACCGCTCGTTATCCTGGAAATGGTAGGTGGCGGTATTCGTGCCTTGTTGCCTGCGCCGGATCGCCTCCCCACTGAGCGCCGGGTCCTGATCCTGCACCTGGTCATGATAGCCACTGATCGCATTGATATGATCCACGGCCATCGCGACCCCTTGTGCCATGGCCTGGACCGCGGGCTCCACCGCCTGGCGTTGCGGGGGGGGCAGCACCTGGCCGCCAAGTTGCACGGGCTTATACGGCAGGTACGGGAAGTTGCGGCTATTGGCCGTCTGCCAATACTGCTCGAACCCCTCAAACTGCTCAAAGGCGCCCACAAAGGCATTTTTGGGCGCCAGCGCCTGCGCTTCCGTATACGCGGTGAACCAGAAATTGGCCATCTGTTGCGGGTCTTTGAGCCGCCGAGTCAGGCCGCGATAGTCAAGCTCGCCCTCAATGTCCATGACTTCCCCCACCACTTGCGCGAGGGGAAGGTAGCGGCCCAGCCATTGCAACTGTTCCAACACCTCATGGCCATTGATCTTGGCTTGCCAGACCTGCGGCACGCGGGTGGTGCGGGTCTTCAGGATCCAGGACCGCTGGGCCTCGGGCACACGCGCCACCGGCAGCACCTGCCCATCCTCCAGCAGCGCCAGCTCGAGCGGATGCCACTCCCGCCACCAGTACTCGGCTACCTGCACTTCGGAGCCGTTAAACCAGCTATCGCCCTCAGCCGCCCAGCTCGTGGCCTCATGAGGCAGCTTGCGGTAGGTCCGTTCGTAGTCGTCTTTGGCCAGGCGCGACACAATAAAC
>Ga0157306_10000223_pt1 | contig 11160 bp, 11 predicted proteins | sample NitcycUS163409C2_FD_108391 | JGI IMG/M metagenome (GOLD analysis project Ga0157306, IMG submission 108391) | Soil microbial communities from Arlington Agricultural Research Station in Wisconsin, USA - Nitrogen cycling UWRJ-S163-409C-2 | ecosystem: Environmental > Terrestrial > Soil >...
CCGCGCAGACACCGGATTGCATTTCCGCCGCTTCGCGACATTCGCCCTCAGGACAGCCAGTCTCCCTCTCGGGGGATCGCCAGCATGGCTCGGACTTCCAGGCGAGCTCGAGCTTTAAAAGCTGATGAACCTTGGGGTCGAGAAGGACGCTCTAAGGCAGAGGATTCGTAGTTCGGGCTGGCTCTTGACGGAATGGCGGGTGCGCCTCTGCGGGAATGTCGCGAAGCGGCCTATGCAATCCGGTTCCTGCGCGGCGAAGCCGCGCACCAGATTCACCCCAAGAGCAAAGCTCTTGGGGTGTCAATTCCCGCAGAGGCGCACCCGCTATCCCCGTGACGACCCACCCGCGCATCGGCCTGGGATCAACCGCTTGGCGACCGTCACGAGCCACCGCCGAGCAGCTCATCGAAGCGCAACGCCGCGCGACTGGGCAGGACGAACGCATCGCTGCTGTGCAGGAGGCCGGCGCCCGACAGATCGCGGACCGCGCGCTCGATCGCGTCCCTGCCCGCCGAGCGCTCGCCGGCCTCACCCATCTCGCGGGCCAGCTCGGCGACCGTCAGGACGGTGGGATGCAGATCGAGGACCTGCTGCAGAACAGCGGACTCGATTGCGGCGTCCTGCGCCCTGGTGCTGCGGATCTCCTCGCTGCGACTCACGACTGCCTGGTAAAGGCGGGCCTCAGCGGTTCTCGTCCCCCGGCCTGTTCTTTTTCCTCTTGCGCGTGCGTTGCTCCGGGGCAGCCAGCGCAAGTCGTGCCCACTCCAGCTTGATCGCCGGGCGGTAGAAGTGCTGGGTCGAGCCGCGGATCTGTTTGGTGCGGACCAGCTTGACCGCGTCGCACTCCGCCAGGACGCGCACGTGGTAGCTGAGCGCGCTGAGCGGCTCGGAGAGGCCGACGGCCAGGTCGCGCGGGCTGGTCTCGCGTTTTTGGGCGAGCATCCGGCGCAGGATCTCCCGCCGCAGGGGATGAGCGAGCGCAGTGAACATGTCATTTGCCTTGGGACGAGCTCTGGTTGCCATGTCGCGGCAATATAGAGCAAATGAAATCTATTGTCTGACAATGTTTTGTCTCTAGACGCTCAGGCGTCCTCGCGGATGCCGCCCATCTCGGTGAAGACGGCAGTCGCCCCGCCGTCGGCACGCTGCTCGTCGGCGATCACGTGGGAGACGGCATTGATCAACGCCAGGTGGGTGAAGGCCTGGGGGAAGTTGCCGAGGTGACGGCCGCTGGGCATCTCCAGCTCCTCGCCGTAGAGGTCGAGCCAGCCGGCCAGCTCGAGCAGGCGCTCGCAAAGGGCCCGAGCGCGTCGCTGCTCGCCGATCTCCGAGAGCGCCGAGACGAGCCAGAAGGAGCAGATCAGGAAGGTTCCCTCCTCCCCCTGAAGGCCGTCGTCGGTCTCCTCGACCTTGTAGCGGAGGACAAGGCCGTGCGCGGTCAGCTCGCTGGCGATCGCCTCAACCGTGGCGTGGACGCGGGAATCGCCGGGGGGGAGAAAGCGCAGCAGCGGGACCAAGAGCGTCGATGCGTCGAGCGCGTCGGTGTCGTAGTGCTGGCGGAAGACCCCGTCGCGCACGCCCCGCTCGAGGATCTCCTCCCGCATCCGCGTCGCCGTGCCCTCCCACTTCTCGGCGACGTCGTCGAAGCCGAGGCTGCTTGCCAGGCGGGCGCCGCGGTCTACCGCGACCCAGATCATCAGCTTCGAGGAGACGTAGTGCTGCGGCTCGCCGCGCGACTCCCAGATCCCCTGGTCGGGATGCTCCCAGGCGGCGATCGCCGCTTCCACCTGGTGGCGGATCAGCTGCCGGTCGGCGGGAGTGCCGGTGCCCCGCAGCGCCTTCTCGTGCAGGTAGATCGAGTCGAGCAGCGCTCCCCAGACGTCGTTCTGGCGCTGGTCGTAGGCGCCGTTGCCGATCCGCACCGGCCGGGCGCCGCCGTAGCCGCCGAGGTGGTCGAGCGTGCGCTCGGCGAGGTCCTTCTCGCCGCCGATCCCGTACATGATCTGCAGGTCTGGGCTCTCCATGCAGACGTTGACGATGAAGCGCATGAAGTCGCGTGCCTCCTGGTCGAAGCCCAGCGTGTGCAGCGCCCAGAGGCTGAAGGTCGAGTCGCGGATCCAGCTGAAGCGATAGTCCCAGTTGCGTTCGCCTCCGGGAGTCTCGGGCAGCGAGGTCGTCGGCGCGGCGAGGATCGCGCCGCTTGGCGTGTAGGTGAGGCCCTTCAGCACCAGCGCCGAGCGCTGCAGGTGGATGCGCCAGGGGTGGTCGGGAAAGTCGCCGGCGCGCAGCCACCGGCGCCAGAACTCTTCGGTCGAGTCGAGTCGCTCGAGCGCCTCCGGCGCGCTGCGTGGCCCGCCCAGGTCGCTGTTCCCCCAGGTGATCGCGCAGAAGCCGCTCTCGTTCTCGCGCAGGTGCAGTCTGCCGCGGGCTGCGCCGCCGTCGATCGAGAGCTCCATGTCGCTGGTCAGATGCAGCTCGGTGCCACCTCCACGGGCCATCGCCTCACCCAGCTCGCCGCCCCTCCAGCTCGCCGCCTCGGCCCCGTAGGCGAAGCGCGGCACGCACTCCATCTGCATCTCGACTTCGCCGTCGACACAGGTCATCAGGCGCAACAGCGAGTTGTCGGACTCATGTGCGGTTCGAGGGCGACCGCGTCCGTCGCCCTCGGGCGCCCACTCGGCGATCGAGAGCAGGTCGTGGACGACGACCCAGCCGCTGTCCGTCACCCAGGTCGTCTCGATCACCAGGGTGCCCGGCTCGTAGCGGCGGCTGATCGGCACCACGACTCCGCTTGGGCCGAGCTTGAAGTGACCGGCGCCGCGGTCGAGGATCGCACCGAAGGCGCTGGGGGAGTCGAAGCGCGGCAGGCAGAGCCACTCGACGGCGCCGTCATAGGAGACCAGGGCGCTGGTGTGGCAATCGGAGAGGAAGCCGTAGGAGCCGATCGGTGGAAAGCGGTCGTCGCCGGCGCTCACGGTCGCGCCAAGCTACCACCGGCTGCCACCGTCGCCGGCCCAAAGCGCGGCGCTACGCTGGCTTGGTGAGCCTGCCAGCCGCCCACGTCGCCGGCCTCTTTGCGCCGCTTGAGGTGGTGCCGATCACCGCTGCCGCGATTCTCTACTGGCACCGGGCGATGACCCTTTCCTGGGACGGGCGGCCGGTGCCGCGCTGGCGCCAGGCCTGCTTCGGCTCCGGCCTGGCGCTGATTGCGATCGCCCTCTTCAGCCCGATCGGTCACATCTCCGAGGAGCTGGTCGTCGCCCACATGGGCGAGCACCTGCTGATCGGCGATCTCGCCTCGCTGCTGCTCGTCCTCGGCCTGAGCAAATCGCTGCTGCAGCCGCTGCTCGCGATTCGCGCCCTCAACCGGCTCCAGGTCCTCGCCCACCCACTCGTCGCCCTGCCGCTCTGGGCGCTCAACTTCTACCTCTGGCACGTGCCGGCGCTCTACGAAGCCGCCTACGGCGGCGCCCCGGCGCACGCCCTCGAGCACGCCAGCTTCCTTTTCTTCGGCTGCCTGATGTGGATGCCTGTCTTCGGCCCGCTGCCCAAGCCGGAGTGGTTCACGGCCGCCTGGAAGGTCGGCTACGTGATCGCCGTGCGCTTCGCCGGGGCGATCCTCGGCAACGTGTTGATGTGGTCGGGCAGCGTCCTCTACCCGATCTACGCCCCGGGCGAGCGCTACTGGGGCATCTCGGCGCTTGCCGACCAGAGCACGGCGGGCGTGATCATGATGGTCGAGGGGACCTTCCTCGCTCTCGGCGTGCTTGCCTGGGTCTTCTTCGAGGTGGCCAGGGAAGGCACCGAGAAGCAGCGCTTGCTCGAGCTCGCCGAGCAGCGCGGCTTCGCCCTCGACGAGCGCCGTGCCCAACGCGCCGTCGCCGCCGGCCATGGGGCGCTGCTCGAGGAGCGAATCGTCGGTGGGGCGGATGAGCGCGAGCGCGACCCCGTCTGAGCGCCGGCTGCTGACGCTGCTGGTCTTCGTCGTCGGCGCTGCCAGCCTCGGGGCCGAGATCGCCGCGGCGCGGCTGCTGGCGCCCTACTTCGGCGCCTCGACCGTGGTCTGGGCGAACACGATCGGCGTCGTGCTCGTCGCCCTCTCGGTCGGCTACTGGCTCGGCGGCCGGGCGGCGGACCGCCACCCGCAGATGCGCGGCCTTTGCCTGCTGGTCCTTGCTGCAGCGGTGCTGATCGCCGCGGTCCCCTTTGCGGCACGGCCCTTCCTCGGCTTCTCCGTCGACGCCTTCGACAGCGTCTCGGTCGGCGGCTTTGCCGGCTCGCTCTTCGGCGTGCTCGCGCTCGTCGCGGTGCCGGTGACCCTGCTCGGCGCCGCCGCGCCCTGGGCAGCACGCCTCGCGGTTGCCGAGGTCGACCGAGCCGGCGAGGTGGTCGGCAGGCTCTATGCGACCTCGACCGCCGGCTCGCTGCTCGGCACGATGCTGGCGGCATTGCTGCTGATTCCGCTGCTCGGCACCCAGCGCACCTTCCTGGTGTTCGCCCTCGCTCTGGCCCTCGTCGCGGTGGCGGGCCTCGATTGGCGCTTCCTCGCCGTCCCGGCTCTGCTCGCGGTGGTCGTCTCGTTGCCGGTCGGCCCGATCAAGGCCGCCGACACCGGCCGCGTCCTGCGCGAGGTGGAGACGACTCACGAGTACGCCCGCGTGGTCGAACGGCCCGACGGGACGCGGGTGCTGGAGCTGAACGAGGGCCAGGCGGTGCACTCGCTCTACAGACCGGGCAGCTACCTCACCGGGGACTACTGGGACGGCCACCTCGTGCTGCCCTTCGCCGCCGCATCTGAGCCGCCGCGTCGAATTGCGATTCTCGGCAACGGCGCCGGCACCGTGGCCCGCGCCTTCGGCCACTTCTTTCCGCGCACGGCAGTCGACGCGGTCGAGATCGACGCCGAGCTGACCGAGCTGGGCCGGCGCTATTTCGATCTGCGCAACCCGCGCATGCGCACCTTCGCCGAGGACGCACGGCCCTGGCTGCGTCGTTCGGCCGGCGGTTACGACGCGATCATGGTCGACGCCTATCGCCAGCCATACATTCCCTTTTACCTCGCCACCCGGGAGTTCTTCGAGCTTGCCCGCGACCGCCTCGCTCCGCGCGGCGTGCTGATCGTCAACGTCGGGCACCCGGAGGGCAGCGAGGAGCTGGAGACGGTCCTCGGCCGCACGATCGCCGCTGCCTTCCCGACCGTCCTGCGCCACCCGATCGAGTCGACGAACACGCTGCTGGTGGCGGGGGAGGGTCCGCTCTCGGCCGGGCGCCTCGAGCGCAGCGCCGCTTCGCTGCCGCCTGCCCTGCGGCTCCTGGCCCGCGAGGCGGCCGCCGCTCTCTCGCCACGGCTCCCCGGCGGCGAGGTCTACACCGACGATCGCGCCCCGGTCGAGTGGCTGGTCGACTCCTCCCTGCTGGAATACGCGAACGATGAGTAGGAGAGCCGCTGCCGTGCTGACGCATGCCAGGGCCTGGCTGGTGACCGGGCCTCTGGGTCGCGGCCTCGCTTTCGCGATCGACTTCGCCCTTGCCCTGCGTACGGTGCTGGCCCGGCGCCGCGATTCGTCTAGGGTCCCGCGCTCGTGAAAACCGCCGTCACAGAGCTGCCCGAATCGCGCGCGCGGGTCGAGGTGGAGATTCCAGCCGAGCAGGTTGCTCGCGGCATCTCCCGCGCCACGCGCAGCTTGGCCCGGGAGATGCGATTGCCGGGCTTCCGCAAGGGCAAGGCGCCTCCCTCGCTGGTGATCCAGCGGCTGGGCTATGGCGCGGTCCTCCAGGAGGCGATCCGCGAATCCCTGCCGGAGTGGTACGAGCAGGGCCTGCTCGGCTCGGGGATCAGCCCGGTCGGCGACCCCAGCATCGAGATCGTCTCGACGCCGGAGGGCGAGGGCGAATCGCTCGGCTTCAAGTTCGAGATCGGCGTGCGACCGCCGGCTAGGCTGGGCGAGTACAGGGGTCTGGAGGTCGGGCGTGAGGAGCCCGAGCCGAGCGAGGAGATCGTCGATCGCGAGATCGAGCGCATCCGCGGCAGCTTCGCCAGGCTCGAGCCAGTCGAGCGAGCCGCCGCCGAGGGCGACGTGCTGCTGATCGACTTCGAGGGTCTCCTCGAGGGCAAGGCCTTCGAGGGCGGCAAGGCCTCCGACTACCTGCTCGAGCTCGGCAGTGGCCAGCTGATCGAGGGCTTCGAGGAGCAGCTCCTCGGCGCCTCCGGCGGCGAGCAGCGCCAGGTCGAGGTCTCCTTCCCGGAGGACTACCAGGCCGAGCAGCTCGCCGGTCAGGACGCGGTCTTCGCGGTCGCCGTCAAGGAGGTGCGCGAGAAGGTCCTGCCCGAGCTCGACGACGATTTCGCCTCGGAAGCATCGGAGTTCGAGACCTTGGAGGAGCTGCGCGCCGACATCGGCAAACGGGTCGGCGAAGCGCTCGGTGAGCGCGCCGAGCAGGACTTCCGCGTCGCCGCGGTCGACGCTGCGGTCACCGCGGCAACGGTCGCCGTCCCTGCCGAGCTCGTCGCCGCCCGCGCCGAGGAGCGCTGGGAGCGGGTCGAGCGGCAGCTCGCCGGCCGCGGCATGGATCCCAATGCCTACCTGCAGATGCAGGGGAAAACGCGCGAGGAGCTGCTCGAGGAGTCAATGCCCGACGCCGAGCGTGAGCTGCAGCGCGAGGCGGTGCTGGCGGCGATCGTCGAGGCGGAGGCGATCGAGGTCACCGAGGAGGAGATGGTCGAGGCGCTCGCCCACACTGCCGAGCACGAGCGCACGACGCCCGAGAAGCTGCTCGAGCGGCTGCGCCAGAACGGCCGCGACGCGATGGTTCGCGAGGACATCCAGGTGCGCAAGGCGATCGACCTGATCGCCGAGTCGGCCGTGCCGATCCCCAAGCAGCAGGCCGAGGCTCGCGAGAAGATCTGGACACCGGAGAAGGAGCAGGAGGAGAAAGCCTCCGAGCTCTGGACTCCAGGGTCGGACTCCTAAGTATTAGGTAATTCGTCCGCCTAATACGGAGGATGTTCCTCTGGCGCGGAGAATTGCTTCCACAGCCGTGCTGAACCGAGTCGTCAACGGGAAGCGCCGTGACGCCGCCGTCACGGCGGCCACGCTCTTCGCCGCGATCTTTGCCCTGCGCTTCGCAGTCGGCACGCTCGGCGACGCGATCACCTTCCTCTACGTGATCCCGGTTGTGCTGGCAGCGATCGCGCTAGGGGCTCGCGCCGGCCTGATTGCCGCTGCCGTTGCCTTCGCGTTCTCGACGCTCTGGGCGCTGGTCGACGACGTCCCGCTGACGGCGCTCGGCTACGCCAATCGCGCGGTCGTCTTCTTCTTCGTCGGCGGGTTGGCCGGTCACTTCGCGACCAAGCTGCGAGCCCTGGAGGCGGAGAGCGCTCGTCACTTCAACCTCTCGCTCGACATGATCTGCACGGCGGGCTTCGATGGGCGCTTCAAGGCGGTCAACCCCGCCTTCGAGCGGATCCTCGGCTATCGCCCAGAGGATTTGGTCGGCCGCCCCTTTCTCGATTTCGTCCACCCGGACGACATCGAGAAAACCGAAAGGGAGGCGGCGGCGCTCGCCGAAGGCAACCACACCGTCCAGTTCCAAAACCGCTACTTCGGCAGCGATGGCGACGTGCACTGGCTCGAATGGGCTTCGGTGCCGATCCCCGATGAGCAGATCATCTACGGCGTCGCTCGCGACGTCACCGACCGCAAGGCCCTCGAGGAGGAGCTCGAGCGGCTCTCCCGCCACGACTCGCTCACCGGGCTGTTCAACCGGCGCAGCTTCGACGAGGCGCTCGAGACTCAGCTCGCCTACACGCGCCGCTACGGCTCCGGCGGGGCGCTGCTGATCGTCGACCTCGACCATTTCAAGCAGATCAACGACGTGCTCGGCCACGCCGCCGGCGACGTGGCGCTCTGCGAGGTGGCCCGCGTGCTGAGCGAAAACGTGCGGCAGACCGACACCGTGGCCCGAGCCTCCAACATCGTCGCCCGCTTAGGCGGGGATGAGTTCGCCCTGCTGCTCCCCGAGACCGATGCGGCGGGCGCCGAGGGCGTCGCCCAACGCCTGGTGGCTTCGCTTGCCGAGTCGCCGCTGCGGATCGAAGGCCGCGACGTGCCGCTCAGGATCAGCGTCGGCATAGCGCTCTTCGATGCGGACGGCTGCCCGGCGCCGAAGGAGCTGCTGGAGGCGGCCGATCGGGCCATGTACCTGGTCAAGGCGGCCGGCGGCGGAGCTGCCGGGGTCGCCGAGCTGCAGGCCTAGGTGCAGCCCGCGGGTCCGCGGGGCGGCTTCTATAGAGTGCCGGGCGATGAGCCCCCTGATCCCGATGGTGGTCGAGCAGACCTCGCGCGGCGAGCGCTCCTTCGACATCTACTCGCGCCTGCTCAACGAGCGCATCATCTTCCTCGGCACGCAGGTCAACCAGGAAATCGCCAACCTGATCGTCGCCCAGCTCCTGCATCTGGAGTCGGAGGATCCCGACAAGGACGTCAGCCTCTACATCAACTCGCCGGGCGGCGACGTGTACGCGGGCCTGGCGATCTACGACACGATGCAGTTCATCAAGCCCGACGTGCAAACGATCTGCGTCGGCATCGCGATGAGCATGGGCGCCCTGCTGCTCTCCGGCGGAGCCCCCGGCAAGCGGATGTCGCTGCCCAACTCGAAGATCCTCATCCACCAGGTCTCAGCCGGCTTCCAGGGTCAGGCGACCGACATCGAGATCCACGCCAAAGAGATCATCGACGTGCGCCGCCGCCTCGACGAGATCATCGCCAAGCACACCAACCAGCCTTTCGACAAGGTCACCAGGGACACCGAGCGGGACTACTTCATGAGCGCGCAGGAGGCGAAGGAGTACAGCATCGTCGACCGGGTGATCGAGCACCATTGAGCGTCGCCCGCCGATCCCGGTAGGGGTTTCGCTTAACTTTTTGCGCAGGGGCGGGGAACGGTTGGCGCCCGGGCCGGGGGGCGCAAAAAGTACAAGACGCTTCACCCCTACCGGGATCGGCGCGCTTGTGGTTGCGCTTGCGCTGATGGCCCCGGCCGCCTCGGCCAAAAGCACCGGTGGGACGGCGTTCTACTCTCACGTCTTTCCGGTTGCCGGGCCGCACTGGCTGCGGGGGGCGATCGGGGAGTTCGGGGCGCCGCGGAGTGGGGGGCGGAGCCATGAGGGGTTCGACCTCGTGGCTGCCTGCGGCACGCCGTTGGTCGCGGTGCGGGGTGGGCGGGTGCTGCGCACGGGCTATGACCCGGTCCTCTACGGCAACTACCTGCTGATCCACGGCGAAGGGGAGAGGCGCAGTTACTTCTACGCCCACCTGCCGCGGTCCTCACCGCTGCAGCGAGGTGACCTGGTTCGGACCGGCCAGCGGGTCGGTGCGGTCGGCGACACCGGCAACGCCCGCACGGTCGGCTGCCACCTGCACTTCGAGATCCACGTCGGCGGCCGTCCGGTCGACCCCGAGCCGGCCCTGCGCCGCTGGGACGCCTACAGCTGATCCATCTGCGCGCTTTTTGCGTGCTTGATTTGCGAGTTGGCAGGCACTCGACGCGCCATATGCGCGGAAGCGCCTGGCAAACTACCGGGAATGCGGCGAAGGTCATTGTCTGCGCGCCTCGGGCGCCACATGGAGCGCGGCGAGGAGCTGATGGAGCTCAATCGCACCGCCTCCGAGCGATGCGAGACGGCGTTCCAGCGCAACGCGGAGGCCTTCGCCCGCAACGCAGAGGCTTTCAACCGCAACGCAGAGGCTTTCACGCGCAACGAGGAGACCCTCAAGCGCAGCGAGGCTGCCTTCGAGCGCAATACGCAGGCCTTCGAGCGGCTGATGGCGACGTTCGACCGGCACGAGCAGAGGTTCGAGGAGTTCGAGCAGGTGTTCGCGCAGAGCCGCGGCGACAAGGACGACCTCAAAGTCTTCATCCGCGAGATCAACCTGCGCGCCGAGAGGCGCACCGAGGAATGGGCGCGTCGCAACGACGAGCTCAGCGCTGAACAGCGTGCTCGCACCGATGCGATAGTGCGTCGCCTCGACGACTTGACAGCAGAATCGAAAGCCCAGCGCGAAGCGCTGCTCGCCCTCATCGATCGCCTGCCGCCCCCCGCTCAGGCGGCCTGAAGCTCAGAGCCTCAGCTCGTACTCGATCCACTCGCTGCGCTCGGCGCCGGTCGAGTCGTAGAGGTGCTGGGCGGTCAGGTTGTCGGGCGCCGTGGCCCATTCGAGGCGTTGTGCGCGGCGCTCGCGGGCAACGGTGGCAGAGGCCTCGATCAGAGCGCGGCCGACGCCCTGGCCGCGTGCCGCGGGATCGACGAAGAGGTCGTTCATCAGCACGGTCTTGGCCGGGACCAGCGAGGTGAAGCTCCAGTAGAGGCAGGCGTAGCCGAGCAGCTCCTCACCGCTCCAGGCGCCGAGCAGCATGCCGTCCTCGCTGGGTGCGAGAAAGCGAGAGAAGAAGGTCCGGTTGCGCTGCTCGTCGATCTCGGCGACCTCGTAGAAGCGCTGGTAGGCGGCGATCATCGGCAGCAACGTCTCCAGCTGCTCCCCTGAGACTGGCTCGATTCTCAGCTCGTCGAGCACGCTCTCAAGCTACCGCGGATACGCAAGTACGCGGTCACGGGCAGGGACAGGGCGGGAGGCGAAGTAAACGACCGGCACCGACAGACCGGCTTGCAGGCCCCTCTAAGCTGTGGGTCGCGAGCCGTAGGCAACCACTGCCCCTAAGGAGGGGATCCCGCTGGCACGGCCCACAGACTCGAACGAGCAGCTCCTCTGCAGCTTCTGCGGCAAGTCGCAACGCCAGGTCAAGAAGCTGATCGCCGGACCCGGCGTCTACATCTGCGACGAGTGCATCGACCTCTGCAACGAGATAATCGACGAGGAGCTGACCGCGCCGACCAGCGCGGTCGAGCTGGAGAACCTGCCCAAGCCACGCGAGATCCACGACGTTCTGCAGGAGTACGTCGTCGGCCAAGACGCCGCCAAGCGCGCCCTCTCGGTCGCCGTCTACAACCACTACAAGCGCGTCCAGATGAGCCAGACCGAGGACGCCGAGGTCGAGCTGCAGAAGTCGAACATCATGCTGCTCGGCCCGACCGGCTGCGGCAAGACCCTCCTCGCCCAGACCCTCGCCCGCATCCTCAACGTGCCGTTCGCGATCGCC
>Ga0157306_10000224_pt1 | contig 11158 bp, 15 predicted proteins | sample NitcycUS163409C2_FD_108391 | JGI IMG/M metagenome (GOLD analysis project Ga0157306, IMG submission 108391) | Soil microbial communities from Arlington Agricultural Research Station in Wisconsin, USA - Nitrogen cycling UWRJ-S163-409C-2 | ecosystem: Environmental > Terrestrial > Soil >...
ATCGGTGCGACCGCGGAAGGGACCGCCCGAGGCGGTCAGCACGAGGCGCTCGACCGTCCCCGGTGGCTCTGCCCCGATCAGCTGGAAGAGCGCCGAGTGCTCGGAGTCGACCGGCAACAGCCGAGCACCGGTGGCTTCGGCCAGGGCCATCGTCAGCTCACCACCGATCACGAGGCTCTCCTTGTTGGCGAGCGCCACGTCGATCCCCTCGCCGAGCGCGACGATCGTCGGACCAAGCCCGGCGGCGCCGACGATTCCGTTGAGGACGAGGTCGGCTCCCGACTCGGCGATCAGCTCCCGCACCCCTTCCTCCCCGGACAGAACCCGGCCGCTCCAGGCGCCGCGGGCCCGCTCCGCCGCGTCGATGTCGGCCAGCGCGATCGCCGACACACCGTGTTCGCGCGCCTGCTCCGCCGTTCGCTCCCAGCCGGAGTCGGACGCCAGGCCGACCGCCTGCAACGTCTCCGAAGCGCCGATGACCGTCAGCGCCTGCCTTCCGATGGACCCGGTCGAACCGAGCACGAGGACCTTCTTCATCCCCGACAGAGGATACGGAGGGGCGAGTCGGCTATCAGGCCACGAACGAGAACGGGCTGAGCCTCATGTTGTTGTAGGCGTCGCGCCAGGTTCCCTGAACGACCACCTCGCTGGCAGCCGGCGCCTCGGCCCGACTCAGCTCCCCCAGCGCATTGGCGCTGTCTTCGTCGCTGGCCCCGATGAGCACGTACTTCCAGCGCTGGACCGTGGGCAGGCCCTTGTCGCGAAGGCGATCCGCAAACTCATCTGCCTCCTCGCGCGACGGAAATCGACCCGCACCTCCCACTCGGGGTAGCCCTGCTCCTCAACCTCTTCCCGTTCCCTCGCGATTCGGGCGTGATGCTCGGCCGCCCGCTCAGCGGCGTCGTCGGGAAGCGGCTCGTCGGCCGGCATCCACTCTGCCGCCAACGGGTGCCAGCGGGTGAAGCTGGCGCTGAGATCCTCTTCCTCCCGCTGCGCGTAGGCCTCGACCAGCTTGCGCGCGCTCTCCGCCTGCTTCCGGTCGCCGGCGTAGAGGAAGACGGTCGCGCCGTTGCGGGTGACGATCACGCGGTCGTGAAAGGCCTCGCTGAGATCGTCCTGCAGCTCACGCGCATCGAGGCGGTCGATCAGCCCATCGGCGTATCCGTCCTCGCGAAGGTCGATCTGCAGGCGCCAGTCGTCGTTCATGGGCTCAGTATTAGCCGATTCCCTCAGTAAACGAGTGCCATCGAGAGGTAGTAGCCGACGACGACGGTGAAGAGGACGGCGTCGAGGCGGTCGAGGATGCCGCCGTGGGGGCCGAAGAGGCTGCCGGTGTCCTTTTTGCCGAGGTCGCGCTTCAGCATCGACTCGAAGAGGTCGCCGAGCGGCGCGATCGCGGCGACGGCGGCCCCCATGATCAGGGCATCGACCCCGGAGAGCCAATCCTGGTAGAGCCCAGCGAACCAGAAGGCCATCGTGCCGATCACGAAGCCGCCGAGCAGGCCCTCGAGGGTCTTGTTTGGCGAGAGGCTGGGCGCGATCTTGTGCGAGCCGAACATGCGGCCGGTCGCGTAAGCGCCGGTGTCGGTGGCGAAGGTGCCGACCAGGACGTCGACGAGCAGCGCCGCGCCGTGGTTGGGCAGCTCGCGCAGCAGCACCGCGTGGACCAGCGGGATGCCGATCCAGACGATGCCGAGCAGGGTGACGCCCATCGACATCGTGATCCCGTCGCGGTGATGGCGATCGGCACCAAAGGCGAAGAGAACCGGGAAAGAGGCGGCGAGCACGAGCAACACGTTGAAGGCCGTGCCGAAGTGGGCGGCGACGATCAGCGCCGCGACGATCAGGTAGGCAGCGCGTTGGATCGGTCGCAACTCGATCGTCATCGTCAGGAACTCGCGCAGGCAGAGGACGGCGACCCCGATCATTGCCGCTGCGAAGACCACGCCTCCGGCGACCGTGATCGCAATCGCAAAGATCCCCCAGGGAATCGCGAAGAGGATGCGTTTCAGCGTCTCGCCGCTCTTGGCGCCACCCCGCCGTCGGCGCCGCGGTGGCCGCTCGGGCCGTTTCGGCGCCGGCTCCTCGGTGAAGAGGTCGTCGTCGAAGAGGTCCTGCATCTAGGCCCTCGCCCCGAAGCGCCGTTGGCGCGCCTCGAACTCTCGCAAGCACTCCTCCAACGCGGCCCGGTCGAAGTCCGGCCAGAGCTCGTCGCGGAAGACGAGCTCCGAGTAGGCGCACTGCCAGAGCAGATAGTTGGAGATGCGCTGCTCGCCGCTGGTGCGGATCAGGAGATCGGGATCGTGCATCTGCGGCGCGTAGAGGTGGCGGCGGAACTCCTCCTCAGTGGATCCGTCGAAGCTGCGTGCGGCGTCGACGATCTCCGCTCGGCCGCCGTAGTTGAAGGCGACGAAGAGCACGATCCGCTCGTTGCCGGCGGTCGTCTCTTCGGCCCAGGCCATGCGCTCGACCAGCTTGGGATCGATGCCCTCGCGGCGACCGATGAAGCGCATGCGCACGCCCTCCTGGTCGAGCTCGGGCGTCTCGGCCTCGATCCGCTCGCCGAACATCGCCATCAGCGCGGAGACCTCCTCCTCGGGCCGCGACCAGTTCTCGGTCGAGAATGAGAAGACGGTCAGCTCCTCGATCCCCAGCTCAACCGCGTCGCGCAGCCGCGCCTTCACGGTGTCGGCCCCAGTTCGATGGCCCTCTACCGTCGGCAGCCCCCGCTCTTGGGCCCAGCGCCCGTTGCCGTCGGTGATGATCGCTACGTACCGCGCGGAGGCACTCACACCTCCAGGATCTCCTCTTCCTTCCCCTTGAGCAGCGAATCGATCTCGGCGATCGCCTCGTCGGTCTGCTTCTGCAGAGCGGCCTCGGCGCGGCGCTCGTCGTCCTCGCCGGCTTCGCCCTCCTTCTTCAGCTCACGCAGGTCGTGCATCACGTCGCGGCGGATGTTGCGGATCGCGACACGGCCCTCCTCGGCGACGCCGTGCACGACCTTGACCATCTCGCGGCGGCGCTCCTCGGTGAGCTCGGGCACCTGCAGGCGGATGACGTTGCCGTCGTTGCTCGGCGTCAAGCCGACGTCGGACTCCTGGATCGCTTTCTCGATTGCCCCAATCGAGGACTTGTCGAAGGGAGTGACGGTAAGCAGGCGGGCGTCGGAGGTGGCGACGTTGGCGAGCTGCTTGAGCGGGGTCTGGGCGCCGTAGTAATCGACCACGATGCGGTCCAGCAGGTGCGGTGAGGCGCGCCCGGTGCGCACCGTGGCAAGTTCGCCACGGCTCGACTCGACCGACTTGCCCATGCGGCCTTTGGCGTCTTCGAGCAGTTCGTCGATCAGCTCCACTGGGCCCCCGTTCTCGTCACTCGGCAGGCGTGCTGGAGACCAGCGTGCCCACCCTCTCGCCGCTGACGATCCTATCTATGTTGCCTGCATCTCCCATGTTGAAGACGTAGATGGGCAGGTCGTTGTCCATGCAGAGCGAGAGCGCTGTCGAGTCCATCACCTTGAGGCCGCGCTCGATCGCCTCGCGGTGGCCGATCGCCGCGATGAACTTCGCGTCGGGGTTGGTCGCCGGGTCCGCGTCGTAGACGCCCTCCACCCCGTTCTTCGCCATCAGGATCGCTTCGGCGCGGATCTCCAGCGCGCGCAGCGCCGCGGCCGTGTCGGTGGTGAAGAACGGGTTGCCGGTGCCGGCGGCGAAGATCACCACGCGACCCTTCTCCAGGTGGCGCATCGCGCGGCGGCGGATGTAGGGCTCGGCCACCTCCTTGACGTCGATCGCCGAGAGCACCCTCGTGTGCTCACCCACCTTCTCAAGCGCGTCTTGGAGCGTGAGCGCGTTGAGCACCGTGGCCAGCATGCCCATGTAGTCGCCCGTCGCCCGGTCCATTCCTTCCGCCGCTGCAGCCAGGCCGCGGTAGATGTTGCCGGCACCGACGACGATCGCCACTTCGACCTCGCGGCCGCGGATCGCGGCGATCTGCTCGGCGATCCGCTGCACCTCGCCGGCATCGGTGCCGTACTGGAGATCGCCCATCAAGGCCTCGCCGGAGAGCTTCAGCAGGATGCGTTTGAACTGGGGTTCGGTTGCCATCGGGGTAGGCGGTATCGCTCCGCGTCGCGGAGAGCCTATAGGGGCGATCTGGGGACTCCGGCTACTCGCCGACGCGGAAGTAAGAGAAGCGGGCGATGCGGATGTTCTCGCCGGTCTTCGCGGCGAGCTCCTGGCGCAGCTCCTCGATCGACTTCGAGTCGTGCTTCTCGGAGTTGACGTGGGCCTGGTCGAGCAGGGCGACTTCCTTGCCCCACTTGGTGAGCTGGCCCTCGACGATCTTCTCGACCACGTTGTCGGGCTTGCCTTCGTCGCGAGCCTTCTCCTCGAAGACCCGCTTCTCGGCCTCGCGCTCCTCCGCCGGGATCTCCTCGATCGTCACGTACTTGGGAGCCGTCGCCGCGACGTGCAGGGCAACCTCGTAGGCGAAGGCCCTGAAGTCCTCGTTGCGGGCGACGAAGTCGGTCTCGCACTGCACTTCGACCATCGCCCCGACCTTGTCGTTGGCGTGGATGTAGGAGGCGACGACCCCCTCGCTCGTGCCGCGCCCTTCGCGCTTGGCGGCAGACGCCTGCCCCTTCACCCGCAGGATCTCGACAGCACGCTCCGCGTCCCCGTCGGCCTCGGCAAGCGCCGCCTTGCAGTCCATCATCGCGGCCCCGGTCCGATCCCGCAGCGCCTTCACATCGGCAGCCGAAACGCTCATTTCCCCTCCTCGGCTTTCTCAGTCTCCGCCGGAGCCTCGTCCTGCCCAGCTTTCTCCTCCGCCGAGGCGGTTGCCTCAGCCGCTGGGGCATCAGCTTTCTCCTCCTCCGCTGGCGCGGCCGCCTCAACGGCCTCAGACCCCGCAGCCTCATCCGCTTCTCCCGCGGGTGGCGCCGCAGGGGGGACCGCCCCCGAGGAAGCTTCAGCTACCGCAGGGGGCGGTGGGTCCCCTGCGGCGACAGGACCCGCGGCCGATGGGTCTGAGCCCTGAGCCGGAGCACTAGGCGCCTTGGCAGCCGCCTGCGCCTGCTCAGCCTGCTTCGCCGCCTCCGCCTCGACCGCCGCCTTTTTCGCCGCTTCCTCCGCTTCGACGCGCGCCTTCTCTTCCTCCTCGCGCTTCTTGCGCTCTTCCTCTTCCTTTTTGCGGCGCACCATTTCCTCGGCGATGCGGCGGTCCTCCTGCGCCCGCCAGGCGCCGGCGCCCTCCGAGATCGCGCCGCCGATCGTGCCGATCACCAGCTGGCAGGAGCGGATCGCATCGTCGTTGCCGGGAATCACGTAGTCGATTGGCGTCGGGTCGCAGTTAGTGTCGACCAAGCCGATGATCGGGATGCGCAGGCGAGCGGCCTCGCGCACGGCAATCTCCTCGGTTTTGAGGTCGGTGACGAAGACCGCATCGGGGAGGCGGTCCATGTCGCGCACGCCGCCGAGGTTGTACTCGAGCTTGGTCAGCTCGGCCTGCATGCCCATGCGCTCCTTGGTCGGCAGCAGCGCGAGCTTGCCCTCGTCGCGCCAAGCGGTGAGCTCGTGCAGGCGGGCGATCCGCGCCGACATCGTGTTGAAGTTGGTCAACAGGCCGCCCAGCCAGCGCTGGTTGACGTAGGGCATCTTGCAGCGGTCGGCCCATTCTTCGACCGGGCCGCGCGCCTGCTTCTTGGTGCCGACGAAGAGCACCGTGCCGCCGCCGCTGGCCAGCTCGCCGGCGAAGCGTCGCGCGTTCTCCAGCAGCGCCTCGGTCTGGATCAGGTCGATGATGTGGATCCCGTCGAGCTCGCCGAAGATGTAGCGGCGCATGTTCGGGTTCCAGCGACGGGTCTGGTGGCCGAAGTGGACTCCGGCCTCCAGCAGCTCTTTGAGGCCTGCCTCTGGCATGGGTGAAGCTCCTTGCTTGCGATGCGGTTTCCCCGCCGCCCTAGCCGGGACCCGGCGCGTTGCCGGTCAGGATCCGGATCGGAGTCGACGGGGGTCGGGTTTCCGAGCCGGTGGATTCTAGAGGGGTTTTCCCGAGCTAGGCAGCGCGGGCCGCCGCCAGAGCGGCGGCCAGGTCGCTTGGCAGCTCGGAGACGAAGCTCAATCGCTCTCCGCTCGCCGGATGCTCGAAGGCGAGGCGGTGGGCGTGGAGGAACTGGCGCTCGAGGCCGTACTTGATCTCCCCGCCGTAGGTGCTGTCACCGGCGAGCGGGTGGTCGATGGCGGCGAAGTGGGCGCGGATCTGGTGCGTGCGGCCGGTCTCCAACCGCGCCTCCAGGTAGGTCTCCGCGGCGAGCAGCTCGAGCACGGTGAAGTGGGTACGCGCCTGGCGGGAGGCGGCACCCGAGACAGCCATGCGGTGGCGCTGGCGCGCGGCACGACCGATCGGGGCGTCGATCGTGCCGGTGCGCGAGGCGATGCGGCCGCGCGCCAGGGCCAGGTAGACGCGCTCGACCTCGCGGCGCTGGACCTGAGCCTGAAGGGCGGTGTGGGCCTCGTCGGTGCGGGCAACGACCAACAGGCCGCTGGTGCCCTTGTCGAGCCGGTGCACGATGCCGGGCCGCTCGGGGTCGGCGCCACCGCCGAGCAGCTCGCCCAGCTCGTCGACCAGGGTCGAGCCCTGGTGCGAGGGCGCCGGGTGGACCACCATTCCCGCTGGCTTCTCGATGACCGCCAGCGCCTCGTCGAGGTGGGCGATGCGCAGAGCCTCGCTCACGAAAGCTCCTCGGGCTTCGCTTGCGACGGGCCCTCGTAGAGGTAAGAGATGGCGAGCAGGACGACGCCGACGGTGACGGCGACGTCGGCGAGGTTGAAGGCCGGCCAGGCGCCGATCTGCACGTAGTCGGTGACGGCGTCGGCTCGCACCCGGTCGGCGAGGTTGCCCAGCGCTCCGCCGGCCAAGAGGCCCGCAGCGACCCACATTCCCGGTCGGAGCGGATCGCGCGAGAAGACGTAGCCGACGACCAGCAGGGCAAGCCCTGTGACCAGCACGAGCCGTGTGCCCCCGCCGCTGGCGAGCCCGAAGGCGATGCCGCTGTTGTGCGAAAGGGTCAGTTCCAGTGGGCCGAGCACGTCGACCTCCTCACCCGGCACGAGCTTGGCCTCGATCGCGGCCTTGACGGCCTGATCGAGGACGACGACGAAGCCGCAGAGCGCGGCGGCGAGGCGCCAAGCGCGAGCGCTGGCGCTGCTGCGACTCACCCTTCGATCAGGCCGACGACGATCACGCGCAGCACGAAGAGGGCAATCACGCCGAGGATCGGGCTGAGGTCTAGCGCAAAGCCACCGCCGCCGATCGGCGGCAGGAAGCGGCGGAAGAGGTTGAGGTAGGGGTCGGTCGTCTCCTTGATGAAGTCGAGCGTCGCCCGCAGGCCCCGGTTGTAGGGCATCCGCGGCACCCAGGAGATCAGCACGTTGAGGAAGATGAGGATGATGTAGACGGTGAAGAGAGCGCTGACGTAGTCGGCGACGTCGCTCCGGGTCAGGGCAAGCAGGATCATCCCCGCATCCTCTCCAAGGACGCCCTGACCGCAGCCCCGAAGGCCTTCCGCGCTCCCTCGCGATCGAGCGCCTCGAGGCCGGCCTCGGTGCTGCCGCCGGGCGAGGCGACGGCCTTGCGCACGTCGGCGGGATGTCGGATGCGCAGGAGCTCGGCAGTCCCAGCCGTGGTCTCGACCACCAGCTCGCGCGCCAGCTCCGCATCGAGGCCGTCGGCGACGCCGGCCTCGGCAATCGCCTCGACGGCAAGCGCGAGGTAGGCGGGCGAGCAGCCCATCACCGCGGTCGCCGCGTCGAACTCCGAGTCGGGCAGCTCAACCACGTGGCCCAGGGTCTCGAGCAGGGCGCGAAGGTTGCGATCCACCTCGCCGGCGACGCAGAGCACGCCCCGGCGCACCTCGACCGCGACGTTGGGCATCACCCGCACGACCCTGGCGTTCGGGAAAGCCTGGCCAACCCTCTCCAACGGCGTGGCGCCAAGCAGCGAAACGACGACGCCGGCGTTGGCCAGCTCCGCCGCGGCTTGCTCCAGCACCGCCGGCTTGACGGCGAGCACGACCAGATCGGCGCGCTCGGCCAGCTCGCCGTTGGAGCCCACTGCCTCCCCCCCGACCTCCGCCGACAAGCTCGCAGCGCGGCCCGAGCCTGCGTCGGTGAAGAGCATCGAGTCGACCTCGCCGGCCAACCCGCGTGCCATCGCTGCAGCCATGCTCCCCGATCCGGCGAATCCGACGATCATCGCCGCGGAGACTAGTCGGAGCTAGGACTGGTTGAAGAAGCCTTTGTCGAGGAGACGTGCCTTCTCCTCGGCCGAGACCTCGACGTTGCGCGGTGTCAGCAGGAAGATCTTCTCGGCGATCCGCTGCATGCCGCCGTCGAGCGAGTAGGTCAAGCCGGAGCAGAAGTCGATCATCCGCTTCGAAAGCTCATGGTCGGTCGTCTGCAGGTTGAGGATGACCGGCACCGAGCGCTTGAACTGATCGGCGACCTGCTGGGCGTCGTTGAAGTTGCGCGGGATGACGAGATGGACCTGCACGTCGGAGTCGCCGTTTCCCACCGGGCGCAGGGTGCGGGTGCGCGAGGCCGAGATCGGCTCGTCGTCGGCGAAGATGTCGTCGATCTCGTCACGCCGCGAGCGCCGCGAGCTGGGCAGGCGCCGCACCTGCGCGGAGGACTCACGGCGGCTGTCGAAGGCGTCTTCGGTGCCGGTTTCGGGATCGAATTCGTCTTCGTATTCGGGGCCGTAGTCGTGGTCCTCGGCAAGACCGAAGTAGACCAGCGCTCTATGCCAGGTGTCGCGAAGGGCCATGGTTTACGCCTTTTCGGCCTGTACGGGCCGAGTCCTCCAGAGAATTATGACTATCGAGGCCCCTCCTACAAGTACAGAGCCGTGCCCATGCGGACGATCGTCGCGCCCTCCTCGATTGCCACCTGCCAATCCTGTGACGTCCCCATCGAAAGGCGCTCGAGCCGATGCTCGGCTGCAAGCTCGGCCAGGCGAGCGAAGTGGGGCCGCGAGCTCTCGGGATCCGGGCTGAACGGAGGCATCGTCATCAGGCCAACGACGCGGACCGGACAGCGCTCGATCAGCTCGGCCAGGGCGTCCGGGGCAAAGCCGCCCTTGCTCTGCTCGCCGGCGACGTTCACCTCGACGAGGATCTCGGTGTCCGGGCCGCCATGACGCCCGAGCTGCTCGAGCGCCGACTCGCTGGCCACCGAGTGGATCAGGCGGCAGATCGGCAGCAGCAGCTTCACCTTGCGGCTCTGCAGGTTGCCGATGAAGTCCCACTCGAAGCGCTCGCCCCAGCGCTCGTGCTTGGCGGCCAGGTCCTGCTGGCGGTTCTCGCCGACGAGGGAGACACCGGCCTCGGCCAGGGCGCCCATCTCCTCTACCGGCACGTACTTGGTCGCGGCGAGCAGCTCGACGTTGGGGCCGGCGATCTCGCGCGCGCGCTCGAGATTGGCGGCGATCTTGGCGGGCTCCAGTCCGTGGATCAGACCGGGCATCGCTGGGCCTCCGACCGATCGCGCCACACGAGACCTGCCTGCCTGCCCGTGCGGCCGGCGTCTCGCCGGTGTGAGAAGAAGAGCTCCGGCTCACAGCCGGTGCAGAGCCCGCTCGACTCGATCCGCTCGACGCCGGCCTCTCGCAGGAGGCGGCGCGTGACCTCAGGCAGATCGAGCCCCTGCGCGGTGGAGATGCCGCTGCCCAGGGGGGCGAAGGCATCGAGGACCTCCTCGCCGACCCCGTAGCAGCAGGGCCCGATCGACGGCCCGATCGCAGCGTCGGTCGCACCGATGGCCTCGACCGCACGAGCGATCATGCCCCCGCCGGGCCGGTCGCCCCCTGCACCGGCCAGACCACGCCAGCCGCAGTGCAGCATCGCCACGCCGCCCGGACCGGCAAGCGCCACCGGGACGCAGTCGGCGACGAAGACGAGCAGGGCCAAATCGACCTCCGCGGTGAGGTGGCCGTCGACCTCTGGGATCGGACTGCCCGGCTGGGCGAAGGGGCTGGGCGACTGGGGCGCGGCGTGTGCGTGTAGCTCGCCGCCGTGCACCTGTCTGCCGACCGCGATCCGCTCCGGCGCGAAGCCGAGCGCCGCCGCGAGCCGGTGGCGGTTCTCGATCACCGACCCGGTCTCGTCGTCGGTGAGGACTCCGAGGTTGAGGCGGTCGAAGGGCGGCCCGCTGACGCCGCCGATGCGTGTCGTGAAGGCCGCCGTGGCGCCCGACAGGCCAGCCTGCAGCCAGCGGACGCCGTCCGCCTCACGCCACTCCATCGTCGCCTCCAGCCGCCGCGAGTGCCGCTTGCAGCTCGGCCTCGCGGCCCTCGACCTGGCCGTCGAGCTTGCGCCGCAAGGCCTCCCGCAGGCCGCGGCCGACGGCCGGTCCCTCGGACACGCCGGCGGCGATCAGATCGCTCCCGTCGATCGCCAGCTCGACCTTTCGCCACTTGCCCACATACTCGTCGAGCCACTCGGCCCCCAGCGCGCGAGCGATCAGCAGGTCGATCGGGCTGAATCCCTCGGCCAGGGCGACGGCCTCCGACGGGGGCTTGGGGTCGCGCTTGGCGAGGGCCTCCTCCCCGCCCCGGGGCTCCAGCGCAGCGGCGAACAGAGCCCGATCGCGAGGTGCGAACCCACGCCACGGCTCCTTGGCGAGCAGGGCGTCGACTCGGGCGGCGATATCGGCGCCGTCGTCGCACAGGGTCACGACCTTCCACTCCTCGATCAGCTCGAAGGCACGGACCGCCTCGGCCTCTCCGGCCAAGCGCAGCAGCTCGGCGTCGCGACGATTCGCCGAGACCTTGCCCAAATTTGCCTTGCTCAGAAGCTCGGCCGTGTGTGGCTCGAGCTCGAAGCCGAACCGGGCGGCGTAGCGCGCGGCGCGGATCGCGCGGGTCGGATCGTCGAGGAACGAGCGCTCGTGCAGCACCCGCAACCACTCGCTGGTCAGGTCTGCATGCCCGCCGTGGGGGTCGATCAGGCGCACCTCGCCCTGCAGCGGCAGCGCCATCGCGTTGATCGTGAAATCGCGGCGCGCCAGGTCTTCCGTAAGGTCGGCGCCGGGCTCGACCACGGGCAGCGCCCCCGGGTGCGGGTAGCGCTCCGATCGCGCCGTGGCTATGTCCAGCCGATGCC
>Ga0157306_10000227_pt1 | contig 11105 bp, 14 predicted proteins | sample NitcycUS163409C2_FD_108391 | JGI IMG/M metagenome (GOLD analysis project Ga0157306, IMG submission 108391) | Soil microbial communities from Arlington Agricultural Research Station in Wisconsin, USA - Nitrogen cycling UWRJ-S163-409C-2 | ecosystem: Environmental > Terrestrial > Soil >...
CGCGCGCTGCGCGACGATCTACCTGGCCGCCAAGCTGCGGCTCGAGCAGCTCCGCGAATGACGGCCACCGAGGCTCGTCTCTTGATGCTGGCGATCCTGGCCGCCGGCCCCGGCGACCTCCTCGACTGCTACTCAGAGCCGATCCGCGGCGGCAACGGCGATCGCCTGTACACGGTCGAACTCGTCAACGAGGAGGGGACGCGCTGGTTCGCCCTCCACAGCAAAGCCCTCCGCGAAGACTCGATCGTGCTGATCGCCGAGCTCAGGCGACAGTTTGCACCGCCGCCAGCTTTGCCCGCTCCATGATTCCCGAGCTTCGACGTCAGGCCCTCCTCGACCGGCTCGCCGCCGGCCAGTACAACGGGATCACGCGCCCGACCCCGGAGCAGAAACGTCTCGCTCGAGTCGCCTTCGACGAGCTCTACGCCGAGGACGAGGGTTTCCGCAAAGTGGTCGACAAGAACCGGGAGAGCCGACGACAGCGCCGCTGGTTTAGGCGGTTGCGGCGGCGCCTAGTTTCTCTCGGCCGACCGGCGTAAGGCGCAGGCGGCCGTCGACGTGCGGATCGTAGGCGAGGCCGTGGGCGATGGCGATCTGCGTCCGTTTCGCCGACGTCTTCCCGGTGGTGCGGATCTCCTCGAGCGCGACGACGTCGACGCCGCCGGCAGCGTCAGCGAAGAGATCCACTAGGCGACGCCTGCGAGCTCGCGCTCTCGAGGCCGCCGGGTGAGCTCGGCGAAGGCCTCCTCGTCCCCGCTCGAGGCGAGGCGGCGAAGATCCTCCCGGCTGCGGGAGGTCAGGGTGCAGTTGACGCCGGCAGCGCGGACTTCCGAGAGGAAAGCCACCGCGGAGAGGAGACGGTCGGCAGTGGGTGCGGGGGCCGGAGTGTGCATGGCCCAAGAGGGGACCAAAGCCGGCGGACGGAACCGGGAGGAAGTCCGGCCCGCCGGACAGGCCCGTTAACGGCGACCGCCCCGCTCCCCAAGTCTGCGCAGATCCAAGGGGGGCGGGGCAGGTCGTCAGCGGGTGAGACTACTGCGGCAACGCCGCTCGCACAAGGCAGTCCTTCGCCTCGAGCAACTTGCGCAGCCCGGTGGTCAGCTCGGGACCATTCGGGAGATCCTCGGCCATCTTGTGCGCGAGCTCGCAGATCGGCCGGCTGACCGCCTGCAACTCCTCGGGCAGATGCTCGTAGGAGAAGTGCCGCAGGATCTGTTCGGTGCTCGGGTGCATCAGGCCGAGGGCTCGGCCGGAGTCACCGCCTGCACCGGCTGCTCGTTGTCGTCGGCATCGGCGTAGACGCTCACCCCGTCGACGTTGCCGGTCGCGCTCTGACCGGCGGTGTCGTTGCCGAAGTGGAACAGCGTCCTGCCTTCCGGCGTCTCGAGCCCCGACTCCGTGAAGCCCTCGGGGATCGTGTCGCCGTCGACGATGTAGAGCGGCTTCTCGCTGGCCGCCGACGTCGTCGGGGCCTCGGTGCCGCCCTGCTCGCCCTGGCCGCCGTCTGCGGGCGTCTCGCCGCCGCCGGCACCTTCGGGCTGCTCGCCCCCGCTCTCGCCGCCCTGCGGGGCCTCACCGCCGCCCTGGGGCTCCTCGGCGGGTGCCTCGGCGTCGCTCGAGACGACCTCGCCGAACTCGATCCCGTTTGCGTCGTTGACGGCGGGGATGGTCAGCTCGACCTCCTGGCCCTGGGGCACAGTCGTCGACTTGCGGTGCTCGCCCGTCGACGGGTCTATCGCTGCGACATAGGCCACGCCGTTGGCGTCGACCTTCACCTTCAATTTCATAGCGCTCCCTTCGGAGTTGGTTGCATTGATCGACGGCACCCTACCCGAGCGGGTGTACACGCGAACCTCGCCACCCCGCAAAGTGCGCAGAACGACAAAAGCCCCCCGCCCGGAGGGCGAGAGGCTCTGTCGCATGAACGAGATCCCGAAGGGAGATCCGCGAGGGGTGCAGTCTAGAGGATCACGATCGACACGCCGGTCTGTTTGCCCGCCCCGGCGAACTCCTTGGAGCAGTCGAGCTGCACGACGTGGCGATCGTCGACGATCAACCCGCCCTGCGTGAGCCCGTCGAGGACCGCTCGAGCGAGCTTGTCGAGATCCCCGTCCGCCGAGGGCCAGTCGTACTTCGGTCCCCGCGGCCGGGGCATGACGAAGCGCAGGCCCACCTTGTAGGGCGGCTCGAGGCGACCGACGCCTTTGGGCCGCTGCCCGAGGCAGGACATAGCGATCGCTTCCACCCAGGGCTTGCAGGCTTCGCTCGACTCCCTACTCGCCCCGCCGCCGAGGAACACCCGACTGCCCTTCGGCGCCGGGTGCCCCTTGACGACGAACTGCGCTCGGTTCACTCCGCGGGAGGAGCGGGTGCCGGCGCAGCGGGTGCGGACTCGGCCACCGCGACCGGCTCACCGACCGCTTCGACCGACTCGACGGGCTGCTCGAGCTGCTCCTGCTGGTGGTCGTTGAGGAAGCCTTCGACCACGGCGAGGACGGTGGCGAGCTCGTCGTTGACTTCGGCCTCGTTGATCGTCCCCTCGTCGATCCTCGAGCGGACCTGGGCGAGCATCCCGGCAACGCCGTCGAAGGTGCCGAGGGCCTCGAAGAAGGCCGCGATCTCCGGCGCGTTGGCGAGCTCGTCGATCAACGCCTCGACGTCGCCGTCGACGGTGATCGGTTCCCCCTTCTGCCACTGATCGAACCACTTGTAGAGGAGGGTGTTGACGATGATCAGCGTCGAGCCCATCGCGCCGGCGACGACCCCGACCGGGAGCTCGACGCCGGGGACGTGGGCCGTCACCCAGGCCGAGATCCAGACGGCCGCCGCGTTGATCGGCACGGCGAGCAGGATCGCGTTGCGGTTCGGGGTAAACGTCGCTTGCAGCTTGTCGATGATCGGACTCAGGAACTTCACTTGGGCCTCCTTGACGTGTATTGCTGGGACGCGAACATGCCGCGGTTGCCGCCCGGCCGATAGGGCCGACCGAGCAGCTTGGCGACGAACCGCTTGAGCGACTCCGCGCTCACTTCATCGGCGCGAGGCCGAAGTGCCTACGGACCCGGTTGACGTCGGCGAGGGCCTCCTTGCGGGCCTTGCTGCCCCGCCGAGAGGCGAACACCCGCGCCAGGTCGAGGACGTACTCGAAGGGGTAGGCGGTGCCGGGGTCCACGTGGCCGCCGCCGGCCGCGCCGAGCTGCTTGTGCGAGCACACCCCCGACTTGAGGACGGTGGTGCCGGAGACGACGCCGCGGCGGATCGGAATCCCGTACTTCTTCGACCACCACGCGATCCAGCGGGCGGTGTTGGCGAGCTGATGCGGGGCATCCCCGAACCAGTCGCCTTTGCCCTGGGCGGCGAAGCCGATCTGCTCGATCGAGAGCGCAACCGAGTTGAGTTCGGCCTGCGTCCACGCCTTGCGCGAGTCGGGCACCATCCGGCAATCGTGCCCCTCCGCGTCGTTGGCGATATGCGAGCTCGCCTGCGTCGAGGTCCGATCGAAGAAGGCCGCCAGGTCGGCGAGATCCCCGACACCGGGGCGGTTGTGCCCCTCGGTCGTGTGAAGCACGATGATCGACGGCCGCTTGCCGTCGCGGCTCGACTGGTTGACGACGTTGCGCGTTACCTCCGGCTGCGGAGCCTTCACGACGACACCCGCTTGACGCCGATGTGGATGTGGGGGCCGGTGCCGTGCTCTTCGGTGATTACCTGCACCCGGTACGTCTCGGCCGAGCCGGTGTGGGAGCGGGTGATCTCGAATTCGGCGAAGCTCGACATCTCCGTCTTCCGCTGCTTGAGCGCCGAGACGATCGCCGACCCGAGCTCGTTGTTCTCGGCGAACGTGGCCCCGTCGACGGCGTCGGCGTCACGGTTGCCGAGCCAGTGATCCGAGCTCGGGTTGCCGAAGGTGGCCCACCGCTTGCGCGACGTCACCGGGACGCCGGCCGCATGGAGGATCGGGATCACCTCGTACTTGATGATCGCCGTGGCGCCCTTGAACTTGAAGCGGTCGGCGACCAACTTCTTGCGCTGCTTGTTAAGCCGGCGCAGGGCGGCCTTCGCGTGCTTGCGGATCTTCGAGCCCAGCGGTGCCGAGTCGCGCGCCTGCTGCTGGTCGGCGATCGCGTGGTTGACGGTGTGCAGTCGAGCTTGGAGCGGAGCGTGCTTGCTCACGGGATCAGTCCTTTCGGGTCGACGCCGACTTCGACGTCGACGCAGGTTCGTTCAAGGGCGCAGAGTTCAACACCGACGCCGGACGACGATTCGCCGCCCTGGGAGCCCTGAGCGCCGTTTCCTGGGCTTTCGGCCGGTGGACCGTGTTCGGCCGCCGCAGGCCCAGAGGCGCCAGGAGAGGGCGCAGGAGCGGCTCCCTGGCCGCCTCCCTGCCCGTTGCCGCCGTTGCCACCGGAAGGCCCCTTACCGGGGCCGGGTGGCTGATGGCCCTGGTTGGAGGGCTGTTGGACGGCATCACCCCCTTCCGGCTCGAGCTCGGTGCTCGAGGGCGCCGTCGCCTTAGCCGGCAGCGGGTAGGTGATCGCCGAAAGCAGGGCGGCACGACAGCGCGAGTAGCGCCGGCAGTTGATTAGCGCGATCCGCATCCGCATCGCGCATTCCCGCGACTCTTGCGAGCGCCGCGTAGCGTCGAGGCTGCACACCGAAGCCGCGCGGATCACCTTCGTCACCTGGGGCTTGAGGACGTCGACTTCGCGCGCCGTCTCCCCGGACGCGAGGAAGATCTTGACGACGAAGAACGCGCCGACCGCGATCAGCAACGCGGCGACGGCGAGGATGCGGATCGAGTGCTCGGCGATCCAAACCTCCGTCTTGTTGAGGGCGGGTTCGGGAGTCAATGCACCACCATTCCGATCAGGGTTACGACCACGGCGAGCAGGCCGACCACGGCAGAGCCGAGAGCCACGACCATCGCCCGCACGGCGACTTCGCGCCGATCGCGGTCTTCTTTTCGCCAGTCCTTGAAGTCGTTGCGTAGGCCCGAGAGCTGGTCGGAGAGGCCGCCCTCCCCGCGGATCCCGAAGACCATTGCCTCGAGATCGGCAAGCCGCTGTTCGACCCTCTCGGCCGGGCTCACTTCGAGCTCCACGGATTCGATTCCTCGCCGGAGCTGCCAGCCCAGGGGTTCGAGCTGCCGCCGTAGGCGCCGCCCGACCAAGGGTTGTTCGAGGCATCGGGATCCCGGTACTTGCCTTCGCCGTAGAACTCGAGGAAGAGGCGGTCTTCTTTCTCGTGCTCGATCCCGTATTTGGAGAAGAGGCCGTCGAGCACCCGATCGGCTTCGTCGTATTCGGCTTCCATCGCCGCGAGCCGATCTTCGCGCTGCTTTTTGAGCTTGGGGAGGGAGCGCCGCTTGCCTTCTTCGACGGCGTTCTTCATCCGGGTCGCGTACTCGGCCGAGACGTCGTCGCGGGCGCTCGAGCTGTTCTTCTCGAACGCCCTGAGCACCCGGCCGAGGAGCGCCGAGTCGGACTCTTTGCCGACATCCTTCGGCAGCGGCGGCAGGGCCAAGGTGCGGACGTAGCGCGCGGCCGAGTCATAGCCACGCAGCTTCGCCGAGAGCTTGTCGAGGGCCTCCTGCCGCTCGGTCGAGAGAGAGCCGATGATCGGGAGCTCGCCGAGGCCTTCGCCTTTCTTGCGGCCGGCCGGGATCGCCGCCTCGCCGGCAGCACGAGAGAGCGGGGAGAGCGAGAGGAGCTGCGCCAGGGCGTTCCAGCCCGAGCCCTTTTCCTGCTTGCCTGAGAGCGGGGAGACACCGTAGATCGCCGTCCCCAGGGCGGCTGCGACGGGCTGGGTGAGCTTCGCCGCCGCGATCCCCTTCGGACCTTCGCTCGAGCCGCCGAGGGCCTCTACGAGCGCGTTGGAGCCGGGGGCGATGCGGGAGAGGTCGACGAAGACCTGCTTGTCGCCCAGGTCGACGGGGACCATCGCCCACTGCGTGAAGTAAGAGGGATCCCCGCCGAGCAGCTTCTTGACCTCGTTCGCGTTCTGTTGCCCCAAGTAGTAGGCCATCGCAGCCTTGATCGGGTGGCGCTTGGGGAAGGCGTAGAACGTCCACCGCAGCGACATACGGACGAAGGGGTAGAAAATCATCGCCTGCGCGGCGACCCGCTCGTTCTTCGTCAGCGCCGACCAATTGCCGAGGACGTCGTCGAGGTAGCCCTGATACCGGCGAGCCCATTTCGGGTGCGCGGCCACCCACTCGGCCTGCTCGCGGAGGGACTTGCCCTTCATATCCTCGAGCGCCTTTCCCATCTCCCGATGCAGACCGCCGATGCCGTGCACGAACTGGTTGGCCCGGCCGTTGAGATCGCGGTCGATCTTCGCCAGGGTCGCCAGCGCCCGGATCCGGCCACCCTTCCACTGGTCGACGCGCTGGATCGCCGTGGGGATCCCCCGCAGGAAGCGCCCCATCGGCGTCGCCTCGAGCGTCTTATAGGCGTTGTGCGCGGCCTCCATATCGCCGGCTTTCAGGTCGAGCTTGAGATCCTCGGCGCGCTCGATCGCGCGGTTGGTGACGCCGACCCAGGAGTCGAAGTCCTGCCGCTTGACCGGGTCCATCTCCTTGTAGGCGCGCACCGCCTTCTTGACGAAGGCCGGGTTCAAGAGCCGGGGCTGCGCGACCGCGGCCTGCGCGTACTCGGCGACGACCTGCATGGCGGCCCAGGCCGGCGACGTCCCCAGGATCAGGAACGACGTGCCCCGGTTCACCTTGGCGATCTTCGGCGAGACGAGGGTGTTGGCGAGCTGGGAGATCGTCTCGTCCATCGCCGCCCGGCGGACGATTTCGTATTTGGTGCCTTTGACCCCGTTTTTGCGGAGCTCCTCGAGCTGGGCGACGAAGGTGAAGTCCTCCTCGATGATCTTGCCTTTGCCCCGCTTGGGGCCGAGGACGTCCTCGATCCGCTTGCTGAATTGCAGCGGCACCTTCATCCACTGCTCCTCGCTCAGAACGGGATCCGGGCCGCGGAAGAGCTCGTCGGCGTCGCGGGCCGACCACACCCTCTTGCCGCCGGGCTCGAAGCGGTTGCGGCGCAGAACCTCGCGGACGGCTTTGTAGGACTCCCGCCGGGCGACCGGGCGCGCGATCGACTCGCGGATCATCGGCCGCAGGCCCTCCTCGACGAGCCCCATCTCCTCGGCCGTGCCTTTGCGCATCTTCGACTTGCCGGGGAGCTGTGGCTGCTTGGAGCCGGTCGAGTTGATCGTCGGCGCCCCATGCTCGCGGCCGGGGCCGGCGTGCTGGTACTCGGGGAAGTCGCGCTCGGGGATCCCCTCGGCGCGCAGGTTGCGTTCGACGTCGCGGGCAAACTCGTCGACGAGCTCGGGCGTGACCTCTTTGGACGCCTTCACCTTCGCCACCGCCATGCGGTCGTCAGCGTCGGCCAGCTCGCGGAGCTCGACGACCTGGGAGTCCATCTTGTCGATGCGCTCCATCAGCCGATCGTGCAGCTTCGGCGGCACCGCGGCGCGGCCAGGCGCCCGCCCCTCGCGGGGGGTGATCACGCGAAGGTGCCCGCCGACCGGGCGGTTCTCAGGCCGGATCAGGCCGCGGCGGTCGAGCTCGCGGACAGTCTCGAGCTCGCGGAGCTGGGAGGGCGACGGCCCCAGCTCGAGCTTGTCCCGATTGAGCTTCTGCCGGACCTCGAGCTCGCGCCGCATCGCCGCCGCTTTGGCTTCGATCCGGTCGGCCTTCTTGCGCTGTGCTCGAGCGCGGCTGTGATCGCGGCGAGCCTCGCGGCGCAGAACGTCTTTGGCCGACTTGCCCCGCTTCGCCGCGGCCCTGACGACCGAGCGGATCGACTCGGGGAAGCGCTCCTCGGGGAAGGGGATGTCGCGGGTCGTCGCGGCCGAGAGGAAGCGCGCCCGCTCAGAATGCTCGGGGGAGATCCCCGGCGTTTGCCGAGCTCGCTTGCCCTGGTCGCGGTAGGCCCTCACCACGGCGTGTACGGCCGGGTTGGCGAGAACGTCGGGACGGCGCTTGATGAAGTCGATCACGTCGCGGGTGTGAAGCTGGTCGGGGGAGGGTTTGACTCCCTCGGGGATCGGTTTGAGCCGCGACTCGATCCGGCGGACCTCGGCCAGCATGGCGACCGGGTCGTCCATGTTCATCGGATGGCGCTGCAAGAAGCTGGCGACGTCGGCTTCGTGGATCCGCAGGTCGGCCTTCTTGCCGCGCTTGCCTCGGGCGACGCCTTTGCGCACGACCTCTGAGCCGGTGGCGCCGCGCGCCGCCTCGAGCATCTTGGCCTGGCGATCTTGGAGCTCGGCGCGGAGACGAGTGCGGCCTTTGGCGACCTCCTTGGCTGCCTCCTTGCGCTGGCCGGTGCGCTCGAGCACCCGCGGGGCCTCCGTGCCGCGATGGCCGTGGGCCTTGCCTTTGCGCTCCCGCGCCCGCTCGGCCAGACGGCGGACGGCCCTCGTCACCTTGCCCTTCGAGATCTTGTCGGCGCCGGCCTTCGAGCCGAGCCCGAGCATGATCGGCAACATCAGGCCGAGGTTGTCCTCGACTTCCTTCTTCACCATCTTCGAGTCCGAGGCGGTGACGACCTTGGCGACCTGGCGGGCGAAGGCGATCGTCTCGTCGAGCTCGCCCTTGACCGGCGCCGTGATCTCCTCGGCCGAGTAGCCCTTCGCGCCGGGGATCCCGAGCTCGTGCGCCGCGCTCGAGGCGCCCCGCCCCGCGGTGATCCCACCCGCCGCGGCGACGCCGACCGGATAGGTGACGAGGCCGGGCAGCGCCCGCGCCGTGGTCTTCCCGACCTTGATCGGGTCGTCGACGACGGCTTCGATGTGGCCGCGGGCGACCGGCGTGCCGGCGACGCCGATCTTCCCCATTTTCAGGCCCGGCACCGCGGCGCTGGCGGCCCTCGAGCGCTCCGCGGCCGCAGAAGCACCACGGCGGCGCACAGCGCGCTTGGCGGCGCTCTCAGCGGCCCTCTCGGCAGCTTTGGTCGTGTCCTTGCCGGCGGCGCGCATCGCGGCCCTCCCGGCCAGGCGTCCGCCCGCGCGGACCCCGCTGCCGGCGTTGAGGGCGCGGGCGATCGTCTTCGAGCCCTTCGCCTCGATCTTGGAGGCGACGGCCTCCCCGACCTCCTTGGCGACGACGCGACCGCCCTCCTGGGCGGCCTTCTTGCCGAGCGCACCGACGAGCCCCGATCCCGGTGCGGCGAGGGTGATCGCCGTGGTCAGGTCTTCGGGTTCGCCGAGGCCCTCGCTCGAGCGATGCGGGCCTCGAGCAATCCGGTTCGATTTGCGGAAGGCCTTGGGCGCGACGTCTTTCAGCGCGTGCTCGGGGAAGTTCTCCCGATCGGGGGAGCCTTCCGGCGTCGGCTGGCGGGCTTTGTAGAGGGCCTCGCTGGCGAGCGCGTGACGAAGACGCTTGATCGACTCCCTGAGCTTGGGATCGGGTTTGCGCCGGTACCGCTCTTCGGCCCGGTTCAACGTCTGGATTGGGCGAGAGGCGTTGGCCTGGCGAACCTTCTTGGCCGCCTCGGCTGCATCGCGTTTCGCCTGTGCCGCGTCGCGGCTGTCTTTCCTCTCGAGCTTGCGGACCCGTTTGGCGGTCCTGCTCGAGCCGCGATCGAAGTGCCGGCGTTCGGCCGGAGACGCCTTCTCGCGGATCTTCTTGTTGCCCGACTCGGCCGGGTAGGGGCCGATCGGGGAAACGCGCCCTCGGCGGGTGCGCTTCTTCTTCTTGAGCCTGGTCGGGGTCGGCGGCCCGGCGACTTCGCCTCGTCGAGCTCGCCGGTCGTAGGAACCGGCCACCTGGAGCTACCTCCCGCGCGGAGAGGGCGGCCCGGCGACTTCGCCGCGGCGCACCCGCTTGTCGTAGCCACCGCGGCGCTTGGCGGCCTGAGCCTGGCGCAGCTTGGCGACGGCGCGGGCAGCCTCGGCCGAGTAGCTCGAGCCGAGCTTTTCGATCAGCGCGGCTTCAAACTGCGCCCACTGCTTCGCGGTCTTCGGCACCTTGATCCCGAGGAGCGCCTTGGCCGCCGACATCGCATCCGAGCTGTGTTCGCCTCGAGCACGTTTTTCGGCAGTCGAGAGGCCGCCCTTGTTCTCTTCGCGCTGGTTGCGCGCAGTGGCCCGCTGGGAGCGAGCAGAGGTCCGCGCGTTCTTGCGCGAGATCCCGATCCGTTCCTGAGCCTGCCGGTTGGCGATCGAGTCCTGGCGGGCGTCCTGGGCGGCCTGGATCCGAGCAAGCGCGGCGTCGGCCGCGGCCTGTTGTTCGGCAGCTCGAGCTTCCCGCTGGGAGAGCTTGAGCTGCTTGCGGTCGAGGACATAGGAGCGGTCGACCTGGCGGATTTCCTCCTTTTTGCCGACGCGCGCCTTGCCCTTCTCTTTGCGCGTCGCCGTCAGGTCTTTCTTGAGCTTGTCGCGGCGGCGCTGCTCGGCGCGGCGTTCCTCGATCCCCTGCATCCGGGCAGCGACCTTCTCGCCGCCGAGGCGACCGACGAAGTTGGCCTGCTCCTGGGCGACCGGGGCGTTGAGGGCGACCCTCGAGCGCTGTGCCGCAGCGCCGGCCTCGGCGATCCGAGCGAGGCCCTCGGTGTCTTTGGGGCCGCCGACGAGTTTGGCGAACGCCTCGTCGTCGGCAGAGAGCTTCGACAGATCCGCCGTGCTCCGGCCACTCGCTTCGGCGAGCTGCTGCGAGGTTCGGTCCTGCACCGCCTGCAACGCCGCGGCGCCCTGACTCGAGGCGCCCTGGTAGTCGGCGGCGAGCTGCGCGTACCACTGGCCGAGGTCGGCCTCGCGCTTCCTCGAGCCCTTGACCGCGCCCCGTTCCTCGCGGATCTGCGGGTTGTATTCGGCCCCGGCCTGGGCGTTGGCGATCGCGCCCGCCTGCCGGCCAGTGTGGGGGGCGAGGAACTTGCCGACGCTGTCACCGCCACCACGGCCACGGCCACGGCCGCCACCGCCGCGAGCTCCTCCTATGCGGCCACGACCACGGCCTCGACGCTGCCCCATCTAGATCCTCCCCCTTCCGCGGTTGATCCGCGCATTGAGTCCGCGGGCCTGAGCATTGAGACGTCGAGCCTGACCGGGTCGACGGACGTTGCGCCCATCCCGGCCAGGGCCGCCGCCCCGAC
>Ga0157306_10000232_pt1 | contig 10863 bp, 11 predicted proteins | sample NitcycUS163409C2_FD_108391 | JGI IMG/M metagenome (GOLD analysis project Ga0157306, IMG submission 108391) | Soil microbial communities from Arlington Agricultural Research Station in Wisconsin, USA - Nitrogen cycling UWRJ-S163-409C-2 | ecosystem: Environmental > Terrestrial > Soil >...
GTGAGGAAGGTGTTCTCGGGGATGACCAGCTGCAGGCGCATCAGCAGCAGCTCGACCAGGGCGAGGAAGAGGAAGCCGAACGCCGCCACGACTATCGCCCGGCCAACGTCCTTGTGGTCGGCGCTGGTGGCGATCTCGATCCAGCGCGGGCGGGGGCGGGCGAGGCCGTCGACGACCACCTCAGGACGGGCGGCGGAGCTCATGGCGTGTCTCCTTCCTCGATCTGACCGACCACTTGGTCCTGGGCTGTCTGGATGTCGGCTTTCTGCTGCTCGAGGAAGTCTTCATAAGCCTCTGGCGAGACGGCTTCGACCGCTGTCCGCATTGCCGCGTAGCCCTGGCCGGAGAAGGTCGCGGACTGACCCCGGTAGACGCCCTCCTCGTCGACGCGGAAGACGACCCGGTTGGTCTTGCCCGGTACCGCGTCGCGCTTGCCTGCCAGCGAGGGCACGTCCCAGGTATGGACGACGTCGGTCGAGACCAGCTCCAGCTCCACGGTGGTCTCGACCGGGACGACCAGCTTGTAATAGGAGAAGGACGAGTTGGGGTAGTCGTAGCGCCACAGCCATTGCTGTCCAGTGGCGAGGATCTGCAGGGGCTCGGAGCGGGCCGAGGCGAGGCCGGCCTCGCCGCTCACCGGTGTCTCACGCGCCTTGTCGGTGAAGATCAGGCTGACGATCAGCAGCGCTGCGGCAAACGCCGTCAGCAAGCCGCCGACGCGCAGTTGCACGCCCTGCTCTGCGCGAGGGGCACGTGGCGCCGCGCCCCGCTCGGCGCGGTAGCGGCGCACGGCGAAGATCAAAGCGACGTTGATCGCAACGATGAAGATCGTCGCGGCGACGAAGCCAATCCAAAACAGCGTGTCGATCTGGTCGGGGCCAGGAGAGTGAGGCGCCAAAGCGCGGCCATTCTAATCACGCGGGTCGGCGCGCTGCGGCGCCCGTGCCCCCCGCGCCGACCTATACTCGCCGCCCTGATGAAGGCGCGCTCGCGGTCATCTCCGGCGCTTCGCCTCGCGGTGCGCGCCGGTGCGGGCGGGGCTCTCGCGGCAGCGGTGGCGGTTCCCCTGCTGCGACACCGCTTGCGGGTGCCTGCTCCAGTGACGATCGCCGCCTGTGCCGCCGGGCCGCTGGCCGTCGCCGTGCTGCGGCCGCGCTCTCGCAAACGCGATGTGGCGCTCTTCGCGATGCAGATGTGGGCCTTCACGATGGTCCACGAGCTTCCCTACGACGACCCTGAGCGCTTGCGGCGTCGGCTGCGAGCCCGCTATCCGATCGCGGTCGACCGGGCGATCGGCTTCGGCCGGCTGCCCAACGTCCGCCTGCAGGCCGCCCTCGCCGGCCTGCGCCGCGTCAACGGGCTCGATCGCTTCCTCACCTGGGTTCACTGGCTCTGGTTCCTCGAGCCCTACGCCGTCCTGCTCTGGATCCTCCTGCGCCACCCGGAGCGTTTCCCGCGGGCGGCGCGCCAGATGGCGGCCGTCTTCGATCTCGGCTGCATCGGCTACTTCGCCGTGCCGACGGCGCCCCCCTGGTGGGCCTCGGAGCAGGGCCTGACCCGGGAGCCGGTGCGGCGCATCATGGTCGGCGTGGGTGAAGAGACCTGGCGCTCGGCCTGGCCGGCGATGTACGGAGCTCTCGGTGGCAATCCCTGGGCAGCGATGCCCTCCTTGCACTTCGCCACCTCGACCATGGCGGCGATCTCGCTCTCAGAGGCGGACAGGGTGGAGGGCGCCCTGGGCTGGGGCTACGCGCTGACCCTCGGCTTTGGGCTGGTCTACCTGGGCGAGCATTACGTCACGGATCTGCTCGCCGGGGCGGGGCTGGTCGCTCTGGTCAGGCGTGGCGAGCCGCTCGCCGAGCCGACCGTGCTGCGCGTCAATCGTGGCCTGCGTCGCTTGGAGCGCCTGGCCACCGGGTAGCTTCTCTCAGGTGTCTCGAGAAGGTTCGGCGAACGGCGGCGGCGCTGCCGAGCTGCCGATCTTTACGCGCCGGCGAGCGATCCAGACAGCGGTCGTGGTCGTCGCGGTACTGATCGGTATCTACTTCCTCTTCCCGAAGCTGGTCGGGCTGGGCACCGCCCTCGACAAGCTCGACGACGCCGACCTGCTCTGGGTGGCCGTTGGAATCTGCTTCAACGCGATCGCGCTCGCCACCTACGTCGCCCTCTTCAAGGCGGTCGTCGGCGGCGACGTGGTGCCGCTCAGTTGGAAGGAGACCTACGAGATCAACATGGCCGGCCTCGCCGCGACCCGCCTCTTCTCGGCTGGCGGCGCCGGCGGCATCGTGCTCAGCTTCTGGGCGCTGCGCAAGGCGGGGATGCCGCGGCACGAGACCGCGCGGCGGATGGTCGCCTTCCTCGCCCTCCAGTACGTCTTCTACCCGGTCGCCCTGGTCGTCTGCGGCGTGCTGCTGCGCACAGGTGTCGTCTCGGGCAAGGGCTCGGTCGAGCTGACGATCGTTCCCGCCGCGGTTGCGGGACTGCTGCTGCTCGGCGGCTTGCTCGTCGCGCTGATCCCGGCGGACCTCGGCCGGCGGCTCGGCGCCCACGCGCGGAGCGAGCGCAGCCAGGCAATCGTCGCCAACCTCGCCAAAGCGCCCGCCGTCGCCGGCGAGGGACTGCGGTTCACAGCCGGTCTTTTCGCCAACCCCTCGCGCGGCGGGCTGGCGGTGGCCGGCGCCGCCGGCTTCTGGGCGGCCAACATCGGCATCCTCTGGGCCTCCTTCAAGGCCTTCGGCGTGCACGTGCCCTTGGCGGTGGTGATCCAGGGCTTCTTCCTCGGCATGGTCGCCAACCTCTTTCCGCTGGCCCCGGCCGGGGTGGGGGCCGTGGATGCCGGGATGATCGGCGCCTTCGTCCTCTTCGGCATTCCCGAGGAGACTGTCTTCCCGGCGATCCTCGTCTACCGCCTGATCGCTTTCTGGATGCCGCTGCCACTCGGCATGGTCGCCTTTTTCCAGCTCCGGCACACGGCTCAGCGCTGGGAGGAGGAGGGCCTGCCGGTTGACCGGCGTGCCCCGCCGGAGGGAGAGTTGCGCCCGGCTCTCAGTGAGGACATCGGTGGTCGCCGCTGAGTCGATGCGCCTGCCGCAAGCGGTACTATAAAAAGTAAAGTATTAGACTCCAGGCGGTAAAGGATGGCTGAGGACAGGAAGATCGAGAGCGTGATCGTCGTCGGCGGGGGGCCGGCTGGCTACACGGCGGCGCTCTACACGGCCCGCGCCAACCTCGAGCCGCTGGTCTTCGAGGGCTTCCAGTGGGGCGGCCAGCTGCAGAACACGACCGACGTCGAGAACTATCCCGGTTATCCCGAGGGGATCATGGGGCCGGAGATGATGAGCCAGTTCCGTGCCCAGGCCGAGCGCTTCGGCACTCGCTTCGTCACCGACGACGTCGACCGGGTCGAGCTATCGGACGGCGGCGTGCAGAAGGTCTACCTCGGCGACGAGGAGCACCTGGCCAAAACCGTGATCCTGGCGATGGGAGCAGAGCCGCGGCGGCTCGGCGTTCCCGGCGAGCTGGAGCTCAGCGGCAGGGGCGTCTCCACCTGCGGCGTCTGCGACGGCGCCTTCTTCAAGGACCAGAAGGTGGCTGTGATCGGCGGCGGCGACTCGGCGATGGAGGACTCGATCTTCATCTCCAAGTTTGCCGACGATCTGACCGTGGTCAATCGTCGTGACGACTTCCGCGCCTCGAAGATCATGCTCGAGCGAGCCAAGGAGCGCGACAACATCGATTTCAAGACGCCCTACGTCGCCGAGGAGTTCGTCGGTGGCGACAACGGCCGCCTCGCCCACGTGCGCCTGCGCAACGTCGAGAGCGGCGAGACCGAGGATTTCGAGACCGACGGCGCCTTCATCGCGATCGGTCACATCCCCAAGTCGGAGATCGTCACCGGTCAGGTCGAGACCGACGAGAACGGCTACATCCTCACCCAGGGCGGCTCGACCCGCACCAACCTGGCCGGCGTCTTCGCCGTCGGCGACGTCGTCGATCACACCTACCGCCAGGCGGTCACCGCCGCCGGCAGTGGCTGCATGGGCGCCCTCGACGCCGAGTGGTACCTGCGCGACACGCCGCCTTCGCCCGAGGCGCATTGGCAGCGTGGGGGCGAGCCGGTCGAGATTGCGCCGACGCCCGGTTCGTAGCACTGAACGGGAGCGGCGGGACTGAGGTCTCGCCATGTCTGACGAAGCTCAGGCATCCACTATTCGCAAGGCTGGATGAACGGTGGCAAGTTTCCGGTAGTCGCCGTCTTGTGTGACGACAGGCAAGCCGTGCTCGATGGCGGTTGCAGCGATGAGCGCGTCGGTGAGCTTGACTGTGCGGTGGATACCCGCCGCCTTGCAGTCAGCGACGAGGCGCGCCCAGGTGGTCATCACGGCCTCGCTGATCGGGATCGGATCCGCGGAGCGAGCGAGGGCGAGCGTGTCGGCTCGGCGGGCGCGGGTGGCCTCGTCGGTCGCGTTCAGGACGCCGAGCTGGAGCTCCCCGATCGTCACCACGGACACGGCAACTCGATCGGGGAGCTCGCCCAATGGCCGACCGGTCTCGCGGGCAATGAAGACCGACGTGTCCAGCAGGCCGACGGTCTGGCTCGTCAAAGCTCGTCGAGGGTCTGGCCAGATAGCTCGTCGAGCTCGCCCCTGAGCGCTGGATCGGCAGCGCGATCATGGAGCTGCTCGCGAAGCTGGGGACCACCCAGCCACCGGGTGCGCTGACCGTGGGGCACGATGTCCGCCAGCGGATCGCCATTGACGGTGAGGACCACCCGCTCACCTGCCTTGACGGCGTCGATGACCCGGGCGGTGCGGTTGCGCAGATCCCGTACGCCAATCTCCATGTGCGACAGCGTAGCATCGTCGTCCTTGGCCACCCCCGACCGGATGACTAGGGTGGAGTTGTGGGCAAGCGCATGGCTGGGATCCTCCCATTTGCGATCGCGGTGCTGTTGCCGCCCGCGGGACTGATCCTCGGGCTGGCCGCCCTGCAGCAGGACCGCGAACTCGGCATACGCGTGATCGTCGTCGCGTTGCTGGCAGCTGTGGTCTGGGTGCTGCTTTTCGTCGCTTGACCCAGCGTCAGCCGAGCAGCTTCTGGACGACGAAGGTGCGACTGCCACGCGGGGTCTCGATCTCGATCGGCTTGCCGACCCTGGCGTCACGCAGGGCCCTGCCGATCGGCGACTCGGCGGATAGGCGGCCCTCGGCGAGGTCGGCCTCGGTCGAGCCCACAAGGGTCCATGAGCTGACCTCGCCCTTCTCCTTGTCGAGCACCTCGGCGGTGCGGCCGAAGGCGAAGCTGTCTGCCGCGCCGTCGACCTCGACCACGACGGCGGTGCGCAGTCGCTCGCGCAGCCGCTTGATCTTGGTCTCCAGGTGGGCCTGATCGTCCTTGGCGATGTGATACTCGGCGTTCTCCTTGAGGTCGCCTTCCTCACGCGCCGTCTTGATCCGCGCCGCCATCGCCGTACGGGCTGGCCCTTCGAGCTGCTCGATTTCCTCGCGCAGGGCGGCGATCCCCTCCTCGGTGATCGCCTCGCCGCTGCTCTCCGGGCTTCCCATCGGGCTCACCTTTGCACACCGGGGCTGGTCGCCTCGTCCTCTGCGCCGGTCATGACCTTCTCGACGAAGAGCTCGACCAGGTCCGGGTCGAACTGCTCTCCGGCCGAGCGACGCAGCTCGGCAACCGCCTCGGAGCTGGTCATCGGTCGCCCATAGGGACGGGCGCCGGTCATCGCGGTGTAGGCGTCGCAGATCAGGATGACGCGGGATTCGAGCGGGATCTCCGCGCCTCTCAGCCCATCCGGATAGCCACTGCCATCCCAGCTCTCGTGGCTGGAGCGGACGATCTTGGCGACCTCGCGCAGCGCCGGCGCGGCGGCCAGCACCCGCTCGCCGATCAGCGTGTGCTTGCGCACCAGATCACGCTCGGCCTCGCTGAGCGGCTCACGTTTGTGGAGGATCTCGTCCGGAATCGCGATCTTGCCGATGTCGTGCATCTCGGCGGCGCGGATCAGGACGTCCATCTGCTCTGCCTCGAGGCCGAGCTCGCGGCCCATCGCCGCGGCGAGGTGGGCCACCCCGCCGAGGTGCCGGTCGAGATCGGGCTCGCGCTCGCGCAGCACGCCGAGCAGCACGCCGCGGGTCTGGCTCAGCGCCGAGTCGGCCCGCTGGCCCTTCTGCGCGTACATGCGCCGATCGGCGATCAGGAGGGCGTCCTTCGCCGTCTGCGCCTCGCTCGGCAGCCTCACCATCCCCCAGGAGGCGGTGATCGAGAAGCTTGGCCCGCGGTCGGAGAGCGCCGCCTCGGCTGCCTTGACGATCGCCTCCGCCTTCAGCTCCTTGGTCGAGATCAGGACGCAGAACTCATCCCCGCCGAGCCGGTAGGCGACGCCCCACGGCCTGCTCGCAGCCGCCAGGTTGGCTCCAAGGCGCTTGAGGAGTTCATCGCCGGCCGTGTGGCCGAAGCTGTCGTTGTAGGTCTTGAAGCCGTCGAGGTCGAACAGCGCCAGGACGGTCGAGCGCGGCGCCTGCTCGGCAAGCTCGGCTTCGAGGTCGGCGAAGAGGGAGCGGCGATTGCGCAGGCCGGTGAGCGGGTCGGTCGTCGCCTCCTCCTCGCGTCTGGCGAGCATCCTCATGTTGAGCGCGAAGGTCGTCGCCAGCCGCGCCAGTACTGCGAGCAGTGAGGCCACACCGAGCCCGACGGCGATCGCTCCGATCGGCGTGAGGTTGCCGATCGCCAGCAAGCCGACGACGACGGCGGCCAGCACGATCGGCAGGACGATCGAGCGCGCGGTGCGTGGCCGGGCGGGCTCGACCGCGCCGTGCGGCAGCCAGGCGGCGGCGGCGAGCAGGATGAAGGCCAGCGGCCAGGCGATGCTGGCGAGGTTGAGTGCCTCGGTCGATTGGCCGGCGACCGAGAGGTAGACGACATCCGCGGCGCCGAAGAGGATCAGGGCCGCGGCGATCAGCGGCCAGGCTCCGTGCGTTCTCCAGCGCGAGGTCGTCAACGCCCCTGCCACCAGGCCCAGCAGCACGAGGTCGGCGCACGGATAGGCGAGGCTGACGGCGACGCCGAGCGTGTCCTCTTCCAGCGCATCGAGAACGGGTGGGAAGATCAGCGCCGCGACGACCGCGGCGACCGCCAGCGCGCCGATCAGGCCGTCGACCCAGGCAAACGAGTCGACCCGCTCGGAGCGGCTGCGCAGGAGCGCCACGAGAGCGACGTAGGTGGCCGGGTAGAAGGCGAGGAAGAGCGCGTCGGAGGGTGAGGGAAAGGGCGCCGGGCTGGCGTAATAGAGGACGACCGAGTAGTAGGTCTGCCCCAGCGCCCAGAGCAAGAGGCCGATGCCGAGGGCGAGCCAGGCGGTTCGCTCGTCGGGCAGGCGGAGGGCTCGGAAGAGAACCGCGACGGCGGCGCCGAGCACGACGGCGTCGTAGACCCAGCGCCCGAAGGCGTCCTGGACGCCTTCGCCGCCGAGCGGGCCGAGAATCACGGCGGCGTAGGCGGCCAGCAGGACGGCAAGTGCGCCCAGCCAGGCGGCGGCAATCTTCACTGGGCTCAGCCGACGCAGACGTGACTGGTTCATGCGCTCGCCATCGGTCGAAGCGGCCAATTGCTTGAGCTATGGTTGGCGCACGCCTCCGATATGCACGCATCTCGACTCGATTCAATACTTCGACCCTCCCGCTGAGGTAGCCGGCTGCGAGGAGTGCCTGAAGCTCGGGATGCAGTGGGTTCACCTGCGCATGTGTCAGAGCTGCGGCCACATCGGCTGCTGTGACAACTCCCCAGGCAAGCACGCTACGGCGCACCACGCGCAGGCCGGCCATCCTGTGATCCGCTCGGCCGAGCCCGGCGAGGACTGGAGTTGGTGCTATGTCGACGAGGCGATGTTCCGCCTCGGCCACTAGTACTTCGCTGCGGGATTCAGCGCAAGCTCTCGCAGGCGATGCCGTCGTGATCCCCGTCGAGCCGGTGTGGGTCGCGTCTGGGTCCGCCGTGGTTCTTGTAGAACCGCTGTGCGGCCCTCCATGAGCTGAAATCCGAGCAGTCCTTGTCGGCGGCCATCGCCGTTGGCGGCAGAAGGACGAGGGCGATTGTTGTGGCAATTCCGGCAGCAATGAGCCTGACTTTCAAGGTATCCTCCTCAAGTTCTTAAAAAGGGCCTTGAAAGTACCTAAAAAAGTCAGCTCGGTGTGACTATTGCGAAGCCTGGGTCGGGTTCGTCGAGGAGACCAAGCAGCTCGCCGAGCTTGGCGCCGTCGCCCTCGACGCGGAGGCGGCCGCTCTCGGCCAGCTCACCGATGTCGGCGACTTTGAGCAGCAGCCGGTTGAGCGCCTCACGCTCGACCACGAGTGCCGCGTCGGCGCTCGGGTCGTGGCTGCCGGGCTTGTGGCGCAGGACGCCGTTGCGGACGGTGATCCGGTGCTGCTCGTCGGGATCGGTGATCGTCCAGTCGATTCGCAGGTCGACGCCCCAGGCCCGCGGGCCGTTGAGGCGGATCGCCATCGCGTCGAGCAGCTGGCTGACCGTGAGCCGGGCGAGGACGTCGGGCGGCGCCGTCGCGGTTGGCGTGCCGGAGACGCCCTCGCGCAGCTCCTTCGCGCCCATCAGGAAGAAGTTGCGCCAGGTCGCGTTCTCGGCGCCGTAACCGAGCTGCTCCAGGGTGTCGGCCTGCAGCCCGCGTGCTTCGCGGTTCTCGGGTTCGGCGAAGACAAGGTGGTTGACGACCTCCGCAACCCAGCGGTAGTCGCCCTGCTCGAAGCTCGCCCGCGCCTTCTCGAGCAGCGCCTCGGCGCCGCCGGCGAGCTCGACGTAGCGGCGCGCCTGCTCGACCGGGGGATGCTCCCAGAGGTGAGCCGGGTTGCCGTCGAACCAGCCCATGTAGCGCTGGTAGATCGCCTTGGTGTTGTGGCTGATCGAGCCGTAGTACTCGCGGCAGTGCCACTCTTCGGCGAGGCTCGGGGGCAGTTCGATCTGCTCGGCGATCTCCGGCCCGGTGTGACCCTGGTTGAGCAGGCGCAGGGTCTGGTCGTGCATATAGGTGTAGAGGTCGCGCTGCTTTTCGAGGTGCTCGACGATGGCCTCACGGCCCCAAAAGGGCCAGTGGTGGCCGGCGAACAGCACGTCGGTCTCAGCGCCGAAGAGCTCGATCGCCTCGTCGAGGTAGTGGGCCCAGATGCGGGGATCGCGGACCAGGGCGCCACGCGGGGTGAGAATGTTGTGCATCGAACGCACCGCGTTGTCGGCGATGCAGAGGGCGCGCGCCTCGGGGAAGTGGATGTTCATCTCCGCCGGGGCCTCGGTACCCGGCGTCAGCTGGAAGCGCATCCGCACCCCGTCGACCGTCTCCTCCTGGCCGGTCTCGACCACGTCGAGGTTTGGTGGGAGCAGCGTGATCGTTCCCAGCGAGGTCGTCTGGCCGAGGCCGGCGCCGAGCTGCCCGTGCGGACCGCGCTCGAGCCGCGCGCCGAACATGTAGCCGGCGCGGCGCGCCATCGCCGTGCCGGCGAAGACGTTCTCGCTGACTGCGTGGTGAAGGAAGCCGGCGGGGGCGAGGATCGGGATGCCGCGGCTCTCGATCTCCTCCTCGGAGACGACGCCCCGGGCGCCGCCGAAGTGGTCAACGTGGCTGTGGGTGTAGATCAGGCCAGTGACCGGACGCTCGCTGCGGTGCTCGCGGTAGAGGGCCAGCGCCGCTGCCGCGGTCTCGGTGGAGACGAGCGGGTCGATGACGACGATGCCCGTGTTCCCCTCGACCACGTGCATATTGGAGAGGTCGAAGCCACGCAGCTGGTAAAGGCCCGGCGCCAGCTCGAAGAGCCCGGCGATGCGGCCGAGCCGCGCCTGGCGCCAGAGGCTCGGGTTGGCGGTCGAGGGCGGTTCGGAATCGAGGAACCCATAGCTCTCCAGCTCCCAGACCGTGCGGCCGTTGACGTCTTCGACCCGCGCCGGCTCGAAGGGCGCGACCAGTCCGCGGCGTGCCTGCTCGAAATCCTCGCCGTCCACGCCGGGCAGTCTCTCACCCCACAAACGAGGACCCGGCGGTGCGCTCAGGGCGAAGCGTGGGCAGCGAGACTCGGCGCGGGGCGGTATGCCTCGCCCTGCGACGTTCGCAGTGCTTCGAGCAGCGCCGTGGCGCGCCCGGCGCCGATCAGCTCGGTTAGCTCGAGCGGTCCTCGAGGCCAGTTGAAGCCGAGCCGCATCGCGGTGTCCATGTCGGCAGGGGTGCCAACCTTCTCTTCGAGTGCGAAGGCCGCCTCGTTGGCGATCTGGGCGACGAGGCGGGGGAGGATCTGGGGAGCGGCCGGGTCGATCTTCGCCAGCTCCTCCGGGTCGAGCGTCGGCGCCACGATGCCGAGGTCCGGGTCGGGTCCGCGGTGGGCGTCCTCGCCGTATTCGTAGAAGCCGCGCCCGACCTTGCGTCCCAGGCGACCCTCGGCCACGAGGCCTTCCTGGATCTCACTTGGACGCCAGCGCTCTGGCTCACCGCCCTGGGCGTAGAAGGAGCGGGCGACGCTGAGGTTGACGTCGAGCCCGATCAGGTCGATCAGCTCGAAGGGGCCCATGCGGAAGCCGCCGCCCACGCGGCAGACCCGGTCGATCGTCTCGGCATCGGCGAGGCCCGCCTCGAGCATCCGCAGCGACTCGAGCGTGAAGGGTCGGGCGAGCCGGTTGGCGATGAAGCCGGGGCTGTCCTTGGCGCGGATCGGCGTGCGGCCCATACGCATGCCGGCCTCGGTGGTCGCCTCCAGCGCCTCGGTCGAGGAGTCCGCCGTGGCGACCACCTCGACCAGCTTCATCAGCGCCGGCGGGTTGAAGAAGTGCATGCCGACGACGCGCTCGCGCTCCGGCAC
>Ga0157306_10000233_pt1 | contig 10863 bp, 10 predicted proteins | sample NitcycUS163409C2_FD_108391 | JGI IMG/M metagenome (GOLD analysis project Ga0157306, IMG submission 108391) | Soil microbial communities from Arlington Agricultural Research Station in Wisconsin, USA - Nitrogen cycling UWRJ-S163-409C-2 | ecosystem: Environmental > Terrestrial > Soil >...
ACCGGCCAGCGGCCGCCGGCCCGCCAGGGCGCCCGGGGCCCACGTCCTGACGCGCGACGGAGCTCCGGTGATCTATGTCGAGCGCGGCGGACGTGGCATCGTCCGCCTCTGCGAGCTGAGCGACGAAGAGCTCGCCGCTGCGGTCGCCGCCCTCGCCGCTGCGGTCGCCGCGGGTCGCCTGCCCAAGCTGGCGATTGAGAAGCTCGACGGCGAGCCCGTGATCGGCTCCGGCCGGGAGGAAGTCCTGATCGACGCCGGCTTCAGCCGCGGCCCGCGCAAGCTGACGCTCGCCGCCCGCTGAGCCCGTCCGGGATAATCCCGATAATGGCTGAGCGTGAGGACGGGTTGGGGCCGGTCGAGCTGCTGCGCAGCGTGCCGCTCTTCTCCGACCTTGAGGAAGGGGAGCTGGAGAGGTTCTCCCGAGTCGCGGTCGCCCGTTCCTTCCCCGCAGGCACCCGGGTCTTCCACGAGGGCGATCACTCCGACGCCTGCTACATCGTTCGCGAGGGCAGCTTCCGGGTCACCCGTGAGCACTCCGACGGGCGGGCGATCACGCTGGCGACGCTCGGGACCGGCGACATCTTCGGCGAGCTGGCGATGCTCGACGGGGAGGTGCGCTCGGCCAGCGTCGAGGCGCTCACCGAAGGTGAGCTGCTCGCCCTCCCGGCGGGCGAGGTTCGGGCATTGCTCGCCCGTCATCCAGAGATCACGGTGAAGCTGATCGCTGCCCTGGTGCGGCGACTGCGCACCGCCAACGAGCGGATTTCGCGCCAGTCCTTCCAGACCGTGCCCAGCCGGGTCGCCGGTGTGCTCTCGCAGCTCGTCGCCCAAGAGTCGCCGCGGGGGGGCGACGGGACCGAGGTGACGATCCGCATGAATCAGGCCGACCTGGCTCAGCTTGCCGGCACCTCGCGTGAGAGCGTCAGCCGCTTCCTCGCCGACCTCGATCGGGCTGGCGTCGTCCGCCCGGGCCGCGGCCGCGTCACCGTGCTCGCCCCGGAGAAGCTCAGCAACTACATCTTCTGAGCGCCGAGGCGCTCAGCAGCCGTCTGGGTCGACGCGATCCTTGATCACGTCGTCGTCGCCACTGCCGCACTGGATCGAGCGGTCGCGGTGACCGTCGATCGCATCGATGAAGTCGCTGCCGCCCTTGCCGACGAAGGTGTCGGCGCCGAGGTGCCCCATGAAGCTGTTCTCGCCGCCATCGCCAATCAGGACGTCGGGCCCGTCGGATCCCTCGAGACTCTCGTTGTCGCCACCGACCTGGTCTGGCGAGCCGCAGCTGTTCGGGCGGCCGGTGCCGCCCAGCTCGACCGTCAGCGAGGCATCCGAGCGTCCGTAGGAAACCGTGTCGTCCCCGGGTCCGCCGCTGTAGGAGTGGCCTTGGCAGACCGGCACCGAGGAGGTGAGCAGGTCGTTGCCGGGCCCACCGAAGAGCCGGTCGGCGCCCGGATCGGCGTAGAGCACGTCGCTGCCGGCGTTGCCGACCAGCATGTCGTTGCCGTTGTCGGGGCTGTTGTAGTTCTCGCCAGCCTCGAGCACGTCGTCGCCGCGACCGCCGCTGAGCGTGTCGTTGTCGGCGTTGCCGTTGGCGCGGACCTTGACCGTGGGCGGGACGCTGTCGTCGATCGCGATTCCGTCGTTGCCCGGACCGCCGGTGATGACGAGCAGGCCGGTGGCGACCGAGGTCGGGCAGCCGACTACGGTGTCGCCGCCGGTCAGGACGCAGCCGTCGCCGGGATAGGCGCCGGTGCTGTCTGAGACGACCCAGCCGCCGTTGAAGGAGACGCGGACGTCGTCGCTGGCCCCGTCGCCTTGGACGATCAGGCTGCTGCCGTCGAGACCCTGATTGAGGATCACGAAGGTGCCGCTGCCCGGAGGATTCTCTTCGACCCCACAAGAGTGCTCGGCGGCAAAGCCGCTGCAGTCGTCGCTGCCGGCGCCGCCGAAGGCTTCGTCGGGCCCCCCGGCGCCGTTGAGGTTATCGTCGCCGACTCCGCCATCGAGGCGGTTGAGATCGCCATTGCCGTTGATGTCGTCACCCTGGGGCGAGCCGACGACGTCCTCGAAGCCCTGCAAGCCGTCATGGCCGTCGCCCTTCGAGCGCCCAGCGCCGAGGTCGACGATGACCCCGCTGCGGGTGGCGCTCGCGTAGGAGACGATGTCGCGCGCACCGCCGCCGCCGTCGAGCGTGTCTTCGCCGCTGTCACCGCGTACCACGTCGCCGTCGCCCTCACCGCCGCTCGCCCGGTCGCTGCCGGCGCCGCCGAAGACGAAGTCGCTGTTGCCACCGCCGTCGAGCTTGGTGTCGTCGCCCGGGCCGCCTTCGATCTGGTCGCTGCCAGCGTCGCCCTGGACGCTGTCGTTGCCCTTGTCGCCATGCAGGGAGTCGTCCCCGCCGCCGCCCTCGATCTCGTCGCTGCCCTTTTCGCCGTCGATGAAGTCGTTGCCGGCCGCGCCGTTGAGGATGTCGGGTCCCTTGGCGCCCAGCAGAGCGTCGTCGCCGCTGCCGCCGATCAGGTTGTCCTTGCCCTCGGCGCCGCTCAGCTCGTCGTTGCCACCGTCGCCCTCGAGGTGATCGGAGCCGGTCTCGCCGGCCAGACGGTCATCGCCGCCGCCGCCGTAGAGAGCGTCGAAGCCGCGGCCACCCGCCAGCGAGTCGTTGCCAGGACCGCCGCAGATCTTGTCGTTGCCGTTCGGCCCACCGCTGATCCGGTCATCGCCGCCGCCGCCGTAGATCACGTCGCTCGCCTTCTTGCCGACGATCACGTCGTTTCCGGGTGTGCCGACGATCGTCGCGTGCCTGCCGCCGCAGCTGGCTGCCTGGGCGACCCCGGCGAAGGCAAGCAGGATGGCGACCGCGCTCGCCACGGCCACGACTGCAGACCTTCCGAGTGGAAGCCTCGTAAGTTGCATCTCCCTCCCATCGACCCGTTTCCCTGGGCGCTACACATCGGGTCGAACAAACGTCCAAACTAGAGATAAGGCTACTTCAGTCAATAGACAAACACGCAAGTTCGTCAAACCGGCGCTCGATCTCTAACTGGCGCCCGATCGCCTTGGCCGTCCGGCTGCCCGCCTTCCGCCGGTGTCAGATACGCTCGCTTTCCCATGCGCGGCGGGATCTACGTGCTCAACTTTTACTCACCGGTCTTTGTCGACCAGCTCAAGCGCGGTCGCAAGACCGCGACGATTCGGCTCGGCGACAAGAGCAACAAGTACGAGCGCGGCCAGGTCGTCTGGATCACGGTCGGCTTCCGTCACAGCCCGCGCGAGAAGATCTTCACGGCAGTGATCGACGACGTCGAGGTGAAGCGGATCTCGGAACTCTCGCCGCGCGACATCGAGCACGACAATCCCGAGTTCCGGCGCCTCGAGGACGAGATCAAGTTCCTCGAACAGATCTACGGGCATCCGGTCTCGCCGGAGGAAACCGTGACCGTGATCCGCTTCTCTCAGATCGTCGAGCCGCCTGGCGCGCACTTCGGCAACGGCGAGACCCCGCGCCACAACTAGCGCCGGATGGCCGACTACGCGTTCCTAACGACCTGGCTGCTGGAGTCACCGCGCGAGCCTGTCTGGGAGGCGATCTACGACCAGGAGCGCTGGCCAAGCTGGTGGCGCGGTGTCGAGCAGGCGGACGAAGTCAGTCCTGGCCGGGACGGCGATGGCGTGGGCACCGTGGCGCGCATGGTCTGGAAGAGCCTGCTGCCCTATCGGGTCGAGTTCGAGGTGACCACGACGCGGGTCGAGCGGCCCCACCTGCTCGAGGGCAGGGCGGTTGGTGAGCTGACCGGCACCGGGCGCTGGCGTCTCTACGAGCACGACGGCGCCACCGCGGTGCTCTACGAGTGGAACGTGGCCACGACCCAGGCCTGGATGAATCTCTTGGCGCCCCTGGCCCGGCCGGTCTTCGAGTGGAACCACGATTGGGTGATGGCGCGCGGTGGCGAGGGGATTGCCCAGCTCCTCGGCTGCCGCCTCTTGGCCAATGGCTGAAGTCGCTCAAAACGCCTGAGCGCTATCTTTCAGGCGTTGGCACTCTCAAGGGCAGAGTGCCAATCCAGTCTCGAACTTCTGTTCCACCTGACCAACACATGGAGGTATACGGATGAAGCTGAAGCCCCTCGGGGACCGGCTGATCGTCAAGCCGATCGAGGAGGAGGAGACGACCGCGAGCGGCATCGTTCTCCCCGACACGGCCAAGGAGAAGCCCCAGAAGGGCAAGGTCGTCGCCGTCGGCGACGGCGCGATCAACGAGGACGGCACTCGCCGGCCGCTCGACGTGAGCGAGGGCGACGAGGTCCTCTACTCCAAGTACGGCGGCACCGAGGTCACCGTCGAGGACGAGGAACTGCTCGTGCTGCGCGAGTCGGACGTCCTCGCCAAGCTCGGCTAGCCCGTCGCCAACCCGGATTTAGAAGAACCAAGGAGGACTGAAATCAGATGGCTCATAAGGAGCTGAAGTACAGAGAGGATGCGCGGGGGGCCCTGCAGGCCGGCGTCGATGCTGTCGCCGACGCGGTCAAGGTCACCCTCGGCCCGAAGGGCCGCTACGTCGTGCTCGACAAGAAGTTCGGCGCACCGACGATCACCAACGACGGCGTCACCATCGCCCGCGAGGTCGAGGTCGAGGACGTCTTCGAGAACCAGGGCGCCCAGCTCGTTCGTGAGGTCGCCACGGCGACCAACGACGTCGCCGGAGACGGCACGACGACGGCGACGCTGCTGGCCCAGATCATCGTCCGCCAGGGCCTCAAGAACGTCGCCGCCGGCGCCAACCCGCTGGCCCTGCGCCGCGGCATCGAGAAGGCCGTCGACGACGTCGTCGAGGACCTGCGCGGCAAGCAGTCCAAGGAGGTTGCCGGCAAGGAGCAGATCGCCCGCGTCGCCGCCATCTCCGCCGCCGACGACGAGATCGGCAACGTGATCGCCGATGCGATCGAGAAGGTCGGCAAGGACGGCGTGGTCAACGTCGAGGAGGGCCAGACCTTCGGCATGGAGCTGGAGTTCACCGAGGGGATGCAGTTCGACAAGGGCTACATCTCGCCCTACATGGTCACCGACCAGGACCGCATGGAGGCGGTGCTCGAGGACCCCTACATCCTCATCGCCAACCAGAAAATCGGCTCCGTGCGGGACATCCTGCCGGTGCTCGAGCAGGTGATGCAGGGTGGCAAGCCGCTGCTGATCGTCGCCGAGGACGTCGAGGGCGAGTGCCTCGCGACGCTCGTCGTCAACAAGCTGCGCGGCACCTTCACCGGCGTCGCGGTCAAGGCGCCGGGCTTCGGCGACCGCCGCAAGCGCATGCTCGAGGACATCGCGATCCTCAGCGGCGGAGAGGTGATCACCGAGGAGATGGGCCTCAAACTCGAGAACACCCAGCTCTCCCAGCTCGGCAAAGCCCGCCGTGTCGTCGTCTCCAAGGACACGACGACGATCATCGACGGCGCCGGAGAGGGCGAGGACATCAAAGGCCGGATCAACCAGATCCGACAGGAGATCGACAACACCGACTCCGACTTCGATCGCGAGAAGCTGCAGGAGCGGCTCGCGAAGCTGGCCGGCGGTGTCGCCGTGGTCAAGGTCGGCGCTGCCACCGAGACCGAGATGAAGGAGAAGAAGCACCGCGTCGAGGACGCGCTGCAGGCGACCCGCGCCGCGCTCGAGGAGGGCGTCGTGCCGGGTGGCGGCGTGGCCCTGCTCAACGCCCAGTCCAACCTCGATTCGGACAAGCACGACGATCCAGACGAGGCGACCGGGGCGCGCATCGTGCACCGGGCGCTGGAGGAGCCGGTCCGCCAGATCGCCGAGAACTCCGGCCTGGAGGGATCGGTCGTGGTCAACAAGGTCCGCGACCTGAAGCCCGGTGAAGGCCTCAACGCGGCCGACGGCGAGTACGGCGACCTGATCGCAGCCGGCGTCATCGACCCGACGATGGTTACCCGCTCGGCGCTGCAGAACGCAGCCTCGATCGCGAAGAACATCCTCGTCACCGAGGCCGTGATCGCCGAGCCGCCGGAGAAGGAAGGCGCCGGTGGCGGCATGCCCGGCGGCATGCCGGACATGGGCGGGATGATGTAACGACGCCTGCCCAGGCGTATCCTCGCCTCAACAGGCGAGTGGCTTTTCCGAGGGGCCCGGCAACCGCCGGGCCCCTCGCGTTCAGGGTTTCTTCGGCGCTTTGGGCGGCAGTGGCGGCAGCAGGCCGGCGTTGTATTCGGCGTACTGGAGGAAGTTGGGGCGGCGGGCCTTGAGGCGCAGGGTGTTGACCGTGCGCGGATAGTGGCTCAGGTCGTAGACGTTCTCCGCACTGGCGCCGAAGCCGACGTAGTAGACGAGCATGCGCACGCGAGGCCGTTTCGCCGTCCAGGCGATCAGCTGCTTGACGAAGCGCGGATCGTCTTCGCCGGCGATGGCCCACTCGGCGATCGCGATCGGCTTGCCCTTCCACTGCTTGCCGATGTAGAAGCGATTGAGGTCTTTCCAGACCGGATAGTTGGAATAGAAGTCGGTGCCGACCCAGTCGATCCAGCGGGCGCCCGGCCAGTAGTTGCCCGGGAAGTTGCCTTTGACTCGCGGCGAGCCGCCCGGCAGCGGGCTCCAGAGGATGCTCACTGGCGCCGCCGGCAGGGTCGTCGGGGGTGGGCCTTTGGTGCGAGTGATTGGCGGCAGGGCGATTTCGGCGAGAGTCGCGTTGACTTCTTCAAGCGTGCCGGCGCCGCGCACGATCGTCGCGATCCGGCGGAAGGCCTGCTTGTACCAGCCGGTCGTGTGTTCGCCGCCCTTCTGGCTGCCGTCGCAGTTGACCGCCGACCAGGGGTTGAGGCAGCGGTTTGGCTCGCCCAGCGGGCGGATGTAGGCGGGCAGGCCGCGTTTGTAGAAGAAGTCGTTGAGCTGCAGCAGGTAGTCGTCGCCGTAGCCGAGCGCGATCTGCTGCGGGGTGATCAGCTCGGCCAGCGTCTGATCGTCGGCGGTGGAGATGTGGAGGACCGGCCGGGTGCTGGTTTCGCGCCAGCGTTCATAGGCCTCGTTGAGGCTGTTGCCCCAGGGGTGGAAGGTCTCCAGCAGGGCCGGGTGCTTGGCGAGCAGCCCGGCGAATTCGTTGAACTCCTGCGTGGTTCCCCGGTCGCTGATGCCGAAGAGGACGCTCGGCTTTGGCGGGACGAGCGTCAGCGCCCGCGCCTGCGTGGCGAAGAGCGCCACGAGCGCCACCGCCAGCACCGCCGCCTGTCTAGTCGTCCTCCTCCAGTACATCGCCCATCCTTCTCGGCATGACTCCGAGCTCCTCCGCATCGGCGGTGCCGCGCTCGCTGACCATCGGGACCTCCATCAGCTCCGCCTCCTCCCAGGTTGCAAACACGGCCTCGCCGAAAAGGGAGCGGAAGGCGATCAACCCGGCGCGGACCAGCGGCAGCGGCAGGTGGACGAGCGGTCGTGGCCGTCCCGCCACCTGGCTGACCAGGTCGGACATCTCGTCGTAGCTGAGCGGCTCCGGCCCGGCCAGCTCGTAGCGCTGCCGCTGGCCGTGCTCGAGGGCGGCGACGACGCAGCGCGCGGCGTCATGCGCCCAGATCGGCTCGAAGCGCGCTTGCCCATCTCCGGAAACCGGCATCACCGGGAGGAAGGAGAAACGACGCAGCAGCGTCACCCAGGGATCGGAGCGGTCGTAGACGATCGACGGGGCGAAGATCGTCGTCTCCAGCGCCGAGGAGGCGACCGCCTGCTCGGCCAGCCACTTGGCGCGAAAGAAGCGCGTGCGCTGGGCGGTGGCGGCGTTCAGCGCGCTGAAGAAGACGAAGCGCCGCACGCCGCTGCGCTCGGCGGCGCGCAGCAGGCGCACCGTGGCCAGCCCGTTCAGCTCCTCGATCCTGTGTGGCGGCTGGTCGCGGATCGTCGCTGCCAGGTGGACGACGGTGTCGACGCCGCGCAGCGCCTGGCGCACCAGGTAGGGGTCCGACATCTCGCCGAGGTCGCCGAGCGCGATCTGCACGTCGACCCGCCGCGCGCCGAGGCGACGCGGCTCGCGCACCAGGCAGCGCACGTCCTCGCCCTGCTCGAGCAGCAGCGGCAGGAGCCGCGATCCAATACTCCCGGTCGCCCCCGTTAGCAGCAGCATCAAGCGCCGATGCTAGTGGGGGAGCGCCCGGCGCCGCACAACCCGTAAAATGTGCATCCGCGCTTTGGCGGGGGCCACAAGCCTCCGGTTGACCGCAACGACGACCCAGGAGAAGCAATCGAATGACCTACGTCATCGCCGAGCCGTGCATCGGACAGAAGGACAACTCGTGCGTCGAGGTCTGTCCCGTCGACTGCATCCACCCGACGCCCGACGAGCCCGATTACGACTCGGTCGAGATGCTCTACATCGATCCCGACGAGTGCATCGACTGCGACGCCTGCGTCGAGGCCTGCCCGGTCGACGCCTGCTTCGCCGAGGATCAGCTCCCCGCCGAGTGGGCCAAGTACGCGGAGATCAACGCCGAGTACTACAAGAGCAAGGCTTCTGCGTAATTGTTTTCCGCTTGCTCAAGCGGTTTGCGAGCAAGTACCGGCCGTAGCTTCTCGTCGTAACCGGCAACCGCCTTCTCGCTGACCAACGGCTCGATCCAGCGCGTGTCGATCAGCTCGACGTGCGCCCGGTCGGGAATGTCGCGGCGCAGGGAGAAGCCGTCGAACAGGCGCAGTAGCGCCGAACGAACGGCCGCGACCCCTGCGGCGTCCGTGACCTCGCCCGCGACGGCGGCGCGAATGCGGGTCAGTTGCTCGAATAGCTCAGCCTCCACATCGGAGATTGCGGTTTCGGCCTCGGTGGAGCGCAGGCGCTCGCGCAAGCGCTCAGCCTCGGCTTGGGCGGCGTCGAGTTCCGGCGCAAGATCGGCCCGCAGCTCGCGCCACTCGGCGGCGGTCAGCTCGCCGTGGGTGTAGTCGCGCTTTACCCGCGCCAAGCGCTCAGCCGCTTGCTGTGCCTCGCGCTCGGCGGCGTCGCACAAGGCTTGGACTTCGGCCCGCTTGCGCTCCACGGCGGCGGTTAGCTGCTCGCGCGTCGCCTCCACGTCAAGACCTACCTGCTCGAAGTAGCGATATACGGCCGTGTCCACATCGGCGCGAAGAACCGGGGGCATCATGCATGAGGTCGGGTCCTGCCGCCTGCCAAGGCACAAATAGCCTTCGTAGAGGGTGCCGCTGCGATTCCTGGCCGTGCGCGGGACCATCGCCTCGCCGCACTCCCCACATCGCAAGAAGCCCTTGCGAAACAGATGCTTGCCGGAGCTTGGCCGTCCCCGCCGATGCGTCTGCGCTCGCGCTTCTCGGAGCGCCTGAATCTGATCCCAAGTCTCACGCGGAATGATCGCCTTGTGCTGGGCCTCGATCAGCTCGTCGCCGTCGCGTATCAACCCGGCGATTGCCGGGTTAGACAAGATGCTTCGCAACGTGCCCTGGTGCCATCTCCCGCCGCGAGCGGTAGGGATGCGCTCCGCATTCAGCCGCCGCGCAATCTCGATCTGAGCCACGCCCGCGAGTAGTTCGGCTGCGATCCGCTCGACGACAGGAGCCTCGCTTGGCTCGTGTACGACTTCGCGCTCGTCTTTCTCATTCCGCTGCCAGGTCAAGCCAAAGCAACGACTGCCGACGAACTTGCCTAGCTTACGGCGGCGCGCAAGGCCAGCACGGACGGCCTCGCTCTTGCGGCGGGAGTCCTCGGTGTTGCGCTCCCCCATGACAACGGCCATGACCAAGTTCTCGAAAGTGCTGTCGTCTTGCACCGACCGCAGCGCGACCCCAGCTTTCAGGGACCACAGATAGACCTCGATCAGGTGACGGGCCTGCCGTGCATCCCCTCGCGCCAGCCGGTCGCTGTGCTGGACGATCAGCGCCGCCCCGATGCGCTCGGCATGGTCGAGCGCGGCGGCAAGTTCGGGTCCGCGATCGCCGGACCAAGCGCTTGCGGCCTCGTCGGCATATTCCGCGACCACCGTAAGCCCGTCCGTCTCTGCGAGCGTGCGACAGTCGGCTAGCTGTGTAGGGATGGAGCCGCGCTTGTCCTCAGTGGACTTCGCGGCGTAGATAATCGCCTGCTGGCTACGCTGCTTCTGCATCAGGGGTTCCTCCTGGTGCCGTGCCGGGGGCGTGTCCGCGCCGCCCGGCGTTTCCTTTGACTGCCTTTGAGCATACGCCTTTCTCCGGCATCACGGACAGCTTGCAGGATCGCCGCCGTGTTTGAGGTCGCGCCCGCCTCGCGTAGCGCTGCCAGGTCGCGGCATAGCTGCTCGTACTCTGCGGGCGTCGGCGTGATTTCGATACAGGGACGGCCCTGCCTTTGGGGGCTTGGGTGACGCGGCGGCCGTCCGCTCATCGCCCCGCTTCCGTGTCTTGGCTCTCGCCTAGCCAGTCCACCCCTCGATCCGGCTCGCCGACCTCGCGGAAGATCGGCGCGAAGGGTCCGCGACTCCGCAGATCCTCCAAGAGGCAAAAGCCGATCCTCACGCCGTAGGCTCGCGATAGCTCCGGGTCGTTTCCCAGCAACACAAGCGCGATGTTGCGCCGACGAATAAGCGCCTTGCGCGAGGCACCGGCCAGGGTGCAGATCACGGGCGGGAAGGAGGGGTAGTGGCTGCCCCATAGGGACTCACCGCCTTTGTCGCGGGCGCGGTAGAGGCGGCCGTAGCGGGCCAACTCGGCCACCAGGCGTTCAACCGAGAGCGTGGCTCGGTCCACCTCCACGAAGCGCTGCTCGAAGACGAAGTGCCTCTCTTCGGCGCGCACATAGCTCAGCACCGCGTCGGCGATCAGAGTGCGGCGAGCACTGCCCCGACCACGGTTGAGGGGATGGGCGATCTCGTGTCGCCAGTAGAGCGGCCC
>Ga0157306_10000236_pt1 | contig 10780 bp, 13 predicted proteins | sample NitcycUS163409C2_FD_108391 | JGI IMG/M metagenome (GOLD analysis project Ga0157306, IMG submission 108391) | Soil microbial communities from Arlington Agricultural Research Station in Wisconsin, USA - Nitrogen cycling UWRJ-S163-409C-2 | ecosystem: Environmental > Terrestrial > Soil >...
CCCGAGCCGAGAAAGCCGGTGACGATGGTGCAGGGAACGCGGGCAAGTGACATCATTCACTATCCTCCACGAAATCGAGCGGCGGCACGCGCGCGATCAACCCGCGCTTTAGAACTTCTGGCCGTCCGCGCCACGGCATCACGCCATCTTCGGCGCGCGCGAGCAGCCGCGCGCCTTCGATGAGCGTTTCAGCATCCCTCTCAGCCTCGAGGCCGCCGAAGATGTAGGTCCAAGTATCGTCGCATCTGATGGCCGCGCTTAGAGCGCGATTGCAATTGGCAAGGCAACGGACCCGGCGAACAGTGACGTCAGTGCCCTCGGCTGCCCGCGAGGTTGCGCGGGCGAGTGCGAGGCCCGGGCGTGGCGCGTCTTCGGGATCGGTCGCGCGCCGGCACGTGATGCAGACATAGACCGTCGGCGAGGTGATCGCCTCGATCCTCGCGTCCTCGTCCTGGTCGATGTCGGTGAGTGCCACCCCGGAGTCGCTCCTCTGAACGGACCGTTGCGACGACAGGGCGCGTGAAGCTGCCGAAAGGACAGCCCAGGGAATCAACCGCCGCCGAAGCACCCCGCCCGGAAGGCGACTGCATCGACGGTAGGTCTCCTGGCTCGCGGGTCGCTGCCCTTGCCGCCTTCCCGGGATCTCCCAGTGGCTTTGGCTCGGGCTCGCCGCTTACAGTTGCGGGGGCAGCCGCGGATTTGGAGCTCCGCTCCCTACCGCGTTCCCTGTTCGCTCTCTCCTCGAGAGACCGTCGAATGCGAGCAGTTAAGGCGGGAGGCGCCGCCTTTGTCAAATGCGTTCAGGGGAGGCGGCTTGCGCGGAAGCGCGGGGCAGCTATAGTCGCGGGCGTCGTCGGTTCCCGCGTGGTGCGGGACGAAAAAGGGAACGCGGTGAGGGTGATCCCCAATGCCGCGGCTGCCCCCGCAACTGTAAGCGGCGAGCTTCCCTCCACCTGCCACTGGAGCTTCGCTCCGGGAAGGCCGAGGAAAAGCCAAGACCCGCGAGCCACAAGACCTGCCGGCGGCGTCAACGCTAGCCCGCGCCCTCGGGTGGAGGGCGAAAAGGGGGTCACATGAATTCTCTACCGACCGAAACTGCCGGCGCCGCGCCGCACGCTGTCGGTGCGCTCACCACCTCACGCGCCATTTCGATCTTCGCCGCCGCTCTGCTCGGGATGTTCATCGTTGGCGGGGTTGGCTTCTCGCACATCATGGCAGTGCATAACGCCGCGCATGACTATCGCCATTCCATGGGCTTCCCCTGCCACTAGGGAGGCGCGCCATGGACTATGTCCGCAACATCGTGCTCGTTGCCGCGATCGCCGGTGCGGTCGCCGGACTAGCGATGACGGTAGCCCAGCAGCTCACCACCGTCCCGCTCATCCTCAAGGCCGAGGTCTATGAGGAGCATGGCACTACACCTGCGGCACACAATCACGGCGATGCCGCGCAAGCACCAGTTCACCAACATGATGAGGAGGGCTGGTCGCCGGCCAATGGCTTCGAGCGCACGGCGTTTTCTGCTCTTGCCAATATCCTAACGGGTGTGGGCTTTGCCCTGATACTTGTCGCCGCGAGCGAGCTTGCCGGCGGCATCAGGAACTGGCGCCAGGGCGTGTTCTGGGGGCTTGCCGGTTTCGCTGTGTTCACGCTCGCTCCAAGTCTTGGGCTTCCGCCAGAGCTCCCGGCCATGCCCGCGGCAGAGCTTGGCGCGCGCCAACTGTGGTGGGTCGCGACGGCGGCGTCTACGGCCACTGCTCTCGGCCTTCTGGTTTATGGCCGCTCGCGATGGACCGTGCTCGCTGCAATTGCTCTTCTGATCGCGCCGCACTTGATCGGCGCGCCGCAACCCGGAAGCTACGAGACGCCGATCCCCGAAAGCCTGCATCACAGCTTCGTCGTTGCCGTGGTGCTAACGACGCTGCTGTTTTGGGTACTGCTCGGGGGCCTCGCCGGGTTGTTCCGAGGCCGTTTTCTCGGCGCAGGCTGAGCCATGGCAGAACGTAATGCCGGCGGGCGCGGGCTCATCACGCTCGTGCTCGGCGGCGCCCGGTCAGGCAAGAGCCGCTATGCCGAGTGGCTGATCACGACCTATCCGCAGCCGTGGATCTATGTGGCGACAGGCGAGGCGAGGGACGAGGAGATGGCCGAGCGAATCGCGGCGCATAAGGCAAGACGCAGTGCCGGATGGCAAACCGTCGAAACGCCGCACGAACTTGCCGGGGCGCTTCGCGCAGCACCGAACGATGCGGCAGTCCTGGTTGACTGCCTCACGCTGTGGCTCTCGAATTTGCTGGAGGCTGAGGCCGACATCGAAGGCGAGACGGCGAGACTTCAGGACGCATTGGCCGAACGGGCCGGGCCTACTGTGCTCGTCTCGAACGAGGTTGGCCTCGGCATCGTGCCTGACAATGCGCTGGCCCGCAGGTTCCGCGACCTACAGGGCAATCTCAATCAAAGGCTGGCGGCGCAGGCGACACGCGTGATCATGATGGTGGCAGGTATCGCGGTCGCGGTGAAAAGCCCATGACCAAACGAATCGACGAGCACGAGGCCGAGCGCCATCGCGCCAAGATGGCAAAGCGCAAGGCAGTGCAGGACGAGGAGGTCGCCGGCAAGAAGCTCGAAAAGGGCCTGCTCATCGTCCACACCGGCACTGGCAAGGGCAAATCGACGGCAGCCTTCGGCTTAGCACTCCGCATGCTCGGACGGGGCAGGCGCATTGGGGTGGTGCAGTTCATCAAAGGGGGCTGGCACAGCGCCGAGCGCGATGCGTTCGAGAAATTCGGCGACCAGGTGGCGTGGCATTCGATGGGCGAGGGCTTCACCTGGGAGACGCAGGACCTCGCCCGCGACATCGAAGCAGCCGAGCGCGCCTGGGCCAAGGCGCAAGAGCTGATGGCTGACCCGAGCTTTTCGCTGGTGGTTCTCGATGAGCTCAATATCGCGCTCCGCTACGACTATCTGCCTCTGGACAAAGTGGTTGCAGCTCTGAAGGCGCGGCGGCCCGATCTGCATGTCGTGGTCACCGGGCGAAATGCCAAACCTGCGCTGATCGACGCGGCGGATCTCGTCACCGACATGATGCTAGTGAAGCATCACTTCGCTGCTGGCGTGAAGGCTCAAGAAGGCATCGAGTTCTAAAGCGTGGCCGCGCGCGTGCTCATGTTCCAAGGCACCGGCTCGGACGTCGGCAAGTCGTTGATCGTCGCCGGGCTGTGCCGCTTGCTTTACAAGCGCGGGCTTAAAGTCGCGCCGTTTAAGCCGCAGAACATGTCGAACAATGCGGCAGTGACGGAGGATGGCGGCGAGATCGGCCGCGCGCAGGCGCTACAGGCGCGCGCCGCAGGCATGCCGCCCTCGGTGCATATGAACCCGGTTCTGCTCAAGCCGCAAAGCGAAGTCGGCGCGCAAGTCGTGGTACAGGGCAAGGTCTATGGCCGGGCGACCGCCGCCGAGTTCCAGAAGGCAAAGCCAGAGCTGATGCCGTTCGTGCTGGACAGCTTCGCGAAGCTGAAGGCCGAGGCCGACATCGTGTTTGCCGAGGGCGCCGGCAGCGCGTCGGAGATCAACCTCCGGGCCAACGACATCGCTAATATGGGCTTCGCGCGGGCGGCAGATGTGCCAGTGGTGCTGATCGGCGACATCGACCGCGGCGGCGTGATCGCTTCGCTCGCCGGCACCAAGGCAGTAATCGATGCCGGCGACGCGGCTTTGATCAAAGGCTTCCTCGTCAACAAGTTTCGCGGAGATCCTGAGCTCTTTGCCAGCGGTATGGCGCTGATCGCCGAGGCGACCGGCTGGGAGGCGCTCGGCCTCATTCCATTTTTCCCCGACGCGCGGCTGTTGCCGGCCGAAGATGCGCTCGCGCTCTCGGCCGAGCGTCCAGCGAAGCCAGATGCGCGCATCAAGATTGCCGTTCCGCTGCTGCCGCATATCGCAAATTTCGACGATCTCGACCCGCTCGATGCGGAGCCTGCGGTCGATCTCGTCAAAGTGAAGCCTGGCGCAGCGCTGCCGGGCAACGCCAACCTCATCATCTTGCCCGGTTCGAAGGCGACCATCGCCGATCTCGCGGCGCTGCGTGACGCGGGCTTCGACATCGATATCGTTGCCCATCTTCGCCGCGGCGGCAGCGTGCTCGGTCTGTGCGGCGGCTATCAGATGCTCGGCCGCACTATCAACGATCCAGAGGGAATCGAGGGTGCGCCGGGGAGTGCCCGCGGGCTCGGCCTGCTCGACGTGGAGACCACGCTCTCGGTCGAGAAGCGGCTGGAGAAGATCGAAGGCGCAAGCTTCGACGGCGCCGCACTCGCAGGCTACGAGATGCATATCGGCGTGACCGAAGGGCCTGACCGCGCGCGACCCTTTGCCAAGTTTGCCGACGGCTCGTCCGAAGGCGCGATGGCGGCCGACGGCCGCGTGTTCGGCACGTATATCCACGGCCTTTTTGCCGACGACCGCCAGCGTGCGGCTTGGCTTGCGCGTTTCTTGGCTGGGGCGCCGAGCATCGCCTACGATACTTTGATCGATGAAACGCTCGACAGCCTCGCGGCTCATCTCGAAGCGCATGTCGATGTCGAGCAGCTGCTCACGCTAGCGCGATGAGGGCTGCTACGAGAGCGACAATCGCGATAAGGATGGTGTCGGCACGCCGATAGAGTGACAGCGCGGCGCGGATATCGGCAGCCGTGGGGGCGCGGCGTCCGTCTCCCATCCACGCATCGTCCACCGGGACGCTGTCATAGGCGCGCGGACCGCCAAGCGCGAGGCCGAGCGCACCGGCCATGGCGGCCTCCGGATATCCGGCATTCGGCGAGCGGTGGCTGGGCGCATCCCGCCTAACGGCCGCTAACGCACGCGAGGCCGACGCGCCTTCGGTCAAATAGGCAGCGCCGATAATGAAAAGCGCGGAAAGCCGGGAGGCTGGCAGGTTCACGAGATCATCTGCCCGCGCGGCGGCCCAGCCGAAATCCTCATGGCGCTTCGTGCGGTGCCCGATCATGCTGTCGGCAGTGTTGATCGCCTTGTAGATCGCCGCGCCCGGAAGCCCGGCGATCAACATCCAAAAGGCGGGTGCCACCACCCCATCGGAGAAATTTTCGGCGAGGCTTTCGATTGCCGCTCGCGCGGCGCCCGCCTCGTCAAGCTGGGCGGCATCGCGGCCGACAATATGCGATACTGCGGCGCGGGCTACTTCGAGCCCGTCCTCTTCCAAGGCTGCCGCGACTCGCTCTACATGGGCGTGCAAGCTTCGCTGAGCGAGCAGCGTGCTGGCCAGGATGGCGACGAGGACGAGGCCGAACGGGAGGAGCAAGAGGCCACGCTCGATGACCAATGCAATGGCACCGACGGCAAACACGACGATGAGAAGAGTTAGCGCGCCGGCGCTCCGGCATCGGCTCGGCGCGTCGCGATCGCGGTTGAGCCGCCGATCGAGCACCTCGATGAGCCACCCCATCCAGGCGACCGGATGCCCAAGCCTTTGCGCAAGCCGGTCCGGGTAGCCGAAGGTGGCCTCGAACAAAAGCGCAAGCAGCGTGAGCACAGCGGACATGGCCATCCCGGGGGAACTTGCGCCACTCGATCATGGCGGGGATCTCGGCGCCGCGCGGAAACTGTTTCCAGGCGCGCCCGAACCTTTCCTCGACCTGTCGGCCGGGATCAATCCCAATCCTTACCCTTTGCCGGAGCTTTCCGACGCGATTTACGCGCGTTTGCCCGAACAGGCGACCCTGCTCGAGCTGAAAGAGATGGCGGCAAGTGCCTATGGCGCGCCGTCGCCTGCGCATGTCGCGATTGCGCCTGGCTCGCAGATTCTGGTGGCGCAACTGGGCTTCCTGCTCGCGCGCGGACGCGCCGCCGTGTTTGCCCCGACTTACGCCGAGCATGCACGCGTGGCCGAGCTTGCCGGCCACACTGTGGTGGAGGCTGCCGATGTCGCACAGCTCGCCGACTCGCGCCTTGCCATCGTGGTCAATCCCAACAATCCGGACGGACGGATCGTGGCCAAGGACATGCTGCTCGCGCTTGCCGATCGGCTTCGGCGCCGAGGCGGACTTCTTCTGATCGACGAAGCTTTCATGGATGTGGCGGCGGAGGGGATAAGTGTCGCCGACCAGGTGGGACGCGGCAACATCGTGGTGCTGCGATCGTTCGGCAAGTTCTATGGGCTTCCCGGCGTGCGGTTGAGCTTTGCCCTCGCCACGCCAGAGATCGCGTCACGTCTCGCTGCCGCGCTCGGGCCTTGGCCGGTGTCGAGCGCCGCCGTCGCGGTTGGGCGGACGGCCCTCGCAGACTCGCCGTGGGGCGAGAAGACCCGCACCTCGCTTGCCGAGGCGGCGCTGAGGCTTGACGTTCTGCTGGCCGGTGCAGGTCTCGAGATCGTGGGGGGAACGTCATTGTTCCGCCTGGCGCGCACAAAGGAGGCAGCGGCGCTATTCCGACACCTCGGCGAGGCCGGAATCTATGTGCGGCGTTTCAGTGAGTATCCGGCGTGGCTGCGCTTCGGACTGCCGGGCAACGAGGATGAGTGGCAAAGGCTCCGCTCAGCGCTAATGACATTCGCCAGCGCTAAAACGACCTAGCGGCGATCAGTGAGCCCAACGCCGGGCATGGTGCTGAGCCGCTTCGAGGTTTCCTTGCGCCTCTTCCGGCAAAAGCCTCGCGATCACGCCCATGGCGAGCTCGACAGAGATCTCGCTTGCTCCACATTCCTTGAGTTGCTGCCGCAGCCAGCCGTAGATCTCTTCATCCCCGGCTCTGAGGCCGACGGCAATCTCCTCAAGCATCTGCACCAACGATTCTGCTGCCATCGCGCCCCTCCATTCTACCAGCCCACAGGCTCATGGCTCGCGCTCGGTTTCTTGCGCTCCTGGTGCGGATCCCCCCCGACTCGCCGATCATACTTGGTCTTGCGTCACATAGACGTTGCGTAGCTGCAACAGTCCGGGTCTTTTCGACTAGTCGGCCCCAGGGCCGGTGAAGGGCAGCGGTGTGACCGAGGCGGTGGTTTTTGGGTCGCCCGCGGCTTGGGCCATGGGCACGCCGCGCCGGAGGATGGGCCGGCAATAGTGCGAGCCGTGCTCGGCATTGGTCAGCAGCAGGTCGACGTGAATGTGGTTGTAATGGAAGCGGTCGCTGCCGGGACCAAGCACCGTGTAAAACTCCTGGCAGGCGCCAGTGAACGCAGCCGCAAGGAAGGCCTGCTCGCGCGGCGTTCCGCGCCACCAGGCATTGGCCACGGTAATGATCTGACCGTTCGCCAGGCGGAAGGCGGCGATATCGAGCGCATTGCCAAAGGCGTGCTCCGAGATGCGGCCCCAATTGTTGCCGTTTCGGCCGCGGCAGCCATACGAGGCGATCTGGCCGATCTCGATGACGCGGCTGCCGAAATAGCGGTAGGCGGCGGGCTGCACCGAGGTCTCGATCCAGCGATCGAGCGCGGCGGTGAGGGGGCAGCCAATTGTCGCAGGCGGCGTGACGGTGACGCGACCGTCCGCGAGACCCGAAACGCGCAGTGGGCGTTCGAGCCCGCACACCCCGGGACCGTCGATGGTCTCCATTGGAGTGACATAGGTCGAGGCGTGTACCGCGCCGCCGGTGAGGCAGGCCTCCTCGACCTTGCCACGCCACGGTGCGCGCTGGCCGGAATTGAAATTGCCGCCGGCGCAGCCGAACAGCGCGCCAAGGCACGCGGCTACGGAGAGGCCAACTACGAGATACGCGACCCTCGCCCCCATGGCCCGTACCTTGGGGCCAAGGATCTGAACAAACTTTCAATGGGTCTTAACGATTGGCCCTATGTCCGCGCCTGGGATTTTATCCGGCCCTCGGTCCTTAGCTGTGCTTCACGTGCCTATGCGTCGGCTGCGCAGGATGTGCGGCACCACATTTCGCGCAGACGCAGAAGGGGTCGCACTGCAGGGTCGAGCCCTTTGGGCAGAAGAATCCCTGTTCGACACAATCTGCCTTCTCGACCGGCCAGAAGGTTGCCGCGGGTCTTTGCAGGACGCCCATCGTAGCGTTTGCCTGGAAGGCATAGCCGAGCCCCAGCAAGCCTATCGTCGCAGCGAGCAAGATCACGAATGTACGCATATCTTCCCTCCATCAACGCGCGGCCCATGCCCCTGGGCCGCTCAAGCGGTAATCCTACGCCCAAAGCCTTCACCCGAGACTGGACATTGCGTCCCTACGGCGGCGATCAAGCGTAAAAGGAATCGACCCGGAAAAGCGCTTAGTGCGGGGCGTTGAAGCTCCGCACCGGAGACTGGGTTCCGTCGAGGTAGGTAAGCTGCACCTGCATCGACTTCGTCTTGGCCGGAGCCTTCATATAAATCTTGGCGTCCTCCGGGACGCTGTTGGGATCGAGGATATTGCACGGCGGCAGCTTATAGATCTGATCGATGGTGCCGCCGTTATAGCCATATCGCACCTCCTGAATCGCGCAGCGATAGGTGATGAGGTGCGAGAAATAGACGAGCATTGCGCCGTTCCAGTCTCGGAAGTCGATCCAGGCCGTCCATAGCTCTTCCAGGATTTTCTTCTCGCTCTCGGCGAGCGCCGCTTGCGGATCGAAATTGATGGTGACGATATCGGCCTGCTCGCCGCGCCTGTCGCGCCAGGTGACATGGAGCTTGGTCTTGCCCTGATCTGGCGGCAGCTCGAAATAGGTCTTGGGCATACGCTGCCCGGTGCGCTGATCGAGCGCATCGATGAAGCCTGCGTCGATGAAGCTGCCTTGGTCACCGATGCGATAGCCGAACTGGGTCGCGGCCTCCGGCAACGACACGTTCACCGTCCAGCCGGCATTCGAGCGCATGAAGCTGGTCAGAGGCTGTGGCGCCTGCAGTGCCGCGACCTTCTGCTCTTGCGGCGGCAGCACGCTCTCGCCGCCGCCTTCTTCAAGCTTTGCCAAGCTTCCCGCGCTCGTCGCTCCCTCTGGCGACAGATAAAGATCGCCGACGATCTGGTCGTAATAGGCCGGAACCTGGACATGATCGACCTTCGCCGCGAGCTCGCGCACCTTGCTTTGCGTCTTCTTGGCGATCTGCACCATCGACTGGCCGGGCGTCTCCATCTCGACGAGCAGCGTGCGAGTGAACACCGAGTTGGGATTTGCGTCGGTGTCGCTCAGGCGATCGAGCGCCGACTGACCTTGCCCCGCCGAGAACAGCACGAACATGCCTTCGGCTGGATCCATGCGGGTCAGTCCGCGCGTCATGCCGATCGCGCGCTTTCCTTTGACCGCGAATGGATTATCGCGGCAGGCATCGAGGATGAGGATTACCGTCGCCGCGCCCTTCTGCTGCAACCGGTCGGAAAGCCCGTTTGCAGCGAAAGACGCGTCCTCGATAAGCCCTTCCTCGCCAGGGTTGGCAGCAGGCACATCGACGGGGAGAAGATAATTCGTGCCGTCGATGGCGAAGCCGTGGCCCGCGAAATAGACGAGCGCCGTGTCGCCGGGCGCGATCTTGCCTTCGAGCTCGACCAAGGCCCGGCTCATGGCGCGGCGGCCGACATTCTCGGCCTTCACCACATCGAAGCCGAGCTTGGACAATTCGGCCGCGATGGCGTCGGCGTCGTTCACCGCCTTTTGCAGTTGCGGGACGTTCTCATAGGCGTTGTTGCCGATGACGAGGGCAAAACGCTTTGCGGCCTCTGCGGGGGAGGCCACGGCGAGCCGCGCCGAAATGAGGGAAATAATGAAAGCGAGGCGCATTCCGCGCCCATCACGCGAATGGACCGCCACGCCGAGCCCTCCCTCTCCCTTCACATTGGCCCAAAGCTATGCAGCCGGAGCGCCGTCGGCAAGGAGGGGTCAGGCAAGCAGCAGCCATAGGCCAATGCCGATCAGGGCCGCGGTCCACAAAAGATCGAGATTGATCCAGCCGCGCCTCAGGAAATCGAGCCCTACCCATTCGTACACCACGAGCGCGACAATGCCGGTGACGGCAAGCATTGCGAGGCTGTGCACCAACACGGCGAGCGAGGCTATCCACAACGAGTGCGTTGCCGGCATATAATGGGCGTGCTCGCCCATATGCTCGAGCGGCATCAGCACCGGGATCAGCATCATCCCGGCGCCATGCGCCGTGGCCATGACGAAAGACCACACGGCGAGGCCGACTAGCCCGGTCTTGAAGCCGATGCGCACGCGGTGCCGATGGCCGTAGAGGAGATGATAGAGGCCCCAGGCGATCAGCAGCACGCCGGAGAGGATGCGAAACGCGGGCGCATCGATCGCCATGCCGAGTACGATCACCACATAGACGACGACGGCGATGGCAAGCGCGTGGCCGATCGCGATGGGGATCAGCGAGACGAGCACTGTCGTGCGGCTCTGCCGGTAAAGGCCGAGCGCCACGGCAAACAGCCAGCCCATGGCCGGGTTGAGCCCGTGGAACGCGCCGAGCCCGATCAGCACCAGCCATGGCGAGATGTCGGACATTTGTCGCTCTTGTCATTGCCCGGCTTGACCGGGCAATCCAGTAATCACGCACGACCTTTTCGACTCAGACGGTGGTTACTGGATTCCCGCTTTCGCGGGAATGACAACGACACGGGTCCTACGGGTAGCAGTAAGAATCTGAGGAGCAGTCGCCGCCCTGCAGGCGCACCTGATGCGGGCGGTGGCTCTCTGGCCAGGTCACGAAGAACCGCGGATCGAACTCGATACCGCCATCGACGCCGGCGTCGAGCTTGACCATCCAGCCGTCGAGGCCCTCTGGATAGAATTGCGGATCGACGGCGCCGTAGAGCGAATTAGTGAAATAGACGC
>Ga0157306_10000247_pt1 | contig 10551 bp, 17 predicted proteins | sample NitcycUS163409C2_FD_108391 | JGI IMG/M metagenome (GOLD analysis project Ga0157306, IMG submission 108391) | Soil microbial communities from Arlington Agricultural Research Station in Wisconsin, USA - Nitrogen cycling UWRJ-S163-409C-2 | ecosystem: Environmental > Terrestrial > Soil >...
AATTCCCGCAGAGGCCCATCACCCCTTCGTCCCATAGCCCTACTCGTGCCAGGGTGTCAGAATCCGTGGGCCGTCAGCAGTGACCGCGACGGTGAACTCGAAATGGGCTGCGAGCGAGTCGTCCTCGGAGTAGACGGCCCAGCCGTCGTCGCCCATCCGCACGCCGGGGCCGCCGGCGTTGACCATCGGCTCGATCGCCAGCACCGTCCCCTCCTCCAGCAGCGGGCCCTTGCCGGGAGTGCCGAAATTGGGCACCTGCGGCTCTTCGTGCATCTCGCGACCGATGCCATGGCCGACCAGGGTGCGGATGATCGAGAGACCCTCGGACTCCACGGCGCGCTGGATCGCGGACGAGACGTCGCCAAGCCGGTTGCCGGGCTGCATCTGCTCGACGCCCCCGAACAGCGCCGCCTTGGTCACGTCGAGCAGCTTCTCCGCATCGGGCTCGATCTGTCCGATCGGCACGGTCATCGCCGCGTCGGCAACCCAGCCGTCCTTGATCACCCCGACGTCGATCGAGAGCACGTCGCCCTGCTCACACGCGTACGGGCCGGGGATGCCATGGACGACCATCGAGTTGGGCGAGGCGCAAATCGAGCCCGGGAAGCCCCGGTAGCCCTTGAAGGCGGGCACGGCGCCCTGCGAGCGGATCAACTTCTCGGCTGCGCGGTCAAGCTCGGCGGTGGTCACACCCGGCCGCGCGTTGGCGGCGAGCATCTGCAGGCAGCGGACGAGGATCTCCCCGGCGGCCGCCATCTGCTCGACCTGCTCGGGCGTCTTGCGGACGATCATCCGGTACACGCTAGTGCGCTGTCTCGTGACATTGGTCGAGGAAGTCAGATGCTGCGTGACAGCACTAGATGGCCTCGTCGGCCTCGAGACGCAGCGTCGCCAGCGTGCGGCTGATCTCCTCGGCGACGGTCTCCGGGGCGGCAGCGCCCTCGATCCGTCGCAGCAGGCTCTTGTGGTCGTAGAACTCGATCAGCGGCGCCGTCTTGGAGTGATACTGGTCGAGCCGGTGGCGGATCACGTCGGGCTTGTCGTCGTCGCGGACGACCAGCTCGCTGCCGTCGAGGTCGCAAACGCCCTCCTGGCGGGCTGGATTGAACTCGACGTGGAAGACGTGGCCGTTCTCGACGCAGGTGCGGCGGCCCCCCAGGCGGCGCACCACCTCGTCGTCGGAGACGTCGATCAGCAGCACCGCGGTCAGCTCGCGCCCCAACTCCTCGAGCTTGGCCGCCAGCGCCTCGGCTTGCGGCTCGGTGCGCGGAAAGCCGTCGAGGATGAAGCCGTCGGCAGCCTCGGGCGAATCGATGCGCTCCCCGATCATGCCGACGATCACGTCGTCAGGCACCAGATCGCCGCGCTCCATGTACTCCTTCGCCACACGCCCCAGCTCCGTCCCCTCACGGACCGCCGCCCGCAAGATGTCCCCGGTGGCGTAGTAGGGCAACTCGAGGTCCCCCTGCAACCGCTCCCCCTGGGTGCCCTTGCCGCTGCCGGGAGGCCCTAGGAGTACGAGATTTAGCTGCTGGGACATTTCCTTGAAATTTGCCTTTAAAACCGAAGTTAGAACGGCCGTGAAAACCAAGCAGATCGTGGGACGCAGGGAGGCTGGTGAGGGGAGCGCACCGTTATGTGCGTGACCCGATCCAGCCGACCGAGGACCGCGATATGCGCCGGTTTGCAGCGGCCACGACGAAGGTTATTTGAGAAATCCCTCGTAGTTGCGCATCATTAGTTGGGCCTCCAGCTGCTTCACCGTTTCCAGCGCAACGCCGACCACGATCAGGATCGAGGTTCCGCCGAAGGCAAAGTTTGCCGCGGTCTGGCTGAGCAGGATCGTCGGCAGGGCCGCCACCGCCCCCAGGTAGAGGGCCCCGGGGAAGGTGAGGCGCGAGAGGATGCGATCGAGGTACTCGGCGGTCGGCCGCCCGGGCCGCACGCCGGGGATGAAGCCGCCGTACTTCTTCAGGTTGTCTGCTTGGTCGACCGGGTTGAAGGTGACCGCCGTATAGAAGTAGGTGAAGATGATGATGAAGAAGACCTCGCCGACCACGTAGGCCCAGCCGTTGGGGCTGAAGAAAGCGGCGAAGTCAAGGGCGGCCGGCGTGTTGATCAGCTGACCGATCGTCGGCGGGAAGGCCATGATCGAAGCAGCGAAGATGACCGGGATGACGCCGGCCATGTTGACCCGCAGCGGCAGGTAGGTCGATCCACCGGAGGTCATTTTGCGGCCCACGACTCGTTTCGCGTATTGCACCGGGATCCGTCGCTGGCCCTCTTGGACGAAGACGATCGCGACGATCACAGCGAGCGCGACGAAGGGCATCATCACTTTGAAGACCTGGTCGGGGTTGGTCCACCAGGCGGTCAGCCCCTGGGGCAGTTCGGAGACGATCGAAGCGAAGATCATCAGCGAGATGCCATTGCCGATGCCGCGTTGGGTGATCAGCTCCCCCAGCCACATCAGCAGCGTGCAGCCTGCGGTCAGTGAGATGACGATCAACAGCACCTTCGCTCCACCCAGGCTGGCTATCGCGTTGTTGCCGCCCGCCTGCCGACCGAAGGACTGGAAGAGGTAGACATAGCCGAAGGACTGGGCGAAGGCGAGGCCGACGGTCAGGTAGCGCGTGTACTGGGTGATCTTTTGCTGCCCGACCTCGCCTTCTTTCTGCAGCTTCTCGAGCGAGGGGAGGACGACGGTCAGCAGCTGCAGGATGATCGAGGCCGTGATGTAGGGCATGATCCCCAGCGCGAAGAGCGAGAGGCGCGAGAGACTTCCCCCCGAGAAGGTGTTGAGGAGGTTGAGAATGCCGCCGCCGGAGAAGTTTTTCTCCAGTTCGTTGATCGCGTCGATGTCGACGCCCGGCGCCGGAATGTAGGCACCGAACCGGTAGATGAGCAGCATCGCCGCGGTGAAGGCGAGCTTCTTGCGAATGTCCGCAACGGTGAATGCGTTCGCAATGGTCCGGAGCATTAGAGCTCCAGAGTGTGGCAGGAACCGCCTGCCGCTTCTATCTGCTCCTTTGCAGCAGCGCTGAAGGCGTGAGCTTTGACTGTCAGCTTCTTGGAGAGCTTGCCACGGGCGAGGATCTTCACCGGGTCAGAGCGCTTGGCGAGCCCCTTCTCCCTCAGGGTCTCGGGCGTCACCTCAGCATCGGCGTCGAAACGCTCCTCCAAATCGGCGAGGTTGACCGGCTGCGATTTGGTCCGGAAGTTCTCAAAGGGCATCGACTTCTTCATGTGCGGCCCGCGCAGCTTTCGCATCCGCATGTGGATCGGGTTCTGCCCACCCTCGTAGTTGGCCTTGCGCTTAGACCCAGAACGAGCGCCAGCCCCCTTGTGTCCCCTGCCTGAAGTCTTGCCCAGCCCCGAGCCCTCACCGCGCCCCAGCCGCTTGCGCGGCTTGCGCGAGCCCGGCTTCGGCCGCAGGTTGTGCAGCCCGATCTCCTCCGACCGCGGCGTCTCAGCCATCAGCCGTCCACCTCAACCAGGTGAGAGACCGCACGAATCTGCCCCTGCAGCTGCGGACTGTCCTTGCGCTCCACAGCCTTGCCGATCCGCCCCAGCCCCAGCGCCCGAAGCGTCGCTTTCTGAGCAGGGTTGGTCCCATTGGCAGACCGGACCTGCCTGATCTTCACCCCGCTCACGAGGACTCCTCAGCTTTCGTCTCAGCGGCCGGAGCCTCCTCAGCTTTCTCAGCGGCGGGAGCGTCAGCCCCAGCGGCCGGCGCCTCATCAGCTTTCTCCTCAACGGCGGGTGTCTCAGCCTCGGATGGAGCGCCCGCCTCGGCGCTCTGTCCCTCGGCCTCGGACGTGGCGTCCGCGGGTGGCGTCGCAGGGGGGACCGCCCCCGAGGAAGCTTTAGCTACCGCAGGGGGCGGTGGGTCCCCTGCGGCGACAGGACCCGCGGTGGATCCATTTGAGCCCTGAGCCGAAGCCCCATGACTCTTCTCAACCCCCAGCACCTGAGCCACGGTCAATCCCCGCAGCTCGGCAACCTCCTCAGGCCGCCGAAGACGGATCAGCCCGTCCATAGTCGCCTTCACCAGGTTGATCGGGTTCTGCGTCCCAATGCTCTTGGTCAGCACGTCCTTCACGCCCCCCAGCTCGAGCACCGCCCGCACTCCGCCGCCGGCGATCACCCCGGTACCGGGGCTCGCCGGGCGCAGCACTACATGGCCTGCCCCGTAGCGGCCGATGATCTTGTGGGTGATCGTCTGGCCGTATTTGGGGATGCGAATCAAGTTCTTGCGGGCGTTCTCGACGCCCTTCTGGATCGCCAGCGGCACCTCGCGGGCCTTGCCGTATCCGATCCCGACCACGCCGTCTTCGTCGCCGACCGCGACCAGGGCCGTAAAGGAGAAGCGCCGGCCGCCCTTGACCACCTTGGCGACGCGGTTGATCTCGATAACGCGCTCCTGCAGGTCCAGCCCGCGCGGGCTGACCGTCTCAACGTTTGTTGCGTCCATTCCCTTCATAGCGAGCGGTCCAAGGTAGCGGACTAGAAGACCAGCCCTCCCTCACGTGCGCCTTCGGCCAGGGCCTTGACCCGGCCGTGGTACTGGTAGCCGCCACGGTCGAAGACGCAGATCTCGACGCCGGCCGCCTTGGCGCGCTCGGCCAGCAGCTCGCCCGCCCGCTTCGCCTGCTCGGAGGCCGAGAGCTTGCGCAGCTCGGGCTCGATCCAGTTGACGGCGGCCAGGGTGTGGCCTTTGCCGTCGTCGATCAGTTGGGCGAAGATCCCGCGATTGGAGCGGTAGACCGAGATGCGTGGACGGTCGGCCGTGCCGACCACGCGAGCCCGCACTCGGCGGCGGCGGCGCAGGCGCGCCTGGCGCTTGGTGAGCACGGCCATTAGGCGCGCTTGCCTACCTTGCGCGCGACGTGCTCGCCGCGGTAGCGGATTCCCTTGCCCTTGTAGGGCTCCGGGGGACGGCGCTTGCGGATGTCGGCGGCAACCTGGCCGACGAGCTGCTTGTCGATACCGCGGATGACGATCTCGGTCGGCTGCGGCACCTCAAACTCGATTCCCTCCGGTGCCTCGATCGAGACTGGGTGCGAGTAGCCAAGCGCCATCTCCAGGTTCTTCCCCTTGAGCTGGGCGCGGTAGCCGACGCCCTGGATCTCGAGCCGCTTCTCGAAGCCCTCGGTAACGCCCTCGACCATGTTGGCGATCAGGCTGCGGGTCAATCCATGCAGAGCACGGTGCTCGCCGCGGTTGGTCGGTCGCTCGACGGTGAGAACGCCATCTGACTGCTCGACCTTCATCTCGGCCGAGAGCACCTGGTCGAGCTCCCCCTTGGGGCCCTTCACCGACACACGGCCGGGCGCGACGTCGATCGTCACAGCCTCGGGCACGGCAATGGGCTTTCTTCCGATCCGGCTCATCAGATGCCTGCCTTCCTGGCCAAGTACGCCTGGGGGCGCGGCTGGTCGAGCAGATCAAGGACGCAGGGCGCAGCCTTTGCTGGAGGCAAAGGCAAGCTTGAGGACGCAGAGATGTGACGCGCCAGACGCGTCATCCAGGTGTGCTTGGCTGGGGAGGCAGGCATCTTGCTCGATCACCAGACGTAGGCGACGACCTCGCCGCCGACGCCCTTCGACTTGGCTTCGTGACCGGTCATCACGCCGACCGAAGTGCTGACGATCGCCGTGCCGGTCCCGCCGTACACGCGCGGAACCTGCTTGTGGTCGACGTAGCGACGGCGGCCGGGGCGCGAGATGCGCTCGAGGCCGGCAATCACGGGACGGCGATCCTCGGTGTACTTGAGGCGAATCCTGATCGCCTCGCCGACGGTGGCCGGCTGCTTGGCGAAGTCGAGGATGTAGCCCTGCTCCTTGAGGATGCGCGACATCTCCAGCTTCAGCCGCGAGGCGGGAATCTCCACCTCGTCGTGGCCAGAGCCAAGCGCGTTGCGGATCCGGGTCAGGTAGTCGGCTATCGGGTCGGTCAGCATCTGTCGTTCCGTGGGTGTTGGTCTTTACCAGCTGGACTTGGTCATGCCGGGGATGTGGCCCTCGTGCGCCGCCTCGCGTAGGCAGATCCGGCAGAGGCCGAACTTGCGGTAGTAGGCGCGCGGCCGGCCACAGCGACGGCAACGGTTGTATGCGCGGGACTTGAACTTGGCCTTGCGGCCCTGCTTCACCTTCAGCGAAGTCTTAGCCATTCTCCTGATTCTCCTTGTCGGCCGTGTTCTCGGCGCCCTCGTCACCGTCGGCGGCGGGCTCGCCACCCTCGCCCTCCTCCTCGGTTTCGGGCTTGGCATAGGCGTCCGGGTTCTCTTCCTTGAGCTGCTCGAGCGCCGCCTGCTCGGCCTCAGCCCGCAGGCGGGCCTCCTCCTTGCGCTTTTCCTCCTCCTCGGCCGCCTCCTCGTCGGCGCCCGGGCCGCCCGGGCGTCCCTCTTTCGCGAAGGGCATCCCCAGCCCAAGCAGCAGCTCGAATGCCTCCTCGTCGCTCGCGGCGCTGGTCGTGATCGTCACGTCGAGACCGCGCACCTCGTCGATCGAGTCGTAGTCGATTTCCGGAAAGATCAGCTGCTCGCGGACTCCCATCGAGTAGTTGCCGCGACCGTCGAAGGAGCGCGGGTTGAGGCCGCGGAAGTCACGAATGCGAGGCACGGCGATCGAGCAGAGGCGGTCGAAGAACTCCCACATACGGGCGCGGCGCAGCGTCACCGAGACGCCTACCGGCATGCCCTCTCGCACCTTGAAGGACGCGATCGACTTGCGGGCGCGGCGCACGCTGGGCTGCTGGCCGGCGATCGTCGCCAGCTGCGCCTGCGCGGCTTCCAGCATCTTGGCGTTTTGCTTTGCCTCGCCAAGTCCCATGTTGAGGGTGATCTTCTGCAGCCGCGGCGCCTGCATCGGCGTCGAGTAACCGAACTTCTCGATCAACGCCGGCAGCACATCCTGCTCGTAGCGCTCACGCAGGCGCGGCGGCGGCGCGGCCTGGGACTGCGGTGTGGCAGTGGCCTCCATTAGAAGGACGCCCCCGTGCGCTTCGAGAAGCGCTCGCGCTTACCGCCTTTGTCGCGGCGCACGCCGACGCGGGTGGGCTTGTTGTCTTTGGGGTCGAGCAGCATCACGTTGGAGACGTGGATCGGCCCCTCCTTCTCGACGATGCCGCCGACCTGCCCCTTGGTGGCGTCTTTGACCGAGCGCGGCCGTTCGTGGCGCTTGATCATGTTCAGGTTCTCCACGTAGACGCGGTTCTTCTTCGGTTCGGTGCGCGAGACGCGCCCCGTCTTGCCGGCGTCCTTGCCGCCGATCACGATCACCTGGTCGTCCTTGCGGATCCGCATGCCCCTGGCCATCGCTAAAGGACCTCCGGCGCCAGGGAGATGATTTTCATGAAGTTGCGATCGCGCAGCTCGCGGGCGACCGGGCCGAAGATGCGGGTGCCGCGGGGATTGTTGCTCGCCGGGTCGATCAGCACGGCGGCGTTTTCGTCGAAGGAGATGTAGGTGCCGTCGGGGCGCCCGAGCTGCTTCTTGGTGCGCACGACGACCGCCTGAACGACCTCGCCTTTGCGCACGCCCCCCTGCGGACTCGCCTGTTTGACCGTCGCCGTGATCACGTCGCCGACGCCGGCATAGCGGCGATGCGAACCGCCCCTGACGCGGATGCAGAGGATCTCGCGGGCACCCGAGTTGTCGGCCACCTTCAATCTCGACTCCTGCTGGATCACTTGGCGCGCTCCAGGACCTCGACCAGGCGCCAGCGCTTGGTCTTCGAGAGCGGCCGGGTCTCGACGACGCGGACGATGTCCCCCTCGCCGGCCTCGTTGCGCTCGTCGTGAGCGTGCAGGGTGCGCGAGCGGCGCACGACCTTCTCGTAGGTCGGATGGCGCCGAGCGATGTCGATCCGCACAGTGATCGACTTCTCGCCTTTGTTGGAGACGACGACCCCCTGGCGCATCTTGGCGGCCACGGCGTCCTTCTCGGCCCGGGGCGTGCCCTGACCTGCAGTCCTGTCCCGCTTCGCAGCAGCCCGTTCCTTACGCCGCGACTCGGCCTTGAGCTTGCGATGCTCGGCCCGCTTGGCAGCCCGCTCCTCAACGGTGAGCGCCTCCCCGGGCGTGTGCGGCTGCCGCGAGCGCTCCAGCCTGCGCTTCTCCTTCCAGGGAAGCTCGTCCTCCGGATTCGGCTCCGCAGGCTCCTCCTTCGCCGCAGGCGCCTCCTCTGCAGCAGGCTCCGCCTCAGCCGCAGCGGACCCCTCCTGCTCAGGCTCAGACCCCTCGGAAGACTCGGCCTCGGGCGCCTCGTCCTTGGACTCATCCGCATCTTCCGCGGGTGGCGCGGACTCGGAGGGGTCGAGAACGGAGGCCTCGCCCCCGCCCGCAGCCCCCTCCGAGGCCGCGTCGGGACCCGCGGTCGATCCGTCCGAGCCCTCAGTCGAAGCCTCGTCCGCCGCCTCGTCTTTTTTCGTCTCGTCGTCCGTCATCTCTTCAGCTCTCTCTCGACGTCGATCCCGCGCTCCTTGGCAACGGTCAGCAGCCTGGCGATATCGCGGCGGGCGGCGCTCACCCGCGCCGTGTTCTCCAGCTCACCGGTCGCCTGGCGGAAGCGCAGGTTGAAAGCCTCCTGCTTGGCGTCGATCAACTTCGCCACCAGCTCGTCGTCTTTCATGTCGTGGACTTCAGCGCCGTTCACTGTGCCTCGGCTCCCTCGCGCATCACGAATTTGGTTTTCACCGGAAGCTTGTGCCCCGCCAGCCGCAGCGCCTCACGCGCCAGGTCCTCGGGCACGCCGGCCAGCTCGAACATCACCTTGCCGGGCTTGACCACAGCGACCCAGCCCTCGGGGTTGCCCTTGCCGGAGCCCATCCGCGTCTCCGCGGGCTTCTTCGTGTAGGGCTTGTCGGGGAAGACGTTGATCCAGACCTTGCCGCCGCGCTTGATCTTGCGGGTCATCGCCACGCGGGCGGCCTCGATCTGGCGGTTGGTGATCCAGCCCCGGTCGAGCGACTTGAGCCCGTACTCGCCGAAGGCGACGGTGCTGCCGCCCTTCGTGTTGCCGCGCATCCGGCCGCGCATCTGCTTGCGGTGCTTGACCCGCTTCGGCATCAGCATCAGCGGCGATGCCTCCTTTCAGCGCAGTGCGACTCAGCCGAGCGAAAACCAAGCTGGGCAAGGACGCAGGGTGCAGCCTTTGGCGGGGCCAAAGGCAAACCCGAGGACGCAGATCCAGCGCCGGTTTGCAGCCGGCTGAGGCGTGCTGTGTTGGAAGGAGTCATCGCGGACCCCCTCCGCGCTGGCCGCCGCGTCCGCGGTCGCCACCGGGCCGCCCGCCACGGTCTCCACCGCGACCGCCACCGCGGCCGCCGCGCTGGCCGCCCTGCGGGCCGTCGTCGTCGCCGAGCTGGTCGGAGCGGAAGCCCTCGGGCATCACCTCGCCCTTGTTGATCCAGCACTTGACGCCGATCCGGCCGGTGGTCGTGCGCGCCTCGAAGAAGCCATAGTCGATGTTGGCGCGCAGCGTGTGCAGCGGCACACGGCCGTCGGAGTAGCCCTCGGTGCGTGCCATCTCGGCGCCGCCGAGGCGCCCGGAAACCTGGACCTTGACCCCTTTGGCGCCGGAGCGCATCGCCGAGGTGAGAGCGCGTTTCATCGCCCGGCGGAAGGCGACGCGGTTCTGCAGCTGCTCGGCGATCGACTGGGCGACCAGCTTGGCGTCAAGCTCGGGGCGCTTCACCTCGCGGATGTTGACCTTGACCGGTTTGCCGGTCAGCTTGTGCAGGTCCTTGCGCAGGGCGTCGACTTCGCTGCCCGACTTGCCGATCACGATGCCGGGGCGGGCGGTGTGGATGTCGACCGCGATCTCGCCGTGGCGCTCGATCGTGATGTTGGAGAGGCCGGCGTGGGCGAGCTTGCCTTCGATGTGATCGCGGATCTTGAGATCCTCGTTGAGCACGTCGGAGAAGTCTTTCTCCTCGAACCAGTTGGACTTCCAGTCCTGGATGTAGCCGACGCGGAAGCCGCCGGGGTGGATCTTCTGTCCCATCAGATGCCCGCCTTTCTGGCCAAGTGCGCCTGGGAGCGCGGCTGGCCGAGCAGATCGAGGACGCAGGGCGCAGCCTTTGCTGGTGGCAAAGGCAAGCCCGAGGACGCAGAGATGCGATGCGCCAGACGCGGCCTCCAGGTGTGCTTGGCCGGGGAGGCGGGCATCTCAGTCCTCGTCTTCCGGGCTTAGCGCGACCGCGATGTGACACGTCCGCTTGTTGATCCGCGAGGCGCGGCCGAGAGCCCGCGGGCGATAGCGCTTCAGGGTCGGGCCTTCATCCACCGTGATCTCGCTGATCCGCATCTCGTCGGCGACCAGGTCGTGGTTGTTCTCGGCGTTGGCGGCGGCTGACTCGATCAGCTTGCGGATGTCCTCGGCCGCGCCGCGCGGCGAGAACTCGAGCAGGGCCCGGGCCTTGTCGATGTGCAGGCCGCGCACCTGGTCGGCGATCAGGCGGGCCTTGCGGGGTGCGACACGCACGTAGCGCGAGCTGGCGCGGACCACGATTGGGGCAGCCACGCTACTCACCCTTGCCCGTTCCGGAG
>Ga0157306_10000251_pt1 | contig 10497 bp, 10 predicted proteins | sample NitcycUS163409C2_FD_108391 | JGI IMG/M metagenome (GOLD analysis project Ga0157306, IMG submission 108391) | Soil microbial communities from Arlington Agricultural Research Station in Wisconsin, USA - Nitrogen cycling UWRJ-S163-409C-2 | ecosystem: Environmental > Terrestrial > Soil >...
ATCGTCGAAGCGCTCCCGTACCGCTGCCTTGACCAGCCGGTGCTGCTCGATCCGGGAAAGGCCAGCAAACTGGGAGGCGCTGACCGTGGCGCGCAGGTGATCACCGGTTCCGGTCTCGTCGACAACCTCGACCTGGGCGCCCGGCAGGGCAGCCTCGATCATTGCCTTGATCTCCGCAAGGTCGGCCACGACGGAGCTAGCGGCGGCGGCGCAGCATCATCAGGCCGCCGATCGCGAAGCCGGCCACGGCGGCGCCCACGATCAGTTGCGAGCGGTGCTCTTGGACCTGGCGACGCCAGTCAGTCAGCTCGGCAACTCGACCGCGCAGGATCTCCACCGAGGCGCCAAGGTCGCGTCGCTGCAGGTCGATGTCTCGGCGAATCTGAGCTGCCGAGCGACCCGGCATGCCGGTCATCGAAGAGCGGGCGGGCTCGGGGTGGGCACTCATTCCTTGCCTGCCTTCGCGCCAGATTCCAACGTCGCCTTGGTTAGCTTGGCCTCCGCGATCGCCTGCTCCGGTACCGGCGGGGCGCCCGCCTGCAGCGAGCGGTAGGCAATCAGGCCGGCCGCCGCCGCGATCAGCAGAAAGACCGCCGCCTCGACGAAGAACCCGGGCCATGCGTTGCCATCGAAGACCTCTTCGGCAAGCAGCCAGGCAACGCCCTCCATGACCAGAATCAGGGCGAGGAAGGCGAAGACGCCGGCCGCAATCCCGACAACAGATCCGCGCAGGATCTTGCCGACTTTTTCGGAGATCTCAGCCTTGGCCAGCTCGATCTCCTCGCGCACCAGCGAGGAGCCCTTCTCGGCCACGTCGAAGACCAGCTCGCTGACCGAGCGCTCGTCCTGTGGCGAAGGCGGCAGCGGTGGTGTTGGTGCGTCGTCGGCCACGCTAATCAGGTGGGTCCTCGTTGTAGATGCGTCGGAAGACGATGCCCGAGAGGCGCGTCGCCACGATGCTCGCCAGGGCGCCACTGGCAGCCAGCAGGCCGCTCCAGACGAGTCGCTTGACTATCTCGTTATCCACGTGGCTGGAACCTTCCCTCGGGAAACCCGCAGTAAACCAGCTTCGCGGGCGGCGGGTGGGAAGCCTCGCCCATCCCGCTCACCGCGGCTCCAGTCCGTCGCAGATGGTCGCCACCAACAGGGTCTTCGCTTGGTCGAAGTCGGTGTCGGAGGCTGGGATGACCTCGAAGATCCAGCCGGAAAGCAACTGCTCGACGGCGCCGTAGAAGGACATCGAGGCAAATGTCGGATCGATGTCGCGGCGAAAGTCACCCGCCTCCTGGCCCTCGGCGACGATCTTGGCGATCGAGTCATAGGCGCGGCGGATCTCGGTCAGATGGGTACGACCGAAGGAATTTGCCGCGCGGGTGACCTCGACGATGATCACCTTCATCAGCTCGGGATCGTGGCGGTAGGAGTCGAAGATGAAGCCGGCCACCGCCTCGAGCTTGGAGCGTGGCGAGCCGCCTCCACTGTCGGCCTCCTCGATCGCCGCCAGCAACAGTGACCAACGCTCGCTGAAGAGCTCGTTGAGGACCTCGTCCTTCGACTTGAAGTAGTGGTAGACGAGGCCGTAGGCAACGCCCGCCTCGTCGGCGATGTCCGAGACGCGGGTCGAGTGGAAGCCCTGCCGGGCGAAGACGCGGATCGCCGCATCGAGGATCTGGCGGCGCTTATCGATTGCGGGGGCGGGCGCCTTGGCCATCAGGCATGCACCTCCGTGAGCTGCGGCCAGGAGTAGGCACGCGGTCGGCGGTTGGCCAACGAAGGCAACGATTCGCGGACGCGCTCGAGGATCGCAAAGTCGAGCTCTGCGATGGCGAAGCACTCCTCGTCGGGCGCCATCGCAAGGACGACACCCCAGGGATCGACGATCGCCGAGCGTCCGTGGGAGGCGAAATGCGGGGGCGCCTCGCCGACCTGATTGGGGGCGAGGACGAAGGCCTGACTCTCGATCGCCCGCGCCCGCAGCAGCACCTCCCAGTGGTCGCGGCCGGTAGCAGCTGTGAAGGCAGACGGGATGGCGAGGATTTGGGCGCCGCGCAGGGCGAGGATCCGATACAGCTCCGGAAAGCGCAGGTCGTAGCAGACGCTCAACCCCAGGGTGGCCCCCGCGAGTCGCGCGGTGACGATCTCTTCGCCGGGCTGCTCATGGTCGGACTCGCGATAGGAGACGCCCCCCACGTCGACGTCGAACATGTGGATCTTGCGGTAGACGGCCAGGTCCCCGCCGTCGGGACCGATCAAGACCGAGGTGTTGAAAGCCTTGCCGTCGGCATGCTGCTCGGAAATGCTGCCGGCCAGCAGGTGGATGCCCAGCTCGGCTGCCCAGGCTCGAGCGGCTGTCAGCGTCGGCCCGTCGAGGGGCTCGGCGCCGGCCAACAGATCCTCACCGGCAGCCAGCAGATTCCACTTCTCCGGCAGCGCCACGAGCTCGGCGCCGGCACCCCCCGCCGCCCGTACGAGCCGCTCGGCCGCCTCGAGGTTGCGGTCCCTGTCCCCAGTCGAGTTGAGCTGTATCACCGCTGCGCGCAAGAGTGCCTCTGCAGGTTGGTTGACTGACCAGTCAATCAGGCAGCAAGTATAGGTGCCCGGTCGAAGCTGGGAGCGCCTGCGCGTATGGCGGATCCCTCCTTCTCACCCTCTTGATCGCTCTAGCTTTATTGATCATGCGAGCATAGGGTGATTCCAAAGGTCCTAGCCAGTCGGACCACGACAAGGAGAACTCAAATGACCCTCAGAAAAACCGGTGCTGCAGCGCTGACGCTGGCAGCGATTGCGATTGCGTTGACAGCAGCCTCGTCGGCGACCGCCGGAACCACTGCCCTGTGCGAAAAATTCGAAAACCCCTGCGAAGCAGCGAGCGTGTATGTAGGACACATCGCCGCGGTGGCTGAAGATCCGCGATTCTTAACCAGCGAAGTAGATATCACTTGCAAAAAATCGCAGCTTTTAGGCTTCAATTTAGGGTTAGGCAATCCCCTGACGATTCATCTTCAATTGCTGACCTTTACCGAAGACTGCTTAACGGAAAATGAAGATCCCTGCGTGGTTCAGTCCAACGAAATCGGCTTACCGTTACTGTTAAGAACAGAAGCAAATAAAGGAACCTTGCAGTTCCACGATACGCTCATATTAGTGAGCTGCCCAGGAGCTTTCATTCATTGCGTATATGGCGGGTTACCGGTCCTGGACGCCTTAGGATCGCCGAATGGCGAAACCTTAGCCACGTTCCATGCAAACGAAGTGCCCTTGGAAGGCCAAGGCTTCTGTCCAGAAGAAACCAAATTCGACGCCTTATACAAACTGGCCTTACCTGACCCAATCGTGATTTCTTCTTAGCTGTTCGACTCCAGCCAAGCGGCCGCCCCTGACGGCCGCTTGGCGTTCGCGTCAAATTCGCATGACGCGAGCCACGGCGCGGTCCATCAGGCGGTCGGGCAACAGGCTGCGCAGCAGAGCTTGACCCCGTGCGTCGGCCCCGACCAGGTAGCGGGTGCGGGGACGGTCAGAAACGAGCGCAGCCGCAATCGCGCGCGCGACCTTCTCTGGGGCAACGCCGCGCTCGGCGGTGCGCTTCGCCGCAACCCGGAAGCGCTCGATCGTTTCGCCATAGAGCTGTTCCTGCGTGTCCGGGGCGCGCTCGGACACCTCGTCGGCGAGGCGCTCGCCACGCTCCCAAATCGGCGTGTCGATCGAACCGGGCTCGATCACCGCTACCTCGATTCGCCACGGCCGCAGCTCCTGGCGGAAGCAGTCGGCCACGGCCTCGACGCCGTACTTGGAGGCGTGGTAGGGGCCGCCGAAGGGCAACGCCATGCGCCCGCCGATCGAGCTGACGAAGACGATGCGACCCTGGGCGCGCCGGATCAGCGGCAGCAGCGCCTGGGTCACCGACACCTGCGAGACGAGGTTGACCTCGAGCTGGTTGCGCAGGTCGTCGATCGGGATCGTCTCCAGCGGACCGAGAACCGCGATTCCAGCGTTGTTGACGAGGCCGTCGAGGCCGCGGCCCTCGAGCTCGACGGCGAGCAGCTCCGCCGCTGCGCCGATCGCTGCGGGTTCCGTGATCTCGAGCATTACCGGAGTTAGACGCTCCGAGGCCTGCGCTCGCAGCGACGCCGCATCCGTCTCGCGGCGCACGCCGGCAAAGACCCGCCAGCCTGCCCGGTCGAGCCGCAACGCGGTGGCCCTGCCGATCCCGGTGGATGAGCCAGTGACCAACGCCGAGCGCACCGGCTCAGGCTACAGCGGTCGTATTTCTCTTTGCATTGCGAGAGGAATGGGGCTGCTTTGGGAGACGAGCTGGCAACGAGCGTAATCTTGGGCTCCATGCCCGACCTAGGCAAGGACGACGGCGAGCGCAAGCTGGTGAGTGTGCTCTTCGCCGACGTGAGCGGCTCGATGGACCTTGCCGAGCGGCAGGATCCCGAGGAGTGGCGCAAGATCATGCAGCGCTTCTTCGCGATCCTTGCCAGTGCCGTCGAGCGCTTCGAGGGCACGGTGGACAAGTTCACCGGCGACGGGATCATGGCCGTCTTCGGAGCGCCGGTCGCCCATGAGGACCATGCGCGGAGGGCGTGCTATGCAGCCCTGCAGATGCTCGACGACGTCTCCGAGTACGCCGCGGAGCTGCGTCGCGGCCCCGGGCTCAACTTCTCGACCCGGATCGGCATCAATTCCGGTGAGGTCGTCGCTGGCGCGATCGGCGCCACCGGCAACGGGGAGTACACAGCGATCGGCCACACAGTCGGGCTGGCACAGCGCATGGAGGCGCTGGCCGCACCCGGCAAGGCCTACCTGACCGAGGCCACTGCGGAGCTGGCGCGGGGTTTTATGGACCTGGTGGACCTTGGAGAGTTCGAGATCAAGGGGGCGAGCGCCCCGGTTCGCGTCTTCGAGCTGGCTGGCGTCGGCGCAGCTCGCTCGCGACTCGACATCTCCCGAGCGCGTGGTTTCTCCGGCTTCGTCGGCCGCGATGAGGAGATGGCTCTCCTCGAGGAGAGCCTGGCGCGCGCCGACGCCGGCCAGGGCGCCGTGGTGGGGATCTCCGCCGAGGCCGGCATCGGGAAGAGTCGTCTCAGCCACGAGTTCGCCGAGCGCTGTCGGGAGCGCGGTCTGGAGGTCTTCGAGGCCCAGGCGCAAGCGCATGGGCGATCGATTCCATTGATGCCGGTCCTGCAGATGCTGCGTGCCTATTTCGGCATCGAGGAGCGTGAGCCCGAGCGCCTTACTCGCGAGAAGATCGCCGGCCGCACGCTGCTGCTCGATCCTGAGTTCGCCGACGACCTGCCGCTTCTCTTCGACTTCCTCGGCGTGCCCGATCCCGATCGGCCGGTGGCACAGATGAGCCCGGAGGCGCGCCAGCGTGCCCTGGGCCGGATCGTCTGCAATCTGATCAACGCCCCCCGACGACGTCACACGGTGGTGCTCGTGATCGAGGATCTGCACTGGATCGACGCAGGCAGCGAGGTGCTGCTGACCGAGATGGTTGCCGCGCTGGAGGGGACCCGTACGCTGGCCGTGGTCAACTTCCGACCCGAATTCTCCCTCGACTGGGAAGGTGCACCGATCTACCGCGGCATCCGCTTGGAGCCGCTCAGCCCGAGCGACACCAAGAAGCTGCTCGGCGATCTCGCTGGGGAAGATCCCTCACTCGACGGCCTCGAGGAGCCGATCCACGCACGCACCTCCGGCAATCCGTTCTTCATCGAGGAGATCGTCCGCGAGCTTGTCGAGGCAGGTCATCTCGAGGGAGAGCGTGGCGCATATCGCCTGGTGCGCCCGGTCGAGGATGCCGGTGTTCCGGCAACCGTGCAAGCGGTGCTCGCGGCGCGCATCGATCGTCTCGACCCGACCACGAAGCAGCTTTTGCAGGCCGCCTCGGTGGTGGGAAAGGAGGTGGGCGCGAGAGCGCTTGGGCCAATCGCCGGCCTGGATGAGTCGCAGCTCGATGCGGCGCTCTGCGATTTGGTCGACAGTGGCTTCCTCTACGAAGCGGAGCTCTATCCCGAACGGGTGCTCGCCTTTCGCCACCAGCTGACGCGCGAGGTCGCCTATGGCACGCAGCTAGCGGAGCGGCGAGCGGAGACCCACGCCAACACGGCACGAACGATGATCGAGCTCGAGCCGGAGCGTCTCGATGAGCTGGCAGCTCTCTTTGCGCACCACATGGAGCAGGGCGGCGAGCGTCTGGAAGCGGCACGCTGGTCGGCACGGGCCGCCTATTGGGTCGGCAACAGCCAGCCGCTCGAGGCGCAGCGACTTTGGCGCAAGGTGATGGAGCTGGTCGAGGGGCTCGACGAGAACGAGGAGACCGCATCGCTGGCTGTCTCCTCCCGCCTGCTGCAACTTCAGTACGCCTGGCGGCTCGGCATGGACGAAGCCGAGGAGCGGCGCCTGATTGCCGAGGCTGAGGCAATCGCAACGCGCACCGGCGACCTGCACTCGCTCGCGCTTCTGCGGCTCTCGACCGCGGCGCGCCCGGGAATGCGACACGAGGCGACGACGTGGCTCGCGGCCGTCGAGGAGACGAATCGGCTGGCCGACGAATCGGGCGATCTTCACCTGCGGGTGGCGATGCGAGCCGCCTGCGCGTATGCATTCCTCTGCGTCGGCGACTTCGACGGCTTCGAGCGAGAGCTCGATCGCGTTCTCGCGCTTGCCGATGGCGACCGCAGCGTCGGAGCCGGCATCGTCGTCGGCAGCCCAATCGCCTGGGCGACGATGGGCAAGGGCTTGGCGGAACGCGAGCGGGGACGGCTGGAGGAGGCGGAGGCACTCTTCGACGAAGGCCTTCGTCTCGCCCGAGAGGACGACGATCCCGAGACGATCAGCTGGACCCGCAGCAACCTCTCGCTGATGCTCGCCATGCGCGACGAAATCGATGCAGCGCTCAGCTTGGCGCAGCGCAACTGCGAAGAGACGGAGCGACTCGGTGACGTCTTTTCGCGCAGCCTGGCGCTCGCCAACCTGGGCGCCGTGCAGCTCGCCGCCGAGGACCCGGCAGCCGCGCTCGACTCGCTGGAAGTCGCCGAGCGCCTCTACCGCGAGGCGATGGGCAACGGAGGTGAGATGGAGGCCTGGCGGGCGGCGCTCCGAGCGCAGGCGCTGGCGGGTGTCGGCCGCACCGATGAAGCGATCGAGCTCGCCCTCGAGGCGACCGCGATAGCGCGCGAGCGCGGCATGCTCTGGTCGCTGCCGCTGGCGATCCTCGCCGTCGCGCGCGCGAGAGCTGCGGCGGGCGAGACCGATGTCAGTGCCCTACTCGACGAAGCCGCAACCGTCGCCAAGGAGACCGGCGCGATGACGACGCTCGCGGCGGTCGAAGAGGAACGCGAGGCACTCGCCTTCGGCCGCGCGTAGGTGGTTTCACCGAAATGTTTTAGCTGGCGAGTTGGGGATCGTGGGCACTCGGGCTAGTCACGATGCGCCCGGTGGCGCTCCAACTCGGCGACGAGCAGCTTGGTGTGGAGAGCGGCGATCAGGTCCTGCAGAGGCTGGGCGCCGGCTTGGAGCATCTCAACCACGCGCTCGGGCGGAACCTCCTCGGCAAGACGGTCCATGACCATCTCGACCTCCTCGCGGACCAGGTTTTCGAGGGCGGTTTTGTAACGCAGGGTGTCGTAGACGGTGAAGCCGATCTGCTCGTCGTAGCCGCCGGCGCGAAAGCGGCTGATCGCCTCGATGATCTTGATGTCCGAGGGTGAGTAGCCGCGGCTGTTGGGGCTGAGGATCTCGAGCTCCTCGAGCCGGTCGAGGACCTCCTTGGGGACGCCGTAGCGCTCGCGCACCTCGGCGGCGCTGGTGCGGGTGCGCTCTCCCGCCAGGGCGCGGTCGAGGATGCGGTCCTCGAGCTCGACCAGGGCGCGGGCCCGCTCAGGGTCCTCGTCGAGCACCGACTTGATCGCGCGCAGGGGCATGAAACGCTCCTCCTGAAGCTGCTTGATCAACTTGATCCGGTCGACGAACTCGGGCGGGTAGTAGGCCATGTTGCGGCTCGTCTTGACCGGCTCTGGGAGCAGACCCTCGCGCAGGTAGTGCTTGATCGTCGCCGCCGGCACGCCGGAGGCCTGGGCCAACTCCCCCATGCGCAGCAGCTCGCCGTTGGCGCCGTTGGCGCTCATGCGCGGAAGGTGGTCGCCGCGTCGGCGCCGGGCCCGGCCGCCACGCCCGACTCCACAATCGCCGCGATTTCCTCGGCCGAGTAGCCGGCCTCGGCCAGCACCTCGCCGGTGTGCTCACCGAAGGCCGGGGCCGGCCGAGTGGGGTCGGCGGGAGTGCGGCTCATCTTCACCGGGGCGCCGAGCTGGCGCACGGTGCCCAGCTCGGGTTGCTCCATCTCGACCACCATCTGGCGGGCGCGCACCAGCTCGGAGTCGAGCGCCTCGTCGACGTCGAGCACCGGCTCGATGCAGCAATCGTGCTCATCGTTGAAAGCCTTCCACTCCTTGCGCGTGCGAGCGCGGAAGACCTCGGCGACGGCCTGCCATGCCTCAGAGCCCGGTGCGTCGAACTGGGACTCGATCAGGTCGGGACGCTCGACCCCGTTGCAGAAGGCGACCCAGAACTTCGGCTCCAGGGCGCCACAGGTGATCCAGCCGTCGCTTGCCTCGTAGGGCAGGTAGCAGAGCAGCCCGCCGGCGAGCTGCTGCTCGCCGCGCTGCGGAACCTCGCCGTCGCAAAAGTAGCGGCCGGCGACCATTGCCAGCCAGGAGAGGGCGCCGTCGGCCATCGAGACGTCGACCAGCTGCCCTTCGCCGGAGCGTCGCCGCTCGTGCAGGGCCGCCAGCACGCCGAAGGCCGCCATCAGGGCGCCGCCGCCGAGGTCGGCAATCTGGCCGCCGGACTGCACAGGCGGGCCGTCCTTGGCGCCAGTCAGTCCGAGCAGGCCGACGAGGCCGAGGTAGTTCATGTCGTGGCCGGCGCGCTGTGTGTAGGGACCGTCCTGTCCGTAGCCGGTGATCGCGCAGAAGACGATGCCCGGATTGGCCTCGCGCATCCGCTGGTAGCCGACGCCGAGCCGGTCGAGGACGCCGGGGCGGAAGCCGTCGAGGACGACGTCGTAGCGCTCGACCAGGCGCAGCAGCGCCTCCCTCCCCTTCTCGGCCTTCAGGTCGAGACGCACCGAGCGCTTGCCGCGGTTGAGGGAGAGGTAGAGCGCCGAGCGCGTGCCCAGCTCCTGCTGCTCGTCGGTGCCGTAGTAGGGGGGCGCCCAGCGGATGTAGTCGCCCATGCCGGTGTCCTCGACCTTGAGCACGTCGGCGCCGAGGTCGGCGAGCAGAAGCGAGCAGAAGCCCCCCGGCAGCAGTCGGGTCAAATCGAGGACCTTGACGTCGCTAAGCGGCAGAGCGCTCACGCTTCGGCACTCCAAGCAGCTCGCGCGCCTCGCCGACGCTGGCAACCTTGCGGCCGACGTCTTCGGCCATCTGCCGCGCCTTGGCGATCAGGTCGCCGTTGGAGCGGCACATCTCGCCGTTTGGCAGGTAGAGGTTGTCCTCGACCCCGGCGCGGACGTTGCCGCCCAGCACCAGCGCCGCGCCGAGCAGTTTCCACTGATCGCGTGAGATGCCGATCGTCTGCCACTGGTTCTCGCCTTCAGCCCCGCCTGGGATCTGCTCGGCCATGAAGGCGACGTTGCGGGCGTTGGGCCGGATGCCGCCGTTGACCCCCATCACCAGCGAGATCTGCAGCGGCGTCCTGTCGAGCAGGCCCATGTCGATCAGCGGATCGAGGTTGGCGACGTGACCGGCATCGAAGCACTCATGCTCCGGCTTGATCCCTAGCTCCTTCATCGCGGTGAGGAACTCGATGATCGTGTCGAAGCTGTTCTCGAAGACGGACTTGAAGACAAAGTCCTTGCGCCGGGAGCTGTACTTGGCGTAGTTCATCGAGCTCATGTTGAGCGCGGCGACATCGGGCTTCAGCTCACGCAGGTACTCGAGGCGCTTCTCGATCGGGATGCCGATCGCGCCGGTCGAGTAGTTGACGATCACGTCGCCGACCTCGGCCAGGATCGCCTCGGTGATCGCGCGGAAGTTCTCGACCTCGTAGGAGGGCGTGCCATCCGGCCTGCGGGCGTGGATGTGGAGCTGTGAGGCGCCCTCGTCGACCGCCCGACGCGCCTCTGCCGCGTACTCCTCCGGCGTGTAGGGAATCGCCGGGCACTGATCGCGGTTGGCGATCACGCCGCTGATCGAGCAGCTGATTACCACCGGGTCGTCGAAGGAGCTCACCTTCCGCCTCCCCTTGGCGAGTTACCCGTCCTATACACCCGGAAAGTCGCCAAGACCCTCATACCGGCATCACCCCGTGACGCTTCTTGGGCTTCTCGACGTGCTTGTTCCTCGCCATGCGCAAGGCCTTGACGATCGTCGGGCGGGTCTCGCGTGGGTCGATCACATCATCGATGACGGCGTTGCCGGCGGCGATGTAGGGGTCGATCTGCTCGCGGACCGCGTTGAGCATCGTCTCGCGGGTCGCCTCTGGGTC
>Ga0157306_10000252_pt1 | contig 10497 bp, 9 predicted proteins | sample NitcycUS163409C2_FD_108391 | JGI IMG/M metagenome (GOLD analysis project Ga0157306, IMG submission 108391) | Soil microbial communities from Arlington Agricultural Research Station in Wisconsin, USA - Nitrogen cycling UWRJ-S163-409C-2 | ecosystem: Environmental > Terrestrial > Soil >...
CACGGCGGATGCAACCGGCGGCCTCGACAAGACGATCTCCTGGTTGGCCTCCGTCCAGAACGAGGATGGCGGTTGGGGAGACGTGCCGGGCCAGCCGAGCAACGCCGACGTAACCGGTTCGGTGATGCAGGCGATCCCCGACAGCAAGGCAGCCGAGCGCGGGCTCTCCTATCTGCGCAAACACCAGCGTTCCAGCGGAGGCTTCGGCCTCGGCTCGGGCGGCGCGGTCAACTCTCAGTCGACCGCCTGGGCGGTGCAGGGAACGATCGCCGTGGGTGGGGATCCGGCCAAGGCTGGCCCCGGCGGCAGCAGCGCGCTCGACTATCTGGCCGCTCGGCAGACCGATGACGGGCACTATCGCTACTCGGAGTCCAGCGACCAGACGCCGGTCTGGGTCACCAGCCAGGTGCTGGTCGCCGCGGCCGGCGAGGCGCTGCCGGTAGCCGCTCCGCCGCGCCAGAAGACACCGAAGTCGCCAGAGCCGGCGGTCTCGCCTCCCTCGGTAGTGGCACCGCCGCCGAGCAGCGAAGCGGCCCCGGGCGTCGAAGGCCCAGCGCCGTCGAGCCCGCCGGCGGCCGGCACAGGCGTGCCCGGCGGCACCGCCGCCCCGCCTCCGGTGGCGGACGGCGTGACCCCGGTCCCCGGGGTCGGATCGCCGGGGGTGGAGTCCGAGGCCCCGCCTACGGAGACCGGGACCCCCGCTGCGGCAAGCATCGAGGGCACGGAGCCAGCCTCGCCGTGGATCGCGATCGGCGTCGGCCTCGGCGCGACCGCCGCAGCAATCGCCGCCCCTCTGCTGCTCGGCCGTCGCTTCGGCTGGTGAGCAGCCACTCGGTCGAGCGATCCCCAGGGGTGAAATCGATCGCTCGCCGGGTGTCGCGGCTATGTTCCAGGCATGGATGTCGAGACCGCGATTCGCACGCGTCGCACGCACAAGGCCTTTGGGCCTGAGCCGCTCGCCCGTGAGCAGATCCTTGAACTGCTCGATCTGGCCCGCTGGGCGCCGAATCACAATCTGACCGCGCCCTGGCGTTTCCGCGTCGTCGGCCCGGCGGCGCTGGAGCGGCTCAAGCGGGCAGCGGGGCCCGAGGGCGCCGCGAAGCTCGACCGGGCGCCGACCCTCGTCGTCGTCTCCTGCGTGCTTGGTTCTGACCCTGTCCAGAACGAGGAGGACCTGCACGCCACCGCGGTCGCCTCCTACATCGTTCTGCTCAGCGCCCACGCACGCGGCCTCGCCGGGTACTGGCGCACCCCCGGCCTCTTGCGCTCGGCCGCCGGTCGTCAAGCGGTTGGCCTGCCCGACGCCGAGCGCTTCGTCGGCCTCCTGCACCTCGGCCAGCCGCGGCAGGAGAAGGACCCCCCCGAGCGACCAGCGGTCGAGCAGGCGACCGTCTTTTTGGACTGATGCTCTCGCGCGCCGCTGCCATCGAGGCGATCGCCGGCCAGCGCTTCGAGGTCGTCGTGATCGGCGGCGGGATCACCGGCGCCGGCGTCGCCCTCGATGCTGCCTCGCGCGGCTACTCGGTGGCGCTGCTCGAGCGCGGCGACTACGCCGAAGGCACCTCCAGCCGCTCCTCGAAGATGATCCACGGCGGCCTGCGCTACCTGCAGAACCTCGACCTCGGCCTGGTCCGCGAGGCCCTGCTGGAGCGACAGCTGATGGTCCAGCTCGCTCCGCACCTGGTCTACCCGACGCCCTTCCTCGTCCCCGCCTTCCCCGAGGAGCGCCGCCCCCGCGGGCTCGGCATCGGTCTCAACATGTACGACGTGATGGCGACGACGCGGGTCGGCCGCAGCCGTCGCGAGATGCGCTCATCCAAGGAAGAGAACGAAGACTTCTACTGGTCGCCGGACCGCCACCGGACGATCGACCGCGACGAGGTGCTGGCGCTGGTGCCGTCGCTGGAGTCCCGCGACCCGAAGAACGCCTACCTCTTCTACGACTGCCAGACCGACGACGTGCGCCTGACGCTGACGATCCTCGGCGAGGCAGAGCGCTTCGGCGCGACGATGCTCAACGGCGCCGAGGTGGTCGAGGTCCTCGAGCATGGTGGCAAAGCCGTCGGGGTTGCCTTCGTCGAGGCGGGCTCCGGTGAGCGGATCGAGGTCGGGGCCGAGAACGTCGTCAATGCGACCGGTGTCTTCGCCGACCGTATCCGCCCCGAGGAGGTGGTCGGCGAGGAGGACGTGCCGCGCATCTCGCCGAGCCGCGGCACCCACGTGCTGATCGACCGCAACGACCTCTCGACAGGCTCGGCGGCCTGCATCGTGCCGGCCGGCGAGGGACGGGCGATCTTCGCGCTGCCCTGGTACGGGCGCACCCTGGTCGGCACCACCGACAACGATTTCGAGGGCGACATCGACCACCCGCGTCCCGGTGCGGACGACATGGCCTACTTGCTCGACGCGGTCAACGAGTTCTTCGGCACCTCGCTCGGCGATCGTGACCTGGTCGGCGCCTACGCCGGCGTAAGGCCGCTGATCGCCACCGGCGACCCGAAGAAGTCGGTCGACATCTCGCGCAAGGCGGAGCTCTATGAGACCTCGTCGGGGATGCTGACGATCACCGGCGGCAAGCTGACCACCTGGCGGCGGATGGCCAAGCAGACCGTCGACCGCCTGGTCGAGCGCGAGGTCCGCGAGGCGCCCTGCCATACGGCCGAGATCCCGCTCGGGATGGAAGCCCGACCGGAGGACCTGCACGGGCCGGAGCCGGTGGGAGAGGAGGCGATCGCCCAGCTCGCCTTCCGCTATGGCCATGCCGCGCGTCAGGTCCTCGCCCTCGCCCACGCGGATCCCAAGCTGGCGAAGCCGATCGTCCCCGGCCGCCCGGATCTGCTCGCCGAGGCCGTGATTGCCGCTCGTCACGAGCAGGCGCGCAGCGTGGCCGACGTGCTGTTGCGCCGCACCCGGCTCGGCTTGCTCGCCGCGCCGCAGCTGCGCGATGCCGACTCGGTGCGCGCCGTCGCTGCCGCGCTCGGCGCCGAGCTCGGCTGGTCGCGCCGCGAGGTCAAGCGCGCGGCCGAGGCCTGGCCGGTCGCCGCCGCTGCGGCGGGCACCGATCCCGCCCTCGCGACGGCCGAGGGACGCGCCGGGTAGCGGCTGCAATAACCTGCGGCCTGTGAACGCGCAAATCGACACGGTGATCTCCGGGCGTTCGAATCCGGGGCGATTTGCGCGTGAACGCACGGAGATTTCATGACCAAGGCCGAGCTCGAGTCCAAGCACATCGCCGAGCTGCATGCGCTCGCCGCCGAGGCCGGCGTGCCCGGATATCGCATGCTGCGCCGTGAGGACCTGGTTGAGAAGCTGCTCTACGGCAAGGCCGGCGGCGAGGAGAAGCCGCCGCGCGAGAAGCGCGAGCGACCGCCGCGGCAGCGCCGTGAGCGCCCGGCCAGGGAGCCCAAGGTCGAGCGCTCCGAGCCCCAGTCCGAGAGCCGCAAGCCCGAGCCGAGGGCGCCCGAGGCGGCCAGCCCGGCGGCAAGGCCCGAGGTCGGAAGAGAGCCCGAAGCCGGGACAGGGCTAGGAGCGGCAGCAGGGGACGAGCCGACCCGGCCACGCCGCAGGCGCCGCCGCCGTCGCTTTGGCCGCAAGAGCAAGGGACTGCGCATCACCGACTTGCTGACGCCGCCGCCCGGCCGTCAGGCACTCGTCTACGGCGAGAGCAGCGCCGCCTGTACGGCCCTGCTACGGGAGGTTGCCGGCGAGCTCGCCGGCGCCTCCGAGGGCCCCGACCCGATTGCCCTGCTCGTCGATCCCAGCCCCGAGGAGCTCGCCGATTGGAAGCGCGAGGCGCCACAAGCGGAGATCGTCGCCGCCGGCCAGGCCCGCCATGCCAGCGATGCCCTGGCCCAAGCCGCGCGCCGCGCCGAAGCCGGCGAAGACGTGATCCTCCTAGTCGACTCCCTGACCAAACTGGCCGAGAGCTTCGACGATCCAGACACAGCGAAAAAAATCTTCGATGGCGCCGCCACCAGCCAAGCAAATGGCTCCCTCACCGTCGTGGCGGCCCTAGAGCGCCCCGCCTAGCGCCGGTACGCAATCCGTCGCCAGCTCGGCTCCTTCGACAGCTCGATCAACTCAGAGCTGCGGTCCGGCTGCACGTAGCCGAAGGTCTGGTTGCGCTCGTCGAAGACGATGTCCAGCTCGCCCTCCTTGACGCGCTGGTCGAGCCAGGCACCGCGGAAGACGAGGCGGCGTAGCCAGTGCACGAGGCTGCGGTTGGCGGGACCGACGAGGTCGTCCCAGTTCTCGTTGATGTGCTCACCGAGGCGCGAGCTGGGCTCGGCGATCTCACCGCTGACCGCCAGATCGAGCAGGTCGTCGAGCTCCTCCTGGCTGAGCCCCTGGTCGACGAAGCCGAGTTTGACCGCCGCCTGCTCGACGCGTTGGCCGAAGTCCTCCTCGTTGAAGGCGAAGCGAAGCTCTCCGTACTCGAGCACGTAATCGGAGCCAGACTCGTAGTTCCCTCGGCGGGTCGTTTTCTTATCCACGGTTGAAGCCCATCCGCTCTCGCAAGCCCTGCGAGAGCAGGTGCTGGATCATGCCGATCATCGTATTCCCATGCCCGTGCGTGCCCGTGCCTGAATGAGCGTTTGCACCCAGCCCCCGGGCGCCGACCTCCCCGCTCGTTCGATCGAACACACTCCAGTGTGCTCAATCGAACGAGCGGGGAGAAGAGGGGCGATGATCGACCTGCACTGCCACATCCTTCCGGGCGTCGACGATGGCTCGCTCGACCTGCGGGACAGTCTCGCCATGGGGCGCCAGGCGGCCAGCGACGGCATCGAGGCGATCTGCGCCACGCCTCATATTCGTCACGATCACGATGTGCGGATCGAGGAGGTCGGGGAGCGGGTCGAGGCCCTGAACGAGGCGCTCCGCGACGCCGATCTGCCGGTCAGCGTCCTGCAGGGTGGCGAGGTGGCTGAGACCGCGGTGGAGGGGCTGAGCGAGGAGGAGCTTGGCCGGGTTTCGCTGGGCGACGGGAGCTGGATCCTGCTCGAGCCGGCGCCCGGACCGCTGAGCGAGAGTCTCGTGCGGCGTGTCGCGCATCTGGCCGAGCGCGGCCACCGCTCGCTGATCGCCCATCCCGAGCGTCATCTCTCCGCCGATATGTACGAGCGGATCGCGGGGCTGGTCGCCGCCGGGGCGCTGGTCCAGGCGACAGCCGACTTCTTCCTGCGCGAGCGCTTCGCCGCCGGGATGCGGGGGCTGGCAGCCGCCGGGTTGATCCACGTGCTGAGCAGCGACGCGCATTCCTCCCACGGCGGCCGGCCGGTCCACCTGCGCGAGGCCTTCGAGTGCCTGGCTGAGATCGAGCCGATCGCCTCGCACCTGGAGTGGATGCGGGACGTAGCGCCGCGGGCGATCGTCTCCGGCGATGAGCTGGGTGAGCCGCCCTTCGGCCCGACGGTCTAGGGACGGGGTCAGGCGTCACGCCTTTATGCGTTTCGGCGGGCCGCTCAAAGCGGCCGCAGCTCGACCTTGCGCGCCAGATCCTCGATCACAGAGCGTGAGCCGCTGCCCAACCCGGCGCGGAGGAAGTTGGCGGCGCCGGCGGCGGCGGCGGTGCGCAGCATCTCCTCCCACTCGCTCCCATTTGCCATGCAGGCCGCGAGTCCGCCCATCATCGAGTCGCCGCAGCCCTCGCGCGAGCCGCGCTCGAAGCGCGGCGGGACCAGCTCCCATGCCCGCTCGCCACGAACCACCATCGCCGGGTCCTCGGCGCGGGTGATGATCGCCGCGCCGGCGCCCTTCTCGAGCAGGCGCCCGGCAGCCGTACGCATGCGCTCCTCGGTGTCGACCGGCCCGGTGATGTATTTGGCCAGCTCCCAGTCGTTGATCTTGACCAGATCGGGCCCGCCCTCCAGGGCGCTGTCGAGCCGCGGAGGGGAGAGGTCGACGACGACCGGGGTGCCGTTCGCCTTCACGTCGGCAACCAGGTTGCCGTAGATCTCCAGCGGCAGCGCCTCGCCGGGGTATGGCCCGCAGAGCGCCAGCACATCGGAGTCCAGGGCGGCGGCGACGGTGCTCGAGAAGAGCTCGTCGATCTCGTGCCTGGAGGGGGGCAGCGAGGCGCTCTGGGCGAGCGGCTCGCGCTCGCCGCTGCGTCGGTCGTGCAGGTAGGCGCCGCTCTGCTCGGTGGTCTCGACAAGGCGCAGCTCGACGTCCATCTGCTTGAGCAGCGGCCGCAGGAGGCTGCCGGTCTCGCCACCGATGAAGCCGCAGAGGACGGGGCGAGCGCCCAGCTCGGCTGCCATTCGCGCCACCCAGACGCCCTGGCCGGCGGCATGCAGGTGGATGTCGTCACCACCGTCGCTGGTCAGCGCCTCGATCGTGATCGAGAGCATCGGGTGGGGGCCGAAGACCGTGACCTTGCCGGCGGAGGGCATCGCCAGAGGCTAGGGGGAGACTCGGGCCGCGTCCAGGCTTGAGGCTCCATGTCCGGGCTTGCTCCGCGCCTTCAGCACCTGCCGGTCGCGAAGCTGCTCGGCCGCGAGGTGCCTGTGGCAACCGGCTGGCGAGCCCGCCTGCTCGGGCTCACCCATCTCGACCGGGCACAGGCCGGCGCGGGCCTGCTGCTGCCGCGCTGCGCCAGCGTCCACACCTTCGGCATGCGTTTCCGACTCGACCTTTACTTCCTCGATGAGAACGGCATGGTGGTGGCCCTCGTTCCCGCTGTTCCGGCGCGCCGACTCGTCACTCGTCGGTCCGCTGCTGCTGTCCTGGAGCGCCCTTCAGTCCCTCGAGAGCCCCTCGGGGTGGGCGACGATCGTGTGCAGGTCGGCCCGTCGGGCTCGGAGGCGGACCTTGGCGCCGGGCTCGATCTCCCCCAGCTTCTCCGTCTCCACGCCCACCGCCAGCTCCTGACCGGGTGCGTCGGTCAGCAGGTTCGGATACCCCTCGACGTCGTCGGCCTTATCCACGGCGAGGACGACGTCGCTCATCTGGGCGACTCCCTCGCGCGGCTTGACCTCGCGCACGGTTCCTCCCAATTCGGCCCAGTTCTCAATCGCTCGCACCATCGTCGTCCTCGAGATCTCCGTTCGTGGACCCGCTCTCGCCGCGCAGGTACTCGACCAGCGCCTCGCTGATCGGCTGTCCGCCGAGCTCCTCGTAGAAAGAATAGGCGGGAGAGGGGTTGACCTCGAAGCAGAACCACTGGTCATCGGGAGTGCGGCGGAGATCGACGCCGCAGACCGGCAGCTCGAGGGCCCTGCTGAGCGCCAGGCAGCGCTCTTCGATCTCAGTGGGGAGGACGGAGGGGCTCATCTGCACGTCCTGCGCGTCGCGCGCGGCGTAGCGGTAGTCGGTCGCGGCCGAGCTGATCTCGGTGGCGTGGATCGATTCGCCGACGACGTGGACCCGCACGTCGGCACCGGGGATCAGCGCCTGGAACTGGGTCGGCAGGTGGCGAACCCGCTCCAGATCACGCGCCCGCGAGGGTGTCAACCGGCGGACTATCGATCGCGTCGAGGAGATCGACTTGTAGATCACCTGATCGTGCTCGGCGACGAAGCGGCGCACCTCGGCGGGGTCGTTGGTGATCGTCGTCGGCGGCGTGCGCAGACCGCAGGCGAGGATGCGTTGGGCCTGGTATGGCTTGGACATGTTCGAGGCGCTGGGGCCGAGGCGGTTGGCGACCCTGCAGGGAGCCACCTCGAGCCAGGCGAGCAGCGCCTGGAAGAGGGCCTGCGCTCGGGCGAGCTTCCCGGCGTCCGGGGGATCGCCGACCTCGGGCAAGGAGCGGGGCTCGGCCAGGCGCACGTAGACACCGCTGAACCGATCGAGGTCCCAGGTCCCGTCGGGACCGCGCAGCAGGCCAGTGAGGTCACCGTCCAGCTCGAGCTCCAGCGTCCACTCGCCGACCTGGCGCTGGTTGAGGACCAGGTGTGGGATGTCGACCTGCTTGGCGGCCGCCACCGCCCTGGCAATCGGGCCTTCGGAGGGAATGCCGCAGAGCAGGATCAAGCGGTCTCCCCGGTGAGCAGCTCGGCCACCGCGACGGCGCCTTCGCGGCCAAGATTGGGCAGCGTCTGCGCGCCGCAGAAGACGCTGGTCTCCCCGCCGTCGGCGGTCGGGGCGGCGAGGTGGACGCCGAGCACGGGGCAGGCGGCGCGGCGCGCCAGCTCGACGCAGGCGGTTGCCTCCTCGTCGGTCACCTCACCGAAGACCCGCTCGCCGACGACGAGCGCCTCGCGCGCCGGTCCCTCGACTGGCTCCAGCCAGAGCTCCTGACCCTCACCCGGGATCTCCGGGGGCGGGACACCGAACGTCGCCGTCGAGCTGGCTGCGAGGCTGCCGGTAACCGCTTGCCATTCCGCAGGCGGCGGCTGCGCCCCGGGCGCCGCCAGCTGCAGCCGGCGGCTGCGCAGCCCCGACGCCCTGGCGAGGGCCAGCCACTCGAGCAGGCCCAAGACCGGCCCGCTCAGCCCACCCGGCGAGGGAGGGTTGACGAGGGGGCAATCGAGGCTGGTCAGCCAGCTGAGCAGCAGTGCGTAGCTCTCCATCGCAGCGTATTCGCGATCGGTGTCCGGAGCGCCGGCGAACTGCGGCGGCAGGCTGTGGCGCAACCGGCAAGCCGCGCCGAACAGCTCGTGCGAGTCGAGTCGCCGCCGCCCGGCGCAGGCGATCTCGGTCTCGACCCCTGCCTCGTCGACCCGATGGGTGAAGCGCGAGTCGAGGAGCAGCTCGTCGGCCCAGACCAGCTCGACCTCTGGGGCAGAGGCGCGCCGCTCCAGCTCTTCCGCCAGCAGCTTCGCGTCTGTGTCCCCGCGATGGGCGAGGACGGCGTAGGGCACTCTGGGTCAGCCGATCGCCGGAGGCACGTCCAGCATCCGCTTCTCGAACGGGCTGTCGATTCGGTCCTGGTCCTTTTCGCGGACGTCGGGCTCACCCGCGAAGGCGCCGCCGCTGAGGTCGGGGCGCAGCTCCGCGGAGATGAACGGCTTGGCCTGGCCGAGCCGTGCTTCGACCGCGGCCAGGCGAGTCTCCAGTCCGGCGAGCGAAGTCGCATCTTCGCCAGGTGGCCCGAACGGCCAGTCTGGCTGGCGGGGACCCTCGACTAACAGCTTGTCGTGGAGCTGCTTGTCGAAGATCGCCTTGATGGCTTTGCCGGGTACCTCGGCCTGGGTGAGGAACATCTTCTCGCGAGGGGGCGTGTCGGCGGCCAGCTTCTCGGCGATCGCGTCGTCGACCAGCTCGGACTTGGTGTCGATGCCCACTCTGCCCGTTTTATCCGCGAGCGGGACCTGGCGCTGGACGCTGAAGCGGGCGGTCATCGTCGGGCCGGAATCGGAGATCTCCGTCACCGCCACACCGGTGTCGGACCCGGCGTAGGACTTGGAGCTGGGCGTCGACGCGAAGCCGAAGGCGCGATTCCCGGTCGAGCCCGGAAAGGGGTCGCCTGGGTCGCCCTGGTTGGCGCGTGTCTCCAGGTCGCGCTTCCCGTCGGCCTGCTTGAGCGCCACCTTCGGGTGGTTCTCGTTGGTGTTGGTGGCCACCGCCTCGTCGATTAGCCAGATCAGCACGCCTTCGCCTGGCAGGTTGTCGTCGAAGCCGGCTCTCTGGCGGTTCTCGACCAGGAAGTACTCCTGGCTCGCCTGGCCGTCGGCCCAGAGCCGGTGCACGGTGTGGCTGTCCTTGACGTCGCCGATCGTGGCAGCCCCGTTGGCGGTCTGGTTGGCCACTGTCACCCAGCCCTGTCCCGCCTTGCACCAGGCCGAGGGGTGGGCGGGCCGGTCTCCGCCTTTGCCGTTCCAGCTGCCGGAGGCCATCAGGCACCAGTCGCCGATCCCTTCGGAGGATTCGTCGGTGTCGTAGAGGTCCGGCCAGCCGAACAGCAGGTGACCCAGCTCGTGGGCGCAGACGCCGAGCTTGGCGTCCTCGGGGATCGTCAGGTAGCCGTAGACCTTGGTCGCGTCGGTCACGTACTCCTCGCCTTCCATGACCCACTTGTGGGACCAGATGTCGCCTTTTTTGAGGGTTACCTCCGCGCCGCTGCCGGCGTGGACGACTATGAAGGCGTCCACGTAGCCGTTGCCGTCGTTGTCATAGGGGCCAAAGTCGACTTTCGCGTCGGCTGCTTCGGCGGCGTGGCGGGCCATCGTCCGCGCGCTGGGCAGCGTGTCGCCGATGCCGGCCTCGCCGTTGGCGTAGTCGGTCAGCTTCTGGGGCAGCCGCAGGGGCCCGACGACCTCTCCCTGGATGTCGATCAGGCCGTGGGTCACCTCTTTGTAGTAGTCGCGCACGCTGCCGGTGGCCATCTCCCCCTGGGAGAAGAAGAGCTTCTCGAGGTCGGCCGGGGTGGCGCTCATCTGCTTGTCGCTGAAATCGACGAGGACGACGATCACCCTGACCACGCCGCGCAGCGGGGCGCGCTCGGCGGCGGCGCTGCGAATCGTCGAGGGGGGTGTGCCAAGGGGGAACTTGGTCCCCGGGACGATCAGGCCGTCGTTGTAGCCGAAGGGTTGCGAAGCACGGGCCTGGAGCTGC
>Ga0157306_10000253_pt1 | contig 10493 bp, 11 predicted proteins | sample NitcycUS163409C2_FD_108391 | JGI IMG/M metagenome (GOLD analysis project Ga0157306, IMG submission 108391) | Soil microbial communities from Arlington Agricultural Research Station in Wisconsin, USA - Nitrogen cycling UWRJ-S163-409C-2 | ecosystem: Environmental > Terrestrial > Soil >...
CCCGCGTGGTGCCGGTGGCCGAGGCGATGGTCTGCCTCACCCTGGCGCGTTGCTATCGCGAGAAGTTCGGCGGCGACCACATCGACGACGTGCTTGCCGCGCTCGATGCCTACAAGCAGAGGATCGATTGGCGCTCCTGACCGATATCGGGCTGCCCCCGGACGCGGACGCGCGGGTGCGAGATCTCCGGGTGCGATGAGCGCGCCCGCGCGGGAGCAGAGGAGGCGGCCCGCGATTTGCTTCATCGGCTTCATGGGCGCCGGCAAGAGCACGGCGCTCGCAATGGCGCGCAGCGCCGGCCTGCAGACGGTCGAGACGGATCAGCTGCTCGAGCAGGAGTTGGGAATGCCGATCTCCGAGGCATTCCAGCGTGACGGAGAGGAGGCTTTCCGGGCCCGCGAGGCCGAGCTCGTCGGGGCTCTGCTCGAGCAGGCGGACGGCGGCGCGATCGCGCTCGGGGGCGGTAGCGTTCTCGCCGAGCGTGTCCGCGGGGCTCTCGCTCGCCACGTCGTCGTCTGGCTGCAGGTCGAGGCGGGGCAGGCCTGGACGCGGATCGCACGCAGCGACCGACCCCTGGCGACGAGCGCCGACGACGTCGAGCAGCTGCTCGCTACGCGACAACCGCTCTATGAGGAGCTTGCCGACGCGATCGTGCCGCCGGGCGACCGTGGCCTCGTTGGCCGCGCGATGCCCTCGCTCTTGACGCTCGCCGAGCTGCCGCCGGGCACGAGAATGCTCTGGGCGGCGAGCGCCTCGGGCGAGTACCCGGTGTTTGTCGGCTCCGGCCTGCTTGGCGCCACTCCTTGGCCGCTGCCGGGCCGTCGCTTCTGCATCACCGACAGTGCTGTCGGAGCGCTCTATGCGGCGCAGCTCGAGCCGCTGGCGGCTTGCGTCGAGGTCGCGCCGGGCGAGTCGGCCAAGACGATGGCCGAAGCAGAGCGTGTCCTGCGCGAGCTGGCGCAGGCCGGGATGACTCGCGAAGACCACGTGGTCGCGCTCGGTGGCGGGGTCGTCGGGGACCTGGCCGGTTTCTGCGCCCACGCCTATCAGCGCGGGGTGGCCGTCGTTCAGGTGCCGACCACGCTGGTCGCCCAGGTCGATTCCGCCTACGGCGGCAAGACGGGCGTGGATCTTCCCGAGGGCAAGAACTACGCCGGCGCCTATCACCTGCCGGCAGCGGTGATCGCCGACACCGCGACGCTGGCCAGCCTGCCCGAAGAGGAGCTGGCCGCGGGCTTCGTCGAGCTGCTCAAGACGGGCTTGCTTGCCGGAGGAGCGCTCTGGGACAAGGCAAAGGCGCTCGAGGCGCTCGCTGCTGTCGAGCTCAACGAGCTCGTCTTCGAGTGCGCCCGTTACAAGTGCGATGTCGTCGCCGCCGACGAGCGTGACGGCGGCCTGCGCGCCGTGCTCAACCTCGGCCACACGGTTGGTCACGCGATTGAGGCAGCGAGCGGCTACGAGCGTTACCGGCACGGCGAGGCCGTCGGCCTCGGCTTGCTCGCCGCCCTGCGGCTCTCCGATGCAGCCGAGCTGCGCGAGGAGGTCGAGTCGATCCTCGCCCGGCACGGGCTGCCAGTCAGGCTGGATCCCGCGGTCGAGCTCGAGGCGACGCTTGACGTCATGCAGCGCGACAAGAAGCGCACCGCGGCCGGCGTCGGCTTCGTCCTGCTCTCGGAGCCAGGTAAGCCCCGTCATGGCGAGATCGTCGAGCCGGCTAAGGTCCGTGCCGCGGTGGAGGAGCTCTACGCATGACGACCTCGCACAACCGGGTTGCCGTGCTGCACGGTGTCAACTTCGACATCCTCGAGCGCCGCGACCCGGCGGTCTACGGTGGGCTCTCGCTCCTCGAGCTCGAGGTCAAGATCACCCAGTGGGCGCGCGAGCTGGGGCTGGAGGCGATTTTCTTCCAGACCAACGCCGAGGGCGAGTTCTGCGAGTACCTTCACCGGGTGCCGGAGCAGGCCGACGCGGCGATCGTCAATGCCGGCGCCTGGACGCACTACAGCCGGGCGATCGCCGACGCGCTCGACGTCGCCAGCGTGCCAGCAGTCGAGGTGCACCTCTCCGACGTCGAGGCGCGTGACGAGTGGCGCCGGCTCTCGGTCTTCGACGGGCTGGTGCTGGCGAAGATCGCCGGCAAGGGCCCCGACGGATACCGCGAGGCACTTGAGCTGCTCGCCGGCGAGCTGGACGCCAAGGTTTGATGCGCGAGCGCAGCGACCGTCTCGCGGCCGTGGTCGCCGAGCGCGAGCTCGACTGCCTGCTGGTCACCGAGCTGGTCAACGTCCGTTACCTGACCGGCTTCGGGGGCACCAACGGCGCCTGCGTCTGCGGTGGCGAGACGCGCGTCTTCCTCACCGACTTCCGCTACACCGAGCGTGCCGAGGCCGAGGTCGAGGGCTGGCAGGTGGTCACCGTGCGGGACGACTGGCTGGGCGGGATCGCTGAGCGCCTGATCGGCAGGACCGGCTTCGAGGACCACCGGATGGCGGTCCGCACGCTGGAGAAGCTGAAGGGCAAACTGGCCGAGGGCGGCAGCCTGCAGCCTGCCGGAGGTGCTGTCGAGGAGCTGCGCCGAGTCAAGGACGAGGCGGAGCTGGCGCGGATCGCCGCCGCCGCGGAGCTCGCCGACGAGGTCTGGCGCTGGTCGCTGGAACGTGGGCTTGCCGGACGCAGCGAGCTCGACGTCGCGCATGCGGCCGAGGCGCGCATGCGCGAGCTGGGCGCCGAGCCCGCCTTTCCGACGATCGTCGCCGCCGGGCCCAATGGGGCGCTGCCGCACGCCGAGTCGAGCGAGCGCGAGATCGGACGCGGCGAGCTGGTCGTTTTCGACATGGGCGCGAAGCTCGACGGCTACTGCTCCGACGGGACCCGAACCTTCGCGACCGGGGAGCCGGGCGAGGCGGGGCGCGAGGTCTACGAGCTTGTCCACGAGGCGCAAGCCGCGGCGCTGGCCGCGCTGAAGGCCGGGGAGAAGGCCGAGGAGGTCGACGCCGTCGCCCGGAAGCTGATCACAGCAGCCGGGCACGGTGAGCGCTTTGGGCACGGGCTCGGCCACGGCGTTGGGCTCGAGGTGCACGAGGAGCCCCGTGTCTCACCGCACTCCGAGGACGTGCTGGAGGCCGGCGAGGTGGTGACGATCGAGCCGGGCATCTACCTGCCGGGAGCGCTGGGCGTGCGGATCGAGGACCTCGTCGTGGTCACCGAGGACGGCCACCGAAACCTCAGTGGGTTGCCCAAGGATTTGCAGCTCGTCGAGTGAGTGTCCCTCTGCAGGGTTAAGTCGCGACCGTCTCAGCGTCGATGGTCGGGCGTGGTCTCGACTGCGCACACCCTCTCCGAGGACCCCGGGCGCGCCACGCATGGCCCCGGCGCGGCTGAGTCGCTCAGCTCGATTCGCAGGGAGGCTTGCCGTGAACGTCTGCTCGACATGGAGCAGCGACTGCGCCGCTACCGCTTCAGCTGTTTCGCGATCCTCGCCGTGGCGATGGCTTCTGCTGCACCGGAGATCGGCTGGCTGTGGGTGGCGCCCCTTGCCGCCGGTCTCTGCGGTTTCGCCATCGCCGATCGTTTTATGCAAGCCAGTCCGCGCCCCTGGCTTTGGGTGGCAATTGCCTGGGGGGCTCTTCCTCTATTGCTTGCCGGGGCGGTGATCGCAACCGGTGGCCCAACGAGCCCCGTGCTGATGTGGTTCGCCCTACCCGCGGTCACCCTTGGTGCTCGCTTCGAGCCCCGCGGGATGGCAGTCGGCACCGTCTACCTGCTCGCCAGCTTCCTGGTCAGCACGGTTGGGGTCGATCCGGCCAGTGCTGCCGAGCACAGCCAGACCCTGACCGCCACGGCTGCGCTGATCTTGAGCACTGTGATCCTCTCCGGCGCCCTGGTCGAATCCGATCGTGCCCACCGGCGGCGCTCGACCCTAGACCCCCTAACGGGGCTCTTCAACCGCAACGCGCTGGAGCAGCGACTTGCCGACCTCGACGGTCAGCCGAGCGGTGAAGGAGACGGGCAGTCGCACGCGCTCCTGCTCTGCGACCTCGACCACTTCAAGCGGGTGAACGATCGGCTGGGGCATGCCGCTGGCGACGCCGTGCTGCGGGACGTCGCCTACACGATGCGGGCCGTGCTGCGTGCCGGCGACTCGATCTATCGGGTCGGCGGCGAGGAGATCCTCGTCGTCCTGCCTGGGGCTGGCGAGGAGGATGCGGTGACGATCGCCGAGCGCTTGCGGCAGGAGGTGCGTCGTCGGCGACCGGCGGGCGTGGACGTGACGGTCAGCATCGGCGCCGCGGTCTCCAAGCCGAAGACGGTCAACACCGACGACCTGGTTGCCCGTGCCGACGCGGCGCTCTACGCGGCGAAGGCTGGAGGCCGCGACGCCGTGTTCGTCGACGCCTGACGGGTTAGCGCGATAGGTCAATACTCGTATCGAGGCGGGCGGCGAGGGCGGCGATCAGCTCGACCGTGGCCTCGACGTCGGCGAGGTCGACCATCTCGACCGGTGAGTGCATGTAGCGCAGCGGGATCGAGACCAGCCCGGTCGGTATCCCCGAGCGGGTGAACTGGACCGCGTCGGCGTCGGTGCCGGTCGAGTTCCCGGTGGCTGCCAGGGTATGCTCGATGCCCACTTCCTGCGCGGTCTCCGCCAGCAGCTCAAAGACCTGCGGGGAGAGGTTGGCGCCACGGAAGAGGACCGGGCCCGAGCCGAGAGGATGGGCGCCCAGCTCCTTCTCCTCGACCCCGGGGGCGTCGGTCGCATGGGTCACGTCGATGACCACGGCCAGGTCCGGTTGCACCGCGAATGCCGAGGTGCGCGCGCCCAAGAGGCCGATCTCCTCCTGCACGGCGGCGATCGCCGCAAAGCTTCCCTGCAGGGAGTCGCGCTCGTGACAGCGCCGCAGGGCCTCCAGCGCCACGTAGGCGCCGAGCCGGTTGTCCATCGAGCGGGAGACGGTGCGGTCACCGGCCACGCGCAGCGGCTCGGCGGCGATCACGACCGGATCGCCGACTCGCACCAGCTCGGCAGCCTCGTCGCGGTCGGCGGCGCCGACGTCGATGTGCAGCCCCTTCAACTCGACCACCTTTTTGCGCGCCTCGGCGTCGAGCAGGTGCAGTGGCTTACGGCCGATCACGCCGGGCACCGGACCGCTTTGTCCCTGCACCTCGACCCGCTGGCCGACGAGGATCTGCGGGTCCCAGCCACCGATCGGCGCGAACCAGAGGAAACCCTTCTCGTCGATGTGGCGGACGACGAGGCCGATCTCGTCGATATGGCCGACGACCGCGAGCAGCGGCGCCGCCTCGCCGATGCGGGCCACAGAGGAGCCGATGCCGTCCGAGGAGAGCGTCGCGAAGGACGCCGCCTCGCGCCAGACCGCGGACGCTGGGGCCTCGTATCCGGAGGGCGCGGCGACGCGGAGGAGCTTGTCGAGTAGTCGGGGTGTTTCGTTCACAGAGGCGGGCAGTATGTCGATTCGAACAGACGTCCACTGCGCGGCGATCGAATAGCGTCCCATTCGATGAAGGCCACCGGTTTCACGGCACTGGTCACTGGCGCCTCGAGCGGCATTGGCGAGGCGGCGGCGCGGAGGCTGGCGTGCGAGCCGGGTGCCGAGCTGATCCTCGTTGCCCGTCGCGAGGAGCGCCTCCGAGCCCTGGCCGAGTCGCTGACCTGCAGGGCGACCTGGCTCGCCCTCGATCTGACCGATGCGCACGCCCCCGAGCGGGTCAGGGCGCATCTGGACACCGAGGGCGGCCGGCTGACACTGTTGGTCAACAACGCGGGCGGCGCCTGGCGTGGCCGCTTCGCCGAGGCCGGCTACGCCAACGTGCGGCAGCACATGGCGCTCAACTTCGATGCCGTCGTGCGGCTCACGGAGGCGCTGCTGCCGGCGCTGCGCGCCTCGGCGCCAAGCGCGATCGTCAACGTCGCCAGCACGGCGGGCCGCGTCGCCCGCGCGGGGACCGGCTCCTACTCGGCCAGCAAGTTCGCGCTGATCGGCTGGAGCGACTCGCTCTACGCCGAGGAGCGCGCACACGGCGTCCACGTCGGCCTGGTGCTGCCGGGCTTCATCGCAACCGAGGGCTTCCCGGCGACCGAGCTGCGTGAGAAAGCCCTGACCCGGTGGATGGTCTCCACACCCGAGCGCGTAGCCGAGGCGATCGTCGCGACCGGACTGCGCGGCAAGGGCGAGCGCTACGTGCCGCGCCCCTACGCGCTCGCCGGGATCGCTCGCATGCTCGCGCCGCGGCTCGTCCGTCGTGTTCTCTCCGGTGGCGCCGCTTCGCGGCTCACGACGAGTACTGCGGAGGAAGCCGGTTCCTCACCCTCGCGCCCTCAGGCCTGAAGAGGACCGAGAAGACCAGGTCAACGTTGCCCTGTCTCAGGCGCTCGCCTAGCAATGGCCGCTCAGGTGAAGCGCGACGGCGTGATTCGGCAGGCGCGGAATTCGAAGACGAAGCCGACATTGTTGGCGGCGTTGCTGGCGCGTTCTACCCGGATCGATTCATGCGCCGCGAGAATTCTCTCCTCTTCCTTCAGCGCCTTGCCGAGTTTGCGCAGGTTGGCCTGCACGATGCGCAACTGGTCGAACCACCTGAGCAGGCGAGCGTCATCGGCGGGCGGCCGTGGCACCGCGGCGAGCTTGCTCACGGTCGAGCCGAAGGCTGCCGCGGCGTGGATGAACTGGGCGCCGGCCTCCTTCATCTTGCCGTTGCGAGCCTTCTCCCGGACGTTCTTGAGGATCCGTTTGTTGGCGAGCGTGTTCGCTTCGCAGATCGGCTCGACCTGGGCCACGTATTCGGCCCGGCCCGGCGGTTCCTCGGCGCGCACGGGCACCGCGAGCAGCAGTGTCGCGGCAGCAATCGATACGGCGAGTCCGAGCGTTCCCTTCATCCCTGGCCAGGCAGAGGTTAACGCCCCCCGTGGCCGTCTCGGCTTCTCTAGGATTCGCCGCCGTGATCAGCACCAACGAATTTCGCAATGGCTCGCACATCGAGATCGACGGGACGATCTTCCGGATCCTCGAGTTCCAGCACGTCAAGCCGGGCAAGGGTGGCGCCTTCGTGCGCACCAAGCTGCGCAAGATCGAGGACGGCACCGTGCAGGACAAGACGTTTCGGGCGGGGGAGAAGTTCCGGCCGGTGCGCACCGAGTCGCGCAAGATGCAGTACCTCTTCGACTCCGGCGACGCGGCGGTCTTCATGGACAGTCGCGACTACGAGCAGATCGAGATCCCACGCGATCTCGCCGGTGAGGCGATGCAGTGGGTGCTGCCCAATGCCGAGGTCGACGTGCTCTTCGTCGACGAACGGCCCAGCGACGTCCAGGTGCCGAGCGCGATCGAGATGAAGGTCACCCAGACCGAGCCCGGCGTCAAGGGCGACACGGCCTCGGGCAGAGGTAACAAGCCGGCTACGCTCGAGTCGGGCGTGGTCGTCCAGGTTCCCCTCTTCATCGAGGAGGGCGAGACGGTCCGCGTCGACACGCGCAGTGGCGAGTACGTCTCGCGCGCCTAGGCCCGACCGGCCAAAGCGCGAGAATGGGCATCCATGCGTAGGTCCGACCAGCGCCGCGATGCCGTCTTTGCCTGCTATCAGCGCGATGTCACCAGCCGTCCGCTCGAGGAGCTGGTCGCCGACTCACGCCCCTTCACCCAGGAGCTGGCGGCCGGCGTGGAGGCTCATCGGGCCGAGCTCGACGCGGCGATCGCTGCCCACGCCAAGGGCTGGGAGCTGGAGCGGATCGCACCCCTGGAGCGCAATGTGATGCGCGTCGCCCTCTATGAGATGGAGCACAGCTCCGACGTGCCAACCGAGGTTGCGATTGACGAGGCAGTCGAGATCGCCAAGGAGTACTGCGGCGCCGACGCGCCCGGTTTCGTCAACGGCGTGCTCGGCGCGATTGCCCGCGAGCGGGGAGCTGTCTCTTGAGCGCGGAGCGAGCAAGCCTGCATCTCTGGTTCTTCGCGCCGCGAGCGAAGCGCGAGGCCTTGATGTGAACCGCCTGCGCGAGATCTCCGAGCGGCTGACCGCGATCGCCCGGGAGCTGGAGGGCGGCGAGCTGGGTGACGCGCGCGCTGCCGAGCTCGCCCATGAGGCCGCCGAGCTCTCCTCGGAGGCCGTCGAGGAGGCCAACCGCCGGATCCGCGAGGACCAGGGGTCCTCCGCTTGAGCGCGGCCTCGTTCCAGTGAGCTACCCCGAAGACCTGCGCTCTCTCGTTGACGCCGCGCTGGAGCGGTTGCGCTTCCCCGCGCCACCCCCGACCGTCGGGCTGGAGGAAGCGATGCGCTACTCGCTGCTGGCCGGTGGCAAGCGGGTGCGGCCGGTCCTGGCCCTGGCCACGGCGCGGGCGCTGGGCGGGGACCCGACGAGCATCCTGCCGGTCGCTTGCGCGCTCGAGCTGGTCCACACCTACTCGCTGATCCATGACGACCTGCCGGCAATGGACGACGACGATCTGCGCCGGGGGCAGCCGACTTCGCACGTCAAGTACGGGGAGGACGTGGCGATTCTCGCCGGCGACGGGCTTTTCGCCGAGGCGGTTCGGCTTTTCTGCGAGCAGCCCGGCGAGCCGGCGCAGGTACTGGCGGCGCTGCGTGAGCTGACCTCCGCCACCGGCGTCGACGGCATGGTCGGCGGCCAGTACGTCGACGTCGCCGTGCCGGAGCGCGACGCCGAGGGCCTGCGGGCAATGCATGCGCTGAAGACCGGACGCCTGATCGCCGCCAGCGTCGGCGTGGTGCTGACGCTCGAAGGCATCGACGAACCTGAGACAATCCCCTTTCGCCGATTTGCCAGCGAGCTGGGCGTCCTCTTCCAGATCGTCGACGACATCCTTGACGTGACCGGGAGTGACGAGCGGCTCGGCAAGCCCAGTGGAAGCGATGAGCGTCATGGCAAACTCACCTACGTCAGCCTCTTTGGCCTCGAGCGGGCGCGTGAGCTCGCCGCCGAGTCGCACAACAAGGCAACGCAGGCACTGGACGAGGCCACTGGCGACACTGATGATCTGAAGCGAATCGCCGACTACATCTACACCCGGAACGAATGAGCAAGAGCGGACAAGGATCGGGGCACGAGGACGGAGCCGCACGGCTTCTGGACGGCATCGACGGCCCAACCGACCTACACGACCTCGACGATGCCCAGCTGCAGCAGGTCGCGCAGGAGATGCGCACCTACATCATCGACACGATCGGTGAGATCGGCGGGCACTTCGGCGCCAACCTCGGCACCTGCGAGCTGGCGGTTGCCCTGCACAGCTTGCTCGACTCGCCGCGCGACAAGGTGCTCTGGGACGTCGGCCACCAGGCCTACCCGCACAAGATCCTCACCGGTCGCCGTGAGGGCCTGCCGACGATCCGCCAGTACGGCGGTCTGGCGCCGTTCTGCTCGGTCTTCGAGTCCGAGCACGACATCATGGGCGCCGGCCACGCCTCGACCTCGATTGGCTATGCGGTCGGGCTGAAGGAGGCGATGCGCAAGGGGATCGGCGAGGACGGCAGGGTCGCCGCGGTGATCGGCGATGGCGCCCTGACGGGCGGCGTCGCTTACGAGGCGCTGCACGCCGCCGGTGGCCTGCAGACGCCGCTCGTGATCGTGCTCAACGACAACGGCATGTCGATCTCCCCCAACGTCGGCGCCCTCTCCCGCTACTTCAACCGCGTGCGACTCAACCCCCGCCTCTTCCACGCCCGCGAGGGGGTCGAGGACAGGCTGACCAAGCTGCCGCTCGGCCTCGGCAAGCGGATCGAACGCCTGGGGCCGGAGATCAAGTCGGCGATCAAGGCCTATTGGGCCCCGGGGCTCTTCTTCGAGGAGCTCGACCTCGCCTACATGGGCGTGATCGACGGCCACGACGTGCATGCCCTGCGCGAGGCGCTGCGCGAGGCCTTCGACGCCGACCGTCCGGTCGTCGTCCACATCCACACCGTCAAGGGCAAGGGCTTCGGCCCGGCTGAGGACGGTGGCCTCGAGGGGATGGAGAAATGGCACGCGGCGAAGCCGAAGAGCATCGTCAACGGGGAGCCGGCGTCGAAGCCGGTTGCCGTGCGGGAGTCCGACGCGCCCGAGTCGATCGCGCCGGAGCGATTGGAGACACCGCCCGCGCCAAGCGCCCCGCCGCAGTACACGCAGGTCTTCGCCGACGCGATCGTCGCCGAGGCGAAGCGTGACCGGCGCGTGATCGGCATCACCGCGGCGATGGCGGGGGGGACCGGCCTGCAGAAGCTCGCCGAGGAGATGCCCGAGCAGTACTACGACGTCGGGATCGCCGAGCAGAACGCGGTGCTGCTGGCCTGCGGGCTGGCGCTGCAGGGAGCGAAGCCGGTCTGCGCCATCTACTCGACCTTCCTCCAGCGCGCCTACGACCAGATCATCCACGACGTCTGCCTGCAGGACCTCGACGTCACCTTCGCGATGGACCGTGCGGGGCTGGTCGGCGACGATGGACCGACGCACCACGGAGCCTTCGACGTCTCCTACTTCCGCC